>Ga0335069_10003672_pt1 | contig 23067 bp, 21 predicted proteins | sample Lox_Sample_11_FD_206714 | JGI IMG/M metagenome (GOLD analysis project Ga0335069, IMG submission 206714) | Soil microbial communities from Loxahatchee National Wildlife Refuge, Florida, United States - Lox_Sample_1.1 | ecosystem: Environmental > Terrestrial > Soil > Wetlands | place: USA... | reverse complement strand
CTGCGGGCGAGGGACTCCATCGTCGCCGGGTCCAGGTGGAAGCCCCAGCTCGAGATGGTGGCGGCGGCCGCGGCCCCGCCGGCGCCGACCACGCCGGCCGGCGCGTTCACGGCGAAGTAGACGCCGGGGTCGAGCGCGCAGGCGGCCACCATCGCCATCACCCCGACGAAGGACTCCATGAGCATCGAGCCGTAGCCGACGAGGCGCGCGTCGCTCTCGCGGGTCAGCAGGCGCGGCGTGGTCCCGCTGGCGATGAGGGCGTGGAAGCCGGAGACGGCGCCGCAGGCGATGGTGATGAAGCAGAAGGGGAAGATGGCGCCGGCGAAGACGGGCCCGCTGCCGTCCACGAAGCGGGTGAGCGGAGGCATCTGGATGGTCGGCCGCACCAGCACGATGCCGGCGGCCAGCGCCAGCACCACCGCCACCTTGACGAAAGCCGACAGGTAGTCGCGCGGCGCCAGCAGCAGCCACACGGGCAGCGCCGAGGCCGAGAAGCCGTAGACGATGACCGCCACCGCCAGCGTCGGGCCGGTGAAGGTGAAGAGCGGCGCCCAGTGGGGGTGGTGCGCCACCCACTGGCCGCCGAGGACGGCCAGCGTCATCAGCACGATCCCGCCGAGCGAGGCCTCCAGCACCCGCCCCGGCCTCCAGAAGCGCAGGTAGAGGCCCATCAGCATGGCCGCCGGGATGGTGGCGCCCAGCGTGAACGCGCCCCAGGGCGACTGCTTGAGCGCGTTCACCACCACCAGGGCCACGGCCGCCAGCAGGATCACCATGATCGCCAGCACCGAGGCCATGGCGATCATCCCGCCCCGCCAGCTCACCTCGCGCCGGGCCATCTCGCCGAGCGACTGGCCGTCGCGCCTCAGGGAGAAGACCAGCACCACGAAGTCCTGCACGCAGCCGCCCAGCACCGCGCCCGCGATCAGCCACAGCGTGCCCGGCAAGTAGCCGAACTGCGCGGCCAGGGTGGGGCCGACCAGGGGACCCGGCCCGGCGATGGCCGCGAAGTGGTGGCCGAGGACGATCCAGCGGTTGGTGGGGACGTAGTCGCGCCCGTCGTCGAGCCGCTCGGCGGGGGTCGCCCGGCCGGGGTCGAGGGCGAGCACCTTCGCGGCGACGAACGCCGAGTAGAAGCGGTAGGCGACCAGGTAGGTGCCCCCCGCGGCCACCACGAAGAAGACGCCGTTCACCGGCTCGCCGCGCGAGAGGGCGATGGCGGCGAGCGCGCCCGCGCCGGCGAGCGCGACCGCCGCCCACACCAGCAGCGTCAGGACCCGTTGCATGCAGCATCGTACCCGGCGCCCCCGCGCTCGCGCGAGGGCGCCGGCCCGCCGGCGCGGAACGGCCCGCGGTCTAACGCGTGTCCACCACCAGCTTGGTCGCCTGCACGTAGTCCGGTTGGCTGAAGCCCTGCACGTAGGCGGTGTCGCCGACCACGATCACCGAGTAGTCGAGGTCGGAGCCGTCCGACCACTTGAAGACGGTGCTCCCGTCCGTCCTCACCTTGTGGCCGGCGATCACCAGCTCGAGGTTGCAGGAGGCGGTGAGGCGGCCGCTGCCGAGCGCGATCACGTGCCCGTCACGGCTGTAGGCGGTCACGCTCTCCACCTTCCCCTTGAAGCTGATGGGCGTCCCCTTCCCCGAGCCTTCCACCTGGAAGGTGGTGGCACGGATGTTCCCCTCCGTGTTCTTCCAGCCCTCGACGAACGCATTCTGCCCGGGCTTGATGTCGCCGGGGTCGAGCGACGAGTGGTCCGACCAGACGAACTTGGTGTCGTTGTCGGTGTGCACGGTGCGGTCCGCCACCACGATGGTGAGGTTCTTGTTGCAGGCGGCCCGCAGATCCCGGGAGGAGAGCGAGCTCGCCGACATCGACTCGATCACACCGCTGAAGCTCACCCAGGTGTCGCTGCCGGAGCCGGGGCCCATGGTCAGGCACTCGATCTCGTCCGCCATCATCACCCCGTCGCCCCGCAGCGTGCCCGACACCCGCACCCTGTCGCCGACCTGGACGTCCGAAAGCTCGACCCGCCTTCCGACGCGCCAGACCTTCTTGAGCGCCGTGAGATCGACGGTGCGCCCGGACACGACCATCTTGCCGTCGGAGATCTGCTCCACGCCCCCCGAGAAGTAGGTGACGGTGTCGGGGGCGCAGCTCGGCGCCCCGTTGAGCTTCGCGGTGCCGCCGCTCAGCGTCACGGCGATGGAGGTGACCAGGCCGTCGCGCAGGCCGTCCACGGTCAGCTTCGCGTCGGCGCCGTTGCCCTCGAAGCGCAGGGTGACGGAGCCGGCGGGGACCGAGGACATCACGAACTGCCCGTCGTCGTCGACCGCCGCCGCCAGCGACGTGCCCGGCACGCTGACGCGCAGCCCCTCGCTGGCGCCGCGCACGCTGCCCTGCAGGACCGCGTGGCCGACGGCTGCGGGCTGCGGCTGGTCCGCGGTGGTGATGGCGCCCGACCCGCCGCACCCCGTCGCCAGCACGGTCGCGGCCAGGGCTACGAGTGCGAGACAAAGGATTCCTCTGCGACCACGCATGACTGGCCTCCGTCCAGAAAGGGTCGGCGACCTCGTGCCGCCGGCCCGCGTTGTTCTGGGCTCCTGGCGGCTCGGCTGGCCCGTGAGGGTCCGGGCTCCGTGGCTCTGCGTCCCCGGGTCGCCCCGGGTTTGCTCTGAGCAGGAGGTCGTCCCGGGTCATCCCCGGTTGGCTGCCACACTACGGGCGCAATTACCGCCGCTCGGTGAGATCCGTCACCGGGCGCCCCGGTTGTGCGCGCGCGCACCGGCCGGCTGAACGAAACCCGGATACGCGGGCCCCGGCCAGGCGTCGCCGGCTACACACACGAGGCGCAGCGGACGCCGGGCTACGCCAGAGCCGAGAGCCGGGGCCGCTCGCGCTCGAGCGAGGCGACGAGAGCGATCTGCGCCCGCGTCCGCTCGAGGTTGTGGCCGGGACGCAGGATGCGGTAGTAGCGGTCGCCGTCGAGGTGGTCGGCCAGGAAGCGCAGCGCCTGCTCGAAGGTGATGGCCAGGGCACCGGCCACCAGCAGCGAGCGCTCCTTCGCCGACAGGGCAGAGCCGGCGCCCTGGGTGAAGCCGGAGACGAGCGCCGCGAAGAAGGGCACTCGCACCGCCACCCGCGCCAGCTCGCGCTCGTCCTCGTCCGAGTCGCTGACGCCGGAGCGCACCAGGTCGCCGAAGTCGTGCAGCGCCAGGCCGGGCATCACGGTGTCGAGGTCGACCACGCACAGGCCCTCGCCGCTCGTCTCGTCGAAGAGCACGTTGGAGATCTTCGCGTCGTTGTGGACCGGCCGCTCGCGGACCTCGCCCCGGGCCAGGGGGTCCGCCAGCACCTGGGCGAGCGCCCGGCGGGCGAGCAGCGCCTCGATCTCCGGCCTGGCCTCGCCCGCCCGCCCCACGCGGTCCGCGGCCACCGCGCGCTCGAACGCTGCCAGCCGGCCCGGCGTGTCGTGGAAGGCGGGGATCGTCTCGTGAAGCCGTGGGCCGGGCAGGTCCTGAAGCTGGCGGAGGAAGCGGCCGAAGGCGAGCGCGGTCTCGAACGCTTCCTGCTCGCTGCGCGCGCGCTCCAGGCAGCGCGTGCCTGCGATCCAGGGCAGCAGCCGCCAGGTCTCGCCGGCCTCGTCCTGCCGCGACGGCGCCCCCGAGCGCGCTCTCACCAGGCGCAGCACCCGGCGCTCCACGTCCAGAGCACCCTCGGCCCGGAGACGGGATGCCACGTGAGCGGTGACGCGCTCCATGTTCTCGATCACCTGCTCGGGATGCCGGAACACCGTGCGGTTGATCCGCTGCAGCAGGAACTGCCGCTCGCCGCCCGCGCCGGCGACCACCGCCAGCCAGGAGTCGTTGATGTGGCCGCCGCTGTAGGGCTGCAGGCGCAACAGCCGGCCCTCCACCGCGAAGCCGGAGAGGACGGCCGTCGCCTGCTCGGGCGTGCTGGGGGGGATCTTCACGCCGCCAGGTCGCGCGGGTAGAGGCCGCGCTCGGTCAGCTCGGCCAGCATGGAGACGAGGCGCGGGCGGTCGCCGGGGTGGGTGAGGCCGCTCCAGGGCCCGCCCCCCGACAACACGCGGACGGTGGCCCGGGAAGCCGTCACCAGGTCCTGCACCGCCGACAGCAGGAAGTACTCGGCGCTGGTGCTGGTGGCGTTCTCCCGCAGGAAGCGGGTGAAGCCTTCCTCCAGCGCGCCCAGGAACGAGGGCTCGAAGCCCCAGAAGTTCAGGGAGACCGGCGTCGCCCCCGGGATGCGCCGCCACGCTCCGTCATCCTCCAGGCTACGGGCGTCTCCGTCGTCTCTCTCCACCTTCAGCACCTCGCGGATCGCGGTCAGGTGGCCCGAGCCGTCCACCGTGCACACGCCGCGGCTCACCGGGCCGTCCGGGCTCAGTGTGGTCACCAGTGGGAAGCCCACGAGAGCGTACTCGGGCGTCGCGCCGGCCGGGCCGCGGCTGCGGAAATAGTCGGCCAGCACACGGTAGGTGTTGGCGCCGTAGAAGTCGTCCGCGTTGATCACCGCGAAGGGGCCGTCCACGAAGGGCGCCGCCGCCAGCGCCGCGTGGCCGGTGCCCCATGGCTTCGTCCGGCCTCCAGGCGCCACGAGGCCCGGCGGCAGCGCGCGGTCCTGCACGACGTAGGCGAGCGGACCGCGGCGGGCGATGCGGTCGCCGGCGGCCTCGCGCACCCTCTGCTCCATGCCGTCGCGCACCACCAGCACCACCCGCTCGAAGCCGGCGCGGCGCGCGTCGTAGGCGGCGTAGTCGAGGAGCGTGGCGCCGCCCGGCCCGACCGGGTCGATCTGCTTGGGCCCGCCGTAGCGGCTGCCTGCGCCGGCGGCGAGCACGACGAGCGTCAGGGCCACGCGCTACCGCCGACGGCCGAGGACCATCGGCGCCCGCTCGCCGAAGTACTTGACGAGCAGACGGTTCCAGGCGGCGCTCTTGCGCACGTACTCGAGGTGCTGGTCGAGCGCCGTGCGCAGGGCGGCGTCCTCCTTGCGCACGGCCCAGGCGCTGGAGCCGAGGGAGCCCACCTGCACGCCCGGCTGCAGGCCGGGCAGCTTCTCGCTGGCGAGAGCCAGCTCCGAGACGGGCATCACCAGCGCGTCCACCGTGCCCGAGCGCAGCGCCGCGAGCATCGCCTCCTTGCTCTCGTACCGGTGCAGCGAGGCGATGGCGGCGACCGCGGGGTCCTCGGCCGTCGCCGTGCCCTTGACCACCCCCACCCTGAGGCGCCGCAGGTCCTCGAGAGAGGCGACGGCGGGGCGCGGCGCCAGGGTGGCGCTGAGGTTGTAGGTCGGCATCACCTCCGAGGTGAACGCCACCCGCTGCCGCCGCTCGGGGGTGTCGAAGATGGCGGCGATCAGGTCGCCCCTACCGGCGAGCAGCAGGTCGATGCGCTCCGGGTGGGTCTTCGCCACCACCACCTCGAGCCGCAGGCCGTTGGCGTGGGCGAAGGTCCCGATCAGCTCCCGCTCGAAGCCGGACTCGGTGCGGGGGTCGAATGTCTCCGGCGCCTCCTCGGCGGCCACGACCACCCGCAGCACTCCGCGCGCCTTCAGCTCGGGGAGGTCGGCGAGCGCGGGGGCCGCCGCGGATAAGGCGAGCGCGGGCGCCAGGACCACGGCGAGGGCGCGGCTCATCGCGCACCCGCGAACGACGGCAGCGCCAGGCTGCGCATGGTATGCAGCCCCGGCCGCGCCTCGAGCACCCGGGGGATGGTGTTCACCGCGATGGCGGCGGTGGCGACGTCCCCGTGGTAGCCGCCCGTCGCCTTCACGCACAGGCGGGGCGAGCCCTCGATGGTGACGGCATCGAAGGTCTCCGGCGCCCCGAGGTAGGCCTCCATGTGCAGGCTGATCACCGGCTTTCCGCTGCGGTAGCCCAGGCCGTCCTGCACGATGCCGCAGACCTGGCCCGCCTCCACGCGGAGGAACTCGCTCTCCACGGGGGCGGCGGCCAGCTTCGGCCCGATCTCGTCGGCGATGCGGTCGAGCTTCCAGCCGACGGCGTCGGCGATCATGGCCACCGACTCCGTCAGCCCCACGTGCCGGACGGTGCCCGCCCTGACCCTCTCGACGAACTGGGCCGGCGTGAGCCCGGCGCCGATCTTCTTCTGGAACGGCAGCCGGCGGATGCGCGCGTCCTGCACGCGGTCGACGCGCACCGACTCGACCCGCTCGCAGATGGCCGTGAGCGTGACCGGCAGCGCGTCCATGGCGAAGCCGGGGTTGATGCCGGTGCCCACCACGGCCACCTTCGCCTTCTTCGCCGCCGCGTCGATCAGCCGGGCCAGCCGCCTGTTGGAGTACCAGGGATAGGCGAGCTCCTCGGTGGTGGAGACCACGGGCACGCGCCGCTTCAGGATCGGCTGCAGCTGCTCCCACAGCTCCTGCAGCGAGGAGCTGGTGCAGAGCACCGCCACCTCGGGCTTCGCTTCGCGGATGGCGGCGGCCGCGTCGCCGGCCACGCGCACGCCCGTCCGGCGACCCAGCCCCGCCACCTCGCCGATGTCCCGCCCCGCCTTCCCCGGGTCGGTGTCCACGGCCGCGACGATCCGGAAGTTCCTGCGGGCCGAGAGCTGGCGGGCGACGCCCACCCCGATCGGGCCCAGGCCCACCATCATCACCTTGGTCGTCGGCATGCTAGTACCCCTCGAAGAAGACGCCCCGGCCGCTCCGTCCGCCGACGGATCATAGCAACAGGCAGCCGCCTCGGAGCGGAGCCGGATCCCCTCCCGCGGAGCGGAGTGGATCAGCTCAGGTGCTTGATCAGCAGCACCTCGTTGGCGCGCTCGCTGTGGATCATCTCGTCGACCACCTGGCGCGCGATCAGCAGGCCGAAGCCGCCGGGCCGCAGGCCGGCGGCGGCGCGCGCCGCGGCGTGGCCCAGCGGGTCGTGCGCCGGGTTGGCCAGAGCCGCGTGGGGCACGTCGGCGACATCGAATCCCTGCCCGGGGTCGCGCACGTAGAAGACCAGGGTGCGCCGGGTACGGATGGCGGAGACCTCGACCACCTGATCCGGGTCGAAGCCGCCGCCGTGCTCCATGGCGTTCAGCAGCACCTCGCGGAAGGCGAACATCAACTGGTCGCGCGGGGCGTCGGGCACGTCGGAGCGCAGCTCGGTCAGGAAGTTGACCAGCCGCTCCGCGTCGACGAGGCGGCAGTTGACGCGCACCGTGATCCAGTCCGGGCGCGCCGAGACGACCTCGATGCCTTCCCTGGGCTCGCCCGCCAGCGCGCGCGCCACCATGTCGGCGATCGCCGGGGCGTCGAAGGGGGCCGAGAAGATCGCGAAGGCCCGCGAGCGCAGGGCGGCGATGACCTCCTCGGGGGTGGTGCGCGGCGCCAGCAGCACCAGCCGGATTCCGGGCCGGGCCGAGCGCAGCAGCTCGATGAGCGCCAGGTCCTCCTCCAGGCTGGTGGTGGGCGCGCTCAGCAGCACGTCGTAGCCGCGCCGGGACACGCGGCGCAGCGCGTCGAGGCTCCCGCTCGCCGTCTCGATCTCCCGGCCCTCGAGCAGCGGCGAGGCGCGCAGCGCCCGGAGCAGGTCGTCCTCGGGTGCGACCATCAGGATGCGGGCCATGGGCGGATTCGGCTCGCCCATTGTAGAGCGGGGGCCCCGCGGTCGAGAATCGAGGAGCGAACGGGAGGGCCCATGAACAGGCGCGACTTCGTCGTGGGGACGGCGGGGACGGTGGCGGGACTGGCCGCCTTCCCGGCGGGGCTGTCGGCGGTCGAGCGCGAGCGCAAGGACGGCCGCCTCGAGCGCCGCGGCCTCGGCCGCACCGGCGAGAAGCTGTCGATCGTCGGCTTCGGCGGCATCGTGGTGATGGACGCCACCGCCGAGCAGGCGGCCCAGCGGGTGCGAGCCGCCATCGACGCCGGCGTCAACTACTTCGACGTCGCCCCCAGCTACGGCAACGCCGAGGACATGCTGGGTCCGGCGCTGGAGCCGTACCGCAAGAGCGTCTTCCTCGCCTGCAAGACCCAGGGCCGCACCCGCGCCGACGCGGAGAAGGAGCTGGAGAGCTCGCTGCGCAGGATGAGGACCGACCACTTCGACCTCTACCAGCACCACGCGGTCACCAAGAAGAAGGACGTGGAGAGGATCCTGGGCCCCGGCGGGGCCATGGAGGCATTCCTGGCCGCGAAGAAGGCCGGGAAGGCGCGCTTTCTCGGCTTCTCCGCGCACTCCGTGGAGGCGGCCCTCGCGCTGATGGACGGGTACGACTTCGATACCATCCTGTTCCCGGTCAACTACGCGACCTGGAACGCCGGCAACTTCGGGCCGCAGGTGCTGGCGAAGGCGCAGCAGAAGGGCATGGGCATCCTGTGCCTGAAGGCCCTGGCCAAGCAGCCGTGGCCGGAGGGAGCCGCCAAGCGCTACGCCAAGTGCTGGTACGAGCCCTTCGACGACCCTGCCGAGATCCGCCAGGCGCTGCGCTTCACGCTCTCGCACCCCGTCACGGCCGCGATGCCGCCGGGCGACGAGACCATCTACACGACGGCCCTCGCCGAAGCGGCCGCGTTCGAGCCGCTGTCGCCGGCGGAGGTCGAGGCGATGAAGGCGAAGGGGCTCGCCGCGAAGCCGCTGTTCGCGTACCCGAGCGCAGACGCGTAGGAAGGTCGAGGAGTTCACCCGGCGCGACATTTCGTCGCAACCCCGCCGGCATCCGTATGCCGCTGCGCATCTTTGCACTCGTTTTGCACCCGACTTTACCTGCTGCTTACCCGCGGGTGGTGCCACTCGCCCCGGTTCGCTGCATCATTGGCGGGGGCTGAGACGAAGACGCGCCGGCCGCCATCCCGCCGGAGCGTCAGCGATCAGTCGGGAGGTTCCGATGTTGCGCACGAGGACGATCGGTTCGCTGGTCGTCGCCGCGACGACTCTTCTGGTGACGCCCTTGGTGCCGCGCGAAGCCCTGGCGCACGGCCACGGCCACGTGGTCGTCGGTGTCGGTCTCGGCGGCTTCTACGGCTGGGGGCCGTACTGGGGCTGGGGCCCCTACTGGGGCTGGGGGTGGGGCTGGGGGCCCGGGCCCTACTACTACGGTGAGCCGGGCCGTGGCGTCCTCGGCTACGCGATGGCCTCCGGCATGGGCGCGCTCGACATGAACGTCAAGCCGAACCGGGCCGAGGTTTGGGTGGACGGGCGCTACGTAGCCGACGCCCGCGAGCTGGACGGCGATCCGTCCTACCTGTGGCTCAAGCAGGGCACGCACCACATCGTCGTCTACAAGTCCGGCTACCGCAGCTACGAGCGCGACGTCGACGTCCACGTCGGCGTCATCCGGGAGCTCAAGGCGGTGCTCGAGAAGGGCGAGTCGCAGCCGCCGGTGCCGGCGCCGCCGGCGCCGCCCGTCGCCCGCGGCGAGGCGCCTCCCCCGCAGAGCGCCGAGCCGCGCGGCGAGGCTCTCCCTCCCCGGGTGGAGGCGGAGCCCGAAGCCGGTCCGCACGGCTACGTGACGCTGCGCGTGCAGCCCGTGGACGCGACCGTCTACGTCGACGGCCAGTACCGCGGGACCGCGCGCGACCTGCGTCGGCTGCAGCTGCCGGCTGGACACCACCGCGTCGAGATCGTGCGCCCGGGATACCTGGCACTGGAGAAGGAGGTAGACCTCGGGGCCGACCGCACGGTCGACCTCGACCTGTCGCTGGAGCGCAGCGGCGGCTGGAAGTACTGAGCAACGAGGAGGAGATCCCATGAAGCGCCGTTTTCTCGCCACCTGCGCGCTCGCCGCTGCCTTCGCATCCGCCCCCGCCCCCGGCCGTGCCGACGACGCCTCTCTCGACCCCGCGCGGAACGAGTTCTCCGTCTTTGGCGGCATCTCGATCCTCGACGCCCGCAGCTCCCAGCAGTACACCGTCACGCTCCCCGCCATCCCCGCGATCCCGGCATCCCACGGAGAGCCCGGCTTCCCCGGATACCCCGGAGGGAGCGTGCAGGTGAACACCGAGACGAAGCTCGGCGACGGCGGCCTGTTCGGCCTGCGCTACACGTTCTACCTTCGCAAGCAGCTCGCCCTCGAGGCCGACGCCTCGGTCGCCCCGGGCCAGGAGCTGCGGACGAGCGCCGGCCTCGGACCCGGCGGCTACCCCAGCTTCCCCCAGCCCTTCGAGCAGGCGATGAACGCGTACCTCGGCGGGATGGGCGGCGCCGCCAACCGCGGGATGGGCGGCCCCAGCGGCGCCTACGCCCGTTATGGCGAGCCGTACGGGTACGGCCAGCATGACGTGACGGCCTGGCACTACGGTGCGGGCCTGACCTACGACATCCTCGGCCGGGACGTGCGGCCGTTCGTGCTGCTCGGCGTCGGCGGCGTGAGCTACGACGGCGAGGCCGGTGCGAAGACCGACTTCGTGCTGCGCTTCGGGGCCGGGTTGAAGGTCTACTTCGGCCGCCTGGGCGTCCGCATCGACGCGGCCGACTACCTCGTCTTCAACAACTTCCTGACCGGCCACGACGAGCACGACGTCCACGTCACCGGAGGTGGCTTCGTCCGCTTCTGAGGGCGCCCCGCCGGGGGGCCAAAACGGCTACAATCCGACGCAAGAGGCCCCCAACACATGTCGCTGAGCGTCAAGTTCAACTTGATCCTTGTCGCCGTGTTCGCGGTCGCCCTGGTGCCGGCGGCGCTGCTCTCGAACCACCTGCTGCAGACGAACGCGCGCACGCAGATCGTCCAGAACGCGCGCATCATGATGGAGACGGCGCTCGCCACCCGCGGCTACACCAACAAGCAGATCAAGCCGCTGCTCGCGCCGCGGCTCAAGGACGAGTTCCTCCCCCAGTCGGTGCCCGCCTACTCGGCCACGGAGATCTTCAACTACCTGCGGGAGACCCACCCCGAGTACACCTACAAGGAGGCGACGCTCAACCCCACGAACCCGCGCGACCGCACCGTCGACTGGGAGGCGGACGTGGTGAACGCCTTCCGGACGGACGACGCCCTGAAGGAGATCGTCGGCGAGCGCGAGGGGCCGCTGGGGCGCTCGCTGTACCTGGCGCACCCCATCCGGATCACCGACGCGGGCTGCCTGAGCTGCCACACCACCGCCGCGGTCGCGCCGGCGTCGCTGGTCAGGGCCTACGGGTCGGACAACGGCTACGGCTGGAAGCTCAACGAGGTGGTGGGCGCGCAGATCGTGAGCGTGCCGACCGCCGTCCCCGTGGCCATGGCCGGGACCGCCCTGCGGACGCTGCTGGCGTCGCTGGTGGGCGTTTTCGCGTTCATCCTGCTGTCCCTGAACCTGCTGCTCGGGCTGGTGGTCATCCGGCCCATCCGGAAGCTGTCGGCCATGGCGGACGCGGTCTCCACCGGCAACCTCGACGTCGCGGAGGTGAAGGTGGGGAGCGGGGACGAGGTGGCGGTCCTCGCCGGCTCCTTCAACCGCATGCGGATCTCGCTGGTGAAGGCGCTCAGGATGCTCGAGGCCGAGTGAGGCGTGGGCACCTCGCTGCCGGAAAGCCCCCTCGGCCCCGGGTCCCGCTTCGGTGACTACGAGATCCTCGCCGAGCTGGGCGCCGGCGGCATGGGCCGCGTGTACCGGGCGCGCGACCTCACGCTGGAGCGGGTGGTCGCCCTCAAGACGCTGGCCCCGCAGCTCGGCGGCGACCCGGCCTTCGTCCAGCGCTTCCTGAAGGAAGCCCGGGCGGCGGCCCGGCTCAACCACCCGAACATCGTCCAGATCTACTCGTTCGGCCAGGTCGCCGGGACGTACTACCTGGCCATGGAGTACGTCGACGGCCGCTCGCTCGGCGCCTTCCTGCGCAGCGGCCCGCTCGCCGAGCTGGACGCCATCTCGGTGGTGCGGCATGCCTGCCGGGCGCTGGCCGTCGCCCACGCCGAGGGGCTCGTCCACCGCGACATCAAGCCCGACAACCTGATGCTGACCCGCAGGGGCGAGGTGAAGCTGGTGGACCTCGGCATCGCCAAGCGCGTCGACGAGGACCAGTCCCTCACCCAGACCGGGCACGCCGTGGGCACGCCCCACTACATCTCGCCCGAGCAGATCAGCGGCTCGCGCGACATCGACGGGCGCGCGGACATCTACTCGCTGGGGGCCACGCTCTATCACCTGGTCACCGGGCACACGCCGTTCAAGGGGCCCTCCGGCGCCGTGGTGATGACCATGCACCTGACGCAGCCGCTGCCGGACCCGCGCACCCACGTGCCCGGCCTGTCGGAGGGGCTTTGCCGGGTGGTCCGGAAGTCGATGGCGAAGCGCCGCGAGGAGCGCTATGCGGACGTGGATGCGCTCGACCGCGACCTCTACCGGGTCCAGGTCGGCGAGCCGCCCGAGGCGGACGAGCCGGGAGAGACCGCGGTCGAGACCTCCACCTCGCCGCCGCACCCGACGACGGCGACCTCCCAGGGGCAGGCGACCACCGGCGCCCTCGCCTTCGCTGAGGCGCAGCTGCGGCTGCTCGAGACCGAGCTCGCCCGCCAGGTGGGACCGCTGGCGCGGGTGCTGGTGAAGAAGGCGGCCAGGGTCGCCGGCACCTCGGCTGAGCTCGTCGCCGCCCTCGAGCTGGAGATCCCGTCGGAGGAGGGCCGCCGGGCGTTCCGCTCGGCGGTCGCCAGGCTCCACTGAGCAGCTATAGCACTGATTGATATAGACGCGGCGACTCAGCTGCGGGCGTCGAGCGCGCTCAGGGCGAACGCATAGGCGCCCAGCGCGGTGGCCCGGCTGGTGCCGAGGCGGCTGAGGCCGACGGCCACCCGCTTCAGCGGGTCGTAGACGACCCTGCGGCCGGACCCGGGCACCACGATCTCGCGGACCTCGCCCTTGACGAACACGGCCCGACCGGCCGGCTCCTCGACGTTGAAGGCCCTCACCTCCAGCCGCGGGTTCCGGGCCCAGGGCGAGTCGTAGGGGGCGTTCATCTCGGCGACCAGCGCCGGCAGGAACAGCTCGGCGGCGCCGGTGAGCCCGCCGCCGATGACCACGGGCGCGTCGACCAGCGTCACCACGTCGGCCAGCGCGTCGCCGGCCGCCTCTCCCAGGCGGCGGAACGCCTCGATCGCGCCGGCGCGATGGCCGGGCCGCTCGCCCCTGGCGATCTCGAAGATCTCCTTCGGCTCCGGCGTCGCCTCGAGCGCGAGGTTGGCCCGCTCGGCGTACACCCGGCGGATCGCCCGGATGGAGACGGACTCCTCGACGTTGGAGCGCGCGTCGATCTTGTTGCGCAGCAGCCAGACCTCGCCGCCGGCCGAGTTGTCGCCGATCCACAGCCGGCCGTCCCGCACGATGCCGCCGCCGAAGCCGGTGCCGAAGGTGGCGCCGAACAGGTTGCGGAAGCGCTTGGGGCTGCCGGCCTCGGCCAGCAGGCCGTTCAACCAGGGCAGGAACCCGGCGATCGCCTCGCCGTAGGTGAAGAGGTCGCCGTCGTTGTTGATGAAGACGGGGATGCCGAAGCGGTCCTCGAGCATCGGCCCCAGCGCCACGCCGCCGCGGAAGGCGGGCAGGTTGCCGAGGTCGCCGATGACGCCGCGCGGGTAGTCGGCGGGGCCGGGGAAGGCGAAGCTGATCGCCACCGGCGCCGCCTCGGCGTGCGCCTTCACCTGCGAGAAACCGTCGACCAGCGTGCGCAGGCAGGCAGCGAGCTCGCTCCCGTACGAGGGGAGCTGGACCGGGGCCACCACCTCGCGCCCGCCCTGCACGGCGGAGAAGACGAAGTTGGTGCCCCCGGCGTCCAGGGTCAGCACCACGCGGCGGTCGGTGTCGATGCCCACCTCAGGCCTCCGGCGCCGTGGACCGCCCCGCCGCCCCCCGCAGCGAGAGGGCCAGCAGGTAGGCGAAGGACGCCAGCGGCACCACGAACGCGGCGGTCATCCCAGCGGTGTCGTTGATCCGTCCCATGAGCGGCGGCAGCACGGCGCCGCCGAAGATCGCCATGCACATCAGGCCCGACAGCTCGGCGCCGCGCTGGGGACGCGCCTCGACCGTGAGCGAGAAGAGGACCGGCCAGATGTTGGCGAACCCCAGGCCGGCGGCGGCGACCCCGGCCACCACGAGGCCGGGAACGCCCGAGAGGACGCCCAGGATGCCGAGGGCCCCCAGGCCCGCGCTCGCCCGGAAGAAGGCGCGGGACGACATGAAGTTCAGCACCCCGCTGCCGACCAGCCGCCCCACCATCAGCCCGAAGAAGAACAGCGTCGGGCCGAGGAACTTCGAGCGGCTCTCCTGGTAGCCGAGGCCCTCCAGCCGCGGGCCGGTCCAGGTCGACAGGCAGACCTCGGCGCCGACGTAGAGGAAGATGCCGAGCACGGCCAGGGCGAAGGTCGGCTCGCGCAGGAGGGCCAGGCTGCTGCCGATGCTGGGCGGCACCTCCGCCCGCGTCTCCTTGACCTTCAGCAGCGCCACCGATACCAGCGCGACGACGGTCAGCGCCAGGAACACCGGGAAGACCTTGCGCCAGCCCAGCTCGCCCACGGCCAGCCAGCCGACCAGGGCGGTGCTGCCCATGCTGCCGATGCCCTTGATGAACTGGGCGAAGCTGAGGTTGCGGGCGAAGCGGCCCTGGTCCGAGACGTCGCGCATGATGGGGTTGCCGGCGACCTGCAGCAGCGTGGTGCCCACGCCGAGCACGAACACGGAGGCGAGCAGCAGCGCGAAGCCGGGGACGACCAGCGTCGGCACCAGCACCCCGAGCGAGCCCAGGCCGAGGGCGAGCACCAGCAGGTTCTTCTTGCCGATGCGGGCGGCCAGCACGCCCCCCGGCACGCTGAACAGGGCGAAGGCCACGAAGGCGAAGGCCGGCAGCAGCGCCGCCATGAACCCCGACAGCGCGTACTGCTTCTGGATGGTGCTGGCCAGCGGCCCCATGGCGTCCACGAAGCCCATGGCGAAGAAGCAGAGGAAGATCGGCAGCGTGCGCAGTCTCATCGGTCTCTCCCCGGTCGGCGCGAGGCTATGCGACAGGCGTGGTGCGGTCAAACCACGGGCGTCGTCAGTCCCCGCACGTCGAAGGTGCGGATCACATCCGCGCGATGCCGACCCCGAGGGCGCGCGCGCAGGCGATCAGGTGGTCGTCGTAGCTCGCCAGCTGCAGATGCGAGTCGACGGTGCGCAGGAAGTCCATCGACGCGAGGTGCACCGCGTCCACCGTCCGCACCGGCATCCGGAACGGCTGCAGCGCGCGCGACAGCACGTTCGGCAGCAGCTCCAGGAACGCCAGCCGCTGCAGCAGCCGCCGCGCGGGTTCGCCGTGCGAGCCGGCGAGGCCGCGGGTGTTGAGCCGGGTCCACAGCTCGTACTCGAGCAGCCGGCTGGAGACGAGCGACTGCTTCCACAGGGCGTCGGGCGGGTGCTTGTCCTCGGCGAGGAGGTGGGCGAGGGCGACGGAAGTGTCGAGGTAGATCACCGCTCCCCGCGATCCCGGTCGAGCTCGGCGGCCAGCTCCTCCCAGCGTGCCACCGGTGCGCGCGGCGGTGGCCCGTCGCCCGCTCCCAGCGGCGGCTGCACCCACCCGTGGCGGACGGCGTCCGCGAGCAGCGCGTCGGCCGCCGCTGCGGCGCAGCCCTGGCGCGGCGGCCCGATCTCGGCCAGCACCTGGTCGTCCTCGGTCACCAGGACGGTCTCGCCGCTGGCGGCCAGACGGACGTACTCGCCCAGACGCTCCGCCAGCACCCGCACGTCCACGACACGCACGCCGGCATGGTAGACCCTCGTGGCCGCACGTCAAGGCCGGCCCTGGCTGGCGCGTTTCCCGCAGCGGGTGGAGAATCCGCAGCCGTGGCCTGTTCCTGGGAGGCATCCCCGATGCTCGGAAACCGCTCGCGTCGCCTGCGGCCTGCCGCCTTCGCCGCCGCCGTCCTGGCCGGTGTCGCCCTCGCCCCGGCGGTGCGGCCCGCGTTCGCGCAGAAGGCGCCCGACCAGATCCTGCTGAAGGACTACCGTCCGGTCAGCCTCTACCAGGTCCCGGTGACGAGCGTGCCCAGGGCACGCTACCCCGTGATCGACATGCACTCGCACCCGTACGTGAAGACTCCCGAGGACGTCGACCGCTGGGTGAAGGTGATGGACGAGACGGGCATCGAGAAGACCGTGGTCCTGACCGGGGCGCACGGGACGGAGTTCGACCGGCTGGTCGAGCTGTTCTCGCGCTACCCGACCCGCTTCGAGCTGTGGTGCGGCTTCGACTACACCGGCTCCGACCAGCCGGGCTACGGGCCGGCGGCCGCGGCAGAGCTCGAGCGCTGTGCGCGGAAGGGGGCCAGAGGGGTCGGCGAGGAGGGCGACAAGGGCCTGGGCCTGGGTTTCGGCAGGGCGAAGGGCCTCCACCTCGACGATGCGCGGCTCGCGCCGCTCCTCGACCGCTGCGCGGACCTGGGCCTGCCGGTGAACGTCCACGTGGCCGACCCCATCTGGATGTACCAGAAGATGGACGGGACCAACGACGGGCTGATGAACGCCGTCAACTGGCGGCTCGACGACAAGCCCGGGATCGTCGACCACCCGGGGATGATCGCGGTCCTCGAGCGGGCGGTGCGGGCCCACCCGCGCACCACCTTCGTGGCCTGCCACTTCGCCAACCTCGACTACGACCTGGCGCGGCTGGGCAAGCTGTTCGACGCGCTGCCCAACCTCTACGCCGACATCGCCGCCCGCTACGCCGAGACGGCCACCATTCCGCGCTTTGCCTCCGCCTTCATCGACCGCTACCAGGACCGCCTGGTCTACGGCACCGACATGGGCACCGAGGCGGCGATGTACCGGCTCACCTTCCGCATCCTGGAGACGCAGGACGAGCACTTCTACGCCCCCATCTTCGACTACCACTGGAGCTACTCGGGCTTCGGCCTGGAGGACGCCGTGCTGAAGAAGCTGTACCGCGAGAACGCGCTGGCGGTGGCGCGGCGGGCGGCGGCCAGCCGCCAGCAGGGGACGCCATGAAGCGCCTGGGTTCGGCGCTCGGTCCGGCGTTGCTGGCAGCTATCGCCGCCGCCGTGGCGGCCGGCCCGGTCCGGGCCGGCGAGGTTTCGGTCGGCCGCGAGGCGGACGACACCGTGGTCCTCCGCTCGGCGGTGGCGGAGTTCCGGCTGCTCGCCTCGGGCGAGCTGCGCGGCGCGCTGCGGCAAGGCGATCGGCTGCTGTGCCTGCAGGAGGCCGGTCCCGGTGACGCCGTGGAGGTCGCGGGCGAGCCGGCCGCCGCCCTGCGCTTCGACACGAAGCCCGCCGAGGTGACCGACCTCCAGGGTGCGCTGGGAAGCGGCAAGCGGGTGACGGTCCGGGGCCGCAGCACTGGTCCGGCGCCGCTCGAGGCGCAGCTCGTGGTCGAGGTCTGGTCCGAGTTCCCTGGCGTCGCCGTCCGCAGCCTGCACCTCCGCAACGGCGGAGGCCGCGAGGTGACTCTCCGGCGGGTGGTGCAGCAGGCGAGCCGCCTGAGTGCCGCCGGGGTGGAGCCGGGCCGGCTGCCGTTCGAGATGTGGTCCTTCCACGGCGCCAGCGTCGACTGGGGACAGGACGAGGTGGTGCCTCTGACCAGGGACTTCTCGCGTCCGAACCGGATGGGTGAGCAGCTCCCCAACGGCTCGGGCGGCGGCATTCCGGTCGTCGCGTTCTGGACGCGAACGGCGGGGCTGGCCTTGGGGCACCTGGAGCCGCTGCCCGTGGTCGCCTCGCTGCCTGTGTCCGTCGCGAAGGACGGGCGGGCGGCGGCCTCGCTGGTCGTCGAGCCCGAGCGGCGGCTGCCACCCGGCGGGGAGTACCGGGCGCCGCGCAGCTTCCTGGCCGTCTTCTCCGGCGACTTCTACGAACCGCTTCGCCTCTACTCGCAGATGCTGCAGCGCGAGGGCTGGCCGATCCCGCGGCCTTCGGACGAGGCCTACGCGCCCGCCTGGTGCGGCTGGGGCTACGAGTCCGAGGTCACCCCCGCGCAGATGCTGGGCACCATCCCCAAGCTCAAGGAGCTGGGTGTCCACTGGGCGACGCTCGACGACCGCTGGTTCGACGACTACGGCGACTGGCGCCCGCGCCGCGACACCTTCCCCGGCCACGCGCTGCGCGATCTCGCGGACGCCTTCCACAGGGAAGGGATCAAGGTCCAGCTCTGGTGGCTGCCGCTGGCGGTCGAGGACGGCCGCGGGAAGTACGAGTCCCACAGGTACGGCACCAGCCAGGTGGTGGCCGAGCACCCCGAGTGGCTGATCCAGGACGCCCGCGGCGGCCACGCCCGCTTCACCCGCAACCTGGGCGTCCTCTGCCCGGCGCTCCCGGAGGTGAGGGCCTACACGCGTGCCCTGGTGGAGCGATTCGTGCGCGACTGGGACTTCGACGGCCACAAGCTCGACAACGTCTTCACGGTGCCACGCTGCTACAACCCGGCGCACCACCACCGCTCGCCGGACGAGTCCATCGAGGCGCTGGGCGAGGTGTACCGGACCATCTTCGAGACGACGCGGGCGCTCAAGCCGTACAGCGTCACCCAGATCTGCCCGTGCGGGACCACGCCGAACCCGGCCTGGCTGCCGTACATGGACCAGGCGGTGACCGCCGATCCCGTCGGCGGGCGGCAGGTGCGGCTGCGCATCAAGATGTACAAGGCGCTGCTCGGCCCGCAGGCCGCGGTCTACGGCGACCACGTGGAGCTGTCGGAGATGAGGAGGACGGGCGCCGACGGCTGGATCGAGATCGGGCGCGACTTCGCCTCCACCGTCGGCACCGGAGGCGTGGTGGGCACCAAGTTCACCTGGCCCGACTACGGTCCGCAGTGGAAGGCCGTCTACCTCGACGAGTCGAAGGAGGCTCACTGGAAGAAGTGGCTTTCCCTCTACGCCCGGCTGCACCTGGCGCAGGGAACCTTCCGCGACCTCTACGTGTACGGCTACGACGTGCCCGAGGCGTACGCCATCGAGGCGTCCGGGCGGATGCACTACGCCTTCTTCGCCCCGGACCCGGCGGTCCCCTGGAAGGGACGGTTGGAGCTGCGCGGCCTCCTGCCGGGCCGCTACACCGTCCGCGACTCGGTCGAGGGGACGGAGCTCGGCGTCGTCGATGCGAAGGCGCCGTTCCTCGACGCCACCGTCGCCCCGCACCTGCTGCTGGAGGCGGTGCCGGTCCAGTGAAGACAGGAGGCCGCGTGAAGGGAAGCAACGACGAGGCAAACCCCGTGTCGGGCCCGCGGCCCTCACGCCGGGAGTTCCTGGGCGCGCTGGCCGGGGTGGTCGCGCTCGGGCGCGAGGCGCTGGCCATGCAGAGCCCGGGCCCGGCCGGCATCCCCGTCCGGCCCCTGGGGAAGACCGGCGTCTCGGTCTCCATCGTCGGCTACGGCGGCTGGGACGGCCCGATCGCCGCGAGCGAGACGGAGGCGATCGCCCGGATGCACCTGGCGCTCGACGAGGGCATCAGCTTCTGGGACAACGCCTGGGAGTACCACGGCGGCCGCGCCGAGGAGGTGATGGGCAGGGCGCTCGACTCGCCGTCGCGCCGCCAGAAGGTCTTCCTGATGACCAAGGTCTGCGCCCGCGACTACGCCGGCGTGAAGGCGCAGATCGAGGAGAGCCTGCGGCGGCTGCGCACCGACCACGTGGACCTCCTTCAGTTCCACGCCATCCAGTACCCGGACGACCCCGAGCGCGTCTTCGACCCCGACCAGGGCGGCCTCAAGGCGGTGCTGGAGGCGCGCAGGGCCGGCAAGCTCCGCTTCGTCGGCTTCTCCGGCCACCGCGACCCGCAGACGCACGTGCGCATGATCCGCATGCCGCACGCCTGGGACACGGTACAGATGCCGCTCAACCTCCTCGACGCGCAGTACCGCAGCTTCGAGAGCATCGTGCTGCCGCTCTGCCAGGACCGGGGCATCGGCGCCCTCGGCATGAAGTCCCTGGCCGGCCAGGACGCCCGGCTGCCCCGCGAGTTGGGCATCGACTGGCAGCTGTGCCGCCGCTACGCGATGTCGCTGCCCGTCGCCACCACCATCTGCGGCATGCAGAGCCGCGAGGAGGTGATGGGCATGGTCCGCATCGCCCGGGGCTTCAAGCCGCTCGGCGACGCGGAGGTCGAGGAGCTGATGGACCGGGCCGAGGAGGCGGCGGAGAAGGGGGAGATCGAGGCCTACAAGGACCCGAAGCAGGGCTACGGCTGCGAGTACCAGGACGCCGTGCTGAAGAAGGAAGGAAGGTCCTAGATGCAGTACCGGCGGCTGGGTCGGACCGACATGGAGGTCGCGGCGATCAGCTTCGGAGCCTGGGCCATCGGCGGGACCTGGGGACCGGTGGACGACGAGCAGTCGATGAAGGCCCTGCACGCGGCCGTCGACGCGGGCGTGAACTTCGTCGACACCGCCGACGTCTACGGCGACGGCCGCAGCGAGCGCCTGGTCGCGCGCCTTCGCCGCGAGCGCCGCGGCCAGCGGATCTACGTGGCGACCAAGGCCGGCCGGCGGCTGCCGGCGCAGACGCCAGAGGGCTACAGCCGGCAGAACCTCTTCGCCTGGGTCGAGCGCAGCCTGCGCAACCTCGAGATGGAGGCGGTGGACCTGCTGCAGCTCCACTGCCCGCACCCGCGCGTCTACGACCTGCCGGAGGTCTTCGGCGTCCTCGACGAGCTGGTCGCCGCCGGCAAGCTCCGCCACTACGGCATCAGCGTGGAGACGGTCGACGAAGCGCTGCGCGGGATACGCCACCCCAACGTGCGGACGGTGCAGATCATCTTCAACATGATGCGGTTGAAGCCGGCCGAGCAGCTCTTCCCGGCGGCGAAGGCGCGGCAGGTCGGCATCCTGGCCCGGGTGCCGCTCGCCAGCGGTCTGCTCACCGGCAAGCTCACCCGGCAGTCGACCTTCGCGGCCGACGACCACCGCAGCTTCAACCGCGGGGGCGAGGCCTTCGACAAGGGCGAGACCTTCTCGGGCGTGCCCTACGAGACCGGCCTCGACTTCGTCGATCGCCTGCGTCCGCTGGTGCCGCCGGGCGTCTCCATGACGCAGCTCGCCCTGCGCTTCATCCTGATGTTCGACGCGGTCAGCTGCGCCATCCCCGGCGCGAAGACGCCCGGGCAGGCGCGGGATAACGCGGCCGCCGCGGACCTGCCGCCGCTGGCGCCCGAGACCATGCGGGCCGTGCAGTCGCTCTACGACGAGAGGATCCGCCCCCTGGTGCACGGGAGCTGGTAGCGCGCGTCTAGCGGGTGGCGGCCGCGGGCCGGGCCGGCTGGTCGCTCCAGAGTCGCGCGTGGGCCTGGAGCGTCCGCGCCAAGTCGGATCCGGCGGGGGCCTGCTCGGCCGCGATGCGGTAGTGCTTGTCCGCGAGCGGCCGCCGCGTCGGACGCTCGCGGCTGACGAGCGCAGCCGCGTACTCGACCTCCGGGTCGGGCCGCAGGACCGCCAGCGCCTGGTGCACCAGCTGGTAGCCGTCCTCCGCGACCTCGATGCCGCGCGCTTGCGGGGTTGCGCTCATGTGCCGGGCCGCGAACAGCGCCTGGCGGTATGCCTCGGCCTCGTAGCCGAGGTCGAGCTGCGCGAGCGCCACGGCGCGCGCGTTGCCGCCGCGGGCGAGCCGGGCACGCAGCGCCTCGAACAGGCGCGTGGCGGCGGGTGGGTCGCCGGCAGCGTAGACGGCCGCCCGGCGCAGTGTCTCCATTCGCACGAGTACCCGCGTCTGCGGGACGAGCAAGGCCAGGGCGTCGCCGGCCAGGCGGCCGCGGTCGTAGTCGGGCCGCGCGTCGTGCCAGCCGCCGCCCCAGGGCAGGGACGGCGCGTCGCCGATCGACATCGGGAAGCAGACGAGGGGCGGGCCCGCCTGGGCGAGGGCGGGCGCGAGCGACACCAGGCAGACGGCGAGGGCACCAGCGGATCGGCTGCTCATCTTTCGACCTCCGTGAGAAGGGCTCACGGGAGAAGACGCAGCCTCAGCGGCTGGTGTTAGCCCGCCGGGCCTCTGCCGGGAGCGTGGGCTCCACGTCGCTCCAGCGCCGCGTCCAGTCCCGCCAGAACTCGGAGGAGCCGAAGCCCAGCTCGTCCCACCAGCGCTCGAGCATGGCGGTGTCGCCGGCCACTATGCCCTCGCGCGTCACGCCGTCCGGGGGTGGTACGAGCGTCGCCAGCCGATCCCAGATGGAGCCGCGGTCGGGCGGGTCGACGCGCGAGAGCAGGTGCCACAGCGACAGCGCGTCGCGCGGGCGCGCCTCGGCTAGGACGCGCGACAGCGCGGCGGCAACCCGGCCGTCCCTGGCTCCGGAGTCCAGCTCGTCCAGCGCCTGGGCGAAATGCGCAGTGGCCGACTCGAACCGCGGCGTGCCCGGGCCGCGGCCTCCGTAGGTGCGGCAAACCGCCCCGGCCGGCACCAGCGACTGGAGTCGGTGGTACTCGAACCCGACCCAGCCGGTCTCGACGCGCAGCAGCCCGGTGCCGTCCGCCCCGACGGTGAGCGTGTACTCGCAGCCGAGGTCCACGGCACGGGCGGCCGGGGTATCGACCACGAACTGGCCAGGCGGCGCCCAGATCATCGCGTGCAGCGTGCCGCGGGCGAGCGACAGGCGGTGTGCCCGTCTCCCGGTGTCGACCAGCCCCACCCGCGTGGACGGCTCCAGGACGACCTGGCCGATGCGGCCGACGTCGAGCCGCGCCCGCCCTTCACCCGTGTCGAGCCACTCTCCGGCGGCGATCCGTCCCTCGCGGCGGTCCGGCGTTCCGGACGCGTGAAGCCACTCCACCTGCCACGCCTCGCCGGCACCGGGCGGGCTCGTTCGCGTCGTCAGCGGCAGGAGAGCCAGTACCACCGCCGCAGCAGCCGCCAACGCGGGCCACTCGAGCCAGGGTCGCGGGGCCCTCGCTTCGAGAGCCGGCGCCGGCGGCAGGCGGCGCAGCGGACGCAGCACCGCCTCCAGGCGGACGATCTCGGGGTCGGGCTCACCCGCGCCGTCCCACAGGTACTCGCTCACCGTCTTTCCCCTTCGCCGAGGAGTTGCCGCAGCATCTGCACGCCGCGGTGCAGGTTCACCCGGACCGAGCCCGGCGTCAGCCCGGTTCGCGCGGCGATCTCCGGTCCGGTCATGCCCTCGACCAGCCGCAGGACCAGCGTCTCGCGGTACGCCTCCGGCAACCG
>Ga0335069_10003671_pt1 | contig 23078 bp, 20 predicted proteins | sample Lox_Sample_11_FD_206714 | JGI IMG/M metagenome (GOLD analysis project Ga0335069, IMG submission 206714) | Soil microbial communities from Loxahatchee National Wildlife Refuge, Florida, United States - Lox_Sample_1.1 | ecosystem: Environmental > Terrestrial > Soil > Wetlands | place: USA... | reverse complement strand
ACAAACGATTTTCTAGGCATGTGGGTGGATGTTTCCGTCGTGTCTCAGGCGATCTGACTCTTGGTAGAAATATTCAGCCGAGAATACAGCCCTTCCAAAAGTCTGAAGATCCCGACGAGCATGAGATCGGAGGCCAGGGCTAAATCGAGGCCTATCTGCGCTTCAAAGTAGCGCGAACCGAGACCATCGGTGTCTCTCGGGCGCCTCTACATAAACGCCGCGTCGAAAGTTGTTTACACAGTCAATTGAGGGCTCCAATCGAGCACTACACCGCGAGCTCTGAACTAACCTCTGAAGGACCCTTAATGTCATATACGATAGCGACGTTTATCGGTGCGCTTGCGATCCTGGTCGCTTCGCTCACAGGAGCGTTGACGACCGCGTGGGTCCAGCACCGGTTCTGGAAACACCAGCAGCGGCAGAGAACCCGTCTACTGGTCGCAGATAAAATCACTCAGTTTTATGCTGATTTGCTGCTCAATTGGAATCGCGAGCGGTCCTCGGTGGACGCGACTAGGAAGCAAGAGGCGGCGTGGCGGCGCGAATCGGATATGCAGTTGCTCGCAGCCCTGGCGACTCAGCTGGCAAACGTCTTTTCGCCCGAGGCGGTAGACGACTATTATTCGTTAGACGCGGCCCTGCGAAAAGTGTCAGAGATGCCGCCTGAAGGCAGCTCGGTAAGGGCCGCGGCCGCTAAGCTGATTGGGGATCTCTACGCAGAAGCACTTGAGTAAACGGAGGCCGTATGTCGGGGCAAAGGGAGAATTCTCAGGTACTCTCATAGAAGACTCAGGCATATCGTTAGACCAACAGGCTATACGCCTGCGGCTGAAGCCTCGCGGACCCGTCCGGAGCACGTCGCAGTAGTAGCTTCAGTCACCTAGGTTCACCCTGACATGATATCTTACCGGCTGCTTATTGTTCCCCATCGGCGCAAGTGAGACACTTTGCGGCGATTGAAGAAAAGATGGAGCACTTCCTGTAGCGGCAATGGAACTTTAGGCTGTCTGGATAGTTGGCTGACCGCTCGATTGGTATTGAAGAGCTTTGCCTCGAACATTCGATCCGGACGCGACCTAGACTTAGGTCTCATCGTTCTCCGTCGTAACGAGATGAGATAATCCAGGCTATGAGGGTTCCTTCGATGCGATTGGCGGGGTGGGCAAAGATTGGGGTCGTTGGAACTCTATTCTTCCTGATGGTGGCTAGCGGTTGCGCGACCCCAGTCGGAGTCAAGCGGCTCGACGAGCAGGCGGCACATCGCGAACTGAACGCGAACATTCTGTCGACCGGCAGGCCCAGCGAATATGCAACCCAATTGCTGGAGCGCAATGCACTTCGCGAGCGCTTCGATAAAGATCCGGAAAGGGTTCTTGAGGAGTTGAATTCCGGCCTCGGCCAACCGGACGAGCGCGATCGGCTGTTTGCGCTGTCCGAACTCTCCTTCGCATACGCCGAGGAATCGCATAACCGATCTCATTACCTGGCATCCTCGGCTTATGCGTACGCGTTTTTGTTTCCGCCCAGCCCTGCGGAGGCCCCCGGCCCATATGATCCGCGCCTGCGGCTCGCCGTGGACCTCTACAATCGGGGTATAGCTTTAGGGCTGGCGACCGGCGATGGAAAAGAAGTTGATCTTAGTCCTCGCCGATTCGCCTTGCCGTTCGGCACGCTCGATCTCGCGGTCAATGCGGAAGGGTCGAGGTACGGCGGATATCATCTGATCAAATTTGTATCGCTGGCCGATCTGGAGGTGCGCGGACTCCGCAATACATACCGCGAAGCTGGGATCGGTGCCGCACTCTCGGCCAAAGTCGAACCATCGCCGGGCAGCACTGCGAACCGCTGGAGACCCCCGACGGCGAAAGTCCCGCTCACCGCTTTCGTGCGCTTCGATGATCCGCGCCGCGCGATGAGCGATGGTCGTCTGCACGGTACCGTCGAGCTCTACGACGAAGCGGTGGCGCCGACGGTCCAGATCGGTTCCTACGTAGTACCGCTTGAGTCGGATCCCAGCGCGGCGCTGGCTTATCGCTTGGAAGGTGCGCCTATCTGGGATTTCGAGATCGCGGGCTTTCGCCGTGGCGATTTTTCCTTTTTGGGTAATGGCAACGGGGAGAGCAGCGGCGGTCTTTATATGCTGCATCCATATCTTCCGGGACTGATTCCAGTCGTCTTGGTTCACGGAACCGCATCGAGCCCCGCGCGTTGGGCCGAGATGGCGAATGAACTGCTCGGCGACCCTGCCATCGCCTCGCGCTATCAGCTGTGGTTCTTCCTCTATAACAGCGGCAATCCGATCGCCCTGTCCGCCATGCGTTTACGGGAGTCGCTTGTAGCGGTCCGCAAAGGCGTTGATCCGCAAGGAAAAGACCCCGCGCTCGACCAGATGGTCGTAATCGGCCACAGCCAGGGTGGACTGCTGACCAAAATGACCGTCGTCGATAGCGGCTCGCGCTTCTGGGATAACGTTGCGCAGGTACCGTTCGAAAAGGCCGGGCTCGACGCCGAAACGCACGACCTGCTGGCAAGAGCGATGTTCGTCAAACCGCTGCCGTTCGTGAGGCGCGTAATCTTCATCGCGACGCCGCATCGCGGCAGCTTTCTGGCGAGTAACTGGATCGCCAAACTCGGAAATAAATTCATCAACTTGCCGGGTGGATTGGCCAAGACCGCCGTCCAAATTGCGAAGCTGCGTCAAGCCGGCTTGTTTCATTCGTCAGTCATAATTCCGACCGCGCTGGACAACATGGATGCCTCCAACCCCTTTATCAAGACCCTCGCTACGATGCCGATCGCAAGCGGTGTACACGCTAACTCGATCATTCCCGTGAAAGGGAGCGGACCGATACAGGACGGCGACGACGGCGTGGTCGAGTACAAGAGCGCGCATATCGACGGTGTTGAATCCGAGTTGGTCGTGCATTCGGGTCACTCGACTCAAGCTACCCCCCAGACGATCGAGGAGGTCCGCCGCATCCTTTACGAGCATACGGGAATCCATTGATGGTCCGGGGCGTTCTCCGATGGATTGCTACCGTGGTGTTATTCACGAGCGTTGTCGTGGGCGTCGCGTGGGGAATGCTTGCGCTGTGGTTCGACGGACCAGATTCGCGCGTGATCGCGGGCACGATGGCCGGGGGAATGGCGTTGATCGCTGTCCTTTTGGCGGCGCTCGTTCGGCCCCTCCTCAGAGGCCTTTTGGCCGCGCTGTTGCCGGTGGTTGCTGTCGCCGTTTGGTGGGCGTCGATTCCCCCGAGCAATGCCCGCGACTGGATTCCAGATGTGGCCCGCACAGCTCGCGCAGCTTTTAACCGGTCAACCGTGACCATCCAGAACGTGAGGAACTTCAAATATCGGTCCGAGTCCGACTATGACGAGCGCTGGGAGACGCGGTCCTACGACCTCGACCGGATTCGCGGCGTTGACCTGTTTCTGTCGTTTTGGGGACCGACCCACATCGCGCATACGATCATCAGTTGGGAGTTCGACGATGGCCAGCACCTCGCGATTTCGATCGAGACACGCAAAGAGAAGGGCGAATCATACTCGGCGCTTCGGGGCTTCTTCCGCCAGTACGAACTTTATTATGTAGTCGCTGATGAGCGTGACCTTGTAGGACTGCGAACGAATTACCGCGGCGAGCAGGTATATCTTTATCGGCTCCGCGTTTCCCGCCCGCAGGCGCGGGCTCTGCTGGTCGATTATCTCAATGAGGTCAATCGGCTCGCTGAGCATCCGCGATGGTACAACGCCCTGACGCAGAACTGTACGACCACGATCCGCGGCCATGCTCTAGACATTGGCGCGGGCGGACCCTTGGACTGGCGGCTGCTGGCCAATGGCAACGTCGATCAACTCCTATACGAACGGGGCCGGATCGAGACGGAACTGCCGTTTGCAGACCTTCGAACACGCAGCAACATCACAGCAAGGTCGAGGGCTGCGGACGACTCGCCTCATTTTTCGACCCAGATTCGTCAAGGCCTACCCGAAGCTCAGGGGCGTTAATCTTTTAAGCAGAAGCTCTCAACTTTAATCTTCGAGAGAAAGATTCGATCGCTTGGTCAGACGGTGAACCGGGGTTACGCGCCGGCGATCACGACGTTGAGGCGCTGATCGATCGCGTCGCGGAGGATGGCCGCATGTGGTAGCGAGAGAATGCTGTCACCCATGTAATCGTCGAACGTGTACAGCACCTGCGCGGGCTTGCGCATCACACAGCAGGGATTGTGCGCGACGGGCGGCAAGCTGCCAGTTGCGCTTACGAGCACCAGATCGGCATAACGCTCATCCCATTCGCGACGCGCTTCAACATACGGATTCGCGGACATAGAGCGGACACTCCTTTAAGGTCGAAGCTCTCCGCATAATGTCCGTGAAATAGAGGCAAACCGGAGCAAATTGAAGCAGGGTGCATAGGCCGAAAACCGGCGAACACTCTGCTTTTTTTGCTCTGATTGGTGCCGATTTGCTGCCTTGGAAAAACTCTTAATCAGTAGGTCCGGAGTTCGAATCTCCCACGGCCCACCAACACAATAGCTTCGTCTCGCTTCTCCCGTTTCTAATTTAGATTAGCTAAAAGCCTCGCCGTCGACGTAACCACAGCCAAATTAGAAGCGCGAGCCCTAGCCCACGCGCGGCGCGCTTGAATGTTCCCGCAGAAGAGCTAAGTAACAACCATGCAATACACGAAACTCGGCAATACGGGCATCACGGTTTCTCGCGTCTGTCTCGGCTGTATGACTTACGGCGGCGGTCCGCAGCCGTCGTGGGCAATGCCCCGCGATTGGGCGCTCGGGATGGACGAGGCGAAAGAGCACTTCGCCGTCGCGCTCGAAGCCGGAGTCAATTTCTTTGATACGGCGGACGTCTACTCGATCGGCGGCAGCGAAGAGATCACGGGGCGATGGCTCAACGAGTTGGCCTCGCGTGACGATATCGTCGTAGCGACCAAGGTCCACGGCGCGATGGGCCCTGGACCGAATCGCCGTGGCCTGAGCCGCAAGCACATTATTGAGGCCTGCGAGAACTCACTCCGGCGCCTGAAGATGGATTATGTCGACCTGTATCAAATCCATCGGTGGGACTTCTCAACGCCGCTGGAGGAGACGCTCGAGGCGCTGGATTCGCTCGTGCGATCCGGCAAGGTGCGCCATCTGGGCGCGTCGAGTATGGCGGCGTGGCAGTTCGCCAAAGCTCTCTTCACGGCGGGCGAGCACGGATGGCATCGTTTCGTTACGATGCAAAATCACTACAACCTGATCTATCGCGAAGAGGAGCGGGAGATGAATCCGCTTTGCGTCGATCAGGGCGTCGCGCTTATCCCCTGGAGCCCTCTCGCGCGCGGCTTCTTTGCACATTACCAGGGCGCTGAGACAAAACGCGCCGCTACCGACGCATTTACCAAGCGCTTCTATCATCGGGAAGACGAAGCGGCAGTCGCCGAAGCCGCAATCAAAGTGGCGAAAGCCCATGGCGTCAGTTCAACGCAGATCGCGATGGCTTGGGTTCTGCAAGCGCCCGGCGTGACGGCACCGATTATCGGCGCGACCAAGATCTCCCAATTGAAGGAGTTGTTCGCGGCCGTCGAGATCAAACTGACCGCCGAAGAAGTAGCCGAACTGGAAAAGCCCTATCAGCCCCATCCGATTATCGGTCATGAACAACCGAGTGCGGCGCGGATGCGCCGTTAGTCCGATCTCCGATCACTCAAGGAGATTGCACAGGGATGCTCGAAACAACTTCGATAGCAGAGCTTGGCGCGGGGCTCGGCGCAATCATTACTGGCGGCGCAAGCGGTATCGGTCTAGCGACCGCTCGTCAACTTGCCCACTTCGGGATGCGGGTCTGTATGGTCGACCGTGATCGCGACGCGCTTCAGTCCGCCGCCAAGCTGCTGATCGAGTCCTGTCGCGGCGGTGCCGATGACGTCCTCGCGCTCGAAGCAGATGTCTCGTCGGCGACTGACCTCGATCATATTGCTGACACGGCTTTCGGGCGATTCGTTGAGATTGCGTTCCTGATGAATAACGCGGCCTCTTTTCAGAGTGCCGATACGTTCTCTGATCCTGACGTATGGCAACGCACATTGAACGTTAATGTCCTGGGCGTCCTGAATGGCGTTCAACGGATCGGTGATCGGATGGCCGCAAGTGGTAAGCCCGGCTTCATCGTTAATACGGGCTCGAAACAGGGCATTACTACTCCGCCGGGCAACACGGCTTACAATGTGAGCAAGGCCGCGGTGAAGGCGCTCACCGAAGGATTGGCTCATACCCTGCGCAATCGACCCGGATGCCAGGTGAGTGCCCATCTGCTGATCCCTGGCTTTACGTACACGGGGAATGCAGCGCGCCGGAACCCGACGCCTCCGCCTGCCGCATGGCTTCCGGAGCAGGTCGCCGAGCGATTAATCCAGGGACTCGAGCGCAACGATTTCTACATCCTGTGTCAGGACAATGAGACTACACGGGATCAGGATGAGCGTCGTATTCTGTGGGCTGCCGGGGATATCGTCGAGAATCGACCTGCCTTGTCGCGATGGCATCCCGATTACAAGGCAGCTTTCGAAGCTTTCATGAAAGCCCCGCGCCGCTAGGCACTTACCTTCCCGGAGAGGAGTCTTGTTGTGCAGATCGCATGGATCGGAACAGGAATCATGGGAGCGCCGATGGCGCGGCGGCTGCTCCGCGGGGGCCATCGAGTCACCGTTTTCAATCGCACAGCCGCCCGAGCCAAGGCCCTCGAAAGCGATGGTGCGACAGTCGCTGCGACTCCGGCGGACGCCGTGCGCGGGGCCGAAGTGGTCTTCACGATGGTGCCCGATACGCCCGATGTGGAAGCGGTCATCGAGGAGATCGCGCCCGTTCTTGCGCCGAAGACCCTTGTTATCGATATGAGCACGATCGCACCCGCCGGTGCACGACGTGTAGCCGATCGGCTGAGCCGTCGCGGCGCAAGGTTTCTCGACGCACCCGTATCAGGCGGCGAGCCCGGAGCGATAGAGGGCACCCTGACGATCATGGTCGGCGGCGCCGGCGAGGATTTTGATCGAGCGCGTCCGCTCTTCGAGCTGCTGGGCAAGCGTATCACTCACATGGGCCCGGTCGGCCACGGCCAGATGACCAAGTTGGTGAATCAGGTTGCCGTTGCGGTGAATCTCGAAGCGACCGTCGAGGCGCTGCTTCTGGCGACTCGCGGCGGGCTCGATCCGGCGCGCGCTCTCGAGGCGATCGGCGGCGGTGCTGCAGCCTCGTGGCAGCTCAACAACCTCGGCCCCAAGATCATCGCTAAAGACTATCGGCCCGGCTTCTTTATCAAGTTGCTGCGCAAGGATCTGCGTCTCGTTAGCGAGGCTGCGCGCGAAACCGGAACGCCTCTGCCTGCCCTGGCGATGGTTAGTGCGCTCTTCGATGCAGCCTCAGCGCAGGGCCACGACCTCGACGGGACTCAGGCGCTGGCTCAGGTGCTGCGCGCGATGGCGGCGATGGAGTGATTAGTGGGTTGGCAGGACCGATTCTCTCGTTCAAGCTGAGCGCTGACTCTTGGAGGACTCAACGATGAAGCCTTTCCGCACTATCGCCTTTGCTCTGGCGCTTGGTATCGCAACTTTGCTTGTAGCTCCGGCCCATGCGCTCGCTGATTTGTTGAAGGCGGGCGACCCAGCGCCGGAGTTCTCGACTCACGCGATCGATGGTGACGAGACAGTCCCTGTCAAACTGAGCGATTATCGCGGCAAGACGGTTGCGCTCTACTTCTATCCGAAAGACTTCACCCCCGGATGTACCACCGAAGCCTGCACCTTCCGCGATAGCTACGCCAAGATTCACAGTGCCGGAATCGTGCTTCTCGGATGTAGTATCGACTCGGCCGACTCTCATCGCAAATTTATCAAGCAATACAGCCTGCCGTTTCCTCTGCTGCTTGATCCCGACAAGAAGATCGCAACGGCGTACGGCGTCGCTAACGGTATCCCTCAGTATGGCCTCGATGGTCGCGTGACCTACATAATCGGCGGCGACGGCAAGATCCTGAAGGTCTATCCGAAGGTCGATCCCTCCGCGAACGCCTCGCAGATCATCAGCGAATACGGCAGTAAGTAAAGAGGGGTCGTGAAAGAAATAGGATAGCGGCGGGCGATGCCCGCCGCTATCGTTTGTAATTCCAACCTTGCGCCGAGGCACAAGGAGATCCCGAAATCTTTCTCTCTACATGATAAAGAGCATTTCCTGATACGTGGCGAGCGGCCACAGGTCGTCAGCGACGATACCCTCCAGCGTGTCGGCGGCCTTTCGCACCGCAGCCATCGCCGGGATCACCTTGTCACACATATGCTTCGCGTGATCGAGCTTGCTGTGTCCGCCATGCTCCGCGAGCAACTTCTCCAGCTTCGCGGTGCTATCTTGAAGGTCTTTGACCAGCGCAGTAAGGCGATCCAGTGTATCAGTATCGAAGACATATCCGACCGCTTTCAGGTTGGCACAGGTCGAGGCCAGCTCGCCCTGGTAGCGGATCGCCGCCGGGAAGACGATCGTCTTCGCCATCTCAACCACCGTCCGGGCTTCCAACCCGACCGTCAGACAGTAATGTTCCAGAGCTACGTCCATACGGCTCATTACCTCCCGCTCGGTAAGCACGCCGTATTTCGAGAACAGTTCGATCGCCTCCTTGCTGCCAAGCAGCGGTAGTGCATCAGCACATGACGGCAGGACCGGCAGGCCGCGCTTTTTCGCTTCGGCATGCCACTCAGCACTATAGCCGTTGCCGTTGAAGACCACGCTGCCGTGCTGCCTCATGATCGTTTCGAGCAATTTCTGCACAGCGGCATTGAATTGCGATCGATCGCCGTCAATCGCCTGCTCAAGCCAGGTCGCAACGTAGTCGAGCGATTCGGCAAAGATTGTGTTCATCGCGACGATGGGGTCGGCAATCGACATCCCCGAGCCCGGGGCACGAAACTCGAAGCGATTGCCGGTAAAAGCGAACGGACTCGTCCGATTCCTATCACCGGGGTCCTTGGCAATCCTGGGCAGCGAGTCCACCCCAACGTGCAGGGTCTCCTTGGACTTCGAATTGTCAGCACCACCCTTAATAACCTGATCAAAAATTTGTGAAAGCTGATCACCCAGAAAGACTGAAATGATCGCCGGCGGCGCCTCGTTCGCGCCCAGACGATGATCGTTCGAAGCCGTCGCGACCACAGCGCGCAACAATCCGCTCCATCGATGAACCATGCGGATAACCGCTGCGCAGAAGACCAGGAACTGCGCATTCGCGTGAGGCGTGTCACCGGGATCGAGCAGATTCCCCTGAGTAGCATTACCAATCGAAAAGTTTACATGCTTGCCCGATCCGTTGACGCCGGCAAAGGGCTTTTCATGCAGCAGACAGACCATCCCGTATTTTTCGGCGACCTTTTTCAGTACGACCATTGTCATCTGCTGATGGTCCGTCGCCAGATTCCCGTTCTCGAAGACTGGAGCGATTTCGAACTGGCCCGGCGCGACCTCGTTATGGCGCGTCTTCGCCGGGATGCCGAGTTTGAAGAGTTCACGCTCCGCCTCCAACATGAAGGCGAGGACGCGTTCCGGGATCGCGCCGAAGTAGTGATCTTCGAATTCCTGACCTTTGGGGGGCAATGCTCCGAAGAGGGTGCGCCCGGTAGCCAACAAGTCCGGACGCGAAAAATAAAAATGTCGATCAACCAGAAAATATTCCTGCTCGGGCCCGGCGTATGAAACTACGTGCGCGGGATTCTCGTGGCCGAACAGCTTCAACACACGCTGAGCGTGCTGGTTCAGGGCCTGCATCGATCGCAGCAACGGCGTCTTTTTATCGAGCGCTTCGCCCGTCCATGAAACGAATGCAGTCGGGATACAGAGCGTCGTCCCGTTCGGGTTTTCCAAAATATACGCGGGACTGGTTACGTCCCACATCGTATAGCCGCGCGCCTCGGAGGTATTGCGGATACCCCCGTTGGGGAAGCTCGATGCATCCGGCTCGCCTTGCGTCAGTGTCTTGCCCGAGAACTCCGCGAGCGCGCTGCCGTCGCTGTCGGGCGACAAGAAACTATCGTGCTTTTCCGCGGTAAACCCGGTCAGCGGGTAGAAGACGTGAGCATAATGCGTGGCGCCCTTTTCCGTGGCCCAATCTTTCATCGCCGAGGCGACCGCGTCGGCAACCGTCGGATCGAGCACTGAGCCGGTATCAATCGTCTGCATCAGCGATTTGAAGACCGGTTTCGGCAGACGCGCCTTCATCACCGCCTTGTTGAAGACGTTCACCCCAAAGAACTCGGTCGCGGAGGTCTTGGTTAAAGAAAGATGCTCCGCGCTCGGGCGATAAGTTGTAACAGCTTCAATCGCCTGAAGGCGACCCGTACTTCCGCTCAAAATTGTTTCCTCCTTGATTACGCACTTGCGCCTTCGGCGAAGGGCTACACTGGAGAGCAGCCCTCTCGCGCCATGAGCAAGGAGCGCGCCACCGGCAACAACGCGAAAGATCTCGATGTTTCGTAGGAGAGGAGCGTCGAACGAGAGCGCCAGATGCTCACAAGTCGCCCAACCGCGTATCAGTTGAGCAGCACCCGAGGCCACGACGGATATGGCCAAGGATTGCGCCGAGGAGAAAATCGCTAGCAAGATAGTGCCGTGAAGTATCAGGCAATCATCTATGAGAAGCACGGCTCGATCGCCAAGGTCATCACGAATCGGCCGCGCTACAAGAACGCTCAGTCGCGCGTGATGATCGAGGAGATGGATCACGCCTTCAAGGCCGCCGAAGCCGATCACGATATCCGTGCGATTATCCTGGCCGCCGCCGGCGATACCTTTTCCTCCGGCCACGATATCGGCACGCCCGAAGAAAAGGAGGACATGCGTCAGCGCCCATACCCCAAGGGAATCCGTGGCGAGTATGCCCTCTCGCGCGACCTCTTCCTCGATACGACGCTCCGCTGGCGCGATCTCAGTAAGCCGACGATCGCACAGGTGCAGGGGATGTGCATCTTCGGCGGATGGATGTTTGCGGCCTCGATGGATCTGATCGTCGCCTCCGACGACGCCAAGTTTCTGCCTGCCCTGATGCAGTACTTCTCGATTCCCTGGGATATCCCGATTCGCAAGGCCAAGGAATTCGTCTTCCGCAGCCGTTTCATCGATGCGGTCGAGGCGGAGCGGATGGGCCTCGTGAATCTGGTCGTACCTCGCGATCAGTTGGAGAGCGCAACGATGGCCTTCGCCGAAGAGATCGCCGCGAACGATCCCTTCACCATCCGGATGTCGAAGTGGGCAATCAACTCGGCACAGGACGCGATGGGCTACAGCCACTCAATCCGCAACGCCCACTCGCATTACATGGTGCAGGGGCTCGACAGCTTCACGATGGACAAGCTCACCGGCAAAGGTTTTCCCAAGGTAATGCCCGGCGTCGCGCAGGCGATGGGCCAGCGCAAGAAGGACCCCGAGCCCTAAGCGATGAAGAGCACCCGTCACCGAGCCTTCGCACTCTTGATTCTCGCGGTCGGATTGATCACTGGTTCTACAAGCATCAACGCGGAATCTGCAAACAACTCGTTAGCCGACGCCTACCGCATTATCGCATCGAAGCGCTTCGTCGATCTGACGCATACCTTCAGTCCGACGACTCCGGTATGGAAAGGGTTCGGCCCTGCGACGTTCGCGCCTGCCGTCGATCCTTCGACCGGACGGCCGTACACGATCGCACAGGACGGTTTCCGTACTTTTCAGTACACGATGGTTGGTCAATACGGGACTCATATCGACCCACCGGCACATTTTGCTACTGATGGTAAGGCACTGGATCAGATTCCGCTCAAGGAGATGATCCTGCCGCTCGTCGTCTTCGATATAACGCCGCTTCTAGCCAAAGATCCGAGTCATGCGCTCACGATTGCTGATATCCAGGCGTGGGAAAAACAGCTCGGTCGCGTGCCTGCCGGATCGTTTGCGGCGCTTCGTACCGATATGTCGAAGGACTGGACTACGAATCCGGAGCGTTTCAAGCGCTATCCGTTTCCCGGATGGTCGCTCGACGCGATCAAGTTTCTCTACGAACATCGCGGTATCGTCGCCAACGGCCACGAATCGATGGACACCGACACAACTGCGAATCTCGATTCTGAAAGCTGGCTACTAAAGCACGGCCACTGGCAAATTGAGGTGATGGCTAATCTCGGTCAGGTCCCAGCTACCGGCGCACTGCTTGTCGTGACCTGGCCGAAGCCCAAACATGGTCTCGGCTTTCCCGCCCGCGCCTTCGCGATTTTGCCTGATTAGTGCGCGTCGGCCGGGGCGGCGCCGCGTGGGCGTGGCAAGAAGAAACACATGATAATCGCGATCACCATGACGACGCTCAACGATCGATAGATGTGATTCAGCGCGAGCATCATCGACTGACTCTGCACCCCGCCGTAGAGCATCGCGAGTCCCTGCTTCTGTCCGGTGATCAACTCGCCCATATAGTTGAAGTGCATCCCACCCGGCATCGGCGGCGATTGCTGCCCCAGATGCCACATATCGAAGACGGAAACGTGCTCGGTCAGTCGCGATTGCTGAATCTGCTCGCGCCGGACCATCATCGTGGTCAGCACTGAGGTTCCGATCGAGCCGCCGATATTACGGGTCATTGAATAGAGGCTGGCCGCGTAACCGATTTGCTCACGTGGGATTGATCCGAGCGCGGCAGCCGACAGATTCGGGAACACCAACCCCATCCCAATTCCCTGGATCGTGGTCGGCCAGATGAAGTTGCTCATCGCCATCGAGAGGTCGAGCCCACCAAGCGTCCAAGCGGAATATCCGATCAGGAAGTAGCCAAACGCGACCATGGGACGCGTGTCATATCCCTTCTTGGCGATACCACCGAGCAGGAACATCGCCGCCATAACACCCATCCCGCGCGGCGCCATCGCAACTCCCGCCTTCCATGCGGTGTAGCCCAGCAGCTCCTGCAAAAAGATTGGGTTGAGGATAGTCATGCCGTACGCGGAGAAGGTCAGCATGATCAGCAGCGCGGTTGGGATACTGAAGCGCGGATTCTTGAGGATCCGCACGTGAACGATCGGGTCGGGAGTTCGCCATTCATGCCGCACCAGAATGATGAAACTACCCAGCGCGATGATCGAGCAGTACCAGACCCATGGCGCGGCAAACCAATCGGCGCGGTCACCTCGGTCCATCACAATTTCGCCTAGCCCCAAGGAAAGGATCAGGCAGACGATGCCGAGCCAATCCGCGCGACCTTTGCCTTTGAGCTTCTGCAGATAAGGCGGATCGTGCACGAAGGTCGAGACCATGAACCCGGCTGCGATCCCAATCGGCACGTTGATATAGAAATTCCAGCGCCAGTTCCAATTGGAAGTGATATAGCCGCCGACCGTCGGCCCCATGATCGGCGCGACCATCAACCCGAGCCCCCAGACCGCCATCGCTAGCGTTTGCTCGTTGGGTGGAAAGGTCTCCATCAAGATCGCCTGCGAAAGCGGCTGCAATGCCGCACCCGCGATACCCTGAAGGAAGCGGAACGCGACCATCTGATCGAGCGAGCGAGCCGCTCCGCACATCGCCGACGAAATAACGAACGCAGTAATGGATATGATGAAATACTGTTTGCGACCGAAGCGGCCCGCGATCCACCCGGTGGTCGGAATCATGATTCCAGCCGCGACCATGTAGGTCGTTACGACCCAGGTAACTTCATCGATTGTCGCCGAAAAGCTGCCCTGCATGTGGGGCAGTGCGACGTTCACGATCGAGCTGTCGAGAACTTCAAGAATCGTGCAGAGAATAACCGCGATCGCGATAATCCATTTATGCGGCACCTCGGGATGCGACGTCGATGGTGTCGCGGGTGGTGGCGTCGATGCAGGCTCGGCAGATGCGGCGGCGGTTTGAGGATTAGCCTCCATTGAAGAAAGTTTTAGTGTTCAGCCGTTCAGAAAAGCAACTTACTTAGATGAGAAACTCACCGCTGCCTGCTCCGGGCGCAACTCGACTTCGTTCCTGTGCAGCCGGGATACGAAACGAAACCTAGCTCAGTCGCGCACCGACGCGCAGTATGTCGCCGCCGAGTTCCGCAGGCGATACCTTCTTGGTGCTCGGTTCCAGTCGCACGCGACGCACCAGCACCGATCCACCTTCCAGCGCGATACGAACGCCCTCACCACTAAGCGCGACAACCGTGCCCGGCGCGACCGACGATGGCATCTCGTCGATAAGCGAATCGAACAGGCGCAGTTGTCCCTGCGGCAGCGCAATAAAGGCACCGGGTTGCGGATCGCATCCGCGAATCAGGTTATGTACCTCTCGCACTGGCCGCGCGAGATCGATCTTGGCTTGCTCGTCGCGGCATATAGCTTCGTATGACGCGCTCGCTTCATTCTGTTCGATCCGCGGCGCAGTACCCGACTCAACGAGACGCATCGCCTCGCTCAAAGTTTCGATCCCAAGGGGAAAGAGCGTGTTGAAGTAGAGCGAACCGGTCGAATCGTTCGGTCCGATAGGTACTCGTCGTTGTAGCAGGATCGGCCCCGTATCGAGCCCTCGGTCAGGCCAGAACCAAGTGATCCCGGCATGCATATCGCCCTGCATGAGCGTCCAATTGATCGCACTGGCCCCGCGATGGCGCGGTAGCAGCGACGGATGGAAGCAGATCGTCTTGTGACGAGGGGCGAAGAGCACCCGCTCCGGAACGATCAGGGTAACGAAGGCCATCACGCACAGGTCGGCGTCGAGCGCCTTTACCTGCTCGTAAATCGCCTCGCCCTTAAAGGACTTGGGCCCGCTGAAAGGCAGGCCCAGCTCGGTCGCCTTGGCTTTCAGTGGATCGGGTCGACCACCCGGAACTTCCGGTGGTCCAAAGACGTGAACGATTTGATCACCTCGGGCGTGCAGGACTTCCAGGGCTTTCTCGGCGAAGGCCGCCTGCCCGATCAACACAACTCGCAACTCGCTGAACCTCGTCGTTTAGCTTGCTCAAAAACCGTAGCAAATCGGCCTTGCCAGTGCACAACGAACATCGCAATTAATGCACAGTGCACCTCAATAACGCACGATTGGCGCTGCGGGTCCGAAGCGCAACTGTGTCGATATTCATTTGAATGAATGGCTATTCACTCCCGACGATCACGAGAAATGCCGTCGGCACAGGCCGAATTGAATCGAAAGCGGCGCTGAATCGTCTATCGTTCGAACGGTCGATGCTGGTTGGTGCAAATTTGACACTGTTGCCGGTGGCGCCAATAATTAGATGATGTGCGGTGATGTAGTGGGGCGGGATTAGCTGCTGATGAATGGCGGTGTCGGTGTAGCAGAGCTGCTGTGGGGTTCAGGCCCCATTGTTCGCGGCGTCCTCTTGCTGTTGATTGGCTTCTCGATCGGTAGCTGGGGTATCATCCTCTACAAGTTCGTCCAGATTTCACGAGCGCGCCGCGAGTCCGAAGGCTTCATCTCGATCTTCTGGGAGTCCAAAAACCTCGCCGCAATCCATACCGCCAGCGTCGGCATGACCCATAGCCCGATCGCGCAAGTCTTTCGCGCCGGCTATCAGGAGTTGTTGCAGCTCACGCGCGCCAAACGTCAGGCGGTCGGGGCTGAGAATGGCTTCTCGACCGATCTTGGCGGAGTCGAGAACGTCACCCGCGCGATGAAGCGTCAGGCCAACATTGAGCTGACCAAGCTTGAGCACGGCATCCCGTTTCTCGCCACTACCGGATCGACCTGTCCGTTTATCGGCCTCTTCGGCACCGTATGGGGCATCATGACGGCGTTCCTCGGCCTTGCCGCGTCGCACACCTCGAATATCCAGGCGGTTGCACCGGGTATCGCCGAAGCATTGATCACTACTGCGGTCGGACTCGTCGCGGCGATTCCGGCGCAAATGTTCTTCAATTTTCTCACGACCCGCGTGCGCTTGCTGGCAACCGAAATCGATAATTTTATCTCCGAATTTCTCAATATCGCCGAGCGGCATTTCCTCTCGTAAAGGTTGCGCGATTCAACCAGGGTTTAAGTAACAGTGGCGATGGAATCGGGCCCGCGGGGCTCACTCGTATCCCAAATCAACGTCACGCCGCTGGTCGACGTGATGCTGGTGCTGCTGATCATCTTTATGGTGACCGCGCCGATCATCCAGCAGGGCGTCGAAGTGAGTCTGCCCAAGGTCAAGGCCGCTGCGATCCCGGGCAAAGAGGAGCAGTTCGTCGTTTCGATCACGCGCGACCGTCAGATCTATTTGAACGATACCAAGCTCACTGCCGCGGCGCTTACTGAAAAACTGAACGCGATAGCCCACGAGCGTCCCGACCGCGAAGTCTTTATCCGCGCCGATGATCAGGTTCCATACGGCGATGTGATTCGCACGATGGCGGCGATCAAGGCGGCCGGTATCGAGAACGTCGGGATGGTGACGGAAATGCCGGAAGGGGAGTCATCGAACACCTCGCCTTAGGACGGAAGTGATTCTAAGACTTTCATTTCCCTTTTACAGCGAGCAGTTCGAATGCGATGGAGCGGGATCACAATCCGCATGAACGGGAGGGAGGAGGATTTTCGGCCGGGTATATCTTGGCGATTATCGTCTCCGCGCTCGCCCATGTCGGACTCTTTTATCTCGCCTTCTTCGTTCTGCCGAATTGGCTTAGCCCGGCCGCTCCACCTGCCGCTTATACGGTAAAGATCGTCGACTCTATTCCGGCTGGTGACCTTGGAACTCATCTGCCGCGCCTCAGCCAGAATCAGCAGGAAGAACCGAGGCAGGAAAAGCCCAAGCCCGATACTTCGACACCTGAGCCCGCATCGACTCCGCCGGCTCTCGCCGACGAGGACAAAGACGCGATCTCCCTGCATAGGGCTCAGCCCACGATGACGCCTACTCCAACACCAAAGGCCACACCGAAACCTACGGCCAAGCCCAAGCCGACTCCGGCGCCGACTAAGCGTCCGACGGCTACCCCGACGCCGAAACCCAAGAAGAAGCATCCCGCGACGCCCGCTCCGACGATGACGCCGACGCCCGCGCCCAAGAACGATAAGCATCACCGCGCCAAGCCGACGCCAACCGTAGCAGTGGCCAAGGCCGAAGCCACGCCGAGCGTCGAACAGAAGCTCGAAAAGGTGCGCCAGCAGCTGATGGCCGACCATCTGAAGCATCTCAAGGCTGAGCAGACGACAGAAAACGAAACGAACGGCACCAAGGACGCGAAGGCTGGTGGTGGCCCCGTTGCCGGCACGGCCGCGACCGAGGGTAAGGGCTACGGCGTTGGACCCGGCACCGGCAGCGCAGGGATTCTTCAGGACCCTGCGTTTCTGCTCTACTATCAACAGGTGCAGAAAAAGATTAAGGACGCCTGGAGCTTCACCGGCGATAATCCTGATCTGACGGCCACGGTAACCTTCGGCATCAATCCCGACGGCACCCTCAATGCCGTTAAGGTCAGCGACACTTCTCGCGACCCATCCTTCGATGATTCAGTGGTCCGGGCGATTCGGCGGGCGGCGCCATTTCCGCCGCCACCGGATAAGTATCGCACGCAGTTCTGGCAAGGAATTCAGGCCGTGTTCAAACTGGGCGACCTCAACTCGTAGGATGTTTTCGACTATTCTCGATCGTGGATTTCAGCAGCAAGTGGTGGAAGCGGAAAAGCGCATGAAGCGAATACTGATGGTCGTGGGGTGCGTGCTGGGATTGTTTGCCGGTATGGGCGGGAGAGCTTCGGCTCAGTTGCCCAGCGGCCCTATCCAGATGCATATCGTCGGTGCGGAGCAATCTTCGCCGATAGCGGTTTCAGCTCTCAAGAATCTGGGCGGCGATAACGATCACAAGGTCTCCGACGTCTTCACTGCGACCCTCCGACGCGATCTGAAGCTCGCAGGCTTCTTTCGCCTGATCGACCCGGCGAGCTACGTCGAGGACGCCCAAAACTCTGGCTACGACGTCGGCCAGTTCAATTTCGCCGATTGGAGTTCGATCAACGCAGAGTTTCTGGTCAAGGGCGCCGTCCAGCGCGATGGAGGCAAAGTCTCCGTCGAGGTGATGCTCTTCGATGTCGGCCAGCAGCGCCGGATGATGGGACGGAAGTTCAATGGCGTGCCGCGCGAAACCGGTGAGATGGCCCGGCGCTTCGCCGACGCCCTGATCCAGACTATCACCGGAACCCGCGGCCCCTTCGCGAGCAAGGTCGCCTTCTCCTCGACCCGGGGCGGTCGCTTCAAGGAGGTCTATACCTCGTGGCTCGACGGCGGATCGCTCTTCCGTGTGACCGATAATCCCACGATTAATATCTTCCCGAGCTTCGATAAGAACGCGACTCATCTGCTCTATCTGTCCTACAAGACGATGAGCCCGGCGCTCTACCTGGTCGATCTCTCGCGCGGTGTCGAAAACCGCATCGAATCGGCGCGCGGGATGCCCGTCGGTGGCACACTCACCGGTGACGGCCGTATCGTCGCCGCCTTCTCTCATGCGGGCCATACCAATCTCTATCTGCTCGATCAGAGTGGCGCGGAAATTCGCGCGCTGACGGAGAATCAGGCGATCAACGTCAATCCGTCGGTCTGTCGTACGGGCAATCAGATGGTCTTTGCATCGGATAAGACCGGGAATCCGCAAGTGTACGTGATGGATCTCGATAGCGGGGAAGCTCGGCGGGTCACCTATAAAGGTGATTACAACACCGCGCCGGCCTTCTCCCCCGATTGCAAAAAGATCGCTTACGAAGGACGCGCCAGCGGTGGCTTTCAGATTTTTGTGATTAACGCCGACGGCACCGGGGCTCGGCAGCTTACCACGGAAGGATCGAACGAGGGCCCCACCTGGTCGCCCGACTCACGCTACGTCGCATTCAGCTCGAAGCGCGGCGGCACCAGCAGGCTCTATATGTTACTTGTCACGGAAGGCAAAATAACAGGCGCACTAACGGAGGAGGAGGGTAATGATACGAACCCATCGTGGTCGGGGTGGATTGATGGCTAAAGGGTGGATGCGGCCTGTTGGGCTGTCAGTACTCTTAGTGGCGTTCTTGATGGTCGGCGGATGTTCGTCCAAGAAAGACCAAACCGGGGCCAATGCCGGTGCAAACGGCGCGGGCGCTAATGGCGGACTCGGCCAGGAAGGGATGGGCGGCAGCTCGCTGCAGCAGTTGCAGAAGGGTTCCCTTGGCTCCGAAGGCGAAGGCCCGCTCAGCGATATTCATTTCGATTATAACGAATCGACCGTCCGGCCCCAGGATAGCGATATCCTGAAGGCCAATGCGGATTGGCTCCAGAAGAACCCCAACGCTCATGTCCAGATCGAGGGCCATTGCGACGATCGCGGCTCCGCCGAGTACAACCTCGGTCTTGGCGCCAAGCGCGCCCAGTCGGCCAAGGACTATCTCCAAACTTTGGGTATTCCCGCCAGCCGCATATCGACTATTAGTTATGGTAAGGAATTGCCCGTGTGCACCGAGGAGACCGAGGATTGTTGGCAAAAGAACCGTCGCGACCATTTCGTCGTAACGCAGTAAAGCCGGATAGTTCGGGTCGCGGGACGATCGCCCTTGCGGCGATCGGTCTCGCTGCCCTTACGCTTACCAGTTGCGGCCCGACCGCCTCCAGCCAGTCGACCCAATCCAGCGCCAACGAGGAGGAGTTGCGCACGATCGTCGCCAATGATCGCCAGCAGATCGAGGCGCTCCAGCAGCAACTCGCCCGTGAAAACGACCGTATCGCCGAGCTGGAGCACAACAACCCGCAGGGCGGCAGCAACGACAATATTGCTGCGCTCGAGGCGCGTCTGAATAAGCTCGAGGGCAAGAACGCGACGACGCCCCAGGCCTCGCCGAGTGAATCACCCAGTCCCGCCGCCGAGGCAAGTCCAGCCGCAAGCGCCTCACCCGAGGGGGCTCCGACCGTCGCAGCCAACGCCTCTCCTGGAGCCTCGCCATCTCCAGCCGAGAATGATAACGACGAAAACGCTGAGACGCCGGCCGCCGCTCCAACCAATTTAGCCGCAGCCGAGTCTCCAGCCGCTGCATCGACAGCCGCCGCATCTCAGCCCGAGGCAGCCACGGCCCCAACATGGCAGGCCGCCGACGCGCACGAACTTGCATCGACGCAGAACGATCCCGCCGCAAAGCTCTATCGCGCTGGGCTCGCCTCGATGAAAAGTGGGAACTACAAAGATGCGGCAGCGAAATTCGACGATCTGCAGCGCCGCTATCCCAAATCCGAACTGAGCGGCCCCGCCGAGTACTTCGCCGGCAACGCTCGTTACGAGATGGGCCAGTACGAAAAGGCCATTTTGCAGTTCAACGATCTCTCGAGTCGTTTCCCCGAGGGACGCTATACAACTGCCGCGCTGTTGCGCGAAGCCGAGGCTTTTACCAAAATCAACGACCCGATAGATGCGCGCCTGACCTTGCAGAAGCTCGTGAATGAGCATCCCAACGCTCCCGAGGTTGCGCAGGCCAAGGCGATGCTGGATTCGCTATCCCAAAGCGCGGGCAACTGATTGTGCGTGTTATTCGTAACCTCGACGACCTCGGCAACCCCACTTCGCCTGTCATAGCGCTGGGGAATTTCGACGGCGTTCATGTCGGCCATCAGACGATCCTGCGCACGGCGATCGATAAGGCACGCTCGATCGGCGGCAGCTCCTTTGCCCTGACCTTTGTTCCGCTGCCGGCCAAGATCCTTTCGCCGGAGCGCGCCCCGGTGATGATTCTTACGCCCGACGACAAGGCTGAGTTGATCCGTTCCTCGGGTATCGACGGCGTTATCATGCTGCCCTTTACCCAGGAGCTTAGCCGCGTAACCCCGCGCGAATTCGCCCAAGATTATCTCCGCAAACGTATCGGCGTGCGCGCAGTCGTTGTCGGCCATAATGTGAGCTTCGGGCATAATCGCGAGGGTAACGCCGACACGATGCGCGCGCTGGGTCGCGAGTACGGCTTCGAAGCGATCGTGGTCGAGCGCGTGCGCGCCGGGAGTCTCGAGGTCAGCTCAACCGCGGTCCGCGAGGCGATCGCCTCGGGCGATCTCCGTCGGGCCGCCGTGATGCTCGGGCGGCCGCATTTCCTGCGCGGCCCCGTCGTAACCGGTCGCCAGCGCGGTCGCACGATCGGCTTTCCGACCGCCAATATTGAAAGTCGCACTGAATGTATTCCGCCCGACGGCGTTTACGCGACGCGGATAGTCCTGAGCGACGGAGCCTTCCCTTCGATCACGAACATCGGGATGCGCCCGACCTTCGCCGAGCCCGCGCGCACCTTCGAGGCACACATCTTCGATTTCAATCGCGATATTTACGGGCAAGAGGTTAAGCTCGAACTGATCGAGCGTATTCGCCCCGAGCGAAAATTCGCCTCCGGCGCTGAACTCGCCGCGCAAATCGCGTCAGACCTGAAACGCGCCAAAGAAATCCTCGCCTCCGCCTAATCACGCATCTCCCCCTGAGCACGTGGCGGAGATCATTCGCGCAGCCTCGACATCAACGTGCTCTGCACGCTTAAGCACGTCCGGCTTCGTCGCCTACTAAAAATCTCTCTCCCCAGTGGGAGGTGCGGCGCTCTTCTGTCATTCAGAGGCGAGTCCGCGAGCCGAAGAATCTTGTGGCCTCCTCAGGCCGCGGTCAGTCCAATACCCCGGAGTCCTTGACCCGACGGAAAAGTGGAAACGTGATTCCGCTTTCGACAAAACGTACCTCCCGCGCCCTTGCACATTCATCCCGAAGGGTCTAACGATCGTAGTGGGTTCAACACCCGAAGGGGGGTACGAGCTCATGATGACCGGCTTTCCGGTGACGAGGACGGAACGATCCCCTCCGTCATAGGCGAGCGAAGGCATCATGGCGGCGACGAGAGCGCCGCCATAACTCGCGGGGCTACGGTCCCTGCGAAAAAATGGGCTTGCCGCACACGTATCGTGCTCGGCGAGCCCTTTTTGCATCAATTGCGACCGTCTTGTCATTCCCGCGCGCGTACCGGCCGATGAGCTATATCATGCAGGCCTTTCGCGCGTCACCGAGAGCCGCGCGAGAAATCCCGAAACCTCCGTCGCCAACGCAGTTTCAGGAATCTCGCAACGGTCTTCGATGCTATCGTCGTACCTTTCCTCAGGGACAGGAAACGACGATGCCGTCGGCTCGTCGCTAGGGTGAGGGTCCGCTAATGAAACTTCTCTACCACGCCGCGGCTGGCTCGACCCATTCCCGGGCTATCTGCTCCAGATGCGCCGGAATCTCCCGCTCGTCCGTCGGCATCCGCACGAACGGGATTACTTCTTTAACGCCAAGCTCCGCGTATCGCTTGAGTTCCTCGCGTGGCACCGCCCGATCGTACGGTGAGACAATCAACTCGATCTCACTGAGCGATCGACCCTGTTCCTTGAGCAACGCGGACAGTCGTTCGAGTTTCGCCGCCAGCGCCTCCGGGCTCAGCTTCACGCTGAACCATCCGTTGCCATAGCGCGCCACGCGCCGCAGCGCAGGAACGCTCTCGCCACCGAAGATAATCGGCACGCCGTTGCTTTGCGCCGGCTTCGGATAAGATCGCACACCCTCGAACTTCACGAACTCGCCACTGAAGGTCGTTTTCTCCTCGCGCCATAGCTTGCGCATCACCTCGATATATTCGCATGTGCGCTCCCCGCGCCGCTCGAAGGGAATTCCCAACGCTGCGAACTCTTCCCACGACCATCCGATTCCGACTCCAAGTGCGACGCGGCCGCCGCTGAGCTTATCTACCGTGGCGATCTTCTTGGCCAACTCCAGCGGATTATGCTCGGGCACCAGGCAGATACCCGTTGCGAGCCGGATCTGCTTCGTGCGAGCAGCAACATAACTCATCGTTACGAACGGATCGGTCAGGTCGATCGTTCCTGCCGCCAGGAACTGGCCGCTCTCGGTGTAGGGATAGGCCGATTCATATTGATCGAAGAGGACCACGTGCTCAGGCGACCACAGGGTGCCGAAACCGAGCCGGTCGGCATGCTCAGCCACGACTTGCAGGGTCCGCGGACGCGACCCCTTACCCATCCCGATTCCACTGATTCCGATCTTCATCGCGGTATTACCTTTCC
>Ga0335069_10003669_pt1 | contig 23081 bp, 19 predicted proteins | sample Lox_Sample_11_FD_206714 | JGI IMG/M metagenome (GOLD analysis project Ga0335069, IMG submission 206714) | Soil microbial communities from Loxahatchee National Wildlife Refuge, Florida, United States - Lox_Sample_1.1 | ecosystem: Environmental > Terrestrial > Soil > Wetlands | place: USA... | reverse complement strand
TAGTACCGTCTGCCTGCAGGATGCTCTGGCCGAATTCACGCACGACATCCGCGTACGCTTCGCCCGAGGGAAGCAGGACCTGGTGGCCGAGCTCGTCGGCTTGAATCAGGTGGCAGCCGAGATCCTTGAGCGCTTCACCGACAAAAGTCTTACCGCAGGCCAGGCCGCCCGTCAACCCAACTTTTAGCATACGGCGAGTCTACGTTCGGCGGAATCGATGGTATTGACCATCAGCATGGCGATGGTCAGGGGTCCGACGCCGCCGGGAACGGGAGTGTAGGCGGCGGCTTTCTCGGCGACATCGAGCGGGTGCACGTCGCCGATGAGCAGCGTGCCCTTGCGGTCGAAAGATTCAAGTTTCGCCGCGGCGCCGGGGCGATGGGCAGGGAAGAGGCGCTCGACGTCGGCGCGGTTGTCGAGGCGGTTCATACCCACGTCGATAACGGTCGCGCCAGGACGGATGTAATCGGCGGTGATCATGGCGGCGCGGCCGATAGCGGCGACCAGGATGTCAGCTTCGCGGCATACCGCGGGCAGATCGGGCGTTTTCGAATGGCAAACGGTCACAGTGGCGTTTTCGTGTAGCAGCATCAGCGCCATGGGTTTTCCGACGATATCGCTGCGCCCCACGACGACAGCGCGTTTGCCGGCGATGGGAATCCCGTAGCGTTTCAGCATTTCAATAATGCCGGCGGGCGTGCAGGATCGTGGACCTGGACGTCCCGTGGCCAGATTGCCGACGTTGCAGGGATGAAAACCATCGACGTCTTTCTCTGGCGAAACCGATAGCAGGACGCGTTTGGAATCGACTTGCGCAGGCAGAGGCATCTGCACCAGGATGCCGTCGATTTCGGGCCGGCGATTGAGCTGGTCGACGATGGCGAGCAGTTCTTCGGTTGTGACATTGTCAGGCGGCGCGAGCGTCTCGCTGTGAATGCCGAGATCGTGCGATGTTTTGACTTTGTTGCGGACGTAGATCTCGGAGGCGGGGTCATGTCCAACCAGGACGACGGCGAGACCGGGCGGGCGCTTGAGGCCAGCGAGCCTTTCGACGCGGGGGCGGCACTCGTTTTTGATTTCATCGCGGATGCGATTACCGTCGAGGATCAGGGGCATGTGCTTCTAATTTAGCGGAAAAGAGGAGAAAACCGCCGGGCCGGACGGTGTCGCTGACTGCGCAGAATCTCTACCCCCGGATCAGACGCACGGCTTCGCTCAGCGAATTTCCATTCGCTTTAGCTTCTTCTTTCTCAGCTAAATTGGCGGGCTCTTCCCCTTCGCCGGGGGCGAGGAAGAGATTGGCTTCGAGGCCGTGCTGGCGAGTGTAGAGGTCGAAATATCTGCCCTGCGCGGCGTACAGCGTGCCGTGGGTGCCGCGCTCGACGATGCGGCCGGCTTCGACGACGAGGATCTGATCGGCGCGGCGGATCGTGGAGAGGCGGTGCGCGATGACAAAGGTGGTTCGGCCGCGCATGAGGTAGGAGAGCCCTTCCTGAATGAGAGCTTCGGATTCCGAGTCGAGGCTGGACGTGGCTTCGTCGAGGATCAATATCCGCGGCTCGGCGAGGATGGCACGTGCGATGGAAACGCGCTGTTTCTGGCCGCCGGAAAGCTTAACGCCACGCTCGCCAACGATGGTGTCGTACTTGTCCGTAAACGTCTCGGCGAACTCATCGACGCGCGCGATGCGGCAGGCGTCCATGATCTGCTGCTCGGTGGCATCAGGCCGCGAGAAGGCCACGTTTTCGCGAATCGTGCCGTCGAACAGAAACGTATCCTGCAAGACGACGCCGAGTTGCGTGCGGTAGGAATCGAGGCGGATGGTGGAGAGATCGGCGCCATCCACGCGAACCGTACCCTCGGTTGGCACGTAAAACGCCGAGATCAGACCAATGATCGTGGATTTGCCCGACCCCGACGGCCCAATCAAGGCAGTCACGGTTCCGGGGCGCGATTCGAATGAGACTTCGTGCAGCACCGGCTTCCCCGGCTCATAAGAAAAGCTGACATTTTCGAACGAGACTTCCCCGCGAATCGACGGCAAGAAAGCGGTGCGCCGGGGATCTTCGTCCTCGGGCCGCTCGCGCATGACTTCGCGCGTGCGTTCGAGACCGGCTAGCGCTTCAGAGATCTGGGTGCCGATGCCGACGACTTGAAACAGCGGCGCCACCATGAAAGCCATCAAAGCGGTGAAGGCCACGTAATCGCCTAGCTTGATAGTTCCGGCGAGAATCTGCCGCGCGCCGACGTACATCACGACCGAGCCGACGAGACCGAGGAGCACGGTGGCGGAGAGGCTCATCAGGGAGATCGCGGTCAGGGACTTCATGACGTTTGCGAGCAAGCGCTGCACGCCACTGGTGAAGACCTGGGCCTCACGATTCTCCGCGTGATAACCCTTGATAACACGGACGCCGCCGAGCGATTCGGTGAGGCGGCCGGTGACTTCGGCGTTGATCTTGGCGCGTTCGCGGAAGATCGGTCGTATGGTAGCGAAGGCTTTGCGCAGGGTGACGCCAAAAATGATGATAAATGTCAGAGCTAAGGCGGTGAGCAGCGCGTTCATGTAAAACAGAATGCCCAGCACGATGAGAGCGGTCATGACACCGCCGACAAATTCCACCAGGCCAGTGCCGATAAGGTTGCGCAGGCCCTCCACGTCGCTCATGATGCGGGAAACCAGCATGCCGGTTTTATTGGCGTCGTAATAGTTGACCGGAAGGCGGCCGATGTGGGCTTGAACCTCGCTGCGTAGTTGCGCGATCAACCGTTGCGCGGCTTTGGACAACAATTGCGTCAGCGCGAAAGAGGTGGCGCCCTGGATCGCGGTTGCAGAGAGCACCGCCAACACCAACGGCAGCAGCAGGTCGCTCCGTCGTTTTCCGATAATGTCGTCGATCAGGTACTTGGTGGAGTAAGGCAGCACCAAGCTGGAGCCACGGTTAATGATCATCAGGAGAAAGCCGAGAGCCAGCACGCCGCGGCGCGGGCGAATCAGGGCCAGGATGTCCGGAAGCAGCGCTTTCAGACGTTCGGAGGCGGGGAGTTTTTCCTTTTCCTTTTCCGGAGCCAAGAGAGGACCGTGACTCCATTTTACACGTGGTCGCGACGAGATTGCCCGGCGGGCGGCGACGCGTCTTGGCTCAGCGGCCGCGGAGCCGCTGGACCTCTCGTTCCAGAAGCGGCCGATACTGCCCGATCGCCAGGTCAGCGATATGGACCTCGCCGATCGCCGTTCGCACCAGCTTGAGGACCTTGCTTCCAACGGCTTCCAGCATGCGGCGCACCTGCCGGTTGCGCCCCTCCGTGATCGTGATCTCAATCACGGTAGACTTCGCGCTGTCCCGCAGGCGCTTCACCAGGGCGGGTTTCGTCGGCCCATCACTGAGAGTCACGCCTCGGCGCAAATGATCGATCTGCTCGTCAGTCAGCAGCGTGGATGCCTTCACTTGGTATGTCTTGGCGACCTTATGTTCCGGATTTGTCAGCTTTTCGGCGAATTGCGTGTCGTTGGTCAGGATCAGTAGGCCACTGGAGTCCAGGTCAAGACGGCCGGCCGGAAACACGCGGACGTCGAGGGCGGAGATAAGATCGTAAATGGTGGGGCGGCCCTCGGGATCTTTATAGGTAGTGAGGTAACCCGTCGGCTTGTAAAACAAAAAGTAAACTCTCTTACCGGCACGGATGGGCTGGCCGTCGAGCAAGACCTTGTCGCGCCCCAGGTCCACCCAGAAGTCGGGAGTCTGGATCCGTTTTCCGTTTACGTGCACGCGTCCAGCGGCAATCCAGCGCCGGGCCTCGGTTCGGGAGCCTAGGCCGGCTTTTGAGATTACGCGTTCCAATGTCTTCAGGGGACGCTTGGCACCGCCGTGATCCGGGTGAGCTTTCATAATTCGATCTACAGAAATCATTCCACCAACATGGGTGAAACACCAAGCCTTCCGCTGACGAAGACGCTGGTACGGGGAGCGCGGCAGTTGCTCACTTTGCGAGGTCCCGTCGGGCCGCGGCGCGGCACTGCCATGGCGTCGCTCGGAATCGTTCCGGATGGCGCGGTATTGATCCGCGGCGGAAGGATCCTGGAAGCAGGTCCAAGCCGGCGCCTCGAGAACCTTTCAGTGGCGCGGGGCGCGGCTGAAATCAACGCCGCCGGCCGCGTCGTCATGCCGGGGTTCGTGGACAGCCGGACGCACCCGGTGTCGGCGCCGGTTCTACCGGTCCGACGGATGGAGGCCCGCGCACAATCCGCTCTGGATAGCATGGCGCGGCACGGGACTACCACCGTAGCGGCCAGCGTCAGCAGTGGGATGCAGCCCACTGAAGTGCTGACGGTGCTGCGCATGCTTACCGGATTGAATGGGCGGCCCCTTGACGTCATTCCTGAGTACTACGTTGCGGACGCCGAAACTGTCCGCACAGACGAATTACCGCTCTTGGCGCGGCGCAAGCTAGCTCAGTTGGTCAGTGTGAATTGCAGGCCGCATGACGAGATAGTTATGCGCCGTATTCTCGACCAGGCACGCCATCTGGGATTGCGCGCCACGGTCTGCGCGCAGAGTCCGGGTTGCGTGGTTCTGGCGGTCGAGATGCAGGCTGCGGCGGTGGTGCTGCAGCGCATGGATCCGGCAGTTTTGCCGGACCTCTCACTCCCGCGTCCAGTGTGTACGCTGGTTCCGCCGTCGATTTACCGCCGTCAGGATTATCCTCCGGCGCGCGCGCTGTTGGAAGCGGGCGCCGCCGTGGCCTTGGCATCGGGCTTCGGATTCGAGCAGTGTCCCACCTACAATATGCAAATGGTGATCTCGCTCGCCTGCTCGGAGATGGGAATGTCGCCCGCGGAAGCGATTTCCGCGGCAACCATCAACGGCGCGCATACGGTCGCTCGAGGTCACTTGTGCGGATCGATCGAACCGAGCAAGATGGCGGATCTGCTGCTCCTCAACGTGGCCGACTATCGGGAACTCCCCGCGCAGTTCGGCGTGAATCATGTCCACATGGTGCTCAAGAATGGCCATGTGGTTTACCGGGAGGGTGAGGTCACCAGTTGGACGGGCGAATAATTGAGTGCGTACCCAACTTTTCCGAGGGCCGCGACCTCCGCGTAGTCGCACGTATCGCGGAGGCCCTTACGTCTGTTCACGGGGTGGCGTTGCTCGATCAGACCTCAGACTGGGATCACAATCGATCAGTCCTTACGCTCGCCGGTCCGCCGGACGCCGTCATTGAAGCGGCGTTCCGGGGCATCCAGCAGGCTGTTGTGTTGATCGACTTGAGCCGCCATGGCGGCGTGCATCCGCGTATTGGTGCGGCGGACGTGATTCCGCTGGTTCCGATTGCCGGTACTAGCCTCGAGTTCTGCGCCGGGCTGGCGAAGGGCCTGGGCGAGCGGGTTTGGCGCGAACTGCACGTCCCGGTCTTCTTATATGAGGCAGCCGCGCGGCGGCCGGAACGGGTGAATCTCGCCAACGTCCGCCGTGGCTTGTTTGAAGCTCTGCGCGAAGAGGTGCGCCGCAATCCTGAGCGAGTGCCGGATTTTGGCGACGCCGCGCTTCACCCCACCGCTGGCGCCTGCGTGATTGGCGCGCGAAAATTTCTAATCGCTTTCAATATCAACCTGAATACGGCGGATTTGGAAGTCGCACGCCGGATCGCCCGAAAAATACGCGCGTCATCAGGGGGTCTCCCGGCGGTGAAGGCCCTGGGACTAAGGCTTGAATCACGGGGGCAAGCGCAGGTTTCCACTAACTTGACGGATTTTGAAGTTACGCCGTTGTGCGCCGTTGTCGAGGCGGTGCGTACCGAAGCGGCGCAATGTGGTGTTCGGATTGCCAGTACCGAACTCATTGGCTTAATTCCGCGCGCCGCTTTAGCAACGCAGGGTGGCTGCGACCTCGGCATACGTGAAGATCAGATTCTAGAGAACCGGCTCGACCAGTGCCTGCGCTAGGATGAAATTAGTGCTGGTCACCATCATAGAGCCTTCCAAAGCGGCGCGACCGCAGTGGCTGCGTGCGCCCGCTCCCGTTGGTGAGAATTACCGGGAGCTGAAATCTCTGATTGACTCGATGGACCTGCATACGGTTTGCGAAAGCGCCGCATGCCCCAACATCGGAGACTGTTGGAACCGGCGCACCGCGACTTTCATGATTTTGGGTAACGTCTGCACGCGCCGCTGTGGTTTTTGCGCCGTGCAGAAGGGTGCGCCGCTTGCAGTGGATTACGACGAACCGCGCCGGGTGGCCGAGGCCGCCGCGGCTATGGGGTTGCGCTACGCCGTGGTCACCAGTGTGAATCGGGATGACCGCAAAGACGGCGGAGCCGAACTGTTCGCTCTGACCATTCAGGCCATTCGCGAACGAATCCCGGGCTGCCGTGTCGAAGTGCTGATTCCCGATTTTCAGGGCAACCGTGAGGCCTTGGAAACCGTGATGACCGCGCGTCCCGACGTACTTAACCACAACACGGAGACGGTACCGCGCCTTTACCGGCAGGTGCGGCTGGGCGCACGCTATGAACGGTCACTGGATCTGCTCCAATCGGCGAAGCAGATTTCACCCGCCACGCCGGTGAAGTCCGGCCTGATGCTGGGCTTGGGGGAAACCGCTCAAGAAGTGCTCGAGGTGATGCAAGATCTGCGAGCGCACTGCGTGGATATTCTCACTCTTGGACAGTATCTGCGTCCTTCTCCGCGGCATCTGCCCATCGTGCGCTATCTGCCTCCCGGTGAGTTCGACGATTTGCGGCGCGCCGGCCACGCGATGGGCTTCCATCACGTCGAAGCCGGGCCGCTGGTTCGCAGTTCTTTCCACGCTTCAGACGCGGTTGCGTGATTCGGTGAATTGAGTCACAGTCAGTCGCGCAAAACCCTTGCGCCAACTCAATCAAAGGCGAACAATAAAGTCAGCCCAAAAATTTGAGCAGCGCTGCTCCAACTTTCTGGCAATCAAAGTTTGGAAGAAAGAAGGAGTGTCTCAACATGGCGGAAGTCGATGTCAAAAGGCAATCTCATGAGCAACAACGTGGAGGTGAACTGCAAAAGCGCGGTGAGTATCCATCAATGTTCAGAATGCGGCCAGGCGAGCTCCTGCAAGCAAACCCGTTTGCGCTGATGCGGCGCGTCAGCGAGGAGATGGACCGTTGGTTCGAAGGACGCTTGTCTGGCGGTGAATCATCCTTATGGATGCCCGCAGTGGAGGTGAACGAGCACGAAGGCAAGCTACAGATTGTTGCGGACTTGCCGGGTATCAATGAAAGCGACGTGAAAGTGGAAGTGACGGATGAAGGCTTGGCCATCCAAGGAGAGCGCAAGCGGGAGCACGAAGAGAAGGGGGATCGCTATTATCGATCGGAGCGCAGCTACGGGCACTTCTATCGCCTGATTCCCCTGCCGGAGAATGCCAACGTTGATCAGGCTCGTGCGGAATTCCGGAATGGCGAATTGCGCATCAGCGTCCCGGTGCCTGAGCGCCAGCGGAACACGCGCCAGATTCCGATTTCGACGAGCGGGGAACGGAAGGAGCCGCAATCGCAAGCTGCTGGGCAGCAGGCGCGCAAAGCTGCCGGTTAGACCTGTCGCGATTGTGTTGCAATGATGGTGAGGAGATCCCGCCATCGCTATCGCATCCGTTAATCCAGCCACCGGCGAAACCCTGCGCACATTCGAGCCGCTCGCCGAGCCAGAAATTGAAAAGAAACTCGCGCGAGCGGCTGCGGCCTATCGCTCGTGGCGGCGCACCACTTTTCCCGAAAGAGCGCGGTTGCTGCTGATAGCGGCCGGCATTCTCGAAAACGAGAAAAGCGAGTTCGCCCGCATCATGACGACGGAGATGGGCAAAACCCTCAAGTCCGCGCGTGATGAAGCCGTCAAATGCGCCCTGGGCTGCCGTTATTACGCTGAGAATGCGGAACGGTTCTTGCGCGACGAGCAGGTGGCCATCGAAGGCGGCACGAGCTATGTGGCCTATCAGCCGATAGGGCCCGTGCTCGCCGTGATGCCGTGGAACTTTCCGTTCTGGCAGGTGCTGCGCTTCGCCGCACCCGCGTTGATGGCGGGCAACGTAGGGCTACTCAAGCATTCCTCGAATGTTCCGCAGTGCGCGCTGGCGATTGAAGACATCTTCCGTCGCGCCGGATTCCCGGAGGGTGCGTTCCAGACGTTGCTCATCGGGTCGGCGGATGTGCAGCGTGTAATCGATGATTCCCGCGTGATGGCGGTCTCTCTTACGGGAAGCGAGCCCGCAGGGCGTCAGGTCGCCTCCCAGGCCGGGCGCCAGATTAAGAAGACAGTGCTGGAGCTCGGCGGCAGCGATCCATTCATCGTCATGCCTTCGGCGAATCTGCAATCCGCTGTTGTCACCGGTGTGAAGGCTCGCACCATTAACAACGGGCAATCCTGTATTGCCGCTAAGCGGTTCATCGTCGCGGATGCCATCGCCGATGAATTCGAGCAGCGTTTCGTGGCCGGCATGCGCGAGCTGAAGGTCGGCGACCCAATGGACGAAACGGTGGATGTCGGCCCGCTCGCGACGCCGCAGATTCTGGAAGACCTCGACCAGCAGGTGCAAAAATCCATCGCCGCGGGCGCGCGCGTGCTCACAGGTGGAAAGCAGCTCAATCAGCCGGGCAACTTTTACGCCCCCACAGTGCTCGCCGGCATTCCTGAAAACGCCCCTGCTTATCGCGAGGAACTGTTCGGCCCAGTTGCCTCATTGTTTCGCGTTCCCGATCTCGACGCTGCGATTCGGCTCGCGAACGACTCTACATTCGGCCTGGGCGCGAGCGTGTGGACCAACGATGAGCAGGAGCGCCGGCGCTTCATCGACGAAATTGAAGCCGGCCAACTATTCATCAACGGGATGACGGCTTCGGATCCCCGGCTGCCCTTCGGCGGCGTGAAGGCTTCCGGTTACGGTCGCGAATTGAGTGCGTTCGGAATCCGCGAGTTCGTCAACATCAAGACCGTTTGTATCAAAGTGTAACAGCGACCCGATCTCTGCGACCTGTTACAATCCTCGTATATGTTCAAGGGCTTGGAACACACGGCGATTGCTTCGCCGAATCCGGGTAAACTGGCGCAGTGGTACGTCGACCACCTCGGTTTCATTATCAACTTCACGTACGACGGGAACTACTTTGTGAAGGCTGCCAATGGCACTATGCTGGAGATCATCCCGTCTGAAGGAGCCCCGGCGCCGCAGAAGATGAAAGATCCCGGCATTCGCCATCTGGCCATTTTGGTGGATGATTTCGATCGTGCGCACGCCGAGCTCCAGAAACTTAGTGTCAAATTTCTTACTGAGCCGTATAACAATCAGGGCAACCGCCTGGTCTTCTTTACGGATGGAGACGGCAATATTCTGCATTTGATCCACCGCGCGAAACCACTGCCTTAACCCTTTTTGTGCTGCGCCGCGTTTTCAAGGCCTTTCAGTATCGCGATTTCCGTCTGATGTGGGCGGGCGCCTGCACGTCCACCATCGGCACGTTCATGCAGACGGTGGCGCAAGCCTGGGTTGTGCTGCAGATTTCCGGCTCGGCGCGCCTGCTGGGGCTCGACGCATTTCTGGCTAACATTCCTGTGTTTCTGTTCTCGCTCGTCGGCGGCGTCATTGCCGATCGCGTGAGCCGCCGCCATCTGTTGCTGGCGTCGCAATGGGTGCAGTTGACTTGCGCGTTCACGCTCGCCTTGCTGTACGCGGTCGGCGTGGTGCGCATCTGGCACATTCTCGGGCTTTCTTTCATCGTCGGAACGGCGCAATCCTTTGGCGGGCCTGCTTATTCCGCAATCGTTCCCGCGCTGGTTGAAAAGGAAGATCTGCCCAACGCCATCGCCCTCAATTCCATCCAATTCAACCTCGCGCGCGTGATTGGTCCAGTGGTCGGCGGTTTCGCGCTCACTTATTGGGGCGCCACCTGGTGTTTCTCGCTGAATGGCGCTTCTTTCATCGCCGTGATCATTTCCCTCATGATGGTCCGCTTGCGTTTTGAACCCAAAGCGAGCACCGAGTCTATTCTGACCAGTATGAAGCAGGGCTTCGGCTTTATCCGCAAGCAGGGCTCCATGGGCGGTCTGATCGCGCTGGGCTTCTGTATGACGGCGTTTGCGTTCCCTTTGATTATTTTTCTTCCCGTGTTCGCCAAGGATGTTTTTCACCGGGGACCGACGACTTTCACCATGATGCTGGCGTCTTCAGGACTCGGCTCGGTCGCCGGTGCCCTCATCGTGGCCGCGCTGGGGAACGTCCGCAATAAGGGGCGCATCGCTCTCCTCATGCTGATTTGCATGGGAGGCGGCATGGCGGCCTTCGCGTTTTCCACGAGCCTGATTGCCAGCTGCGTCCTGCTGTTTTTTTCCGGAGCGGCGCTGCTTTGCGCCTTCGCGATGATCAGTTCGCTCGTTCAGTTGATTACTGCCGACGAGATGCGCGGCCGCGTGATGAGCGTCTACAACGTGGCTTTCCGCGGCGGCATGCCCTTTGGCAGCGTGGTCTCGGGATGGCTGATCCCCATGTACTCGGCGCCTCGCGTCATCGCCGCAAATGGCTTGCTTCTGGTCGTATTGGGGATTTATTTCTTCGCTTTTCAGCGGCGCGTGGCGGAGTTGTAATGAGGGGGATCGCCGGCGTTCTGTTCGCTGCTGCGTTGACAGCGGCGTCCGTTGCCGATTTGGAAAAAGCGCGCGACTTGGAAGATCGTTCGGCGCTGGAACACAGGCTTGCTGAACTTTCCGCCGCGGCGGCCGGCGCGGCCAACGACGCTGATGCGCAATACCGCCTCGCGCTGGCGGCCTCCTACCTGGCCGAAATCTCGCTTGAGCTTCGTGATAAAACCGCCGCCGAAAATGCAGCCAAAACCGGCATCCCCGCAGCCGAGCGCGCTGTGTCGCTCAAGCCGGAAAACGCGGAGTACTATCGCATCCTCGGAACTCTTTGCGGCCAGGTGATTCCCGCCAACGTGCTCGCGGGCATGAGTTACGGTAGCCGGGCGCAGGAAGCCATCGAAAAGGCCATTGCGCTCGACGCGAAATCATCCCAGGCGTATCTGGCGCGCGGCATCGGCAATTACTACAAGCCGTCCATGTTCGGCGGCGGGCCGGGCGTGGCGATCCGCGACATCCGCCGCGCCATCGAACTCGATCCGAAATCCGCCGAAGCCTTTCTATGGCTCGGACTGGCGCAACGCAAGTTGCACCAGAACGCCGAGGCTCGCGAAGCTTTCACGAAGTCTTTGGAGCTGAATCCGCGTCGCATTTGGACCAAACAGCAGTTGGACAAGACACCGGCCAAATGAGAAAGCTCTGGATCGGCGCCGCCATCCTCGGGATGACGCTTCTCAACTTCTTCCAGTTTCCCGGCCACACGTGGCTCCAGCAGGATTCGCAGATTTACACGCCAATTCTGGAGCACTTGCGCGATCCTGCCGTTTTGCAGCGGGACATCGTAGCGCGGCATCCCCATGTGGCCTTCACGCTCTACGACGAGGTCGCTATCGCGCTCAATCGCGTGACGCGGCTCGATTTCCAATACGTGCTCCAGGCGCAACAATTCCTGTTTCGCGCGCTTGGCATCTGGGGCGCCTACCTGATCGCCACCGCGTTAGGCCTCTCAGACCTGCTGGCTCTTCTGGCGGCGTCCGTATTCGCGCTGGACGTGTTCATCGTTGGCCCATCTGTTCTGGTGTTCGAATATGAGCCCACGCCGCGCGCGTTCGCGGTGCCTCTGTTGTTTCTGGCCATGGGCCTCGTTGCGCGCGAACGTTTCATCGGCGCTGCCATTGCGGCGTCTGTCGCGTTCGTGATGCATCCGCCCACCACGGCGTCTTTCTGGATCGTGTATCTCGTGCTCGCCTGTTGGCCGCTGGAACGCCGCAAACTGACTGCTTTCCGGGTACTCATTACTGCGGCATTCGTGCTCCTCATGGCCGCTCGCTTTCAGTCTTCGACGAATCAGGCGCAAACACTTTTCACCCGAATTAGCCCGCATTTGGAAGAATTGCAACGAATGCGCGCGTCCTATAACTGGGTTTCTATGTGGTGGCAGAAGGATCTAGTTCACTACCTGATTCTCTATGCCGCAACCGTGATTGCCACATGGCGTCTGTGGGCGAATACTCCGCGTACGCTCCGGTTCTTTTTCGTGGGGCTGCCGCTTGCTGGGATGGTAAGTGTGCCGGTGTCGTACCTGCTGCTCGAGCAACTGCACTGGGCGCTGATCCCGGAATTTCAGCCTACGCGCGCGCTCCTTTTTGTGACAGCCTTCGCGATGCTTCTGGGCGCGGCGGCCGCCTGCCATGCGGTAGCTAACAAGCGCTATGCCGAGGCAATCGCGTGGCTCACCCTGGCATTTCTGCTTCCTACGAACACGGTCGTTGAATGGCCGCCGTGGAACCGCGTAGAATTGGTTCTCACGCTCGCGCTTGTTACCGCGGCTGCGATCTACGTGGTGCAGCGCGGTTCGCGGTGGGCCATCCCGGCTGTGTGCGCCGTCATCCTGTTGCCGCTTTTCCTGATTCCGAGCTGCGGAAAAGTCGAAAATTATCCCGCGCTGCACACGCCTGCTATCGAGGAACTCTCAACCTGGGCCCACACTTCCACTCCGCAGGACGCGCTGTTTCTATTTGCCGATGCCGGGCAGGGTCTCGCGCCCGGAATTTTTCGCGCGGAAGCCGAGCGCGCCATCTATGTCGACTGGAAATCCGGTGGACAAGTGAACTTCTTCAAGGATCTCGGAGAAGAGTGGTGGTCGCGCTGGCAGCAAACCATGGCGAGGCCGTTCGATCCCGATGTCGCGCGCTATCGCCCGCTCGGGATCGACTACATCGTCGTGAGTCCCAAAAACCGTCTGCCGAACGCGTCGCCCGTATTTGAAAACGCACGCTACCTGGTTTACAAACTGTAGCGGAGCCTGCTAGTGGATAGCCACATGCACGTTCGTCGTGAACCCCCCGATGTTCAGCACAAGAGCAACTGCTGACCCCGATACGCCCGCCGGCAACTGAACCTTGATCTCCATCATGCCCGCAATGACGTTAGGCTCGGCTCCGTAAGAAGACAGCTTCGCAGTTGTTCTGCCGACGGTCACAGTAACGGGGAGCACAGGTTTGGGGTAGGGCGCTGTGGCCGCAATCTGGCCATCCACTCCCGGTGGCGTGGTCTGCCCGCCACCCGTCGCGTAGACAACAATGACCGATCCGCGGGGCGCCGGGTTCCTGGTCGAGTTCACCGTCGAGTTCTCGTTCATAACCACGAAAATGCCGGGCGATGCCGCGGTCACGGGCACGGATAGCGCACTGGTCACGGCCCCGCCCGCATTCACCACCATGCTCGTTGATGTCTTTCCTGCGATTTCGTACGGCGTGACAAGGTTGATTTGGTTTGTCCCCGTGTAGAGTATCGGCGCAGCGTGGCCGTCGAACGTGACGCGGGCGCCTGCGGTGAAGCCAGAGCCCATTAAAGTCACCACTTCTCCGGGTGAGATCGCCCCAGTCTCGTGACTCGCCGCGTTCTCGACGCGCTTCACGCCCGGCACCGCTCCAGGGACATTCGCCTGCCCGGAATCCGCCTGTACCATCAGTGACGACTCGTTGACCGCTTCAAAATCCGAACCTTGCAGTTGTGTGATTTGATGCAGCACATCGTTATCCCAGCGATCGTCTGGCGCGCCGGAGAGATACCATGAAGATCCGTTGTCCGCCAGAATCATCCCGTACTTCTGCAGCGCACGCAGGATCACTTGCACCGGCTGCGCGAAACCAGAAACATTGAAGCTCGCCTTGAGCCGAAAGCGCTGGCCCATGGGCGGGAAAGACGCCGCGGTAAGATCGGACGCCTCATGGCGCGCGGGCCAGATGTAGGTGTTGCGCGTTTGCGGCGCTGTGAAGCGAATCGCATGCAGAATCTCGCCCGCAGCCACCTCGTCGTATCGAATAAGGCCTGGAAAAATAGGCAGTCCCGCCGCATCCGCCGAAGTCCAGCCCGCCGGCCGCAACGTGTTCGACTTCAAGTGAAAGATTGCGCCCGAACCGGCTTGCCAGGTCCCATCCGCTTGAGGATAGGAGGACCACATCTCGTAGAGAATGCAGTTGTCGCTATCGATCACCAGCACATGTCGGTCGCCGCTGCTTTGCGCGCCGCCTTCAATCGGCACGTTTGCGGGAATCGGATAAGGTCCCGGGTCGCTTTCGTCGCTGTACTGGAAAGTGACGCTGACTTTCGGCTGTGTTCCAGGCACGGTGATGAACGGAATGCCGATCGGCTCACCCGCGTAGAGGCCCGAACCGAAATCCGGATGAGCGGGCGCGTTCGCGCCAATCGTCGTCACATACTGGTTTGAATTTGGATCGACCGGGAGTTTGTCGACGGGCGTGTTCCAAATGTTGTTGGAAGGGAATACTTCGCAGCTACCGATGTATGGTTGGCCCTTAGCCGTGAGCACCATCGCGAGTGCGGCGAGTATGACACCGCCGGAGCGCGCGTTCATTCCAGTACTATTTTACGCCGCGCTCGTCGCGGCAGCGCGCCTACCGCACGGACGCGACTGTTGCCGAGCCGGCCTGGCTGAAATCCGCCGATACCGACATGGGCTTGCCGGGTTCCACGATGATGTCGCCCGTCCAAGTGCCGGCGCCGGTGATCTGAACCGTGTACGTTCCTGGCAGCAGCTTGGTTACCACAGGCGTCTTCCCGGCCGGCTGTCCCCAGAACGATACGATCGCTCCGGCCGGCGTCGAATTGATCGTCACCGGTACCATCGCCGTAACGGAGGGTGCCGACTCCACCGGTGCCGTCTTCGCAGTCTCAGTAACCGCTTCGTCTTCCGCCTTCACATGCTTGCCGGTTCTTGCTTCGAGTATTGGCGCCATGGCCGCATACTCGGATCTCCAGATCTCGAAGATGGCTGCCTCTCCCGCGGCGCCGTCCCCTTTGAAAGCGATGGTCAGCAGCCGGCCTTGCTTCTTTCCGAACTTCGGGATCCAACTGAAAGCAATCGCCATCTGCGACTTGACGCCCGGCTTGTCACTGATTTCGAGCGAGGTGATGCGTTCGTACGGCAGTTTAAACGCGCCGCCTTCGTAATTGAAGCGGAGTTCCTTGGCGTCCCCCAGATTCAGAGAGCCTTCGGTGCCGTTCGGAACGGCTGCGGAGCCGCTGACATAAACTGCGTGCGGATTCGGAACGGAGCCGGAAAGCGCAGCCACAAACAATACAAGTGAGGCAATGAGTGCTGTGTGTTTCATCTCTCTACAAGGGTGAGGCTTGCCGCGCCCCGATTCAATCCGACAAAAGTTAGCATCGTGCATTTCGGAGCGTGTTCGCGAAATTGCTAACCGTCGAAATATACCGAACGTTAACGCCACTCCACGGGCTTACCCGGCTCCAGTGCCCATACCTCGGTCGCGGGCAGATCGCGAATCAACTCCGCCAGTTGTCGCGGCGTCCCGGTCAGGGGAGGGAAGGTTCCAAAGTGCATGGGGATTACTCTTTTTGCTTTGAGCAGGCGGCAGGCAACCGCAGCTTCGCGCGGGCTCATGGTGAACAGGTCGCCGATCGGCAGAAAAGCCAGCTCCGGATGATAAAGCTGCTCGATGAGTTGCATGTCGGTGAAGACGTTGGTGTCACCCGCGAAGTAGAGCGACCGGCCATCCGCCATTCGAAGAACAAAACCCGCTGCCTCGCCGCCGTAAATAATCTTGCCATCGTCAAGGATGCCGCAACTGTGCACGGCGTGCGTCATTGTTACCGTAAGCGGCCCGACCTTCTGCGACCCGCCCTTGTTCATGGAGGACGTGTTCTTGACACCCTTGCTCTCAAGCCATGCGCAGATCTCGTAGATAGCCACCACCTGCGGCGAAAATTTCTTGGCTAGCGGGATGGCGTCGTGAACGTGATCGAAATGGCCGTGCGTGATCAACATCGCATCCACGCGCGAGATGTGATGAGCGGCAGGATACTTGGGATTGCCCTCTGTCCATGGATCCACCAGGAAGACCTCGCCCGAAGGCAACTGAAACTGGAATGTGCCGTGTCCAAGCCAGGTGATTTGCATAGCGACAACTATTCTAACGGAGCGCTTCTGCCGCCTGTTATTTGCCCTCCGGCACAAACTCCAGCGTGCTCACCGCCTCCACCTTCCGGAACTGCATCGGAAAGCTCGTGGCGTTATAGTAGGCGTCCCACTGATCCTTGTAATGCGTCGAGAGCACGTGTCCCGATTGGCCAATCGGCAGGTTCATGAGCGAACGGTCCCAGTCGCCCAGGTCCGCGTTCATGCGCATCGAAGGCCCCAGCCGCCGCGTCGTCTGCTTCACCGTAGTGCTCGATCCGCTCATCCAGACCGGGCCAATATCGAAATACTTCGCCACCAAGGGAAGGCGATGGCCGATCGGATGCGCAATGGTCAACTCCAAATATGCTCCGTAGGCCCATTTCGTCACGTCCGGACCCTGCATCCGTTTGCCTTCGTCCGTGGCGTCCGCGAGATTTTGCAGTAACGCATCATCGTAGTCGGGAAACCAGCCCGCTGGTCGCGTGCGCAACAGGTTCTCAATCACCGCGGGCGCGATTTGAATTTCATAGGCCGCGCCCTTGCCCGGCGATGCCGCGTCCGCCACGGCTCGCCGGAAATGCTGGTACATCAGCGACATGATCAGCGGCTCCGGCCGCTCTTTGTCCATTTGGCCATTCCACGCTCGCAGCAGCCTGATGGCATCTGCCAGGTCGCGATGCGCATTTCGGTGGTCATAGGCAGTCACGACCGCTTTTGCCAAATACCGGCTGAACCCCGAGTAAACATCCTTCTGCACGGCAAGTGTGTCTTCCGGGCGTAAGCCCTTGCGGCTGCTGAGCATGTCGCGAATTTGCTTGGATCGGTACTGCGGCGCGAAGATGCCGTTCACCGCATACGGGTAGTCGGGCGGGAACGGGTTCTGGTTGGCGGTGACGATCAACCCATCCGGCGGATTGAAAGATACCGGCAACTGCTCGAACGGAATAAACCCCTGCCACTCGAAATTGCCGGAGGCGCCATCCACCGGCACATCGCCCATAAATCCCTTGCGGATCGGAAGCTTGCCGCTGGCGTGATAACCGATGTTTCCATCCACATCGCCGTAAACAAAATTCTGGGCGGGCCCCGGCAACCGTGAGATTGCTTGAACGAATTCCTGCCAGTTGTGCGCCCGATTCACGTCGAGAAATGGAAACTGGAAACTCCCCGGCTCCGCGGCCGTCCAGCGCAGCGCCAGCCGCAGTTTTCCTTCCGCGCGAACAGGACCGTGCACTGTCACCCAGTTGGTCACCTCCACCGGGCGAGCGTTCTTTACGGGGATAAGTTCCCGCTCTTGCCGCGCTTGCAGTACCTGGCCGCGAAACTCGTATCGCCCTGTGCGGTCGTCGAACTTCTCGATGTAAAGGTCCTGAACGTCGTAATGCATGTTGGTGACGCCCCAAGCGATGCGCTCGTTGTGGCCCACAATGACGCCGGGAACACCCGGAAGCGATACACCGGCAACATTGAGGCTTGGCGATTGCAAATGCACGAGATACCAGATGCCAGGAATCGAGAACTCGAGGTGCATGTCGTTCGAAACAAGCGGTTTTCCCGATGCAGTGTGCGAGCCCGCGATCGCCCAGCCGTTCGATCCCGGCTGCGCCTCTGCTGTCATCGGTTGCAGGGTTCCCGGCGGCATTTCCCGGCCCGTCCGGGCTGGAAACAGAAAGTCCACCTTTGCGCGATCCCCGCCCTCCAGCATGCGGGCCTTCACAAGATCGTCCGGATACGATGTGGTCAGATCGCGGAACATGTAGAGACCGATAAGTACCGTATCCACAACGCTCCACGGCAGCGGATCATAGCCCAGCACCGTGAATTCGAGCGGCAGCCGGCCGCGGTGTGAATCGATATATGCGTTGACGCCGCGTGCATAGGCCGCGAATGCCACGCGGTCGGCCGCCGGAAGCGTAATCACAGCGTCTTCGGCGATGCGCCGTATGCGCAGCCGCCGCGATTCCTCATCCAATTCAAGTGCCGCAGGTCCAACGATTTCGCATAGGTCACCCGCCGCTCTTCGACGCAGCGCATCCATTTGCCACATGCGCTCCTGTGCCGTCAGGTAACCCTGGGCAAATAGCAAGTCATCTTGGTTTGCCGCGGAGATGTGCGGTTCGCCGAGTCTGTCAAAAGCGACGGTTACTTTATTCGTGACAGCCGCCGCTATGGTCCCCGAGGTTTGCGGCAGAGGTCGCCACGCCACCCACCAAACCCCGATGGCCGCAACCACTGCGATCCCCGCGATCGCGATATTTACGTAACGAGTAAGGCGCTTCATTCGCACGGAACCAATTGTATCCAAAACCATTTAGTCGCCTTCCGAAATTCGCGACCCGATTGCTATATTTGAAGGGCCGATTGCAGTCGGCCGCATGAGCGAGCACTACGGCTTTCGTATTCTTTCGCTGCTGGTGATCCTGGGAGTCAACGCGTTTTTCGCGGCGGCTGAAGTGTCTCTGGTTTCCGTGCGCGAATCGCGCTTGCGGCAGTTGGCTGAAGAAGGCCAGGCGGGCGCGCAAGCCGCGCTCAACTTATTGTCGAATCCGGAGCGATTGCTCTCGGTAACGCAGATAGGCGTGACCTTGGCGAGCCTGGGACTTGGTTGGGCAGGGCAGGGCACGCTGTATTCCCTGATCCTGGCCGCCTTTCAGCCAATAATCTCCCCCGCGACCGCGCGGGTTTTCCAAATCACGACCTTTGTGCTGGGTTTTCTCGTGATGACGTATTTTCACGTCGTCATCGGCGAAGTGGGTCCCAAGAATCTTGCCATCGAGCGCGCGGACCGGCTGGCGGTGATCGTTGCACCAGCGTTGCTGCTGTTCTACCGGGTCTCGGAGCCATTCGTTTGGATCATTGAGAAATCAAGCGCGGCGTTCACGCGTGTCCTGGGAGCGGGAGCAAGCGTGCGCGGGGGCGGACACTCGGCGGAAGAGCTCAAGTTGATCGTGAGTTCGAGCCGCGGATTTGGCCACCTGCCCGAATTGCAGGAGGACCTGATCCACAACGTGCTCGACCTGGAGAATCTATCGGTACGCGAGATCATGGTGCCGCGCAACGACATCGTCTCCGTGCCGATCGATGCCACGCTCGACCAGGTGCTGGCGGTGATGATCGAGAAGAAGCATTCCCGGTTGCCGGTATATCAAGACGAGCCCGAGCAGATCGTCGGCATTCTGTATTACAAGGATCTTCTGCCGATATGGGAGGAGCGCCGCGCGGCGATACGTCTGGGCCGCCCGCCGCGCGTGTTCCGCGTCAGGCGGATGATGCGCAAGCACCTGGTGGTTCCCGAAACCAAGCCGGTATCGCAAATGTTGGCTCAATTCCAGCAAGAGCACTCACACATGGCGATGGTTGTGGATGAATTCGGCACCATCGTCGGGTTGCTCACGATGGAAGATGTGTTGCGGCAAATTGTGGGTGAGTTGGCAGATGAATACGACGAACAAAGCACGCCAGCGGCGGCGGACGCCGACGAACTCGAGGTGGAAGGCACGACCAAGATCCGCGATCTCGAGACACAATACGGAATCGAGTTGCCCGTCAATGGTGGATTCGAAACGCTGGCGGGCTTTCTATTGATGCGGCTCGGCAACATTCCGACCGCCGGCCAGAGCGTGGAGCACAATGGCCGGCGATACACGGTTCTGGAGATGGACCGCAACCGCATCGCTAAGGTTCGGGTGGAGAAGGTGGAAGCCTAGGATGCAGTTTTGCTGCGATAATGTTGCCATGCGTGGGTTGCGCTTTCTGCTGGTTTGCGCCGCTGCCACGGCGGGCTTCGGCGCGACTTTGGGGACGATGGATCTGGATGGGAAGGCTGTCGATCCGTTCGCGGCGCCTGCAAAGGTCCGGGTACTGGTCTTCATTCGCACGGACTGCCCAATCTCGAACCGGTACGCTCCGGAGCTGAAACGTCTCGACCATGAGTTCGGCGCGCGGGGCGCGGTGTTCTCGATCGTGTATGCCGATCCGAGCGAGACGAGCGCCAACATCCGCCATCACATGGAGGAGTACGCGTTTCCAGGATCGGCGATTCGCGATCCCGCACATTCGCTGGTGCGGCGTGCAAAGGCGACGATTACGCCGGAAGCAGCGGTATTTTCCGGATCGGGCGAATTGTTGTATCACGGCCGCATCGATAATCGATATGTCGAAGTGGGGAAGTCGATGCCCAGCCCGACGCGGCACGATCTGGAGGATGCGATCGCAGCCGCGCTGGACGGCCGCCCCCAACCCGAGGCATCCGCGCCCGCGGTCGGGTGTTACCTTGTTGACGTTGAATGAAGTGGGTTTTGTTCCTTGCCCTGATGGATGCGGCCACGTGGTGCGGTAGTGCGGGAGAGATTACGTTCTCCCAAGACATCGCGCCGATCATTTACCATTCGTGCGCGCCGTGCCACCGTCCCGGCGAAGCGGGCCCATTTTCGTTGCTGAGTTACGAGGACGCGAAAAAGCACGCCACGCAAATTGCCGCTGTCACCAAGCGCCGGTACATGCCGCCATGGCTGCCGGAAGCAGGGCACGGAAGTTTTCAGGATGAGCAACGGCTGAGCGACGCGCAGATCCGGGCGATTCAGGTCTGGGCGCAGGAAGGTGCGCCCGCGGGTGACGTTGCGAAGTCGCCTGCCGCGCCGAAGTTCACGCCGGGTTGGCAGCTGGGCACGCCGGACCTGGTAATCGAGGCGCAGCGCGCGTACGCGTTGCGCGCGGATGGCCCGGACGAGTATTGGAATTTTGTGTTGCCGTTGAAGCTGGCGGGTACGCGATGGGTGAAGGCGATCGAGATCCGCCCCGGCAACGCGCGCGCCGTGCATCATGCCAACGTTCTCATCGATCGGACCCACTCGTCGCGAGTGCAAGAAAGGACGCCAGGCGCGGGTTTCCCCGGCATGGATTTGAATATCGAGGCCGACACGTTCGATCCAGACAGTCACTTTCTGTTCTGGAAGCCCGGCGGAATTCCGTGGGAGGAGCCGGATGGCATGGCGTGGCGCGCGGATTCGTCGACCGATCTTATCCTCAATGTGCACATGCAGCCCACCGGTAAACCGGAAATGGTGCGGCCTTCGGTGGGTCTATATTTCACGGACCGACCGGGAACGAAGCTGCCCATGCTGGTGCAGCTCGAGCACGACGGCGCGCTAGACATTCCCGCCGGGACGCGAGACCTCGCGGTGAGCGACGATTTTACGGTGCCCATGGACATGGATGTTTTGGCCGTGTATCCGCACGCGCATTACCTGGGTCATTTGTTGGAGGGCTACGCCACGCTGCCTGACGGCGGCCGCAAGTGGCTGATCCGGATTCCGGACTGGGATGTGAACTGGCAGGCGGTGTATCGCTATACGACGCCGGTTTTCCTGCCCAAGGGAAGCGTGATCTCGATGCGATTCCATTACGACAATTCGGACGCGAATCCGCGAAACCCCAACCATCCGGCCAAGCGCGTGCGCGGCGGGAACCAGGCAACGGACGAGATGGGACATCTGTGGCTGCAAGTGCTGCCTCGCGGCGTGGCCGACCGCCGCATGGAATTGCAGGAAGCGATCATGCGGCATCGGCTGGATAAGTATCCGGGAGATTTCTCGGCGCACTTCAATCTGGGCGCGCTCGAGCTGACGCGGGGCAATGCCGCGCAGGCAACGGCCGATTTGCGGGCGGCGGTGAACGCGCGGCCGGAGCAGCCCGTGGCGCTGAACACGTTGGGTGCGGCGCTGCTGACGGCTGGGAACGCGGGAGAGGCCGTGGGGATGTTCGAGCGGGCCCTTCGCGAGAACGCACAGTATACGAACGCGCGTTACAACCTGGCCAATGCGCTGGCGGAGCGGCACGAGTGGGAGCAGGCGGCCATCGAGTTCCGGGAGGTGATGCGAGAAAGCCCGAACGATGCGGGTGCGATGGCACATCTGGGCGAAGTGCTGCGGCTTTGGGGCAACGACATGGCGGCAGCGGGCCGACTACAGGATGCGGCGGCGCATTACCGCGAATGCCTCGGCTTCCGCCACGATGACGCGGAACTCCACAGCGACCTGGGAACGGTGCTGGCAAAGCAAGGCCGATTTCGGGAAGCTGTTCCGGAGTTCGAAGCCGCGGTGCGGCTCGACCCGAAACTGGAAATCGCAAAGCACAACTTGCAGGCGGCGAGAGCCAGGCTGGAGCAGGCGGGCGAACGGGGGGCGATCCGGTAGTGGGGACGCGCCGAGGCTTCATCCGGTCTCTGTGTGCGGGCGCGAGTGTTTTTTCCCTTGATCAGCTTCTGGGCGCAACGCCCGCCGGCGTTCAATTCGTGAACGTGGCGCGGGAAGCGGGGTTGCGCGCAAAAACGATTTTCGGGACCGAGCATCGAAACAAATTTCTGCTGGAGACCACCGGATGCGGGGTGGCGTTTGTGGATTACGACGACGACGGCTGGCTGGACCTGTTCTTCGTCAACGGCACGCGATTTGAAGCCACTTACGCGCCGGGCGAAGCGCCGGTAAGCCGCCTGTACAAGAACAATCGCGACGGCACGTTCACGGACGTGACGGTGAAGGCAGGCGTGGCGCGCACGGACTGGGGCCAGGGCGTCTGCGTGGGTGATTACGACAACGATGGGCGCGTGGACATGTTCGTGACGTACTGGGGAAATTGCGCGCTCTGGCACAACAACGGCGACGGCACGTTCACCGATGTCGCAGCCAAAGCGGGTGTGACAACCGATCCCGGAGGCGGCCAAAAGCGCTGGAACACGGGGTGCGCGTTTGTGGATTACGATCGCGACGGGCACCTGGATCTATTCGTTGCGAACTACATTGAGTTCGATCCCAAGACAACTCCTGTGCCCGAATCGGGTCCATGTCTATATAAAGGCCTGCTGGTGGCGTGCGGTCCGCCAGGACTGAAGGGCGGCAAGAATATTCTGTTTCACAACAACGGGAATGGTACATTCCAGGACGTGAGCACGAAATCGGGAATTCTGAATACGCCGGGCACGTACGGGCTCGGAGTGCTGGTGGCGGATTTCGATGACGACGGCTGGCCCGATATCTATGT
>Ga0335069_10003668_pt1 | contig 23081 bp, 17 predicted proteins | sample Lox_Sample_11_FD_206714 | JGI IMG/M metagenome (GOLD analysis project Ga0335069, IMG submission 206714) | Soil microbial communities from Loxahatchee National Wildlife Refuge, Florida, United States - Lox_Sample_1.1 | ecosystem: Environmental > Terrestrial > Soil > Wetlands | place: USA... | reverse complement strand
TCGAGCGTTTTAACCAGGATCAGCCAGCCGTTGCGGTCCAGGTTCTCCCGGATGGACTCGCGACGGGCCAGCTTTGGCAGTTGCCGCGCGACTTCCTTCTCCACGGCCTTCAGCATCTTGCCGGAGGTCGTCACCAGCCAGACCCGCTCATGGCCGGTGCCGTGCTCCGCCTGAGCCAGCATGTCCGCCGCCGCGAACTTCGCGTCCGCCGTATCGTCCGCGACCACCAGCAACTCGCTCGGCCCGGGCAGCAGGTCAATGGCCACATGGCCCACCACCAGCCGCTTGGCGGCAACGACGTAGGCATTGCCCGGCCCGAAGATCTTCTGCACCCGGCGGATCGTGCTGGTGCCGTAAGCCATCGCCGCTATCGCCTGCGCGCCGCCGACGCGGTAAATTTCCGTCGCCCCCGCCGTGCGCGCCGCGAAAAGGAGGGCGGGGTTGATCGTGCCGTCCTTGCCGCAGGGGGTGCACACCACGATTTCCGGGCAGCCTGCCACTTTCGCCAGGGTCACCGTCATCAAGGCCGTCGAGACCAGCGGCGCCGTGCCGCCCGGGATATACACGCCCACGCGCTGGAAGGGATCGAACTTCTCGCCGATCCCCGCCCCGTGCGAGTTCCGCGCACACCAGCTCCGGCGCAGCGACTTCCGCGCGAACATCGCGACGTTCTTCTCCGCCTCGGCTACCGCCGTCCGCAGCGACGCATCCGCTTTCAACGACGCGGTGACCAGCTCCGCCTGGGTTGCGGCCAGTTGCTCGGCGCGGAGGGTCGCGCCGTCGAACCGGGCGGTCAGCTCCAGCAGCGCCGCGTCGCCGCGTTGGCGGACGTTATCCAGGATGGTGCGAGCGCGCTCCTCCACGGCCGGGTCGAAGAGACTGGAAGCGGCGGCCAGGTCCCGCAGCTTGCGCGCGAAGTCGGCCTCCGTGTGGCGGATAGCGTTCATGGGCGGCGAAGCTAAAGGAAGGGCCGGACAAAGTCAAAATCCCTGGCCGCAGACCGCACCGCCAGGCCCCGGCAGCGCTACTTTGCCGGAGCCGGGACGGAGGCAGCGGATGCCGCTGCATTACTGAGCGGCGGGCTCGTGACCACCCGTGGTGCGGCGTTCACAGTACCGATGCGCTGCGCTTTTGCCTTGGGGTTCTCCGAGTTCGTGTACCACCCGATGAGCCCGATAAGGATCACAACTCCCAGGACAGCAAATACCCACTTCACGGTTCGGTTACCGTTCATGCCAATTAGACAGCGGCACAGGGCATTTCGTGCCATGTTTTTTTGAGGCACAGGTGGCGACAACACGCCGTTCTCGAATCCGCCCCGCCCCTTAACAGGGGCGGCGGCTTTGGGACTGGTCATCCATCAATTATGGCGTATAGTAAAGGCTACCGATTCCTGATACGGTGACCTGAACCAAACCACTGCTGAGCCGATAAATCCCGACCGATATGCAACCAAAGACGCACTCCTTCCTTAACCGCTCCTGTGTCCTGCTCGCTGCGGCGGCCATACTGGCGGCGGCCCGCCCCGCCTCCGCCCAGGTCATCGCCTATGACGACGCCGGCAACTACGTCGTCAGCGCCAACTGGACCAACGGCGCAAACCAGGGCTTCGGCTTCATTCCCTGGGTCATCATGACCAACGGCCCGGACAGCCATGGAACTTATGTCGTCAGCGGCAACAACCCCGTATTTGTCATCGCCTCCGTCACCAATCTCCTGGGCACCAATTACAATGACGTATGGGGCACCTACGCCAACGGCGCCAATGGGGTCAACGAGACCACCGCCTACCGTGGTTTTGCCAATCCGCTGAGCACGAACACTTTCAAAATCCAGTGGGGCTCGCGCGGAGCCGGGGTCACCACCCTCAACGGCGGCAGCGGCCAGGTGCACGGCTGGTGCGGCTTCACCCTCCGCAACGGCAACGTGACCAATTCCACGGCCGACTTCCAGACCCAGGCCATGCTCTACTTCTTCTTCCAGGACGGGCTCAGCCCATCGACGCTCTATTACTACGACGCGGGCGGCTATGAATCCATCCCCAACACCTCCTTCAGCGACCTGGGCCGGCAAAACATCACCAACGCCGTGCAGGTCGAGGTTACTCCCGGCGCCGACGGCAGCAGCTTTCACCTGGTCGTAAAGGACTGCGTACAGGGGCGGACGCTCTTCACCACCAACAGCACCTTCCTCATGTCCGGCACCGTGGACAGCGCGGCCCTGTTCTGCCATGAGACGACCGGCGACCAGGTCTATAACCGGATGCAAATCACCTCCCCGACCAATGTCGCGCCCTCCTTTGTCAATGTGCAGCCCGCGGACGGGTCCCTCTACCTCGACCCAAACGCCACGAGCTTCGCCTTTGAGGTGGATTCCTTCAACTCCACCGTCGCCAGCAGCCAGGTGACCGTTTACCTGGACGGTGTGGCCCAGTCGGGCATTACGTTCAACACCACCGACCCTACAAACCAGCTTATCGGGAGCCTCACCCCGGCCCTGGCGAGCGACCAGCTTTACTCCTATGTCATCATCGCCCAGGACGCGAACGGCAACCGCGCTACGAACGCCTTTACGTTCAACACTTTCCTGCCCACCGACCTCTACATAGATGCCTACGACTACAACTACAACATCGGACAGTTCATCAACAGTTCGACCCCCGCGAACAGCTACGCCAACCTGCTCGGCACCAATGGCATCGATTACAACATCTCCGACCTTACCGGCGTGAACAACACGGCGGGCTACCGCCCGGGCGACCTGGTCCAGACGATCAGCCTGGCCACCGATTCGACGGGCGACCCGATCGATCACGCAAACCTGCGTGCCAACGGCCACACGGCTTTCAACGTGGGCTTCACGGACATCGGCAACTGGGAAAACTACACGCGGGTCATCCCTACCCCCACGAACTACAGCATTTACGCGCGCGCGGCCAGCGGGGCAGGCGGGCAGTTCGAGATCGAGGAGTTGGTCAATCCCACCGCCACCAGCTCGAACCAGCCTTTGGTCGCCCTCGGACGGGTCAGCGTGCCTAACACCGGTGGCAGCCTGGTCTATAGGGGCGAGCTGATGCCGCTGACGGATGCTTTCGGCAACACCGTCGTGGTGCCGCTGTCGGGGACAAAGACCTTCCGCCAAACAGCCATCTCCAGCCGGGGCTACAATCTCGAGTATTTGCTCGTGGTCGCGGTAACCAACTTCACGAGCACCCTGCGGCCGTATCTATCCGTCGCGTCGCCGGCGCCCGGCAGCACCGGCGTGAGCCTGGCCACGCCGATCACGTTTAGCATTGCCAACCGGCAGACCACCGTGAACACCGGCACGATCAAGCTCTACACCAACTCGGTGGCCGTGAGCACCGGCCTCGTGCTGAGCAACAACGCCGCCGGCAGCACCGGCACTTATACGCCCACGGCAAATTTCGCGCCTAACGCGACGAACACCGTGGCCGTCGTCTTCACTGACAGCGGCGGCATTACCGTGAGTAACTCCTGGAGCTTTGTCACCGCCGGAACCGGCGGCCTCCCCGGCAACGGTGTGTGGTCCGGCGGCGGCGGCTTCGACCTGAACTGGTCCACGGCGGCCAACTGGACGGGCGGGACGCCGGGTCCGGGCTTCAGCGCCACCTTTGCGACCCCCGGCGCCACCACGACGCTGGTCACCAACAATATCGTCTCGACCAATATCACCATCTCGCAGCTCAACTACAGCACCAACAACAACGGTTATCACACCACTTATATTCCCGACGGCGTGACGCTCACCGTTTCCAACAACACGACCGGCGTCAGCGCGGCGTTGCAAGTGGGCTTCGACACCACGTTCAACAAGCCCGTCACGAACACGATCACCGGCGCGAACGGCACGCTGCTGCTGCTGGGGAACCCGCAGGGCAGCGGCCAGGCCAACCAGCTCAACATCCAGGTGCGCCAGAGCGCGAGCCCGCCCGCTCCCGAGCAGACGGTGCTCGATCTGTCGGGCCTGGGCACGCTGGTAGCCACGGTGGGTAAGTTCACGGTAGCGCAGGGCGGCACGGGCACCGGCCAGGGCGACGTTAGTGGCCGCGTCAACCTGGCCCGGACCAACGTCATCACCCTGCTGCGCGCCAACTCGGGCCAATTCGAGGTGGGCGACAGCAGCGGTGCGGCGACCACGCTGGTTGGGAGCACGCTGAACCTGGGCATCACCAACGCCTTCTTCGTGGACACGGCACGATTTGGTAAGCAGAAGGCCACCAACAACCTGGTGCGCTTCAACCCCGCCTTTGCGGCCAACAGCCCGGTTGCTTACTTCCGCGGCACCAACGGCCCCTCCAGCCGGGTCACGACATGGGTCATTGGAGATGCGGATACCGACACCGTCGTGCCCGTCAACTCGCAGGCTCTCATGGACTTCAGCAGCGGGAAACTGGACGCCCTGGTGTCCACGCTCATCCTGGGCCGCAACTCGACTTCCGGCTCGGACACGGGCTCGGCGCAAGGCACGCTGACCACGGCGGCGGGCACGCTGGATGTGTCCAACCTGCAGCTCGGGGTACAGCGCGCTGCCAGCACTGCGCCCGCCTCGGGAACCGTCAACGTCACGGGCTCCGCCATCCTGTCATCCACCAACATCCAGTTGGCTCAGGCCTTCGCCGGGGCAGACCCATCGCTGGTCTCCGGGACCCTCAACGTCACGGGTGGCGGCAGCGTTCGCGGTAACATTGCGGCGGGCGGGGGCGTCAGCACCGTTGCGGTGAACGGCGGCTCGCTCAGCGTCAGCAACGCGGCCGGCAGCGCCACAGCGCCGCTCTCCGCCGTGACGCTTACGGGCGCCTCCCTCCACCTGAACGTGGATGGCAACGCCACGGCCGCGATTATCGCCGCCACAAACGTCACAGCCAGCAGCAGCACCATTACGGTTGATTCGGTAAAGAACGTCGCCGGCCCCACAGTCGTTCACCTGATCAGCTACAGCGGGACCGATCCCTATGCCGGCCTCACGCTCGCCCCGCTGCCCGTCGGTTACAGCGGCCACCTGGTGAACAATGCGGGCAGCGTTGACCTCAGTGTCAACGTTGCCGCCGTGCCTCCGCCGCCTTCGATTCGCAGCATCATCATCAGCGGCGGACAGGTGGTTATCGGCGGCACGAACAACGACGGCGCCGGCGGCACCTTCCGCGTGCTGACCTCGACCAACGTCGCGCAAGCCTTGACGAACTGGAGCCTGCTGACGAACGGCAGCTTCGACGCCAACGGCAACTTCTCCACCACCAACCCCGTCGTGGGCAGCCCGCGCTTCTATCGGTTGCAGGTGCCCTGACCGGTTCCAGTTCACGCTGTGATGTTCCTGCCCGTTCCGGCGGTCCGTTGCGGGCTCGCCTTGTCAGTGGCGTTGGCGCTGGCGCGGTCGGTTGCCGCGCAAGTACTGGCTTACGACGACGCGGGCAATTACCAGAAGTCCGCCAACTGGACCAACGGCGCCAACCAGGGCTTCGGCTTCCTGCCCTGGGCGTTTGCGACCAACGGCCCCGGCTTTCACGGCTGGTACTGCAACAACGGCTACGCGATTCGCTCGGTCACGAACGTCGCCGGCACCGCCTACACCAACTGCTCGTGGGGCCTTTACGCCAACGGCACGGGGGGGAACAAGACCGTGGCATATCGCGCCTTCGCGCCGGCGAACTCCCTCTCGACCAGCACCGCCTTCAGGCTCCAATGGATGTCCGAGGGCATCGGCAACGCCAACACGAACCTGGCCGGCTTTGTCCTGCGGCACGGCGCCGCCACCAACGGCGTGGACGATTACACCAACGGCGCGCGCTTCCAGTATTACTACGCCGGGGGCGGCGCCAATGCCTACCTCATCACGGATGGCGACGGCGTCACGAACCTCGGCATCCCCTTCGCCTCGGGCGGCGGCCCGACCACCGGCATGAACTGCGAGTTCCTGCTCGAAACCGCGGACACCTACCGGTTCGTAGTGCGCAGCGTCACCAACGGGGCTGTGCTCGCCACTCTCGACCAGCGGCACCTTGCCGGCTCGGGCACCCTGGACAGCGCCGCCCTGTTCGATTTCCAGACCACGGGCGACAACAACTTCAATCGCATGCAGATCGTGCCCGCTTCCACGCTCGCCCCGCTCATCCTCAACGTGCTGCCGGCCAACAATGGCATCTACGTGAACCCGGCCACGACGCACGTCTCGTTCGAAGTGGATTCCCCCGCGTCGAGCCTCACCGGCAGCAACATCACCCTGACCCTCAACGGCCTTGCGCAGGCCCTTGCCTTCAACACCAACGGCCCCACGCAGCGGCTCTTGGCAACCAACGCCATGCCTTTGGCCACGAATGTGCAGTATGCCGCGACCATCATCGCCGTGGACGCCGACGGCAACGCCGCCACCAACTCCTTCGGGTTCAACACCGTCCAGACTAATGCGCTCTGGTACGACGTCCGCAGCTACGGCGCGGTGGGGAACGGCACCACGAAGGATACCGCCGCCATCCAATCCGCCATCAACGCCGCGCCGGCGGGCGGCGTGATCTGGCTGCATAACGGCACCTACCTCTCGGGCACGCTCACCCTGAAGGGAAATCTCACGTTCTACCTTGATCCCACCGCCGTCCTCCTGGGCAGCGGCTCGGCCTCGGATTACCCCGACCTCAGCCCGCCGCTCAGCAACAGCCAGACGAGCAACTGCAAGAAGGCCCTGCTCTATGCCCAAAGCGGCGCGAACGTGACAATTACCGGCGGCGGCACCATCTATGGCAATGGACGCACCAACTTCACCTCCGGCGTCGAGTCCACACGGCCCATCTCGCTCTGGACCGCTCTCTGCACCAACGTGTACATTCACGACATCAGCATCGTGGACGCCGCCATGTGGACGCTGGTGAACATGCAGTCGGACTTCCTGACCATCAGCAACGTCAGCATCAACGACGATGGCCTGAACGGGAACCGCGACGGCTGCGACGTGGTGGACTGCTGGCATGTGGTCGTGGCCAATTGCACCATTGATTCCGGGGACGACTCGATATGCCTTAAGAGCGGCAACGCCCGGGGCGTCAACGACGTGCTGGTCAGGAATTGCACGATCACCAGGTCGCAGTCCAACGGCCTCAAGTTCGGCACCGCCAGCACCGGGCCGTTCACCAACATCACGTTCCAGGACTGCACGGTCCTCAACACCTCCCATTCGGCGATGGCCGTGGAGTCCGTGGACGGCGGCGCGATCAGCGCGGTGACGTTCCAGCGCATCAACTTCAGCGGCTGCCAGAACGCCATCTTCGTCATCCTGGGCAGCCGCAACGGCGTGCCGGTGGGCAGCGTGGACGGCATTACCTACCGCGACATCACGGGCTCGGCCATGACCGACACGCGCGGCTGCCCCATCTCGGGCACTCTGACCAATGGCGTGACCTACCGCCTGAAGCACCTGCTCTTCGATAACGTGAACATCACGTTCGCCGGCGGCCTGAGTTCCGTCCCCGGCGCGCCGCCCGAATACGTGGGGCAATATCCGGAGAATACGATGTGGGGCAACCTGCCGGCCTATGGCTATTACGTCCGCCATGCGAGGGGCGTCACGTTCACCAACTGCTTCACCAGCGCCGCCGCGAGCGACGCGCGACCCTGGCTGGTCACCAGCGACGTCTCGGCCCTGGCCATCATCGGCCCGACGCTCCTAATCCAACCGGCCCCTGAGGCTGCCGTGTTGCTCTGGGACCAGTCCTATACTCTGCAATCCGCCCCGAGCGCGACGGGGCGCTATCAGGACGTAGCCGGTGCCACGAGCCCCTACACCAACCCGGTTGCCGGGGTGCCGCAACAGTTCTTCCGGCTAAGACAGTGACTTGCTCGCAGGGATGGGTTCGAGCGAGCACTGCGAGCCGGGGGACGGCTCGCGATCCGCCCTCAGTCGCGCCTGCTTCTGGCAGCGAGCACGCCGATCAACAGGCCGATGCCAAACGCGATGCCAATGGCCTGGTAGGGATGCTCGCGCACGCGCTCGTCGGCAGCTTTGGCGGCAGCCACGGTCCGTTCTTGCAGGTCGCCGTAAATCGATTTCGCCTTTGCGACGGCGCTCTCCAGCTTCTCCCGCATGGCCCGCCCTTTTTCGCCCACTACCCCGGCGGTTTCGCTGAGCATCTCCTGGCCTTCGCGAACGGCGTCTCCGAGGTCGTGCAAAGTCTTCTCGCTGTCTCCACGTCTAGTCGTTTCCATACGCATACTTCCTTTCGCTCTCAATGTCGCTTACTCCTCGATGGTTGGCAACACCGGAAGCGACGGTCCACCTGCCACGGGAACGCGTCCGTCCTCGGGCGCAGCAGCCTCCAATACTCGCGGCGCGTCCTGCTGCTCGGACGCTGCTGCGCCCGCCGACGGGCGCGTTCCAGGCACTCACTCAGTGCTGGATTCGCAAGCGGTAGAACGACTTCGCAGGATCAGTCGTGGTCCCGAGCAGGACGGGCGACCAGCTTTGCAGGTCGGCTGACTTCTCTACGCTGACTGCGTAGCTGCCGCTGGGCCCGGCCACCGCCCGCGCGTCCGGGAGGGTGAAGCCATTCTCGTCGAAAAAGTAAGAGATGAATTTGGCCGAGGGAGGCAGCACGCCGCTATTGAGGAACAGGGTGCCGGGCCCGGTGAACTCCGCCGGCTGATTCGGCTCCAGGGTGAAGCTCAAGCTGCCGCCGCCCGCGCTCGGCGGCTGTGTAAAGGTGGCGTTGACCGGGGCTGGAACGCCGAAGAGGTGCATCGTCGAGTTGGAGGCGACCGGGAGGCCGATGGGGTCATTGGCGATGCCTTGCGAGTAAATGGCGGAGTTGGTCAGCCGATAGAAGGTGAAGAGCACGGCGTTCGAGAATATCAGTTCTGCCGGGCCGGCCACGGCGTAAACCGTGCCGCTGTCCAGCGGCGCGAAGTAACTCTGGAGGAACGGCGCGCCGCTCCCGAGCTGGACCTGAGTGCTGTTGGTAAAATCGCCGAATGTGGCGGTAATAATGATCGCGGAATTAGTGGGCACCAGCAGGCGGTTCGTGGAGGTCGTGGGGCCGATAAAGGTCTCGCCATACGCGATCGTGGCCGCCAGCCCGAGGGTCACGGCAGTCGAGAGAATGGGTTTCATGAGTAACCCTTAACCCTCGCTCCAGCGGTGTCAATGGGCCATGCCGCTCCTGGCGGAGCTGGGGCCCGTGCGATGGCCGCTCAGCCGTTAAACTTCCGGGCGAGGATGGTAGCGTTGTGCCCGCCGAAACCAAACGAGTTGTTCAGAACAGCGCTGACCTTCATCTGACGAGCGGTGTTGGGCACGTAGTCCAAATCGCACTCAGGATCGGGCACCTGGTAGTTGATTGTAGGAGGCGCCGTGTCGGTCTCGATGGCCTTGCAGCAGATGATCATCTCGACGGCGCCCGCCGCGCCCAGCATATGGCCGGTGGCGCCCTTCGTGGAGCTGATGGCCAGCTTGCGCGCGTGCTCGCCAAATACGGTTTTGATGGCCTGGGTTTCGGCGACATCGCCCTGGGGCGTGGAGGTGCCGTGGGCATTGATGTAGGTGATGTCCTGCGGGTTGAGGCCGGCGTTGCGCAGGGCCATGCGCATGCACCGGGCCGCGCCTTCGCCGTCGGGCGCCGGGGCTGTGACGTGGTTGGCGTCAGCGGTGTTGCCGTAGCCGGCGATCTCGCAATAGATGCGGGCGCCGCGGTGTTTGGCGTGCTCCAACTCCTCCAGCACCAGCACTCCGGCGCCTTCGCCCATGACAAACCCATCCCGTTCCTTGTCAAAGGGGCGGGAGGCGTGGGCGGGATCATCATTGCGCGTGCTGAGCGCTCTCATGGCGCAGAAGCCGCCGATGCCGATGGGCACGATGGTCGCCTCCGCGCCGCCGGCGAAGATCACCTGGGCATCCCCCATCTTGATGGTGCGCCAGGCTTCGCCCAGGGCATGGTTGGAGGTCGCGCAGGCTGAGCACGTGGCGAAGTTGGGCCCGCGCAGCTTGTGATACATCGAGAACAGCCCGGACGCCATGTTCGATATGAGCATGGGGATCATGAACGCCGATAGCCGGTCCGGCCCGCGCTCCAGGAGAATCTGGCACTGTTCGGAAACGGTCTGCAAACCTCCAATGCCTGAGCCGATAAAGACGCCGATTTCATTCCTGTCTTCCTTGCTCAGGTCCAGCCCGGAATCACGCAAGGCGTCAAAGCCGGCTCGCGCCGAGAACTGTGAGAAGCGGTCCGTGCGGCGGATTTCCTTCGCCGAGGGCAGCCCCGGCGCGGGGTCAAAGTCCTTGACCTCGGCGGCAATTTGGGAGTCGTAGGCGGAAGGGTCGAAGCGGGTGATGCGAGTCACGCCGCATTTGCCGGCCACGAGATTGTCCCATAAGGCCGAGGCATTGTGGCCCAGGGGGGTGACGGCGCCGAGGCCGGTCACTACGACGCGGCGCTCTGTCCAGTTGCTCGCCATAAAATGAAACGGGGCAGCTTAAGCTGAAGACAGGCCAAGCTGCCCCGAAAGTGTTCGACTCACAGTTACTTCTGCTGCAGGTCTTCGATGTACTTGATCACGTCGCCGACGCTTTGAAGCTTCTCGGCTTGTTCGTCAGGAATCTCATGGCCGAATTCTTCTTCCAGCGCCATGACCAGTTCCACGGTGTCGAGCGAGTCCGCGCCCAGGTCTTCGATGAACTTGGCCTCAGGCGTCACCTGGTCCGCATTCACCCCCAACTGCTCGACGATGATGTCTTTGACTCGTTGTTCAATAGTCTTCTCAGCCATGATTTACTCCGGTTCTTCTTTTAGCAGTGTGTCTATGCCACGATTAGAAAGGCGTCAAGCCCCTAATCAAAAATAATTACATGGCCATGCCACCGTCCACGGCGAGCACCTGTCCGGTGATATAACGGGCGGCGGGACTGGCCAAAAACAGCACCGCGCCGGCCACGTCCTCGGGCTGTCCCAGGCTGCCCAGCGGGATTTGTTTCAGCAGGGCCTCGCGGGCTTCGGGGCTGATCTTGGCCGTCATGGCCGTCTCGATGAAACCGGGCGCAATGGCGTTGACGGTGATGCCGCGTGACGCCAGCTCCCGGGCGGCGGACTTGGTGAAACCGATCACCCCCGCCTTGCTTGCGCCGTAATTGCACTGGCCCGCGTTGCCGATAAGCCCAATGACCGAGGCGATGTTGACGATCCTGCCGGACTGCTGCTTGAGGAAGCTGCGAGAGAATGCCTTGGTGAACAGGAACGTGCCCTTCAGGTTGATGTCCAGCACGGCGTCCCAGTCGGCCTCGCTCATGCGCATCAGCAGGCCATCCTTGGTAATGCCGGCATTGTTAACGAGAATATCCACCTTTCCGGCGGCGGTGAGAATCTGCTCGGCGGCAGCGCTCACGCTGGCCGCGTCGGACACATTGGCGGCAAACGCCCAAGCCTTGCGGCCCAGCGCCTGCGCCTTCTGCACGGTCTCCACGCAGAACTCCAGGTTCAGATCCACGCAGGCGGCGTCGGCGCCGGCGCCGGCGAGCTTCAAGGCGATGGCCTGGCCGATCCCTCGTCCGGCACCGGTCACCACCGCCACCTGATTGGCTAGTTCGTTCATAAAGCGCGCACTGTTTGGGCTATCCGCCAAATCTTGTCAAGAAGCTAAGGATTTACCCACGGCAGGAGGCCTCGGGTGCGGCCAGGTCCTCAGCGCCCAGGAGTTGGGCTGCCTTCTCCAGGCTGGCGACGTCGGCTACATTGATCACCTGGGCGGCCTTATCTATGCGCTTCATGAACCCGCTGAGGGCGGTGCCCGGCCCCAGCTCGATGAAGCGGGTGAAGCCCTGCGCGAGCAGATGGCGCATCGAGGCCTCCCAGAGCACAGACGCAGTGACCTGCTCGACCAGCCGCGCACGGGTGGTCTCCCCGCCTTCGTGCGGGCGAGCCGTCACGTTAGAGATGACCGGAACAGCGGGGGCCTCCAGGGCGAGCCGGTCAAGCTCCGCCCGCAACTTCGGCTGAGCGCTAGCCATCAGCGGCGAGTGATACGCGCCGGCCACGGGAAGCGGCAAGGCGCGCCTGGCGCCTTTGGCCCGCGCCAGCTCGCAGGCCAACTCGATCTTCTCCAGCGCGCCGGAGATGACAAGCTGCCCGGGGCAGTTGAGGTTGGCCAGGACCACGCCAGCCTCCGCGCACACCTCGCGAGTGGGCGCCTCGTCCAGGCCGATGATAGCGGCCATGCCGCCCTGCGCAGCTTCGCAGGCCTCCTGCATAAAGCGCCCGCGCTGCCGCACGACGCGCAGACCGTCCTCGAAGCTCATGGCACCGGCGGCGGTCAGCGCGGTAAACTCGCCCAGCGACAGGCCCGCAGCCGCTTGAAAGCTCAGCCCGGGCCGGCGCTCCTTGAGCAGCTCAAAGGCGACCCAACTCACCAGGAATATCCCCGGCTGCGCGTGTTCGGTCTTGGTCAGCTCCGGCTCGGGCCCCTGGAAGCAGATCGAGGCCAGGTCGTAGCCCAGCGCTTCGTTCGCCCGCTGAAACCAGCCCTTGGCGGTGGCGGAGCTCTCAGCCAGGTCGCGGCCCATCCCGACCACCTGCGCGCCTTGCCCGGCAAATAATAGTGCGGTTTTGGTCATAAGCGGCGCCGACTAAACACCAAACCGCGCCGGGTGGAAAGCATAGACGACCTCGTTGAAAGTGGTTGAAATCCCCGGCCCCGGGCCGCAAGCTAGGCCTATGCAATCTGTGTTCAGCGGACCGGCCTACGTGGTGCAGGATAATATTGATACGGATCAGATTATCCCGGCGCAGTATCTGACGCTGGTGCCCACCATCCCGGCCGAGTACGAGAGGCTGGGGTCCTACGCCATGTCCGGGCTGCCGGAGTCGCTCTATCCCGGGCGCTTTGTGAAGGAAGGTAAAATGGACTCCGAGTACCCGATCATCGTGGCGGGGCGGAATTTCGGGTGCGGCAGTTCGCGCGAGCACGCGCCCATTGCGCTGGGCTCGGCCGGGTGCAGGGTGGTGCTGGCGGAGAGCTTCGCGCGCATTTTCTTCCGCAACGCCGTGGCCACCGGGGAGCTTTACCCGTGCGAAGCGATGGACCGGCTTTGCAAGGAGCTGAAGACCGGAGATGTCGTGACGGTGGACCTGGACGCGGGCACGGTGACTGCCAAAGCGACCGGCAAAATCTATAAGCTGAAGCCGCTGGGTGACGTGCGGCCCGTCGTGGATGCGGGCGGGCTGTTCAATTACGCGCGGAAGACGGGGATGATCGCAACGGCGTGATCGCCGGGGTGAGCCGCCTCCGGCTCGCCTCACCGGAGAAGAGCTGACCGGCCGTGCGAGCCTGGGGCGATTCGTGGCCCGGGCTTCGAAGGTAGCAGCACAGGAGATACATGACCCGGTTCCTTACCATTGTCCTGAGCATTTGGTCTGCTATGCACGTGTATGTGTTCTGGCGGCTTAGCTCGGTGCCGTGGGTGTCGGATCACCTGTCGCGCACGGGGCTGGCGGCAATCGCCCTGGCCCTGTGGGCCTGCTACCCGGTGGCGAGAGTCCTGGAGGCTTGGAAGCTGGAGGCGGTGGCACGCCCGGTGGAGTTCATCGGGGCAACGTGGATCGGGGTGATCTTCCTGCTTGTCGCCGCGCTGCTGGCGACTGACGTAGCGACACTCGGAGGGTGGGTTCTCCCGCAACTCGCGCCACGCATCAGGGGCCTGGCAGCTCTCGCGGCGGGGCTTCTGGCGGTAGTGGCGTTGGTGCAAGGCCTGCGCGCGCCCGCGGTGCGGGACTACGAGGTGCGGTTGCCGGGGCTGCCGGCAGAGTGCGACGCGCTGGTGCTCGTGCAGCTTTCGGATTTGCACCTGGGGACGCTCATCGGGCGCGGCTGGATGGACCGGCTGGCCCGGCGGGTCAATAAGCTGCGGCCGGACCTGATCGCGCTGGTAGGCGACGTCGTGGACGGCAACATTGCTCGGGCCGAGGGCTTGCAGCCGGTGCTGGCGACACTGCAGGCGCGGCTGGGCGTGTGGGCGGTGACGGGAAACCACGAGTATTACGCAGGTGTGCAGGAGTGCGTTCGGCTATTTGAGCACGCCGGGTTCAACGTGCTGCGCAATCGTTGCGCCGAGGTGGCCCCCGGCTTGGTGCTGGCCGGCGTGGACGACCTCACGGCACGGTCCCAATTCAAGCTGGATGGCCGGCCGTTCGAGCAAGCGCTGGCTAACCGGCCGCCCGGCGGGGTTATCCTGCTCTCGCATACTCCCTGGGCGGCGGAGGTGGCGGCACAAAGCGGCGCCGGCTTGATGCTTTGCGGCCACACTCACGCGGGCCAGCTCTGGCCCTTCAATTACCTGGTCAGGCGGCGCTACCCCATGCTGGCGGGACGTTACGAGGTATGCGGGATGCCATTGATCGTGTGCCGCGGCACGGGCACCTGGGGGCCCAGGATGCGGCTCTGGAAGCCGGGTGAGATCGTCCGGATTACGCTGAGATACTCCATAGCCAATAGCCAATCCAACGTCGCGGCACGGGACAGAGGCCTCGGCCATGCGCATTTGGCTTTTGCCTTTCCCTGCCAGGCCGCTAGATTGGGCGCCACAAACGACTACCTATCATGAAACGATTCTTCCTCCTGGCCCTGAGCGTTGTAACGTTCGCTGAGCTTGGCGGCGGGCACGCCCTGGCATGGGATTATACCTACCACCGTGTGATCAACCTGGCCGCCCTGGCAAACCTGCCCACCAATTTCCCGGCCTTCGTCCGCACGCCGGCCGCCACCGAGCGCATCGGCTTCTTGTCCGGCGAGCCCGACCGCTGGCGCAATGTCAGGGATATATCATTCTCCCACTGCAGCGCACCGGACCATTATCTGGACATGGAGGCGCTCGAGGTGTATGGGCTGAAGCCTGAGGCCTTGCCCCCGTTCCGCTACGAGTTCGCCGCGGAGCTGATCGGGTTCCGCAAAGCGCACCCGGACAAGTGCCCGCCGATCAACGAGGCCCGCAATGAGGACCACACCCGCGAATTAATCGGCTTCGTGCCTTGGGCCATCGCCGAGAACTACGGCAAGCTCAAATCCAATTTCTCCTACCTCAAGACCTTCGAGGAGCACGGCGGCACACCGGAGGAGATCGCCAACGCCAAGGAGAACATTATCTACGTCATGGGCACCATGGGCCATTACGTAGGCGACGCCGGCCAACCGCTGCACACGACCGTGCATCACCACGGCTGGGTCGGCGCCAACCCGCAGCATTACACCACTAACGCCAGCTTCCATAGCTGGATTGACAGCGGATACCTCAACAAAGTAGGCGGCGTGAAGCCAGAAGACTTGCAGAGCAAGCTGCACACGGCGGCCTTGGTCAGCATTGACGGGCGCCCGGCCAAGTCCGAGGAAATGTTCCAGGCCGCCATGCTCTTCGTCATCGGTCAGAACAAGTTGGTCGAACCGCTCTACCAGTTGGAGAAGGACGGCAAGCTCTCCGGCGAAGGCGACAAGGGCCTGCAAGGCAAGCCTTTCCTGGTGGACCAAATGGCCAAGTCCGCCCAACTGCTGGCTGACATCTGGTATTCTGCCTGGCAGCAGGCGCCCCCGGACATCTTCCTGGAGCGCCAACTCGCACACCGGCACAGGGAAGCCCCGACCGGCGACAAGCCATAGCCCGATGGGCAGCCGCCTCTGGATCGTGAAACATCTGCGTATTATGGGCATCCTGCTCGTGGCTTTGCTTGGGGCGGAGTGCACGGGCGGCTGCAAGAAGCCCGCTCCCGCCGCCGCCCCGCCGCCCATACCGGGGCTGCCGGCAGCGGCGCAACCCAAGCTGCCGACGATGAAACTGTGGCTCGGGGCCGAGCAGATGGACGCCGAAATGGCTCTCAGCCCGCTGGAACAGCAGACGGGCATGATGTTCCGCACCAACCTGGCGGAGAACGCGGGGATGCTCTTCGTGCGGCCTATGCCGGAGCGGGCCTCCTTCTGGATGATGAACTGCCCGCTGCCGTTATCAGCCGCCTACATTGACCCGGAGGGCGTCATTCTGGAGATTCATGCCCTGCAGCCGTTCAATACGAACTCGGTGGTTTCCGCTTCCGACCACGTGCAGTTCGTGCTGGAGACGAGCCAGGGGTGGTTCGCGCGGCACAATGTGAGCGCCGGGATGGTGGTTCGGACCGAGCACGGCAGCCTGGCGGATACCTTCCTGCGGCGGCGCTGAAGGCCCGCTTCCTCCAACTCCTGAATCCCCGCCCCTCAGCGGCCGCCAGCGCTCGTACTCCCGCCCTCCTGGCGAACAGCCGGGAAAAGTAATCCATTATTTAAGAGGGCTCGTGGGGCGCCGGGAGCCCGCCGGGCCTCGGGCTCTACAACCCCGGACGAGGTCGGCGCCCGCCCAGCCCTGGCCGCGCCTGAGCGCCGCCCACGGGCCGCAGCCCGTTGCCCGCATAAAAATCACTCCATCTATTGCGCGGATGCAAAACTGTGCCATTATGTAGGCAGCTTGCTGCGTCAATCAGAATGGCACATCGCCCTCGGCAACTACGAACAATACGTGACACAGTCTTTTGGTCGAGCCCCGCTCCCCGCGCATGGCGTCGAGCGCGAAGGGGATATTTCGACAACCGGGTTTAACATGCATACTAATCGCAAGCTCACAGGGAACCGCGCAACCACACCGGCATGGCTTCTCCTGCCACTCATTCTGGCCTTGCCCCTCGGGGCGCGGGCGCAGTTTACCTTCACCACCAATAGCGGGGTGCTCACGATTACGGCCTATACCGGCCCCGGCGGGGCGGTGGTGGTTCCCAGCTCGACCAACTCCCATACGGTGGTCAGCATCGGCAACAACGCTTTCCAGGACGCCGCCACCGTCACGAGTATTACCCTTCCCACCAGCATCACGAACATCGGGCAATACGCCTTCTGGAGTTGCTCAGGTTTGACGACATTCACCCTGCCCACCACGGTGACGAACCTCGCCACCGGCCTTTTCGAGGGTTGCACCCACTTGCAGTCGCTCACCATCCGCACCAACACCACCAGTGTGGGCGATTTCTTCTGCTATGGCTGCACCAGCCTGGCCAATCTCACTCTCCCGAACACCCTGCGAAGCATCGGCAACAACGCCTTTGACCAATGCTCCGCGTTGACCGCCGCCGCCCTGCCGACCAACCTGCTCAACCTCGCAACCTATGCGTTCCGCGGGTGCACGAAGCTGGCGAACGTCACGGTCCCTGGCCCCACCACCAACGTCGGTTCCTATGCGTTCTACGGGTGCACCGCCCTGACCGGCGCCACCATCGGCAAGGCTGTAACCAGCATCGGCGACAGGGTCTTCTGGGGCTGCACAAGCCTGACCGCCATCACGGTGGACATCAATAACACCGCCTACAGCAGCCTGGGGGGCGTGCTCTTCAACAAGAGCCAGACCCAGCTCGTTGAATATCCGCCCGGCCTCGCCGGAAGCTATACCGTGCCCGGCAACGTGACGACCATCGACACCAACGCCTTCAATGCCTGCCTGGGCCTGACCAGCATCACCCTTTCCAACAAGGTCACCAACCTCAAGGATGGCGCGTTCGGCTCGTGCTCGAACCTCACCGCGCTTTACTTCCAGGGCAACGCCCCGGCGCTCGGCGCCAACGTCTTCTTCGGCGATCCCTTGGCCATTGCCTACTATCAGCCCAACACGACCGGCTGGGGCACCACCTACGGCGGCATCCCGGCCAGGCTCTTTGGCTCGAGCCCGCTCCGCATCGTGACGGACGACGGCAACTTCGGCGTGCGCACCAACCGGTTCGGGTTCGATATCCTCTGGGTCTCGAATGAAACGGTCGTTGTGGAGGCCCGCACCAACCCGGCCCACGGCACATGGGTGCCGTTGAAGACCAACACCTTCACCAGTAACACGCTCTATTTCAGCGACGCCACCTGGACCAGCTACCCGAACCGCGTTTACCGCGTCCGCACTCCGTAGGGAGCGGCGGCGGCGTCCGGCCACGGATCGCGCTGCGGTTTTCACCCAGGTCGGAGCGGATCAGCCCGGCGGGGCGACATGTCTAAGGCTTGGGGCGCCAGACCCGGAGTTTGAAATCCACCTGCCGCTTAAAGGTGTTCACTTTGGCGACCTGCACCTCGACCTTGTCGCCCAGCTTAAAGACCCGCCGCGTGCGCCGGCCAACGAGCTGGCTGAGCCGGGCGTCGAACTGGTAGAAGTCGTCGGTCAGGCCGGAGAGCGGCACGAGGCCGCTCATGCCGAGCCCGGGCACGTCCACAAAGAAGCCGAAGTTGCGGACGTCGGTGACCAGCGCCGGGTAATGCGGCGGGCGGGGTGATTTGAGCTGCGCGTTGAGGAAGGCAAACATTTTCACGTCGCGGCTGTCGCGTTCGGCGTCGTCGGAGTTGCGTTCCGTCTCGGACAGGTGGTCGGTCACGTCGCGCAAAGGCGGAGTTCCGCATACGGAGCGCGGGGCGGAGGGTCGGGCGGCGCCGGCCTTGCTTTCCGGAACAAAGAGGGCGCGGTGCACGACCAGGTCTGCGTAGCGCCGGATGGGAGAGGTGAAGTGAGTGTATTTCTTCTTGGCCAGGCCATAGTGGCCGAGAGGCTCGACGGCGTAGCGGGCCCGCATGAGCGAGCGGAGGAAGCCGATCTTGAGGGCGGGGCCAATGGGCAGCGTGTTGAGCCTCTGCAGAAGGCGCTGCACTTCCTGGCGCTGCGAGAGGTTGCCGCACGGAATATGGTGGCCCAGGACTTCTTCGCGGTATTCCTGGAGACGTCTCTCGTCCGGGGCCTCGTGGATGCGGTAAACAGCCGGGCGCCCGAGGGCCATGAGGCGCGCCGCCACGGCCTCGTTGGCGAGCAGCATGAACTCCTCGATGAGCTGGTGGGAGACGTCGTTCTCGACCTTCTCGAGGCGGAGCACGCGGCCATGGGCGTCGAGCCGGACCTTGGTCTCGGGGAAGTCCAGGTCCAACGAGCCGGCCTGAAAGCGGGCGCGGCGGATTTTCTGCGCGAGCGCGTTGGCGTCGTGGAGCATCCGCTCGGTGGCGTCGCGCGCGGGGCGCTGAAGGAGGGCGAAGACGTCGCGGTAATTGTAGCGGTGCCGGGAGCGGATGACGGCCGGGTAGAACTGCGTCCGCAGCACCTGGCCCTGCGGCGATAGCAGGAACTCGACGCATTTGGTCAGGCGATCCACCTGCGGCTTGAGCGAGCAGAGTTCGTTGCTGAGGGCCTCGGGGAGCATCGGGATGACGCGGTCCACGAGGTAAGTGGAGTTGCCGCGCCGGCGGGCCTCGTCGTCCAGCGCGCTGCCGGGCTTCACGTAATGCGAGACGTCGGCGATGTGCACCCAGAGTTTCCAGTGGCCTTTGTCCACGCGCTGCAGGCAGATGGCGTCGTCGAAGTCCTTAGCGTCGTCCGGGTCAATGGTGACGACGCAGTGAGCGCGGCAGTCCACGCGGGCGGCCAGATCGGCAGGCATGACTTCATGTCCGACGGCATTCGCCTCGTGCAGCACCGGCTTCGGGAAGTGCAGCGGCAAGTTGTATTGGCGGATAACCGAGAGCATGTCCACGCCCTCGGCGTCGGGCGGGCCGAGGACTTCGATGACTTCTCCCTCTGGGTTGACGTGTCGCGACTTCCACTCCCGCAGCTCGACGACAACCTTGTCCCCGATGCGCGCGGGGCGGCCGACGTCTCGGGGCGGCGGAACGTAGATGTCCTGCGTGATGCGCGGGTCGTCCGGGATGACGTAGAGGAGCTGGCGGCTGCGCTGCAAGGTGCCGACGACTTGTTTGCGCGCGCTTTCGAGCACCCGCACGACGCGGCCGGTGTCTTCCTCGGCGGCGCGGCGGCCGGGCCGCGGGACGGCATCCTTGCGCACCAGCACATGATCGCCGTGCATGGCCGTGGAGGTGGCGTCGGGGGGCACGCGGATGGCGCGGAGTTTGGGGTCGTCGGGCTGTAGGAGGCCGGCGGCCTGGCGGTTCATGCGGATGCGGCCGGGGACGAGGTCGGCTTCGAGGGGCAGGACGTAGCGGTTGCCCTGCTTGATGCGGGCGACCTGGCCGCGCCGCTCCATTTGGGCCAAGAGGCCGTCCAGTTCGCGCTGCTTGCTGCGCGGCAGGCTCAGCTTCGAGCGCAGCTCGGGGGCATTGAGCGGCGTGTAGCCGGGCCGGCGCAGCAGGGCGAGGATTCGGTCTTCCATCAATTTACGATATACGATTTACGAGGTCGCCAGCCTCAAGGCATCGCGTTGATGAACTTATCCGCCTGGGCGATCGAGGCGTTCATGTCCTGGAGCAGGCTGGATATCTCCGCCTGGATGTTGGTGCTCTCGCCCTTGAGCGAGGCAATGGCCGCGGCGTTGAGGTTATGCTTCAAAAACAGGACCTGGTCGTGGAGCCGCGTCAGCACGGGGTCCATGCTGTCCTCAGCGCGCTTCAGGGCGGCATGCAGTTCGTCATAGCGCTGCCGGGTCTCGCGCAGTTGCTGGCGGCTCTTCTCGCGCAAATCCGGCGAGGAAATCTCCTTGTCCTCGTGTTCCCATTCCTTGAACAGATCCGCGGCGACTTGCTCCACGTCCTTGACGCGGCTGTGGACGGCGTTGGCGCGCTCGACCGAACGCTCGTAGTCCCGGTTCAGCCCGTTGTAGGTCTTCTCCAGGTCGCCGCCCTGAAACCCGGTCAGCTCCTTGAGGCGCGTCAGGGCGTCCTTGAACTGGTCGCTGGCCGCCTTCTGGTCGTCGCGCGCGGCCACGACGTTCTTTTTCAGCAGGTCGCGTTTTTGGACGCCGAGTTTCTCCCAGGCCCAGTACGAGGCCGAGCGGCAGCCCGCTGCGGCTAGTACGCAGAACAAGAGGTATGAACCAACCCGAGATTTCATGGCCGCCACTCTACGCCACAATGTGACAGGCGCAATGCCGGAATCAGGCGTTCAATGGTGTGCTCGCACCCTCTTCCTATTGTCGTCCCGGCTCGACTCCCCCCGCTCCGGACTCTACTGTGCGCAGCGTGTTCGCGGCGCTGTTGTGCACGATGCTCTTTTCCATCTCGATCACCTGCGGCCATCGCTCGGCCAAGCTGATCGGGGGAATGGAGGCCAATTTCTGGCGGCTGACGGTAGCCGCTATTGTGCTGGGCGTGTGGGCCTACGCGTTCGGCATCGGCGCGGGCGGCGCGGCTTTCCCGCTATTCTTCCTGAGCGGCGCAGTGGGCATCGGCATCGGGGACATGGCGTTTTTCCAGGCGCTGCCGCGGCTGGGGTCGCGGCTCACGACGCTCCTCATCAATTGCCTCGGCGCGCCGCTGGCGGGGTTGATTGAGTGGATGTGGCTGGGGACGACGCTGACGCGAGCGCAGATTCTATGGGGCCTGCTGATCGTGGGCGCGGTAGGCGTGGCGCTGATGCCCAGCGAGCATGTGCGGCGGTCGCGGCGCGACTTGCTCGCCGGCACGGCGTTTTCCGTGCTGGCGGCGCTTTGCGGGGCGGCGGGGGGCGTAGTGAGCCGCAAGGCCTACGAGGTCGTCCACACGGCCGGCGGGCACTTGGACGGCGGCAACGCAGCGTTTCAGCGGGCGCTGGGCGGTCTGCTGTTCGCCGGGGCCGGGCTGCTGATCGTGAAACGGCGCGAGGTCAGGGTGCGGGCTAAAGCTCTGAGCGAGCTGGGGCTTGAGGCGTCGAAACAGAAATGGCGCGGCGTCTGGCCGTGGGTGCTGGTGAACGGGTTCGCGGGCCAGGCGGTCGGCGTGAGCTGCATGCAATGGGCGCTGGACACGACCCCGGCGGCGATCGTGTTCGCCATTCTGGCCATCACCCCGATCCTGATCATCCCGTTTGCGCGCGTGCTGGAAGATGAGCGGCCGACGCTGCATTCGCTAGTGGGCGGGGCGATCGCGGTGGCCGGGGTAATCGCTTTGGCCTTGTCGCGGTGAAGCGGGCTTGGCCATGCTCGGGCTTGTGCTCGCTCGTCTTTCGCTCGCCGCCGCTATGACGTTATCCACACAGGCTGCCGTTCAACCCGCTGATACGCTCGCGCAGAAGCTCGATGCGCTGTTCCAGGATTTCAGCCAGCCCGGCGCGCCCGGCGCCAGCGTGATGGTGATACGCGACGGAAAGGTCGCGTTCGCGAAGGGCTACGGCTTGGCGAACGTGGAGGTAATGGTGCCTTGCGGAACCAATACGAACTTCCGGCTCGCCTCCGTCACCAAGCAATTTACCGCCATGTCGGTGCTGATCCTGGTTGACCGCCAGCGGCTCTCGCTGGACGAACGGCTGACCGATTTCTTCCCTGAGTTTCCGGCCTATGGACGCGAGATCACGGTGCGGCAGATGTTGACCCACACCTCGGGCCTGCTCGACTACGAGGACCTGATCCCGAAGGGCTCGACGCTGCCGGTCCTTGACCGCGATGTATTGCGCCTGCTGATGACGCAGGACAAGACGTATTTCCCGCCCGGCACCAAATATCGCTATAGCAACTCCGGATACGCGTTGCTAGCGCAAATTGTCGAGGCGCGCTCGGGGAATACCTTCGCCCGGTTCCTGCACGAGAACATTTTCGGGCCGCTCAAGATGAATCACACGCTGGCCTATGAGCAGGGCGTGTCAGTAGTGCCGGAGCGGGCGTATGGGTATTCGCCGGAAGGCTCGGGTTGGAAACGCACGGACCAGAGCCTTACCAGTTCCGTGCTCGGCGACGGGGGCATTTACTCTTCCGTGGCCGACCTCTACCGCTGGGACCAGGCGCTTTACACGGACAAGCTCATCAGCCGGAAGTTGTTGAAGCTGGCCTTCACACCGGCGACAGCTACCGAGCGGCCGAAAGCGGGCTATGGATTCGGGTGGTTCATCGGCCAGTACCGCGGCTTGCGGGAGATCTGGCACAGTGGCAACACGGTTGGGTTTACGACGCGCATTGTTCGGTTCCCGGATAGGCGCTTCACCGTGATCATCCTCGCGAACCGTAACGAGGCGCGGCTTTCGGAGTTGCCGCATCGGGTCGCAGACTGGTGCCTATTCCCGTCCCCGGGCTCCTCCCCGTCCTCTTAATCGTACCCCTCCGGAGTCTCACCGGATACTCGCCGGATACACACCGTAGATAACAATGTTATCTA
>Ga0335069_10003667_pt1 | contig 23083 bp, 21 predicted proteins | sample Lox_Sample_11_FD_206714 | JGI IMG/M metagenome (GOLD analysis project Ga0335069, IMG submission 206714) | Soil microbial communities from Loxahatchee National Wildlife Refuge, Florida, United States - Lox_Sample_1.1 | ecosystem: Environmental > Terrestrial > Soil > Wetlands | place: USA... | reverse complement strand
CAGTGGGTGGCGGCTCTCGCGCCCAACTATGGCAACGCTCCCCACTGGTACAACATGGATAACGAAGCGGACATCTGGGCGGGGACGCATCGTGATGTTCACCCCACTCCGGTTGGCTACGACGAATTACGCGACACATTCTTAGCCGAGTCACGCGCGGTAAAGACCTGGGATCCGCAAGCGGTTCGCCTCGGTCCGGTGAGCTGCTGCTGGTGGTATTACTGGAACGACGCCGCCGGGAACGGTAAGAGCACGCACGGCGGTGTGGATTTTCTCCCGTGGTGGCTGAACGAAGTCTATTGGGCCGACCAGGTGGCAGGGAATCGATCGCTCGATGTGTTAGACATTCACGCCTATCCCGAAGCAGGCAGTTCGGGCGATCCAGCGGCGAAAATAGCCTTACGGGTGACCCGCGACTTCTGGGATGCGACCTACGTCGCCGAACCCAACACTTCGATCAACCAGAACTGGGCAACGTTCACCCAGCCCAACAAAACGATTCCGTTCCGCATTCCACGCATGAGGGCAATCCTGAACAGCACCTATCCCGGTACGTCGCTGTCGTTAACCGAGTGGAATGCCGCCTTTGCCGGAGAGAGCGACTTCAGTACCGCGCTGGTAGACGCGGATTTCTACGGCAGCATGGGACGAGAGCGACTTTACGCCGCGACGCGCTGGACGGCCGCCGATCCAAGCACGCCTGCATACCAGGCGCTCAAGTTGTTCCGCAATTACGACGGCTCGCACCATACCTTCGGGGGTGTATCGGTAGCTGCACAACACCTTGCCGATCCCAACCTCTTCAGCAGCTACGCAGCCGTGGATTCCAACGGCACTACTGTTACGGCGGTCTTGATCAACAAAGACCCCAGCAACACCGCGGCGAAACAAGTGGCGTTGGCCGGATTTAATCCCACGCAGGTGCAAAGCTATACGCTAAGTTCGTCATCGCCAACCTCAATCGTTGCCGGAGCGAAACAGCCCTGGACCGCAAATTGGAATCTGCCCCCGTATTCAGCGACCTTGCTGGTCATCACCGGATCGATGATTAACTCCGATGCGACAGAGTGGGATCTCAATCCGGATGTGATTCAAATTCCGGCATCGGGTGCAGTTACGCTGCAGCCAAAGATCACGTCGTCTATCGGTTCGTTGACATTGACGCAGGTCGTCGGCGATGCGGGGATCACGCCGACTATTACGCAATCGCACGTCACGACCGCACAAAACGGCGCGATCACAATCACCGCTGGTGCGAATCCCGGCATCTATCACCTGGTGGTCAGCAGTCTCGACGACCACAACGTGGCGCAGACCCAGTCAGGCTGGATTTTGGTAGGCAATCCTGCCGCGACGCTGACCAAAACGGGCGACGGCCAATCGGCCTTGCGCGGCACAACGATTAATTTGTCCGTGCAGATAAACATTGGGAATTCCGGCGGCGCAGCGACGGGCGCGAGCATCTTCTTCACCACCGATCAAGGCACGCTCTCGGCGAGAAAAGTCCCGACCAGCGCATCGGGCGCGGCCAGCGTGCAACTGACCCTTCCAAACGCACCGACGACAGTTCACGTGACGGCCGAGGGGCCGATTGGATTGGGGCATCCGGTGGTGACGTTTACGGAAACGTCACAGTAGAACCTAGATCGTGTGCAGATAGGAAACGATCGCGTTCACCTGGTCGTCGTTCAAGACACCGGTAAAGGCGGGCATCATGGCGCGGCCCATCTTGATCGTCTCTTTCATCCGTGCATCATTCGCCGGAGTTCCACTGGGCAGTTCACGCCGCGCGAAGACTCCATTTAACGGCGGTCCATTCTTTCCCTCGCGATGACAGGGCAGACAGTACTGCGCGAAGAGTTGCTGGCCGTCGTAGTTGCCGCCACCCGCCGCCGCAGTCTCCGCCACTGGCGCAGGTTTGACCGGCACCGCAGGCTTCTGCTGCTCGGCGCGCGCGATCTCTTCCGGCGAGTGACCGCCGGGGTTCTTGCTACTGGCGCCGCTGCATGCCGCCAGCGTTGCCGCCAGGGCCAAAGTTGGCAGAAGAGAAAAAGTCCGTCTGAACATGTTTGCGATCTGATCGGCGGCATCCGTTCCGTCAACCGCCAGTCATACTAGAATACTAGAGCCATGGCCATCGTGTTGAAGCGCGTGTACGACAACGCCTCATCGCGCGACGGGGTTCGCGTGCTGGTTGATCGCCTGTGGCCGCGCGGCATCAGCAAAGAAGCGGCCAAGATCGATTCCTGGCTCAAGCAGATCGCGCCTTCCGACGAGCTTCGCAAGTGGTATCACGCGCGACCGACGCAGTGGCCCAAGTTCCGCGAACGTTATATCGAAGAACTCTCCGAGCCGGAAGCATCTGCCGCTCTCGATCAACTTCACCAGCTTGCCAAGAAGGAAAAGAATCTCACCCTTCTGTTTGCCTCGCGCAACCTCGATCACAACAACGCTACGGTCTTGAAGGAATTGCTGGACGGCATGCGCAAGCCTCCGCGGAGCACCGGAGCCGGTGCGGCGGCGGCGGTCCGCAAGAGCGCTCGAGCCAGATAAACTTGCAGGGTAACCATCCCGATTGGTGACCATCAGGCAGCGGCTCGTTACCTCGAAATCATTGCACTTGAACCGGGGCAGCTTCATACTTCCCGCACTCATGCCCTCGTTTGATCGCATTTACGCGCGGGCGCTCCAGGAATACCTGGAAGTGCTCGCGGACAGCGAAGACTTGCCGGCGCGCCGCCAGCGAAATCTGCTGCTGTCGTACGCCGAGCTGCGCTACAAGGTGCGGGGTGGGAGCCGTTGCGAGGTCTGTACTACCCCCGTGAGACATGTCGTGCCGGTAGTCGCGCAAAGGCTGAGCGGAGTCGAAGTATCCTACGATTGCCTTTGCGTGCGCTGCCTGGAAGCTGAAAAGGCTGTTTCGCGGAGGGTAGTGCTGCAGATCGGCGACGCCATGGTCGAACACCACTTCTCAGGACGCGACTACAAAGTGACGGCGAATCCGCATCCGAACCTTCGACCGATGAGGAAGGTGAGGCGGGCAGCAGCGGGGTGAGAGCGTCAGCCAACAGTAGATCCCGCGCTGCGCTCGTGATGGCAAAGAACCCTTTTACTTTTTTCCGCCCTCGTCCACGATGGTGCTCACGATTTGGTCAATCGTGTCGAGCGCGCGCTTGTTCGGCAGGGTGTGGTTGTTGGCCATGATGCTGAACGCAACACGATCGCCGCTCAGTGTAGTCGCGTATCCCGACAGCGAATTCACGTGCCCGAGCGAACCGGTCTTTGCCTGAACTCGTCCCTGCGGCGAAGTTCCGCGGAAGCGTTCCGAAAGCGAGCCGTCAAGTCCGGCGACGGGCAGCGTATCGAGGAACTTGGCTCCCCAGGGCTGCGTATCGGCGTACTGCAGTAGGCGCACCAGCGCATGCGGCGTCACCAGGTTCTGCCGCGACAGGCCAGAACCGTCATAGAACACAAACTCGTCGGGATGGATTCCCGCTTGCGACAAAAACGCGCGCACCACTTCCAGTCCGGCCTCGATCGTGCCGCCATTGCCCTTTTCGCGGCCCAACAGGCGCAACATCAACTCGGCGTGAAGGTTCTGCGAAACCTTGTTAATGACCTTCAAATCTTGCGCCAGCGGCTGCGATTCGTATGACGCCAACACGGTGCGCGAATCGGGCCTGGGTGGCCGCGGACGGAGTTCACTGTCTCCGCCTCCGGCAGGAGCCACGGTGGTCACACTGAAGGTGGACAGCGTCGCGAGCTCCGTGTGTTTGGTTTTAGGCTGGCCATACACCACCACTCCACGCTTCTCGAGCATCGAGCGAAACACATCGGCGGCAAACTGCGCCGGATCCTCAATCGCCAGCGCTTCGTTGGCGCCGGTATCGTCAACCGGGATGTTGCCAAACAAGGTGAGCTGGTTCGAGCCCGGCTCGCGTGTGATGTAGATTCGCCGTGGTCCGGTGCCGCCGGGCGTCGTCATCACACGATTGTCGACTTTGTAGTACTCGGCGAAGGGCGTGATCTGGACGAACGCCTTGTCACCTGGGTGCTCGGCGGGATAAATGCTGACGAAGACAACGTTGTCGTTAATGGTCAGCGCGGATACCGGCGCACCCCACTCCCAGACCATGTCGTCTTGCGCCCAGCCTTCGCCGTAACGCTCGAAAGCGTAGTAGCTGTCGTCTCCGACGATGTCGCCGTCGATGTACTTCACGCCCGCTTTTGCAACCTGGTCGGCAAGGTCCTCGAGTACCTTCATCGCCGGATCTTTGCGCTCGGTGCGCAAATAATAAGGAAGCGTTCGGCCGGAGATATTGGGGTCGCCGCGTCCAACTACGAACAGGTTACCGGTCAGGCGGCCGTAGCGGTCCACTCCGCCGTCAGTTTCGATCGTGGTCTTGAAGGTGTAATCCGGTCCGATGGTCGCCAGCGCCGTCGCGGTGGTGAACAACTTGGTGTTCGACGCCGGGGTAAACAGCTTGTCGGAGTTCATCGAATAAAGAACCGACCCGTCCTTCAACGAGACGATTTCGATACCCCAGAATCCGCGCGACACATCGGGCTCGCCGATGATCTTGTCGATCTTCTGCGTTAAGACGATGCGGTTCGGCTTGACAGGTTTAGACTTCGGTCCTTCGCCGGCGGAAACATGCATCGCCAGCAGGAGGACCAAGGCGAGCGAAAACGCAGCTTGGGTACGACGCATCGGAGTAGCAGGATTCTACCATCGTTTTCAGCGTCTTTTGCGCCGCTCCCAACGAAATACCCGGGAGATGGCGCGAATGGTTACAATTCCTGTCATGCAGGTCCAGTTATGAGAATTGGAATCCTACTCTCTTGAGACCGCATTTCCAGTGGCAAGTTGGCAACCGCGCTCTTGCGCTCGGTGAGCGCACGCTGGTCATGGGCATCGTGAACGTCACGCCTGATTCCTTTTCCGACGGAGGGAAATTTCTAGAGCTCCATGATGCGGTCGACCACGCGTTGCGGTTGCTCGACGAAGGCGCCGATATCGTCGACATCGGAGGTGAGTCAACGCGGCCGGGAGCGGCAGTTTCTGTGGAACATCCATTGCTGGCTGTTCAGGCCGATCGAGTCCGCAAGTCGTCGGTGACCGCCGATGAAGAATTGGCACGCGTGATCCCGGTGATTGCCGAGGTAAAGCGACTGCGGCCCTCCGCTGTAATTTCAGTCGATACCTACAAGGCTTCAGTCTCCCAGGCAGCGGTGGACAACGGCGCCGAAATTGTCAACGACGTGAGCGGTTTCCAATGGGATCCCAGCATGGCGGAAACCTGTGCCGGTCTCGACTGCGGACTGGTCCTGATGCACATGCGCGGCCTGCCGGAAAATTGGCGCTTGCTGCCGACGCTGGAAGATCCCATAACGCTGGTGAGGCACGAACTGGGGCTGGCAGTGAACCAAGCGGAAGAAGCAGGGGTTGCGCGCGGGCGGATTGTACTCGATCCGGGCTTCGGCTTCGGCAAGAGCTTCGAAGAGAATTACCCGCTGTTGGCGCACCTTCATGAGCTAGCGTGCCTGGGCTTCCCGCTGTTGGCCGGCACTTCCAGGAAGTCGTTCGTGGGTTGGGCGATGAAAGGCCCCGGTCAAGAGTCTTCGTCTCACACAGACATTCCAGCCGCGGAACGCCTGAGCGGCAGCTTGGCCGCGATGGTGATTTCGATCCTGAAGGGCGCGCACCTGGTACGGGTGCACGACGTCAAAGCATCAGTAGAAGCGGCAAGGGTGGCGGACGCGATCCTATCCAGAAGCTGAACGTCGCAGCCGGCCGACTACTTCTTCTCGTCCCAAGGCGCTTCGGGTGAAGACAGTTCGACCCCAAACACACCCGGGGTGTCCTTCGAAACCCACGCCACCACGGCATCCACCGGTTCCTCGATGCCCTCGACCGTAATCTTCACCGGGCATCCGAGCAGGAGGTTGAGGTCGGCGTGGATCTTGGCGCCGTGCTGGTTCACAACCAAAGTTTCGGCCTGCACCTCCGCCGTGGTGCCGTCGGGCAGAGCGGCGGAAAGATGCACCGCGATGGATTTGTTTCGGCGTTCGCTGCGGCGCTGATCGATCTGGTTCATAGGTCAAAACATTCTGCCGCATCCGGCCGAATATTGCCAATCTGCCGTCCCACTCGAACCGGCGCGAGGCTGCCGTCACAGACTTCACGGCCGAAGCGTGCTTATCATCCGGGGCATACCGACTTGCGATCCTCCTTGTGGAAAGGAAGCCATGCCTGTTCTCGAACAGCAGTTTGTTCAAGCCCAAAAAGATGTCAACGAACTTGCACAGCGTCCTGATAACGACACGCTGTTGAAGCTGTACGCGTATTTCAAGCAAGCCACGCAGGGCGATGCTACCGGCGAACGCCCTGGCGGGTTCGACTTCGTCAAGCGCGCAAAATTTGACGGATGGAAAGAATTGGCGGGAACGTCGCCCAGGGACGCCATGAAGGCTTACGTCGACTTGGTGACATCTCTCAGACGTTAGCGGGGTTTGTAGTCTAGACGTGGCTTTGCGATCGCGCGTAGGCCTCCGCCCGCCGCTTGACCCCCAACATCATCTTCCGCATCATCACGAAATCTCCGGGATCGACTACTGCTGCCATCACCGCCGTCTTCGGATCGCGCAGGTTCCAGCGCACCCGAATGCGGGTTACCAGCCGCGTCTCGGACGGTCCCTGCGGATGGAGCGCCAGAGTCAAGCTTCCCTGCGGCGCGACTTGAAGAACCAGGAACTGGTTCGATTCCACATCGACAACTCGGAAGCCCGGCCCAATGCCGGTCGGAATGTAGTCTCCCGGTTCCAGCTTCTGGAACTCCGGCAAGATCTTTTCCGCGCTTCGCCGCCCCGGATTGTCGATGAAGTCATAGCTGTACCAGCCGGCACGGCCTCGCCCCATTTGCACCAGCCAAGGCCAGATGTGCTCCGGCTGGGCATGAACCGTGACCGCACGGGTGGAATCGAGGTGCGGGTTCTCGCAGATGCCGTCACCCGGCAGGGGACGCTCGACCTCTTCGTCAGTGGCACCCCAACGCAGGTGCCAAGGCCGGACCGCCAGCATGTATAGCGGAATCACACCGAGCGCACCCGCCGCAATCCAGCGGCCAATATGCTTGGCTGTCTGGTAGGAATCGTTCTCGTCTTTCATCGCCTGCCTATATTCGATCCTTAAACCGACGTAACGTCGCAGAATAGATATTTGCTGCAGTCCCCTGCGATCACTTCCTTCACATTTACAATATTTGATTTCCTGGAGGGTTGGGTGCGAACCTGTCTGCGTCTGCCATTGCTTTTTTGTCTGATCTCATCTTTCTCTGCCGCGCAATCCAGCGATGTTCATCAACTCGCGCGCGAGATCTTCAAGCAGATCGTCGAGATGAAGACGACGGAATCTGGAGCCGGCTCCACGCCCGCCGTTGAAGCCATCGCCGGACGCATGAAACAGGCGGGTTATTCTGGTGACGATCTCTTCGTCGGTGGCCCCGAGCCGCGCAAGCAAAACCTTGTCGTGCGGCTGCGCGGACGCGATCACAGCGCCAAAGCCATCCTGCTGCTCGCGCATCTGGACGTCGTGGAGGCGAACCGCGAAGACTGGTCGCCCGACCTCGATCCCTTCAAGCTCACGGAAAAAGACGGCTACTACTACGGACGCGGCACACAAGACGTGAAGGAAGGCGCCGCCATGCTGGCCGCGAACATGATTCGCTGGAAGCAGGAAGGATGGGTTCCTGCCCGCGACATCATCCTCGCTTTGACAGCTGACGAAGAAGGTGGCGGCGCGAACGGTGTCGCCTGGCTGCTGAAGAATCATCGCGACCTGATTGACGCCGAGTACTGCCTGAACACCGACGCCGGCGATTTCGACGAAATCAACGGCAAGCCGTTCATTGTGACCATCTCGTCGGCCGAGAAGAAATACGTGGCGATCAAGTTGGAGACGCACAATCGCGGTGGCCACGGCTCGCTTCCGCGCAAAGACAACGCCATCTACCAAATGGCTACGGCTCTGCAAAAGGTCGCGAGTTACCAGTTCCCGGTCGATCTCAACGACATTACCCGCGAACAATTGAAGCGTGAGGCTGAGCTGCAGACCGGCGAACGTGCTGCTGACATGAAGGCCATAGCCGCCAACGCGAAGAACATGAACGCGGCTGCGCGGCTGTCAGAAGATCCTCGCCTGAACGCACTCTTGCGCACCACGTGCGTCGCCACAGAGATCCAGGGCGGCCACGCCGAAAACGCGCTTCCACAGCACGTCAAGGCCGTCTTTAACTGTCGCGTTCTCCCGCAGGAAGATACTCAAACGATTCTTGCGGCCATCAAGAACGCGATCGCCGACCCCCAGGTCGAAGTCGGATGGGAAACCATCGATCCGCATCCGTATCCGCCATCCCCATTAAATCCCGCTCTGCTGAAGGTCATCGAAGAGGTGGTGCACCGCAACAATCCGGACGTCCACGTTATGCCCTCGATGGAGATGGGTGCCAGCGACGGAAAATTCCTGCGTGGAGCGGGAATCCCAACTTATGGCGTGAGCGGCGTCTTCATCGAGCAAAGCGACACGCGCTCGCATGGAAAAGATGAGCGGCTGGGCATCAAGGAATTCGACGAGAGCGTGACCTTTTACGATACATTGATGAAGACCCTTCTGAAGTAGGAGACCCGTTTTGAAAGCGTTATTACTGGAGAACATCAGCGGCCTGGCTGCCACTGCCTTCGCCGCCAGCGGCCTCGAAGTCGAAAGCGTCAAGGGAGCGCTCGACGAAGCCGAACTCAAGCAGAAGATGCGCGACGTCACCGTGCTTGGCGTGCGCTCGAAGACCAAGGTCAGCGACGCCGTTCTCGACGCCGCGCCCAACCTGCTCGCCATCGGCGCATTCTGCATTGGCACCGACAAAGTGAACACCGCCGCCGCCAGCGAACGCGGCATTGCCGTGTTCAACGATCCGCACTCGAACTCGCGCTCGGTCGCTGAACTCGCCATGGGCGAAATCATCGTCCTCATGCGCCGCATCTTTGCCGCCTCCACCGATCTTCACCAGGGCAAATGGAAGAAGAGCGCCGACGGCTGCCACGAAGTGCGCGGGCTAACGCTCGGCATCGTCGGCTACGGAAAAATCGGCTCGCAGCTTTCCGATATTGCCGAGAACCTCGGCATGCGCGTGATCTTCAGCGATGTTGCCGACGTACTCGCTCGCGGCAACGCCCGCCGCGTCACCTTCGACGAATTACTGCAGACAGCCGACGTGGTCACACTTCACATTGACGGCCGGACCGGTAACCGGGGCTTCTTCGGACGCGAAGAGTTCGGTGCCATGAAAGATGGAGCCTGCTTCCTCAATCTCAGCCGCGGCTTCGTCGTCGATCACGAGGCGCTCGCCCACGCGCTCAAAAGCGGCAAGATCCAAGGCGCATCGATTGACGTCTTTCCGCAGGAGCCGGAGAACAACCAGCCGTTCAGTAGCCCGCTGCAAGGCCTGCCGAACGTTATCCTCACGCCGCACATTGGCGGTTCGACCGAAGAAGCGCAGCAGAACATCGGCAGCTTCGTTTCGTCGCGGCTGATCGAATACCTGCGCAGCGGCAACACCATGCTGAGCGTAAATTTCCCGCACTGCCACCTCGAACTGTCGCCCGAGGGACATCGCCTGATGCACCTGCACCGCAATGTCCCCGGCATGCTGCTGCACATCAACGAAATCCTCGCGAAGCGCGAGATCAACATCGAGCGCCAGGTGCTCGACACGCGCGGCCAGATCGGTTACGCCATCTACGACATCAACCGCGGCTTCGACGCCGAACTCGTCGACGAACTGCAGGCAATTCCCCACACCATTCGTGTGCGAGTTCCTGAAGCCATCGCCACCCCGGAGACATCTGTAGTCGCATGAGCAATCGACCCACTGACAAAGAATACGCCGAGTACTACGGCAAATACGTGGCTTTTGCGCCCGAAGAAGACGTCGCTGCCGCGCTTGAGGCACAGTCGCACTACACCCTCGACGTCTTCAACTCCTTTACCGACGAACAGGCAGGACGCCTGCGCGGTACGAAGAAATGGACGCTCAAAGAAACGCTGGGTCACTTGATCGACGGCGAGCGTGTTTTCGTCTACCGCGCCATGCGCATCGCCCGCGGCGACAAGACTCCGTTGCCCGGATTCGAGCAGGACGACTACATCGCGGGAGGAAATTTCAACGAACGCGATTGGGACAACCTGATCGCCGAATATTCCGCGCTGCGACAGGCGACGATAGCTTTCACCCGCGGCACCTCACCCGAACATCTGGCTCGCATGGGCACCGCCAGCGACAACCCCGTTAGCGCACGTGCCCTGCTCTACATCACCGTCGGCCACGAGCGGCGACACCTGGAGTTGATGAAGCAGCATGTGGCCGAGAAATAGAAGACTAAGGCAGGTGTAGTGTGGGACCGGGCGCCCCGGCCCAGTCAGGCGGAGCGCAGCTCCGTTTTTATTGTAAGCCACTCGCAAACGCCCTCAGCGCCCCCAGATACCTTTTCCCCGCCACGAACACGACATCATTATGTCCCGCCCCATCAATCGGTAGAAACACCTTCGGCGCGTTCGCCAGCACGAACAGGCGTTCGCCGTGCCAGAACGGCACAATCTGGTCATTGCGCCCGTGCACGATCATCACCGGCACGTGAACCCTTTTTATATCGCGGGCGTTATTGAGCTTGTCCCAGGGAAGAACCTGCACGCGCGTGAGCACCCGAAACGCCGACAGGAACGGCGCTTCGATCACCAGGGCGGCGACCGGTCGCCGTGCCGCCAGATGCACCGCCGCGCCACATCCGAGCGATCGACCCATGGCGATGACTTGGTTCGGCGGCACGTGCAGTTGTTCTGTCAGGTAATCGTAAGCGGCAAAAACGTCTTCGTACACTCCTTCCTCGCTCGGTTTTCCGCTGCTGGTGCCGTATCCACGGTAGTCGTACGCCATTACTGAAAAGCCACCGTCATAAAATGTCTGCAGGAAATAAAAGTCCTCCCCAATGTCCTCGGCGTTCCCGTGGGAGAAGAGCAGAGTGAATCGCGCATTCGGATTCGGCAGGTAGAAAGCGGTAACGGTCTGCTCGCCGGAGTTTAAGTGGATCAGCCGTCCGGGAATAGGTCGTCTCGCCAACACGGCCGTTAGACTGGCATCGGTATAACTGGCCGGCTGAGCCTGGAAGATGATCGAGTCGGAAGAGAACGCCAGCACGATCAACGATATGTAACCCGCGCAGAGAAGAACAAGTAATGTTGCAGCCAAGCGACGTAAAACCTTCTTCATGGGTGGTGGCATTCTGGCATGGAACGCCCGGTTCGGCCCGTACTTGAACCTCAAACTACAATCGCATCGAACTGATAAACTGGAACTCCGATGATCCTTCCCTTCGTTCGCGAACTCTTCGCGGACGTGGAAAACTTACCCGCTTTTCAGCGTGTGACCACCCACCTCCGGTCGGCCACGGGGCGGACACCTGTCTCCGGACTGACCCCCACCGCCAAATGCCTCATCAGCAGCCTAGTTCCGCATGCACTCGCACGGCCGGTAATCCTCATTGTTCCCGACAACAAGACGGCCGAAGCGATGCTGCCCGAGATCCAGAGCTTCTGCGAACTTTCGGGCACGCTCTCGCCCGACGCCGTTGTTATGGTGCCGGCTTATGACGTGTTGCCGTTCGAAAATATGTCGCCGCATGCCGAGATCCAGGAGTCGCGCGCGAAAGCGCTCTGGAGGATCACGACTGGCTCGGCTCGCATCGTCATTACTCCCGTGAGCGCGGCAGTCATGAAGCTCAGCTCGCCCGAGTTCTACTTCGATCTCGCGCAGGTTTTTCGCCGCGGCGAAACCGTTGACGTGGATAAGATCATCGCTCACCTTAACACTGTCGGCTACACCAGGGCCGACGTGGTCGAGATGCCGGGCGAGTACGCACTGCGCGGCGGCATCCTCGATGTCTACCCGCCGGAAGCCGACCGCCCGCTGCGCGTCGAGTTCTTTGGCGACGAGGTTGAGTCGGTCCGCAAGTTCGATCCCGGAACCCAGCGCTCTTCCACCGAAGTCGACGAAGTCTCGCTCCAACCGCTCACCGACACGCCGGTACGAGAAGAGACTTTGGCCGCCATTAACGCGCGCCTCTCAGCGGGCCGGATCGGTGGAACCGAACACGATCGAGAAGACGCCATTCTCGCTACCGGCGTCGCTGTCTTCCCCGGCTGGGAGCTCTACGCTGCGGTCGCAGGTCCAGGCGTGAGCATCTTCGATCTTCTCTCTAACGCCGCCGTGCTGCTCAGCGAGCCGAGCGCCATCAAAGCCGAACTCGAGCACTGGTGGGAGCGCGTGGAAGCGGCGCACGAGCGCAGCAACATCGGCAACCTGGTTCGCCCCGAAGATCTCTACTTGGCGCCCGATGATTGGTGGAATCGCCTCGGCGATCTCCCTGTCGCCGATCTCGAACAGCTTGGCATCACCGAGTTCGGCGTGGAAGAAATCGCGTTTGAATCCAAGCCGACAACGCGCTTTCACGGCTCGATTCCGGCGATCGTGGAAGAAGTACAGAAACTTGCCGCCGAGAACCAGCGCGTCATGATCGCACTCGGCTCGACTGGCGAAGTCGAGCGACTGGCCGAAGTCTTCACCGAATACGGTGTTGCCTTCCGGCTCGGTTCGCGCTCGCCGCGCCCGGGAGAAACTTATATCGACGATGCCGCCTATCTTGCTGGCGAGGAAGTTTCTACCACCATCGTTAAGGCGTTCGTCCCTGACGGTGTTGTTCTTCCCGAAGCGCGTCTCGTCATCTTCGGGACCTGCGATCTGTTCGACGATTCCGAAATCACGGCCATTCGCCCGCAGCGTTCGAAATCCAAGACCTCCGCCTTCGTCAGCGACTTCCGCGATCTCACCATCGGTGACTACGTTGTCCACGTCGAGCACGGCATCGGTCAGTACCAGGGGCTGAAGGAGATCCCGCAGCAGGACGGATCAAACGCCGAATTCATGATCCTCGAGTACGCCGAGGGTGCGCGCCTCTACGTGCCGCTCACGCGACTCGATCTCGTGCAGAAGTATCGGTCGGCCGAAGGCGCGCGGCCCATCCTGAATCGTCTCGGGACGCAGCAGTGGCAGAAGACTAAGGCGCGCGTGAAGAAGGCCATGCGCGACATGGCCGAAGAGCTCCTCAAGCTTTACGCGCAGCGAAAACTAGCGCCCGGCCATCCTTATCCCGCCGACACGGAGTGGCAACGCGAGTTCGAAGATGCCTTTGAGTTCAACGAAACCGACGACCAGATGTCGGCGATCGTCGACGTCAAGCATGACCTCGAAGCCTCTACGCCGATGGACCGCCTGCTCTGCGGCGATGTCGGCTACGGCAAAACCGAGGTCGCCATGCGCGCGGCGTTCAAAGTTGTCAGCGATAACAAACAGGTCGCCGTGCTCGCGCCGACCACAGTGCTCGTTTTTCAGCACTTCGAAACTTTCAAGCGCCGCTTCGCCGCTTTCCCCATCCGCATCGAGATGCTCTCGCGCTTCCGCAACGCCAAGGAGCAGAAAGAAATCGTCGAGAAGATCGAGAACGGAAAGGTTGACGTTGTCGTCGGCACGCACCGCCTGCTCTCGAAAGACGTAAAGTTCAGCGATCTCGGCTTAGTCATCGTTGACGAAGAGCAGCGCTTCGGCGTCGCGCACAAAGAGCGCCTGAAGCAGATGCGCAAGGAAGTCGACGTGCTCACCATGTCGGCGACGCCGATCCCGCGCACCATGCACATGGCCATGGTTGGCCTGCGCGACATGAGCGTGATCGAGACGCCGCCAAAAGATCGCATGGCGATTCAAACCGTCGTCGCGCCCTGGGACGAAAAAGTGCTACGCAGCGCCATCGAACACGAACTCGGCCGCGGCGGCCAGGTCTACGTCATTCACAATCGCGTCGAATCGATTTACGAAATCGCTGACAAAATTCGCGAACTGGTGCCGAAGGCGCGCATTCTCGTTGGTCACGGCCAAATGACCGAGCGCGAACTCGAAAAAGTCATGCTCGGTTTCATGCGCCACGAAGCCGATGTGCTGGTCGCGACCACCATCGTCGAAAACGGCCTCGACATCCCGCTCTGCAACACCATCATCATCAATCGCGCCGACCGCCACGGTCTCTCGGAGCTTTACCAGTTGCGTGGACGCGTCGGCCGGTCGAATCGCAGGGCTTACGCATATTTACTGATTCCCGCCGACACCGAGCTCAGTCCGATCGCACGCCGCCGTCTCGCGGCACTGAAGGAATTTTCGGACCTCGGCGCCGGATTCAAGATCGCAGCGCTCGACCTCGAACTCCGCGGAGCCGGCAACCTGCTCGGTGGCGAACAGAGCGGCCACATCGACGCCATTGGCTTCGAGATGTACACCGCCATGCTTGAGCGCACGGTGCGCGAACTGAAGGGCGAAGTCGAAGCCGAAGAAGCCGAAATCCAGTTGAACCTCGGGCTCAACATTCGCATTCCGAACGAATACATCCCGCAGGAAAACCAGCGCCTGCGCATGTACAAGCGTGTTGCCGGCGTTGAAACCGAGCAACAGTTGCAGGATGTCAGCGGAGAACTAACCGACCGCTACGGCGAGCCACCCGCGCCCGTCCGCAACTTGCTGGAATACGCAACCTTGAAGCTGTTGTGCCAGCGCATCGGCGTGGTGGGCATCGATCGCCACCGCGATACCGTTAACGTTAAGTTCGGCGACAATCCTGCCATCGATCCCGAAAAGCTCATGCGGTTCGTCGCCCAGAAGAAGGGTGCAAACTTCTCACCGCAGGGCTTGCTGAAGTTCACCATGGTGGCCAGCTCTGCCGACCAGGTTTTAAACACTCTACGCACCACGTTGGAAACACTCGCCGCGCTTCAACCGGCAAAAGCTTAGTTTTGTAACAGGACCGGAGCACGCATCAATCAAAGGACTTTCTGAATTTCATCGTTGACTGGCTGAATGCTGTTTGCTGTTTACTGGTAGCTGCTTTTAAGATGGATTAACCTTTTTCAGGAGATTGCATGACGACACCGAGTAGAGCAGCAGAGATTCGACGCCGCTGGGCGCGTTCGCGCAAAGTGACTACGTTGCGGCGCCAGTACAAAGCAGCAAAGTCCGAGAGCGACAAGCGCGCTGTGCTGGACAAATTGGGCCGCTTGGTTCCGCCAATGAGCCCCGATGATTTCTTGCGCCCCATCGAAGCGAAGAAATAGTTGCCTGGCGACGACATTTCCGTGAGTCCGGCCCTCTCGTTGAGAGAAAGGGCCGGGCGCCCTCAACGTCTAAATTCCTGAACTGCTGCTGGTTTCCGTTCCGGTAGGACGGGTAACGGCGCTGCTGACCCGATCGGTGGCGCTGCGGATGGCGCTGACGCCCCGCTGCACCTGGTCGCGTCCCTGTTCCACCGACTGGCGAGCCGAATCGGCGAGGTCGCTGGCGGTTTCACCCAGCCGGTTACGGGTTTCTTCGCCGCTCATCGGCGCGAACAGTACGCCCAACCCAATGCCCACACCGAGCCCGATCAAGAATGACTTCATTTGTGCCTCCCTGGTTTTTGGATCGAATGCTGCCCCGAGCCGTCTCCTGGCACTTGATAAAGGAGCGACGACCCCAAACAGTTTTACTCCTGCCCTAAAGATGCGAGTGTCCGATTAAAGGTGGCCGATGGAAAACTGGGTAATCAGGTAAGCTGGTGACCAGATGATCTCAGGATTCGCAACCAACGCTGGCACCCTCCGTTATCGCGACCGCTTTCCGCAACTGAAATCCGCGGGCCACTTCCGCCAGTCTGGGTTTGTGCCGGAGGCCGGGAGCCTCTGGCTGTCGTCAATCGGCATTGGTACCTACCTCGGCGAGGCTGATGAGGAAGCGGATCGCCATTACACCGAGGCGATCGCGTTCGCCGTGCAGAACGGCATCAACGTGCTCGACACGGCGATTAACTATCGCAATCAGCGGTCCGAAAGAAACCTCGGCGCAGCTTTGCGCGGGTTAATCAACTCGGGTGAGATTTCCCGCGACGAAGTTCTGATCTGCACTAAGGCCGGCTACACGCCCTTCGATGGCGTTGTGCCCGCTGATCCCGCAGCGTACTTGCGAAAGGAATACGTCGAGAGCGGCCTGGCTCCGATGAACGAAATCGCCGGCGGAATGCACTGTATCGCGCCTTCGTACCTGGCGGATCAGATGGAGCGCAGCCGCCGTAATACCGGGCTAAAGACGTTGGATGTCTTCTACGTACATAATCCAGAGACACAGCTCGGTCACATTTCTGACGAGCTGTTCTATGAGCGGTTGCGGCAAGCATTTGAATTCCTCGAAGGCGCGGTCCGCGACAAGAAGATTCGCTGGTACGGTGCAGCCACATGGAGCGGCTTCCGGGCGAATCCGGCCGAGCGCGGCTACCTGAGCCTGGAGAAAATGGTGCACTGCGCGAAGGCCATCGCGGGCGACGATCATCACTTCCGGTTCGTGCAGTTGCCCTTCAACCTCGCGATGCTGGAGGCACACGCCTATGGCAACCAATTCTGCAACGGCAATGCGGGTTCCATGTTGCACCAGGTGGTCGAATTCGGTATCGCGGCCGTCGCCAGCGGAACTCTGTACCAGGGAAATCTCGCGCACGGACTTCCGCCCCAATTGAAGGCGACGCTCGGAACCGACAGTGATGCGGAAGCTGCCATCCAGTTCGGACGCTCGGCAACGAATCTGACGGCAGCTCTGGTGGGTATGGGGCGGAAGGAACACGTCCAGGCGAACTTGAAGTTGGCGGAACGGGCTCCGGTGCCGCGCGAGAGATGGGAAGGACTCTTCAGTTCGAAGTGAGGTTGGCACCCGGAGTGTAAGAAGGTTCAAAACGGGAATTGCAGTTCACGAAAAACGGCGCTGGGAGGATCAAATCTCAGCGCCGCAACTTTAGAATCAACCTACCAAGTACGTGCAGAGTCGCGGCGGCGTGACCCAAGTTTGGTGGATCAACCACCAAAACCAAGGCCCACCGGTCGCGGGACGCCCGGTGGGCCGGGTACTTAGGAGGTGGTAATGGACCTGCTTAATCGGTCCCCGCGATTGTAACTCCATCATCAAGTCACAAGGTTCGCTTGAATAGTGGCGTGGCCACGCTCATCGCCACGATCGCGAAGATTCCCAGGAAGGCCACGTCGGTCCAGATCGCCGCCAAGCCTGCTTCCTTCAACAGCAACGCTTTGAATCCGTGTACGGCATAGGTGAACGGGTCGACGATGGCGATCGCTTTCAGCCAGACCGGGAATGCGTTAATCGGGTAAATCGAGCCGCTGGGAAAGAACAGTAGCGTGTTGAGCACTCCGAAGATGGCGCGCGGCACCAGCGGATCTTCTACCCGCACCATGATGAGGAACATCATCGCGTTGAAGGCGAGCGAGGTGGCGACAATCATCACCAGCAACTGTATGAAGGTTGCCGGACGGAACGCATTACCGACCCCGCCGAGCAACGAGCCAATTAACGTGATCACAATTCCCGAGGCCACCGCCTTGATCGCGCCGGCAAGATTGAGCCCGAAGACGAGTTCGGACTTCGTGATCGGCGTGACCAGGTAGCCTTCATGGATGCCGCGCGCCTTGTCGTCGATGTAGAGCATGCCGCCACCAATCATCACCGAAACGAACATGGCCAGCGCAATCGAGCCGGGCAGCAGGTACTTCATATACTCGATGTAGGGATAGAGTTCGACGATCTCGAGCGCGATCTGCTGCGTAACACGCGGCTGGATCACCGGCTGGTTCAACGAGGCGACCAACTCGCTCATCTTCTGTTCGAGACTCGACGACATGAAGTTGTCGGAGTTGTCGATTACCAGCCCCAGCTGCGGATTTTCCCCCTGGTACACGCGCCGCGAAAACTGCGGCGGAATGATGACCGCCCCGTCAATCTTGCCGTCGCGAACGTCTTCCGCGGCCTTCTTCTGATCGTCGTAATAGACCGGCACGAAGGTTCTCACGTTGGCGCGCACGGAATCGAACGCTTCCTTGATCTTCACCGAGTAGGTGCCGTGGTCCTGGTCCACGACGCCCATCTTGGCGTCGCGGATCTTGCCGCCGAAAGCATTCCCCAGCACAATGAGCTGGACCAGCGGAAACACCATGGAAACGAGCATCAGGGCGGGCGAGCGCAGGAACTTGCGGAGCTCGCGCTCGACAATGGCGAACATGCGGTTCATACCAGCGATTGTAGTGGCTGCAGTGGTAGGGTGAGCAAGTCGTCAGTAAACAGCAAACATCATTCAGGCATGGAAAGCCTCCCATTTGCTGTCTAACAGAGTTGTTAGTGGCGGATCCGAGTGAGGCTCGGGTCGTCGGGTCAGAAAAACTATCTGTCGAGACTTGGTTCGATGACGAGTGCTATTTCGCGTCTATTGTCTGCTACTGTTTGCTGTTCTTAACGAAAATGCTCCACCGGTCCCACTTTTACTTCCAGCACTCCACCCATATCTTTCGGATCATCTTTCGTCTTATCGAACACCACCGGATCCTTCGCCAGCGGATCGATCATCGTCAGCTTGCGCGCTTCGAACATTCGCTGCGCGTTAGGGTAGATGTACTCGTCGTACTCCACTGCCTGCAACACCAGCGGCCGCCCTTGCCACAGCACCATCGCAGGATGCCCTTCCTGCAACAGTCGAATCAGGTAACCCACATCCTGCGGAGCGCCCGGAGTAACCGTTGTCTCGAAGTGCACATCGCTGCCGTCGGGTAGCTTGTAGTCGCCGTCAATCCAGCGCTTGAGTTGATCGAGATCCACCGCCGACTCGATGCATAATTCGCCCCCGGCCGACTTCATGATCCAGTACGTCTGTTTGTAGTCAACAACGTCCTGCTTCTCCAGAATCAGTTCTACTGCCGACGCCCATGCCCAGTTCGGGCATGCCTGCTTCGGCTTCGGCACGGTGAGCCCGGCAATCTCCACCGTCTTCGGATCCTCTCTCACCAACGTAGGCCGCGGCTTCTTACCGCCCCACAACGGAACCGTAAATAAGAAAAGGAAGATTGCCGCCCGTCGCATCAAGAGCAGCTTATCCCAATGTCGTGTCGTTCAGGGATAGCTGTTAGAGTACTCACCGCGATCTTGGATTCGGTTTTGCGACAACCCATAACCGATTAACGATTGCCAGTAAGGATGTTCAGATAATCAGCCTATCCAGATATTCTGATGTTCTGGTTGTTGCACTCCCGCTTCGCCCGCCACGACCGTATTTCCTGCAGCCGAAACCATCGCCGCGCGCCCCGCAGCAAGTAATAAACATGGTTGCCGGCAAAAATAACGATCACGATAATCCCCGCCACACCGATCGCATAGGCCAGCAGCTCGCCCAGCCAAAGCACTACCGTAAACGTCAGGCTGATTGGCCCTTCTCGCTGCAGGAAGGTCGGCGGCGCTTGCAGCCAATACAGCAACGTAAACAGAATGAGCCCTAGTATTCGCGCAATGTTCCTGGGCGTTTTCAGCCCCGCAGTCCATGCCGCCGGCTCATTGTTCGGAATGTCAGTTTCAGGGTCCAGCGGTAAAACCTCTCTGCTGGAAATTCTAGTCCGCGTTAAGAACTTGTGTTGATAAACGAGTTGTGTGGGAATGCCCCCGTCAGGCGGAGCGAAACTCCCCATTCGTTTCGGCGCCGACGATTACCCCGCTCAATTTCCCGAATCCCTGCCGCCCTTGCGGCAATCCAAGGAGAAAACGAACCAAGGGGCAGTTCATGTACATCCCTATCTTGGTCGCCCTGGTTGCCGGCGGCCTCCTCGGATTCTTCTACCGTCGCCACCAACTCCGGCGCGAGAGCGAACGGATACACATTTCGGTCCCCGAACTCCAGGAACGCATCGCGCGCAAAGAACCGCTCACGATCATCGACCTGCGCCATCCGCTCGACGTGCTCGCCTCTCCCCAACTGATTCCCGGCGCGATGCCCATCAGCCCGCAAGACATCGACAACCGCGTCAGCGACATTTCGCGGAACGCCAGCGTCGTGCTCTACTGCACCTGCCCCAACGAGGAGACCAGCCTGAAGGCCAGCCGCCAGATGAAAGATCGCGGCTTCCGTCATCTGAAAGTTCTGACCGGAGGCCTGCCCGCGTGGAAGCAGGCACACCTGCCCTTGCAGGATCTCTATCCCGAGCTGGAGCAGCAGGTCCGCCAACGCGCTCACGCCAGCTAAGAGCTGACCGCGTGTAAAATCTCGTTGTGGGAACGGGCTCTGGCTTGTTCAACCGATGCTAAGCGTCGGACAAGCAAAGGAAGAAGAATGGCAGACGTCGTCGCAACCAAAGAGGCTCCGCAGGCAATTGGTCCTTATTCGCAGGGAATCAAGTCAGGCGGGTTCGTCTTTACCGCGGGACAAGTCGCGATCGATCCCGCCACCGGCAATGTCGTCGAAGGCGATGTCGCCGCCCAGACCGAGCGCGTCATGAAGAATCTCGCTGCGATACTCGCTGCCGCCGGAACGTCGCTCTGTCGCGTGGTCAAGACAACCGTGTTTCTGAAAAGCATGGGCGACTTCGCTACCATGAACGAGGTTTACGGCCGCCATTTCGGCAATCATCGCCCGGCGCGCTCCACCGTCGAGGTCGCCCGTCTGCCGAAGGACGTACTGGTCGAGATCGACGTCATCGCCGAAATCGGGTGATTTTTTAATGTTGACTCCCAATTGAATCAACAGTCATCGGTACTTCACACAAAAAAAGGGTTTAACGTCAAAATCAGCGGGTTAGATGTAATTCACACAAAACATGGGACTTATCCCTCTGCTTCCATCGATAGACATGTAAGCTGATATTAATCTGCCACTTAGGAGGAAACTAGCCCATCCCACTTCAAGCAGGATGGGCTACTTCCTACACCAGCTTGGTCTTAGAGATCGGCAGCTCGCGAATTCGCTTTCCCGTCGCCGCATAGATCGCATTGCACAGCGCCGGCGCAAAGGGCGGCAGCCCCGGCTCGCCTATACCCGCCGGAGGCGCGTCGCTCTCCACGATGTACACGCTGGTATGTCGCGGTGCCATCGGCATGCGAACCAGTTCGTAATCCGAAAAGTTGCTCTGGTCCACCTTGCCGCCGGTGACGGTAATCTCGCTCAGCAGCGCGAGGCTGGTGCCGAACGCAGCAGCACCCTCGAACTGGTTGCGGATGTTGTCCGGCGACACGATCGTTCCGGCGTCAACAGCGCTCCACACATTCGGAATCGTGACCTGGCCCTTGTCGTCCACCGCGACTTCCACCACGCTCGCGACGTAGGTGTAGAAGCTGCGATGAGCGGCGATGCCGAAGCCGCGTCCTTTTTCGCGAGGCCGCTTCGCCCAATTGGATTTCTCGGCAACCAGTTCTACCACCTTCCGCAGACGGCCGGTGTCGAGCGGATATTTCTTGCCGTCCTCTGCCTCGTCTTTGCTGTACTCGAGCTCCACAATGCGCGCCGGGCCGATCAAGCCCAGCAAATACTCGACCGGATCCTTCCCCTCCGCCGCAGCCAGTTCATCCGCGAATGAATGAATCGCGAACGAGTGATAAACATTCGCCACGCTGCGCAGCCAGCCGATGCGGACGTGCGCGTCGGCAGGCCCGTTTTCGGCGCGATGATTCGGAATATCGAACGGCAGGTTGTTCCAGCCAAGGCTCATCTCGTCGTCCGCGTACTTGGCATCCGCAGCAAACGTGGAGGCAATCGGCGGATACGTGGTGCGCTGTAACCACGCTGTGGGCTTGCCATCCGGTCCGATGGCAGCCTTCATGTACAACGCCGCCACGGAATGGAAGTAGTCGTGGCGAATATCGTCTTCGCGCGACCAAACCACCTTCACCGGCTTGCCCACCTTCTTCGACAGCAACGCGGCTTCGGCAACGAAATCCGGTTTCGACTTGCGCCCGAAGGCGCCGCCCAGCAGCGTAACGTGAATGGTAACGTCCTCCGGCTTGACTCCCACGGTGTCGGCGACGGTCTTCTGCGCGGTCTGCGGAGCCTGCACCGGAGCCCACGCAACTACCTTGCCGTCGCGGTAATCGGCCACTGCTACGGGCGGTTCCATTGACGCGTGCGCAAGGTGCGGAGCGTAATACTCGGCTTCAATGATCTTGCCGCCTTTCGCGAATTCGGCGTCCACGTCGCCGACGTTGCGGCAGGGCTTGCAAGCTTGGCGCGATGTGGCTGCAAGCGCCTTGCGAAATTCGGCGGAGTTGTAGACCGCGTGCGGGCTGTCATCCCACTCGATTTTCAGTGCCTGGCGCCCCTGAAACGCGGCCCAGGTGTTGTCGGCGATTACCGCCACTCCGCCGAGCGGCTGGAACATGTGTGGAGGCTTGAAGGTGTCGATTGCGACTGTCTGCTTCACGCCTGCGACTTTCAGTGTCGCCTTGTCGTCGAACGACTTGATCTTCTGACCGAGGACGGGTGGATGCTCGATCGACGCGTACACCATGCCGGGAAGCTTGGCGTCCATGCCGTAAACGGCCTTGCCGGTGACGATGTCGGGCAAGTCGTAGAATGACGAATCCTTCCCGATATAGCGCCACTCCGACTTCTTCTTGAGTGTTACGGTTTCGGGCTTGGGGACCTCCAGCTTCGAAGCCGCGACAGCGAGTTCGCCGTAGCCGAGTTTGCGCCCGCTCTTTTTGTGCACCACGACACTTGGCTCAGTCGAGCACTCTGTTGCCGCAACCTTCCACTGGCTTGCCGCGGCTGCGATCAACATGGCGCGCGCCGTTGCTCCGGTCGTGCGCATCTGGTCGAAGAAGCTGCGCACTGAATGCGACCCATCGGTGTCCTGGTCGCCGTACTTGGCGTCGCCAGTCGCCTGTTCGAGCTTCACCCTTGACCAGTCGGCGTCGAGTTCGTCGGCAAGCACCAGCGGCACCGAGGTGCGGCTGCCGCATCCCATCTCGGAGCGCGACGCAATGATGGTGATCGTTCCGTCAAAGGCGATGCTCAGAAACAGGTCGGGGTTGAAGACTGCTTTGGTGTCAGCGGCCCACAGCGGCTCAGGCATTATTTGCGCAGCGAGTACGAAGGT
>Ga0335069_10003666_pt1 | contig 23083 bp, 19 predicted proteins | sample Lox_Sample_11_FD_206714 | JGI IMG/M metagenome (GOLD analysis project Ga0335069, IMG submission 206714) | Soil microbial communities from Loxahatchee National Wildlife Refuge, Florida, United States - Lox_Sample_1.1 | ecosystem: Environmental > Terrestrial > Soil > Wetlands | place: USA... | reverse complement strand
AGATGTTCGACGCGCAGCTTGGCTTCAGCCTGTTGGCGCGTTACGGCGAGGAAGCGCCCCGGCCGCTGGAGCAAGTGGAGCTGACCATCGAGCGGCATCTGGCGACGCTGCTGGAGATGCCGGGCGATGGCGCCGGCGCGCCCATGCCTTCCCTGCGGCTCATCCAGGCGCCGGTGTTCCACGGGTACAGCTTCTCCATCTGGGTGGAATTCGAAGAGAGCCCGGCGGTGGATGCGCTGGAGAACGCGCTGGAGAACGACGTCATTGACGTGCGCAGCGGCGAGGCCGAGCCCCCGAATAACGTGGGGCAGGCGGGACAGGGCGGAATATCCATTGGCGCAATCGCCGGGGACCGCAACCATGCTTCGGCGTGCTGGTTCTGGGTGGTGGCGGATAACCTCAGGCTGGCGGCGGAGAATGCCGTGGCGGTAGCGAGGCGGCTCGGATGAAGGCGCTGGCCGCGTGCCTGGCGCTGGCGGCGGCGAGCGCGGGGTGCGGATACAGGGTAGGAGGGCAATCCGACCTCATGCCCAAGGCCGTACACACCATTGCCATTCCGCCGTTCCGCAACGCCACGGTACGCTACCGGCTGGCGAGCCTGCTGCCGGAGGACATCGCACGGGAGTTCAACTCGCGGTCGCACTACGTGATTGTCACCGACGTTTCCAAGGCCGATGCGTTGCTGCAGGGCTCCCTGGCCGCTTACAACGCCTACGCCACGGTGACCGATCCGGTGACGGGCCGCGCCACCATGTACCAGGTGGAGGCCACGCTGGACCTGACGCTGACCGACCGGCGCACGGGCAAGGTGCTCTTTTCCCGGCGGGGCCAGGAGTTTTGGGACCGCTACGAGGTGGCGCTGGACCCGAATGAATACTTCGACGAGAGCAGCACGGCGATGCAGCGCGTTAGCCGGTCCGTGGCGCGAGCCGTGGTGACCGCAATCCTCCAGGGTTTCTGATGACCGCGGAGCAATTCCTCTCTCACCTGAAGCACGGCGCGCCGGCGGCGACTCTGCTGGTGGGGCCGGAGGCTTACGACCGCCGCCGCATCAAGGAAGCGCTCTCAGCGCTGTATCCGGAAGGGGCGCTGACGCGGCACGACCTTTCGGAGATCTCGCTGGCCGAGGCGCTGGACGATGCGCGGTCTCTTTCGCTGTTCGCGGCCGAGCGGCTGCTGTGGATTGCCAACGCCGAGGCGGTGCTGCCGCGGGGGCGGTCCGACGACGAAGAGGGCGAAGGCGGGGCGGGCGACGCTTCACCGCTGGCCGAGTACATGCGTGACCCCACGCCCGGCACGGCGCTGGTGTTCGAGGCGTCGCGCTACGATTTCGAGGGCGACGACAAGCGCAAGCAGGAGCGCGTGCGGAAGTTCTACGCCGCCATCCCGGACGTGGTGGAACTGCGGCGCTACTCCAGCCAGGACGCGCACACGGAAGCGCAGGCGCTGGCGCGGCGGGTGGGGCTGAAGCTGGACCCATCGGCGCTGTCCCTGTTGGTGGAGGCGCTGGGCGCGGATATCGCGCGCATCGCGGTGGAGATTGAGAAGTTGGCGCTGTACGCGGGCGGCCGCACGCTGACGGCCGACGATATCGCCGTGCTGGCGCCGGAAGCCCGGGCGGCCACCATTTTCGCGCTGGTGAATGCGCTGGGGAGGCGGGACCGGGCTCGTTCCCTGGAGATTCTGGACACGCTGACGCGGGAGGGGGAGTACCTGCCGCTGGCGCTGGCGTTCCTCTCCACGCAGTTCCGCATGGCGTTCACAGCGCGGGAAGCGGGCCTCAAGAGCGCGCCGCAAATCCAGGGGCACTTCGCCAAGATGGGCGTGCCCATGTGGGGCTCGCGGGCGGAGCAGATTTACCAGACGGCCTCCAAGTTCGGGCGGCCGCAACTGGAACGCGCCATCAAGCTGATCTTCGAAGCGGACCGGGGCCTCCGGGATACGCGCCCGGACGACCGCGTGATTATGGAGCAGTTTGTCCTAAAGCTGACGGCGTAGGGGCATCGCCGGACTTCGCCCGCAGCGCGTAATCCACTGAAAATATTAAGCCTGCTGTCAGCGGAGACCCGCACTCCGGCGCTCCCGATGCGGCCCGATGGGCGCCGCCGCAAGGGCCGGCGCGGGCCTTAAGACGACTGGAAGTAAGGCGCCCCATAAACAAAATCTATGGGCGAAACCGTTGCGAGCGCCGCTTCTTCCGCTTCACAATAAAGATACTGAAACAGCGGCACCGTCCACGTCGACTTCAGGCCTAGCTCGTTTCCTTATAACCGGCCGCTCGTGCCATGGCCCCGCTCTTGCGCGCGCCCGCGAGCAGCCGCTCTCCGATGCCCGAGCGGCATAAGAGCAGCCAGCCCAGGCAGACGGCCGCGGCGCTGGGAGGGAAAAGCAGCGAACTACAGAATTATGCGCGGACTCCGTGCGCCGAACCGAGAGGACTAAGAAGCGCCATGACAAAATACAAACTTGAATACATCTGGCTGGACGGCTATCGTCCGGTTCCGAACCTGCGTGGCAAGACCACGATTAAGAGCTTCGAGAAGCCGCCCACGCTCGCCGACATTCCGAACTGGGGTTTTGACGGGAGTTCCACGATGCAGGCCGAAGGCCATAGCTCGGATTGCATCCTGAAACCGGTGGCTCTCTACCCGGACGCGTCCCGCACGAACGCCTATATCGTGATGAACGAAGTGATGCTGCCGGACGGCACGCCGCACCCCTCCAACGAGCGCGCGACGATCGAGAACGATCCGGACCTGTGGGTGGGCTTTGAGCAGGAGTACTTCCTGTATAAGGATGGGCGGCCGCTCGGCTTCCCGGAGAGCGGATACCCCGGACCGCAGGGCCCGTACTACTGCGGCGTGGGCTACAAGTACATGGGCAGCGTGGCCCGGCAGATTGTGGAAGAGCACCTGGACCTGTGCCTGGCGGCGGGCATCAACCACGAGGGCATCAACGCCGAGGTGGCGAAGGGCCAGTGGGAGTTCCAGATCTTCGCCAAGGGCTCGGCGAAGGCGGCCGACGACACGTGGGTGGCGCGTTACCTGATGATGCGGCTATGCGAGAAGTACGAAGTGGACGTGGAACTGCACTGCAAGCCGATCCGCGGCGACTGGAACGGCTCCGGCATGCACACCAACTTCTCCACCAAGCACATTCGCGAAGTGGGCGGCAAGGAATACTTCGAGGCGCTGATGGCGGCGTTCGAGAAGCACATCCCCGAGCACATCGCGGTTTACGGCCCGGACAACCACCTGCGTCTGACCGGCCTGCACGAGACGCAGTCGATCGACAAGTTCAGCTACGGGCTGTCGGATCGCGGCGCATCGATCCGCATGCCGGTTCACTTCGTGAAGAACGGCTACAAGGGCTACCTGGAAGACCGGCGTCCGAATTCGCAGGGCGACCCCTACCAGATTGTGTCGCGCATCCTCAAGACCATCAATTCGGTCAAGAAGAGCGCCGCGGCGTAAACTCCGGTTCCAACCTGTTCCGGCAAGCGGCGGATGGAGCGAACCTCCATCCGCCGCGCTGTTTTTGGGGGTGGATCCGAAGGGGAAGCGCCGGGCGGCGGGGGAGGCTGTTTGGTTGGGGTTCGCGCCATGCGCTAGAAATGGAGGCGCGCCCCGGGGGACTAGGCCAGGGCGCGCCTCCTGGCGACCCATCGGCATGGAAGAGCCGCCGGACAACATCATCTAGCCCGCCCGGCGCACACAGCAGTGGCAGCCGAACCGAACTCTTATTCTTGCCGCTCGATACCGCCGGCCGCGCACTCACCGGCAGCCATCACAACTCTCGCCGCGCGCTCGTGTAGTAGCGCTCCGCCGCCTTGGCGGCCGTTTCCGGCGCTCGGGCAGACAGCTAGCGGGAATTATGATTGGCTTGGGAGAATGCCGACTGGGGCATCTACAGCTTAATCCGCGGCGTGTAGGCCGCGGATGGGAATGCTTCGAGTCTACAGGCGGCCCAGGATCAAGTCCAATCGAAAATTTGAATTTTGGGGCTGCGCTTTTGAACGATTCTCGTCCGAAGGTTTGCGGATTCGAAACGAATGACGCGGGCGGGAGCGGCGACTGAACCGTCCGTGGCGGGGCTGGATGGCGCGGCATGGCTGTGTTTGCAGGGCTGCGCGAGACTGGCGTAGGTTGGGCCAGGGAAACCAGAGAAGGAACCGCCGGCGGCCGGGGCGGCCAACGAAAGTTGGCGGGTTGGCTGAAGGAATGCGACGGAATCGCCGGCGACGGCGGCCATTTCCTATCCGCCGGGCGTGAAGGCGTAGCGGAAGCTGTTGGACGCCAGGCCGCGGAGCTCGGATTCGCTGAAGCCGAATCGTTCAGCGGCCAAGCGGTATTCGCCCAGGAGCGAGCAGCGGAACATGGCGGGATCGTCGGTGTTCAAAACGATAGGGACGCCGGCGTCATAGAGGCGGCGGACCGGATGGTCTTCCAGGCGCTTCACCACACCGGTGACCAGGTTGCTGGTGATACAGATCTCAAGCGGGATATCGCGGTCGCGGAGGTGGCGCGCGAGGGCGGCGTCTTGCACGGCGGCGATGCCATGGCCGATGCGCTGGGCGCCCAGGCGGAGCGCGGCCCAGATGGATTCGGGCCCGGCGCTTTCGCCGGCATGGGCGGTGAGGCGCAGCCCGGCGGCCTTGGCGAAATCGAAGACCTCGCCGAACCAGGTAGCCGGACCGCGTTCCTCGCTGCCGCCGATGCCGAAGGCCACCACGCCCTGGTCTTGCCGCTCGGCGGCGAGACGGGCCACGTCCATGGCGCGCTCGGGGCCGAACTGGCGGACGGCGTCCAGAATCCATTGCACTTGCACCGGAGAGCCTTGGGCGGCAGCGCGGATGGCGTCGAAAATGGGGGCGAAGTCTTGCTCTTTCCAAAGCACCACGCCGGCCGCCACGATGATCTCGGCGTAGCGCACGTTCTGTTCGGCCAGCCGGGAGAGGAGGCGGCGGGTGATGAGGGCGTAAGCCTCGGGGCCGCGCAGGCGCTTGCCCACGGCGCCGAAGGCGCGGAGGAAGCTGTCGAAATCCGTGTAATCGTAGATGGCGCGGAGTTCCTCGATGGGCGTGCCAGGATCGAGCTCATGGAGGGTTTCGGGCTCCACGGAGCCTTCCAGGTGCAAATGCAGCTCGGCTTTGGGCATTTCCAGAATAAAATCGTCCATACTGTAAGCTCAGGATACTGGAAAGCCGCAAGCTGATACTCTGTAACCTCTGACAATGAACGGCGAAGATATCGAGGCCATAGTCGGCGGCTACCACGGCGACGCGTTTCGCGTGCTGGGGCCGCACACCATCCGGAAGAAGCAGGCGCAATCCCGCTGGGAGGTGCGCGCGTTCCTGCCCCAGGCGGAATCGGCCGAGGTGGTTACCGGCGGGCAGTCTTCGCCGATGGAGAAGCAGAACGAGCAGGGGTTCTTCTGCGCGACGCTGACGGGGACGCCGCAGCGCTACCTGCTGCGCGCGCGGCTATGGGACGGGCGCACGGTGGACATGGAGGACCCATATCGCTTCGGGCAGCTCATCAGCGACTCGGACCTTTACCTGCACACCGAAGGCACGCTCTACGAGGCCCACCGCTCCCTGGGCGCCCACCTGGTGGAAGTAGACGGCGTGCGAGGCGTTAGGTTTGCCGTGTGGGCGCCGAACGCGGAGTGCGCCACGGTGACCGGGCAATTCAACGACTGGGACTCCCGGCGGCACCCCATGCGGCGGCGCAACGGAGGGGTGTGGGAGCTCTTCATTCCAGGGCTAGGAGAGGGGACTGCGTACAAGTACTTCATCCGCTCGGCCATAGCGGGCCACCGGCAGCTTAAGGCCGACCCGTACGCCTTCTACTGCGAGACGCCGCCGAAATCGGCGTCGGTGGTGTGGGACCTCTCGAAGTACGAGTGGGGCGACGCGGCGTGGATGGAGGCGCGCGCAAAGGCGGACATTCTGAAATCGCCGATGGCGATTTACGAGGTGCACTTCGAATCCTGGCTGCGGGGACCGCAGGGCGAGCCGCTCTCCTACCGCGAGATGGCGGTGAAGCTGGTGGAATACGTAAAGCTGATGGGCTACACGCACATCGAGTTGCTGCCCATCATGGAGCATCCGTTTTCCGGCTCGTGGGGATACCAGGTGATCGGGTACTTCGCGCCCACCTCGCGATTCGGGACGCCGGACGACTTCAAGTACTTCGTGGATTGCTGCCACCAGGCCGGCGTCGGGGTGATTGTGGATTGGGTGCCGGCGCATTTTCCCAAGGATGCGCACGGGCTGGTGTATTTCGACGGCACGGCGCTGTACGAGCACGCCGACCCGCGGAAGGGCGAGCATCGGGACTGGGGCACGCTGATCTTCAACTACGGGCGGAATGAGGTACGGGCGTTCCTGATTTCCAACGGTCTGTTCTGGCTGAAGGAATATCACATTGACGGCCTGCGGGTGGACGCGGTGGCTTCCATGCTGTACCTGGACTACTCCAGGAAAGCGGGCGAGTGGATTCCCAACCAGTTCGGCGGGAACGAGAACCTGGAAGCCATCGATTTCCTGCGGACGTTCAACATGCTGGCGCACAAGGAGCCGGGAGCGTTTACGGCGGCCGAGGAATCGACCGCGTTCCCGGGCGTTTCCAAGCCGGTGTACCTGAACGGGCTGGGCTTCACCATGAAGTGGAACATGGGCTGGATGCACGACATGCTGCACTACTTCGAGCAAGATCCGGTCTACCGTAAGTACCACCACAACAACATCACCTTCAGCCTGCTCTACGCCTTCACGGAGAACTTCATCCTGCCGATTTCGCACGATGAAGTGGTCCACGGGAAGATGTCCCTGGTGAACAAGATGCCGGGGGACGAGTGGCGGCAGTTCGCCAACGCGCGGGCGTTCCTGGCCTACATGTGGGGGCATCCGGGCAAGAAACTGCTGTTCATGGGGCAGGAGATTGGACAGCGCGACGAGTGGAACTCGGCCACAGCCATCCGCTGGGACCTGCTGGAGTTCGAACCGCACCGGAAGCTGCAAACGCTGGCGCGGGAGCTTAACCGGATCTACCGCGCGAACCCCGCGCTTTACCAGGTGGACTTCCACCATGACGGGTTCGAATGGCTGGACTTCCACGATTGGGAAAACTCCATCATCGCGTTCATCCGGAGGGCGGAGGACCCGGCCGATTCGTTGATTTTCTGCTGCAATTTCACGCCGGTGGCGCGGCAGGGCTACGAGTTCGGCGTGCCGGAAGAGGGCTTCTACGAGGAAGTCTTGAATACGGACGCGGAGATGTTCGGCGGGTCCAACATGGGCAACGGCGGGCTGGTATCGTCGCGGTCGATTCCTAGGCACAACAGGCCGCATAGCATCGTGGCGACGCTGCCGCCGCTGGCGGTGGTGGTCTTCAAGAAGCGCTGAGCGCGGACTTCCCCGGAGAGCGAAACGAGGCTCCGGCGCCGAGGAATGGCGCCGGTAAGAATTCTTCTTGGGAAGGTCCGGGTTTATATGACGCGCCCACGAAGTTGTGGTACACCTTGAGAAATGCGGAAGCCGGGGAGCGGCTCCGCAATCCTTAAGAAGCACCCGGGCCCTGGGTTCCTAAACAAGAAATAGATACCGGACAAACGCTTGATTTGCCCAAAGTGTAAGGAAGATCGCGCCCACCCTTCGCGCCGGCGCGGGAACTGGGAACATCTCGTGCGGCTTTTCGGCCTGTATCCGTGCCGGTGCCGCACCTGCGAGCATCGCTTCCTGCGGCGGAAATGGACCATTATGGCCGCGGGCGAGAACGACCCGAGCGAAGCCGAGGTGGAGGCTCCCGCGCGGAGGCGGCCTAACTGGGCGCCGCGGCTGACGGTTTACGCCATCATGCTGCTGCTGTTGGCGGTCTTCCTGTACTTCATCAGCAGGCCGCCGGGATAATGCCTGGCGTGACGCGGACGGGGAACCGACTTTCCGGCGGCCCTTCGCGTCATATCTCAGGGAGCGATGAATCTGGCGTCCTTGCGATGGCGACCTTCTTCTTCAGGGCGGTAGCGGCCGACGGCAAGATGCGCACCGGCAGTTTAACCGGGGACAACGAGAGAATTGTCGCGCGCGAACTGCGGACGCAGGGCTTGACGCCGGTTTACGTGGGGACGGCGCCGAAGGGCGCTTCCTTCGAAATCAAGCTGCCGGTATTTGGAAAGGGACGGCGGCGCGACGTCCTATTCTTCACCCAGGAACTTTCCACGCTGCTTAACTCCGGGGTGCCGCTGGACCGCGCGCTGACCATTGGCGCGGAACTGACGGAGCGGCCGGCGTTCCGGCTGATTGCGCTGGACGTGCTGCGCGTGCTGAAAGGCGGCAAGTCCCTGGCGGACAGCCTGGCGACGCATCCGGAGTACTTCTCCGACCTTTACATCAACATGGTGCGCGCCGGCGAGGCGTCCGGCGCGCTGGCGAGCGTGTTCGAGCGGCTGGCGGATTTCGAACGGTCGCGCGACGATTTGCGCAGCTATATTATCTCCTCGATGATCTACCCGGCGCTGCTGGCGACGGTGGGGTTGGGAGCAATCTCGATTCTGCTGGGATTCGTGGTGCCGAAGTTCGCCACCATCTTCGAGGGGTCGAGCATGCAAATGCCGCTGCCCACGGCGATCATGCTGACGCTGAGCAACTATGTGCGCGCGTACTGGTGGGTGGCGGCGCTGGGGCTGGCGGGCACCGGAACGGCGTGGCGCTGGTACACGCACACGCCCAACGGACAGGCGTGGTGGGACAGGGCGCGGCTGAAGATTCCGCTGCTCGGAGATGCGCTGCTCAAGGCGGAGACGGCGCGGTTCGCGCGCGCCATGTCGACCCTGGTGGCGAATGCGGTGCCGCTCGTGCAGTCCATCACGATCGCCGCGGCGACGCTAAACAACAAGGGTATCGCCAAGGCCTTGGGGGCTGTGATCCAGGGGGTGAAGCGGGGCGAAGGCATCGCGGGACCGATGCGAAAGACGGCCATCTTCCCGCCGCTGGCTTCGCACCTGCTGGCGGTGGGCGAGGAGACCGGACGCCTGGACCAGATGTTCGCGCGCATGGCGGACATCTACGACAGCGATACGCGCGCGGCCATCCGTCGATTCACGTCGGTTTTCGAGCCGGCGGTGATTCTGGTGATGGGCGTCCTGGTAGGCGCGCTAATCTTGAGTATGCTGCTCGCGATCACGAGCATCAACGAAGTGGCGGGATAAGCGATGACGGAACGAAGAAGAAGCAGGGGGCAGGCGGGCGTCACCCTGATCGAAATGCTGGTGGTCGTGGTGATCATCGGCCTGTTCGCCGCGTTGGTGGGGCCGGCGTTATGGAAGAATGCGGACAAGGCGAAGGTGACGGCGGCCCACGCGCAGATCGTCAACTTCATGACAGCGCTGGGATCTTACAAGCTGGATGTAGGTACTTTTCCCACAAGCGAGCAAGGCTTGCAGGCGCTGCGCGTCAAGCCGCAGGACGTGAACCAGTGGGCGGGGCCATACATGCCGCAGGAAATTCCGAAAGACCCGTGGGGACACGAATACATCTACAAGTACCCGGGCGAACACGGGGATGAGCCGGACATCGTCAGCTATGGCCTGGACGGGCAACCCGGCGGCGAAGGGTTGGCGGCCGACATTGTCAGTTGGAAGAACCAATAGGCGCGGCGTCACGCTGATCGAGATGCTGGTGGTGGTAACCATCATCGGCATTATTGCGGCCATCTCCGTGCCGGCGGCTTCGGCGGGCATTGACAGCGTGCGGCTGAGTTCCGCGGCGCAGTCCGTGGCGAGTTTCCTGAACGCGGCGGCGGATCACGTGGAGCGGCGCGAGGAGCCGGTGGAGGTGGAAATCACACCCGCGGAGAACCGTTTGCGGCTGATTTCCAACGAGCCGGGATTCGCGCGGGAGCTGAAACTGCCGGACGGCATTGCGCTGGAGGCGGTGCTGCCGCCGTTGCCGGAACAGGAAGACCCGGTACGGCGGATTGTGCTGATGCCGGGGGACTCGTTCCCGGGAATCGGCATTCAGTTGGGGAACCAGCATGGCGCACGGCGGGTGGTAAGACTCGACCCCATGACAGGCTTTCCGCGCGTGGAAAGCGTCTTATCCAGGTGATGGGTACGGGACTCGATGGCGCGCCCCGGGGAAGGCCGGGCGCGAGCATTGATTCAGCGCGGAGCATCGAGGGCATGGCCATCCCGGGCCAAGCCTCCGTTAGTTTCCGCGCGCGCCTCGGTCAGCCGGAGTTGCGGTCCGGCGGGCGAGCGCGACGAGGCGCCGGGCCGCGCGCGGCGCGGGGTTTCACCCTGCTCGAGATGGTGGTGGCGACCACCATCATGGGGATCGCCGTGGTGGGATTGCTCTCAGGCCTCTCCGGCGCGGTGCGCAACGCCGCGCGTCTGCAAGGTTACCAGCGGGCATCCCAATTGGCGCAACTGCGCATGAACGAGATGCTGCTGGACCAGAACCTGCCGCGCAACACGGAACTGAGCGGCGAATTCGACGCGAGTCTGACCGGCGGTATGGAGTCTGGCTGGCAGGGGCGCGTGACGGTGGCCGAGATGCCGCCAGCGCCTCTTCCGGGGCAGACCGGGCTGGACCGCTTGGAGCTCGAAGTCTGGTGGATGGAAAATGGGCAGCGCCACGCCATGACGCTGGACGGGTACAGGCGCCGCGCGCTCACACCCGAAGACATCCCGCCGCCGGCGGTGGTTACGCCATGAGGAAGCGCCGACGCGCGGGCGTGACGCTGCTGGAAGTGCTGGTAGCCGTGACGCTGCTAAGCCTGCTTACGGTGGCGATGCTCTTCGCCATGCGAATCGGGCTGAACACTTACGCTAAGACCAACGACAAGCTGATGGCCGACCGCCGGGTGGGCGGCGCGCAAAAGATCCTGAGCGAGGAAATCGAAGGCCTGGCGCCGGTGACGGCCCCGTGCGCGGGCATGCCGGTGGCCGCGGATTTCGGGCCAGCCCTGGGCGGGCAGCAGATCAGCTTCTTTGAGGGACAGCCGGCGGCGATGCGCTTCGTCTCCACGTTCTCTTTGCAGTTGGGATGGCGTGGCGAGCCGCAGATCCTGGAGCTGGCAGTGATTCCCGGCGACGAAGACCGCGGCGTGCGGCTGGTGGTGAACGAGGTTCCCTACACCGGCACGCTCTCCGCGGGGCGGTTCTGCCTGGGATTCGCGCCGGACCCGCTGACCGGGGTTACCATGCCCCAATTCGCGGCGGTGGCGGCAGGGCCGCAATCGTTCGTGCTGGCGGACAAGCTGGCCTATTGCCGGTTCACCTACCTCTCGCCCGCGCCTCAGGCGGGGATGCCTCCCGTCTGGACGGCGAGTTGGTCGAGCATGGGATGGCCGCGCGGCGTAAAGGTCGAGATGGCGCCGCTGGAGACCGGCGGCACACGATTGCAGCCGATAACCGTGGTTGCGCCGGTGCGTTTGTTCCGCAATCCGGGGAGTGAGTATGCGGATTAGGGGCGGATGGACGGCAGCCCCGCGGGACGGCGCCGATTCGCAAGGGCAGGGGCCCGCCCGTTTGCGGCCGCGGCGCACAGGTGCGAGCACGCCGCGAGGGCGCCGGAAGTGCGAGCGCGGAAGCGCGCTCCTGGCGGTGCTTTGGCTCTCAGCGGCCTTGGCGGCGGTGGCGTTTTCGCTGGCGGCGACGGTACGGGGAGAGACGGAGCGCACATCTTCGGCGGTGGACGGTGTTCGAGGGTATTACCTGGCGGCCGGCGCTATCGACCGCGCGGCGTTGGAGTTGCTCTGGTCGGCGGGCCTCCCGGCGGGCGCTCAGGCGGGCCTCCCGGCGGGCGCTCAGGCGGGCCGCCCGTTTATTCCTCCCGGTTCCTCGCATGTGGACTACGACTTCCCGGGCGGCGCGGCGCGGGTGGAGATCATACCGGAAACGGCCAAGTTGAACGTGAATCTGGCGCCTCCGGACGAACTTTACAGGCTGTGCGTGGCGCTGGGGTTGGGAGAAGCTCGCGCGCGGGAGATTGCGGCGGCAATAATCGGGTGGCGCAGCCCGTCGCTGGACGACGCCGGACTGGACGCGTACTATCTGTCACTGACGCCGTCTTTTCGGCCGCCGCACGCGTCTTTTCAAATGATTGAGGAGCTTCTGCTGGTGAAAGGCGTCAGCCCGGAGATCTACTACGGAACTTACGCCCCGAATCCCGATTCGGGCGCGGAGGATGCGCCACGCCTTACGCCGCGCGCGGGACTGGCGGATTGCCTCACGGTGTTCGGCGGGAGCGGCCAAGTGGACGCCAACACGGCGCAACCCGCGGTACTGGCAGCCGTGGGCCTGGCGCCGAACGACATCGCGGCGGTGCTGGCAGCCCGGAATGAGGGCCCCATGACGCCGGACCGTTTCGCAAATCTGATGGCCGCGCTTGGGCCGGCCGGGAGCCGCCTGCGAGTGGGAGGAAACACCATCCTCACGTTGCGGGCCACGGCGCGGCCGCGTTTGCCAGGAGGACAGCTTTCCGACTTGCGGCGCACGGTGGCGGCGCAGGTGAAGTACATGGCGAAGGGCCCGGATCCCATCCATGTGTTGCGCTGGTACGGCGCGCCGGGGAGCGACTGACGCGAAATGCCGCTCGAACTGGAAATCCCCAAGGAAGTGGCGAAGCTGGCGCGCTTCGGCGCGGGCGTCGGCATTGAGATTGGCGCGAAGGACCTGGAAGTTGTGGCGGCGCGGGTGTGGCCGGGCAGCGTGCGCGTGCTGGGGCGAACCACCATTGCGGGCTATGCGGACCGGCCGGCGGCGGAGTGGGGCGCGGAGTACGCGAAGTTCCTCGATTCCCTGGGCATGGCGCACGTGAGCGCAAGCGTGCTGCTGCCGCGGCGCGACGTGGTGGTGCGGCAGGTGGCGCTGCCGGGGGTAGCGCCGGCGGACCGGGAAGCGGCGATTCGCTTTCAGCTCGATTCGCTGCACCCGTACGGAGAAGAAGAGATTGCGTGGGGCTGGTCTCCGGCGGGAGCGGGGGCGGCGATGGTGGGGATCGCGCGGCGCTCCGCGGTGGACCGCTACGTGCAGCTTTTCAATGCGGCGGGAATCGCGGCGGCGATGTTCACGTTTCCGGCGGCGGCGCTGCATGCGGCCATCGGGCTGAACGGAGCGGCGAGGCCCGAGGGCTTCGTGGCGCTGGGGCGAACGGCGTCCGGCGGTGTGCAGGTATACGGCGAAAGCCCGGCGCGGCCGATTTTTTCCGCGGAGTTGGAGATGCCGGAGGAGCGGGCCGCGGCGCTGGCGCTTTCCGAGTTGCGGCTACCGCCGGAAAGCGCGCCGGTGAAGCTGGCGGAAGCTCTGCCAAAGCCGGAAGGCGGCCCGGCGCAGGACGATTTTTCCCGCAGCGCCATGCCGTATGCAACGGCGCTGGCTGGGGCGTTTCCCCGGCTGGCGCCGGCGGCGAATTTGCTGCCGCCGGAGGACCGGCGCTACGGCTCGCGCGTAATGTGGGTTCCCACGGCGATTCTGGCGGGGCTGCTGATTGCGATTGTGGGCGGCGGGGCGGCGTGGGCGCACCTCAACCAGGAGCGCTACCTGGAGCAGCTGCATGCGGAGATCGCCGCGCTGGCGCCACGGCAACAACGCGCCGCGGCGCTGAGCCGCAATACCAGCCTGGCCGTGGCGCGGGCGCAGTTTCTGGACCAATACCGCGGGCAGACGGCGCGCGACCTGAACCTGCTGCGCGAATTGACGAGGCTGATTGACGCGCCCTCCTGGACGCGGTCCATCGACATCACGCGCGACACGGTGCGTCTGCAAGGCGAGACGCCGCAGGCCACGGCGCTGTGGAAGATCCTGGACAGCTCGCGGCTGTTCCGAAACTCGAAGCTGGATTCCAACCAGCCGTCGGGCACTGGCGGGGAGAATTTCGCCATCAGCGGCACGAGGGAGAGCGGCAAATGAACCACCGGCTGCTCTACGGCGCGATGGTGGCGCTGGCCGTGATGGTGGTGGTGAAGTACGCCTTCCTGGGCGATAAGGACGCGCCGGCGGTGGTGGGGCAGGAAGACAGCGCTCCGGCGGCGGAGAGGCGTCTGGACAATCTGCGCAAAGCGGCGGCCACGATACCCGCGCGGGAGGACCTCTACAAGAAGGCGCAAGCCGAACTGAGCCAGCGCGAAACCGGGCTGCTGAAGGCGAACACGGAGCAGGAAGCCCAAGTGGCGCTGCTCGAACTGGTGCAGAACACGGGGCGCGCGAATCAGGTGACGATTCAGGGCTCGCAGGAATTTCGCGATAAGGTCTTGAACGACGATTACGGCGAGGTGTCCGTGGCTGTGGCGTTCACCTGTGGGATGGAGCAACTGGTGAATCTGCTGGCGGCCATCGGCAACCAGCCGGAGATTCTGGCGACGAACGAGATTCACATATCCGGCGGCTCCGACAAGAAAAAGAACGTGCAGGTGCGGCTGGTGGTCTCCGCAGCGGTGCCGCGCAAGCTCCTGCCGGAGAAGAAGGGGACGGGGCTATGAGGCGAAAGATACTGCTGCTGAACGTCGCTCTGGCCGGGGCGTCCATCTACGCAGGATTGCGGGTGCGGGACGGCTTGAGAGCGGCGAACCAGCGCGAGAGCGCGGAGTTGGCGCGCCGGGCGGCGGCCACGCCGCAGCCCCCGCTGCCGGCCTTGCCCGCCGTTCCGCCGGTGCTGCCGGTGGATTACGCGGACGTGGCGCAGAAGATGCTGCTGGACAAATCGCGGAACTCGACGGTGATTGTGGAGACGCCGCCGGCGCCGCCGCCCAAGGTGATGCCGGCGATGCCGTTCTATCACGGGCAGATGCGTCTGCCGGGAGAGAGCCCCACGGTGATCTTGAGCGCCACTTCGGGAGGCGCGCAGCAGGAAGTGCACCCGGGCGAGAGCATTGGGGAATTCAAGCTGCTGGCGGCGAACAGCCAGGAGCTGACGTTCGAGTGGGACGGCAAGAAGGTAAGCAAGAGCCTGGATGAACTGCTGGACCACGGCGCGCCCGCACAGGCCGCGGCGGCGGCCGCGCCGGCCGCGCGCCCCCTGGTAGCGCCTCCTCCGGCGCCGGAAGCGCCCAAGAGCGCAATGGGACCGGGCAAGGACATCAACCCCGAAGTAAAGGCGTGCGTGGCGAACGACAGTTATGAGGACGGCGCTGTGGTGGATGGGTACCGGAAGTCGGTGGTGCGTTCGCCATTCGGCGTCGCCTGCCAGTGGCTCAAAATCGATTAGCGGAAGCGCCAAGAACTCGAGGAAAGAAGAGATGCGCCAGTTTTTGTTATGCCTGATTCTGACCGCTTCGGCCGCGATGGCCCAGGCGCCGGTGGGGGTGCCCTATGCGCCGCCGCAGGCGCAGGAGGCCGCTCCCGCCGCGGCGCCGCAAGCGCCGAGCCCCGCGCCAGCGCAAACGCAGCCCTCCGCGCCGCAGCCGCAGACTCAGCCGCAAGCCAACGCAACGCCGCTGAGCGATGAAGCCCCCTTCGAACTGAACGACGCCTCGCTGACGGAGATGATCCGCATTCTGGCGAAACGTCTGAAGATCAACTACATCCTGGACCCCGCGGTTTCCGGCAAGGTCACCATCTACACGTACGGCGAGGTGCGCGCGGTGGATGAAATGCCGCTGCTCGAGACGATTCTGCGCATCAACGGCTTCGCCATGGTGAAGGTGGGCGACTTGTATCGAATCGTGCCGGTGAAGGCGGTCTCGGCGCTGCCCATCGACCCGACCCAGAACGCCGATCCCAAAGCGCTGCCGGACGACGAGCGGATGATTCTCAACCTGGTGTTCCTGAAGTACGCCAACGCCGGGGAAATGATGAAGCTGATCCAACAGTTCCTCGGGGAAGGCGCGCAGATCTCGACATACGACCCGGCCAACCTGCTACTGATTGAAGACAACAGCCGCAACATGAAGCGCACCATGGAGCTGATCTCCATGTTCGATAGCGACACCATGGCGGGCCAGCGCGTCCGGCTCTTCGAAGTGAGCAACAGCCGCCCTTCCGACCTGGTCAAGGACCTGGAGAACGTCTTCAAGGCGTACGCGCTTTCCGACAAGGTGGCCTCGGTGAAATTCATCCCGGTGGACCGGGTGAATGAGGTTATCGCGGTGGCGCCGAATCCGGGGATCTTCGACCAGGTGAAGACTTGGATCGGCAAGCTGGATGTCGCGGTGAAGGCGCCGGCCGGCTCCGTGGAACTGCACGCTTACCGCCTCAAGTATGGGCGCGCGGAGATTGTGGCGACGGCGATCATGGCGGTGCTCACCGGGAATCCGATGGCCATGGTAGGGCTGGCCGCCGCGGCGGGCGGGGGAATTGCCAGTGGCGCGTCCGGCTATGGCGGCGGCTCCTACGGGATGGGCGGCTACGGCATGGGCGGCTATGGCTCCGCGGGCTATGGCGGGATGGGCTACGGCGGAATGGGCTACGGCGGCGGATACGGTGGGATGGGCAATGGCGGATACGGCGGAATGGGCTACGGCGGTTACGGCGGGGGGTACAGCGGCGGTTACCAGCCAAACACCGCGCAGGCGGGGACCACAGGCACGGTCCCGCCAGTGATGACGACCGTGGCGGGCAGCGCCACGCCGGTTCCGGCCACCAGCCCGAACCAGGATATGACGGGCAGCTATCTGGGGCTGGCGTCCATGGGGCAGGCGGGTTACGCACGCGGCCCCAGCGTGATTCCGAATCCGTTCGATAACACCATTCTGGTGCGCTGCACGCCCCAGGAATGGGTGCAGATACAGGACCTGCTCCGGCAGATCGACATCGCGCCACGGCAGGTACTGATCGACGCGAAGATCTACGAGCTGGACCTGGGCAGCACCTATAGCGCCGGCGTTCAGACGTTTCTGGACAAGAACACCGGAACCGCGGGCGCGCACGCTCTGAATGCGGCCGGCGGAGCCACCACCGGTGGATTGGGCGTTTCCGAGGGATGGATGGTGGGGCATGCGTTGCAGTTGCTGGGCCAGTTGAACCTGGCGGAAGCGCATAACGCGGCCAAGGTGGTAGCCGCGCCGAGCATTATCGCCACGGATAGCATCCCCGCGGTGATGAACGTGGGGCAGAGCGTCCCGGTCCTTACTTCACAGGCGGTGGTGGCCGGCGTGCAATCAAGCGGAAGCAACGTTTTCGCGAACACCATCACGCAGGAGAGCACGGGCACGACCATGGCGATCACGGCGCGCGTGAATTCGAGCGGCGTGGTGACCATGATGGTGGATCAGAACGTGAGCCAGCCGGTGCAGGCGGCTTCCTCAAGCAGCATCAACTCGCCTTCTTTCTCGACGCGGTCCTTCAGCACGCAGCTCACCGTGCAGGATGGAGACACGATCGCGATCGGGGGATTCATTCAGGAACAGGATTCGACGCAGACGAACGGGATACCGGTTCTGGACCGCATCCCCGGACTAGGGGCGCTGTTCAGCAGTAAGAGCCTGATCAAGGCGCGCACGGAGCTGATCGTATTTCTGACTCCGCGAGTGATTTACGACACGAACCAGATGCTCGATGCCACGGATGAGATTGAGAGTAATCTGAAGAAGCTCCAGAAAGATATTCGAGAGCAGTAAGCCGGGTTAGCGGGACAGAGCGAGATGGAGATGGGATGCTCTCGGAGGTTCGCGGCTTAGTTATTCTCTTGGGTTATCGCGGCAGTTATAGCGGATGGGTTGTTGGGGGGCAGTGATGGTGCTTGGGTTCTTGCGGCCCTTCACGGACGATCGCAGCCTGAACGGCCGCGATCATCCGTGAACGCGGGATTGGCATCGCCCACCGGGAAGCCCGGCCGGGAGCCGTTAATCGCTCAAGACCAGCCTGGTGGTAGTGCCACCGATGCAGATCTCGGTGATGTGTTGGACGCCGCCGGCCTCAGTGACACGCACGCTGGTGTCACGGTACTTCGTGGGAGCGGTTTCGGTCTTGACGGGCGCCTCGGCGGTAGTCTTACCCACATGGACGACCACCTTGTCTCCGTCCACCTGGATCCGATACTGCCCGGCCTGCAATTCGGAGCCGCCGAGCATGGCGGGGTGGAGCAGGTCCACCGTGTAAGTCTTCGCGCCAGCGACCGCCAATGCAGCGATGGCGAATAGGGTCAGAAATATCCCTTTCATCTCTCTTCCTCCTCGTCCTTCCTTCCAATTGTCTTATCGGCTGTATCGAGATCTCGCCACCGGTTACTAGCTAATACGAGCGAGATCGAAAAATGTTGCCGGAATGTCGGGAGATTTTTTGGGACTCTCAGGCAGGGAAAATTAGGTGGAAAGGCCGAGGAACTCCAGCACCAGGCGGTTGGCTTGGGATTGAATTTCCGGATCGTCCCCGAAGCCGCGCAGCCATTCGATGGCGGCCTCGCGCCGGAGCCAGGTGATCTGGCGCTTGGCGTAGCGGCGGGTATTGCGCTGGGCGTAGAAGAGGGCGTCGCGGGCATTCAACTCGCCGCGGATCAACTGGAGCGCCTGGGCGTAGCCCAGCGCCTCGAAGGGCTTGACGGCCTCGTAGCCCATCGCCTGGATAGCGCGGACTTCTTCGACCAATCCGCCTTCGAACATGCCGCGGCAGCGCGCGTCAATTCGCTGGTTGAGCGCCTCGCGGTCCGGCATCAGGCCGAACTTCAGGACGCGGTAGCCCTGGAGGCGATCGCGGCCCTGACGGTAGAGCTCGGTGACGGGCCGGCGCGCCAGGAGGCAGACCTCCAGGGCGCGGGTGACCTTGGGCACGTCGTTCGGGTGAATCTTCGCGGCGGCCTCGGAATCGAATCTGCTTAGGAGACGGTGGAGGGAGCCGCGGCGGCGCTGTTCCCGGGCGGCCAGGCGGTCGCGGAGGCTCTGGTCGCGGGAGGGCCCTTCGAAAAGGCCGTCCAGGAGGGCGCGGAGGTAGAATCCGGTTCCGCCCGCGACGATGGGCAGGCGTCCGTGAGCGGAAATGTCCGCAATGGTCTCCCGGGCCAGCCGGGCGTATTCGCCGGCGGTGAAGATCTGGCCGGGGTCGAGAATATCGATGAGGTGGTGCGGAACGCCGCGGCGGGCGGCTTCCGGGAGCTTGGCGGAACCGATGTCGAAATGGCGGTAGACCTGGAGGGAGTCGCAATTGACGATTTCGCCGGAGAACCGCGCGGCCAGCTCCAGGGCAAGTTCGCTCTTGCCGGAGCCGGTGGGGCCGGCGACGGAAACCAGGGGGGCGCCGGGCGCGTCTGGTGCTACAGGATGGACTCCGGCGGCGGTCTGCGTATGGGAATGTGGCACGTGGGTCTCGTTATACAATAAGGATGCGGTCTTTCACCCTCACTGGGACCGGGAACCGAAAGAAAGCAAATTCAATGACGCCTTCAGCTAAAGCATTACTCCTGGCTATGGTCTCCGTCTGCGTAGTCTGTGCGCAGACCCCGGCCGGCGCTACGGGCGCGCCCGATACGGACAAGGCGGGCGCTTACTACCACTTTGCCATGGGCCGGCTGTATGCGGAGATGGCCGTCTCCGACGGAACGCAGGCGTCGCAGAGCGACTACATCGCCAAGGCGATCGACAACTACAAGCAAGCGCTCAAGCTGGATCCCACCGAGGCGATGATTCTGGGCGAGCTTACGGACCTGTATCTGCAGACCGGGCACGTGCAGGACGCCATTGACGAGGCGGAAGATCTGCTGAAGGACAATCCGAAGAACCTGGAAGCGCGGCGCATGCTGGGGCGCATTTACACGCGCGCGATCTCCAATCCGCAGAACGGGAACGTGGACCAGTCGATGGTGGATAAGGCCATCGCCGAGTACAAGCAAATTGTGGCCAGCGATGCGAAGGACGCGGATAGCTGGGTAATGTTAGGCCGGCTGTACAGCGTTTCCAACCAGACGAACAACGCCGAGGACGCCTTCAATTCCGCTCTGCAGGCGGACCCGAACAACGAAGACGCCCAGACGCTGCTGGCCATGATGTACGCAGACCACGGCGACTTGCAGAAGGCCATCGACAAGTTGAAGGCGCTGACGGATAAGGACCCGAACGAGCGCACGCTGGCCGCGCTGGCGGACGTATACGAGCGCAACAACGATTACAAGAGCGCGGCGGCCGCTCTGAAGCGCGCCTCGACGATGGCGCCGGACGACGACCATCTGCAGTCCGACCTGGCTTTCGACCTTTTGCGCTCCAATCAACTGGACGAGGCGCTGCCGCTCTACGAAGGCTTCGCGGACGACGATCCGCGCGACCCCCAGAACTTCCTGCGCATTGCGCAGATCTACCGCGCCAAGCGCGATCTGGTGAAGGCGCGGCAGGCTCTGAACCGCGCCAAGCAGTTGGACCCCAATAACGTGGACGTGGAAGTGGAGGACGTCACGCTCCTGGATGCCGAGGGGCGCACGGGCGAGGCCATCGCGCAATTGAAGACCCTGCTGGACCGCAGCGCGCGCTCTTCCTATTCCGCGCCGCTGGCCGCCGTGCGGGCTACGCTCCTGGAGCGCCTGGGGATGCTGTACCGGGGCACGGAACAGTACGCCGACGCCGTGACCTCCTTCCAACAAGCCGCGGACCTGAACAAGGACGATGCGCCCAGGCTTTCGGTCCTGATTGTGGAGACGTACCGCCTGGCCAAGGATCCGGCTTCCGCGCAGCGAGAGGCCGAGGCGGCGCTGAAGAAGTATCCCGACGACCACCTGATGGCGGCGGACCTTTACAGCGGCATGGGGAAGACGGATGAGGCCGTGGCCGAGATCCGGGCCAATGCCAAGGGCGATGTGGGCATTGAGGCCGACTTCCAGATCGCGGAGCTATACGAAAAGGGCAAGCGCTGGGCGGACGAGGCCAAGACGCTGGACGCGGCCGAAAAGCTGTGCACCAGCGACGACCAGCGCGTGAACCTCAACTTCATGCGCGGCGCGATGTACGAGCGCACCAAGAAATACGAGGAGTCCGAAGCGGCGTTCCGGAAGGTTCTTGAGATCGATCCCAAGAACGCCAGCACCCTCAACTACCTTGGCTACATGCTGGCGGACCGCAATGTGCGGCTGGATGAGGCGCACGATCTGATCAAGAAGGCGCTGGACCTGGATCCGGACAACGGCGCGTACCTGGACAGCATGGGCTGGGTATGCTTCCGCCAAGGAAACGCGGACCAGGCAGCGCAACTCCTGGTACAGGCGCTGGATCACATGGGCACGGACCCGACCGTGCACGATCACCTGGGCGACGTCTATTACAAGCTTGGGAAGACCAAGGAAGCCATTGCGCAGTGGCAGGCCTCCGTAAAGGCCTTCCAGAGCGCTGGACCCGCGGACGATAACGATCCGGAGGAACTGGCGCGAGTCAACAAGAAGCTGGAAAGCGCGCGCGTGAAGCTGGCGAAGGAAACCCAGCCGGCGAAGTAGCCAGGACAGCTACTGGTTGTCGGTAGCCGGCGCACGGAAAGCGGAAAGCCCGGTTTAGGCTTCCCACTTCCAGTCGCGGACCTCAGGCATGTCCTGTCCGTGCTTTCGGATGTACTCCTTGTGGTCCACCAGCTTGTCCTTGAGTTGCTGCTTCAGGTAGACTCCCGCGGCGCCGGTCTGCGGCAGACGGTCCACCGCGTCCATCACGAGATGGAATCGGTCCAGGTCATTGAGCACCGCCATGTCGAACGGCGTGGTGATGGTTCCTTCCTCTTTATAGCCGCGGACATGGATGTTGTCGTGATTCTTGCGCCGGTAGGTGAGGCGGTGGATCAGCCACGGGTAGCCGTGGAAAGCGAAGATGACGGGCTTGTCGCGCGTGAATAACTCGTCGAAATCCACGTCGGCAAGCCCATGCGGGTGTTCCGTGCGCGGCTGAAGGCGCATGAGGTCCACCACGTTCACGACGCGGATCTTCAGTTCGGGCAGTTCTCGGCGAAGGATGGAGACGGCGGCGAGCGTTTCGAGCGTGGGAACATCGCCGCAGCAAGCCATGACGACGTCCGGCGCAGAGCCGCGATCGTTGCTGGCCCAGGGCCAGATGCCGATGCCCTGCGTGCAATGCTTGACGGCGGCGTCCATGGAGAGCCACTGCGGCGCGGGATGCTTGCCCGCCACCACCACGTTGACGTAATGCAGGCTGCGGAGACAGTGGTCCATGACGGAGAGCAGGCAATTGGCGTCCGGCGGCAGGTAGACGCGCACAATCTCGGCCTTCTTGTTCACCACGTGGTCAATGAAACCTGGGTCCTGGTGCGTGAAGCCGTTGTGGTCCTGGCGCCAGACGTGCGAGGCGAGCAGGTAATTGAGCGAGGCGATGGGGCGGCGCCAAGGCAGGCAGGACGTCACCTTCAACCACTTGGCGTGCTGGTTGAACATGGAATCGACGATGTGGATGAAGGCCTCGTAGCAATTGAATAGGCCGTGGCGGCCGGTAAGCAGGTAGCCTTCGAGCCAGCCTTCGCACTGATGCTCGCTGAGGGTTTCCATCACGCGGCCGGCCGGCGCCAGGAACTCGTCATCCGGGCGCGTGGAGGCTTCCCACTGGCGCTGGGTGGTTTCAAAGACGGCTTGCAGCCCGTTGGAGATGGTTTCGTCAGGGCCGAAGACGCGGAAATTGCTCTGGGCGGCGTTGAGCTTGGCCACGTCTCGAATGAAAGGTCCGAGGACGCGGGTATCGCCCTTGCCGGGCGTTCCGGGAGAAGGCACGGCCACGGCGTAATCGCGGAAGTCCGGCATGCGGAGGTCGCGCAGAAGCGCGCCGCCATTGGCGTGGGGATTCGCTCCCATGCGCCGCTCGCCCTTCGGCGCCAGATCCGCGAGTTCGGGCTTGAGGCGCCCGTTCTCATCGAAGAGTTCCTCCGGACGGTAGCTGCGCAACCACTCTTCCAGCAGCTTGAGGTGCTCGGGACGCTCGGCGGGATCGGAAAGAGGAACCTGATGCGAGTGGAAGGTCCCTTCGATGCGGACGCCATCCACCATCTTCGGTCCGGTCCACCCCTTGGGCGAATCGAGCACGATCATCGGCCAGCGCGGACGGGCCTGGTTTCCGTTTTCGCGCGCCTCCTGCTGGATGCTCTGGATGTGTTCGATGGCGGCGTCCAGAGCGGCGGCCATGGCCTGGTGCATGGGGGCGGGCTCCTCGCCCGCCACAAAGTAGGGCGTCCATCCGTAGCC
>Ga0335069_10003665_pt1 | contig 23088 bp, 20 predicted proteins | sample Lox_Sample_11_FD_206714 | JGI IMG/M metagenome (GOLD analysis project Ga0335069, IMG submission 206714) | Soil microbial communities from Loxahatchee National Wildlife Refuge, Florida, United States - Lox_Sample_1.1 | ecosystem: Environmental > Terrestrial > Soil > Wetlands | place: USA... | reverse complement strand
AGCACGCACTTCGCAGGATCGAGCGGACGCGCCGCCAAATGAAGATCGGGTTCGATGGAAATCGCCATAGGTCCCTCGTTCGTCGTCAGTCTACCGCGACCACGGTTCGTTTTGGGCTATCACCGAGTCCACGTGCGCTGCGTCACAACGACCAGTGACTCTGACCGCACGGTCCCGTCCCCCGTTCGTGTTTTCATGTTCGGCGCGGCAGTTGGCCCGAAAACTGGCGTCCATTCTTGACGACCGCGTTTCCGGCCAACCATAATAAAGGGTTCTGCTTCGTGGTTTCCTCTCACAAGGAGTGGTGTGTGGCTACATCGGCGCGTTCCGGGGTGAGCGCACGTTTTTCGCAAGCAGCTCCCGTAGCTCAAGCCACTAGACATCACACACATCCCGCTACGGCAGACAGAAGGACAACCATTTCATGAGCGCTACTACGGTAAGCCTCCCAGCTGGAGGCTGGCGGTTCTGGCAGACCACAGTTGGGAAGAAGGCGGTCATGGCCGTTACGGGGATCATCCTGTTCGGCTTCATCGTCGGCCACCTGCTCGGCAATCTGCAGATCTTCGAAAGCCCCGAAAAGCTGAACCAATACGCAGTGACGCTGCGAAAGCTTGGCCCACTTCTCTGGACTACCCGAATCGTCCTGCTCCTCTCGGTCATCTTGCATATCTGGGCCGCTTTTCAGTTGTGGGCGGGCCATCGGGTGGCGCGCCCGATCACCTATGTTAAGAAGGCCAATCAGAACTCGACCTACGCTTCGCGCACCATGTACTGGAGTGGGCCGATCATCCTGGCGTTCGTGATCTACCACCTGCTGAACTTCACCTTCGGCTCAGTGCACCCAGGTGGACCGTTCGTTGAAGGCAGTGTGTACAACAATGTGGTGAGCAGTTTCCAGGTCTGGCCGGTGTCGATTTTCTACATCATCGCTGTGTCGATGCTCTGCCTGCACCTCTATCACGGCCTCTGGAGCCTGTTTAACACACTGGGCTTCAGCCATCCCGTATATTCGCCGTGGATCCAGCGCTTCGCCAAGCTGTTCGCGGTCGTGATCGCCCTTGGTTACATTTCCATTCCGGTCGCCGTGCTGGCCGGCGTTATTAAGCCCGTTTAGGAGCCCGATTTATGGAATTCAAATCCAATGTCCCCACCGGACCCATTGAGCAGGCCTGGGACAAGCACAAATTCGAGCTCAAGCTGGTCAATCCAGCGAACAAGCGAAAGTTCAACGTGATCGTTGTGGGATCGGGCCTGGCCGGTGGCGCTGCCGCGGCAACCCTCGGCGAACTCGGCTACAACGTCCAGTGCTTCTGCTTCCAGGATAGCCCGCGCCGAGCGCACTCCATCGCCGCTCAGGGCGGCATCAACGCCGCCAAAAATTATCACGGCGACGGCGACAGCGTTTATCGCCTGTTCTACGACACCGTTAAGGGCGGCGATTTCCGCTCCCGTGAGGCGAACGTCTACCGCCTGGCGCAGGTCAGCGTAAACATCATTGACCAGTGCGTCGCGCAGGGAGTTCCGTTCGCGCGCGAGTACGGCGGCTATCTCGACAACCGTTCCTTCGGCGGAGCCCAGGTTTCCCGCACCTTCTACGCCCGCGGACAGACAGGACAACAGCTCCTGCTCGGCGCCTATCAAGCGTTGGAACGCCAGGTGAGCCTTGGCGCGGTGAAGATGTATCCGCGCACCGAGATGCTCGACCTGATCGTCGTCGACGGCAAGGCGCGCGGAATCGTCACTCGTAACCTGATCACGGGCAAGGTTGACGTGCACATGGCTGATGCCGTGATCCTCGCGACCGGCGGCTATGGCAACGTCTTCTATCTTTCGACAAACGCCAAGGGCTGCAACGCCACCGCGATTTGGCGCGCACACAAACGCGGTGCACTCTTTGCAAATCCGTGCTACACGCAGATTCACCCGACTTGTATTCCGGTCGCCGGCGATTATCAGTCGAAGCTGACGCTCATGTCGGAATCGCTGCGCAACGACGGACGCATCTGGGTTCCCAAGCAAGCCGGTGACAAGCGCCCTCCGAATACGATTCCTGATAACGAGCGCGATTACTATCTGGAGCGCCGCTATCCCAGCTTCGGCAACCTCGTCCCGCGCGATATCGCTTCCCGTGCTGCGAAAGCCGAGTGCGATGCCGGCCGCGGCGTCGGACCGTCCGGCCTCGGTGTCTATCTCGATTTCGCGGATGCTATCAAGCGCCTGGGAGCCGCCAAGATTCAGGAGCGTTACGGCAACTTGTTCGAGATGTACGAGCGCATCACGGGCGAAAATCCGTACGAAGTCCCGATGCGCATCTACCCCGCCACGCACTACACCATGGGCGGACTGTGGGTCGATTACAACCTGCAATCCACAATCCCCGGTCTGTTCGTGCTTGGCGAAGCAAATTTTTCCGATCACGGTGCGAATCGCCTCGGCGCAAGCGCGCTCATGCAGGGCCTCGCCGATGGATATTTCGTCATCCCGTACACTATCGGCAACTACCTGGCTACCGCAAAGCCGGACAAGGTTTCGGCGGATTGCCCCGAGGCCAAGGAAGCCTTCTCCAACGTCGAGTGTGTTACCAAGAAGCTGCTGAACGGCAACGGTAAGCGTACCGTCGATTCCTTCCATCGCGAACTCGGCAAGATCATCTGGGACTACTGCGGTATGGCCCGCAACGCCGCCGGGCTGAAGAAGGCACTCGGGCTGATTCCGCCGCTGCGCGAAGAGTTCTGGAAAAACGTGAAGGTCCTCGGCTCTAACGAAGAGTTCAACCAGTCGCTCGAAAAAGCGGGGCGCGTGGCCGACTTCCTGGAACTCGGCGAGCTGATGTGCCTCGACGCACTCAACCGCAATGAGAGCTGCGGAGGCCACTTCCGCGAGGAATACCAGACGCCTGACGGCGAGGCCCAACGCGACGACACCAATTACTCCTACGTCGCGGCTTGGGAATTCAAGGGCACGGGCATTGCTCCGGTGATGCACAAGGAACCTTTGAACTTCGAATACGTGCATCCGTCTCAACGGAGTTACAAATAATGAAACTCACACTTCATATCTGGCGACAGAAGAACGCACAAGACAAAGGACGCATGGTGCGGTACGAAGTAGCTAGCGCCAACGAGCACATGTCGTTTCTCGAGATGCTCGACGTCCTCAACGAAGGCCTCATCGAAAAAGGCGAAGAACCGGTGGCCTTCGATCACGATTGCCGCGAAGGCATCTGCGGCATGTGCGGATTCATGATCGACGGCAAGCCCCACGGCGGACACAAAGGCACGACCGTTTGCCAGCTCCACATGCGCCACTTCAAGGACGGTGACGAACTCACGCTTGAGCCTTGGCGCGCGAAGGCATTCCCGGTCGTGAAGGATCTCGCCGTCAATCGCGGCGCCTTGGATCGCATCATCGAAGCCGGCGGATTCATTTCGGCTCCCACGGGCTCGGCGCAGGACGGCAACGACATTCTCATCAAAAAGCAGAATGCCGACCTCGCCATGGACGCCGCCGCCTGTATTGGTTGCGGCGCTTGTGTTGCGGCCTGCCCGAACGCCGCCGCGGCTCTCTTCACCGGAGCAAAAATTTCGCACCTCGGACTGCTGCCGCAAGGTCAGCCCGAACGCGATCGCCGCGCCTTAGGTATGGTGGAACAGTTGCGATTGGAAGACTTCGGGAACTGCACCAACATCGGCGAATGCGTCGCAGCCTGCCCGAAGGAGATCAAGCTGGAAGTGATCGCCCGCATGAATCGCGACTACATCAAGGCGTCGTTCACTGACCGGCCAGCGGAACTGAAAGAAGTTTCGGGATGATCGTTAATTGAGCTTGAAAAGTAGCACGGGCGGCTGTCGTCCGCGCCTTCTTGTTTCTTCGACGAACGCTCGACTGTGTGGCGCATCACTTCACGGTTTCCGCAGACTCGGATAAGCTCCCTACGCTATGGGTCCGTCGATCCGTATCCTGCTCAAGCTCAGCTTTGCACTGGCCCTCTCCGCATCCGCTGCCAATATCACGCAATACGAGCTGAAGATCGTTCCTGATTTCGCGAAGAAGTCAGTGCACATACGCGCCTCCATTTCTCTCGATCGATGCGAGTACGATAAAGAGCTTTCCTTCCGTCTCGGCAACACGTTCCGCGTTCAGAGCGCGGAGCTCGACTCTCATCCCGCCCGATTCCGCCACACCGATGACGAACTCGACGTCACCCTTCCTACGCCGCAGAGCGTCCATGTTCTGAAGGTCGAACTCGAAGCCACTCCAGGCCAGAGCGGCGACGATCCCCGAGCCGTAATCGACGACGACAGCCTGTTTCTGCTCTGGTCCGACGCTTGGTATCCGTTGACGGATACGCAGTGGTCAAATGTGCGAACAATCGTCGTATTACCGAAAGAGTTCGAGGTCATTGCACCAGGCGTGCAGATCGCACGAACAATCCATGGCGCTAACGCCGAAGTCATCTTCGAAACCCACCAGCCGACGTTGAATTTTTCGGTCTTTGCCGACCGCCGCTGGATCCGCACTGAATATCGATGGCAGGGGGAAAAGTTCATCACTCTTTTGCACTCGGAAAGCCAGCAATATACCCACAAGATATTCGCGGGCAGTAGTGATGTGCTCGACTACTTCACAGGCCTCCACGGCTACTATCCCTTCGAACAGTTCGCATTTGTGACGATGAGGGGAATCTATGCTCGTCGTGCGCAGAACGGATATATCGCCTACTCGCCGGAGTATCTCCAAAAAGAAATGGCTCGCACCGGCTACGATGCGCACGAAACGTCGCTCCTGTGGTGGGGGTATGCTACCCGCGGTGATGGTCCGGGAGCCTACCAGTGGTTCGAGGGACTCGGCGACTACGTCGAGATTATGTATTCTCGCGACACGCACAAGCCAATTCCGGCCATCTTCGATTACTTCCGCAGGGAATACCTGAAGTCTGACCCCTCACAGGAACCGCCGCTAGCCGATCTGAAAGGGAACACGCCGCAACCATTCATTCACGGTAAGTATCCATGGCTCATGTCTGCACTGCACCAGGAACTCGGAGACCCGGCATTTCGTCACGCCTTGAAGAAACTATTCGCCGAATATCGGTACCGGACCTTCACCATCAATCAGTTTGTTGAGGTTTTTGCCGCCGAGAATCCCGGAAATGTTCAACGTTGGCGTTACGACTGGCTCGACCGCACTGGTGTCCCCAATTTAGACATCAGTTACACCGTCGAACCGAATGCTGACCATTACCGGATATTGGGCACCATCTTGCAGAGAGGGAATTTGTACACCCTCCAAGTGCCTGTCTGGGTTGACTTGGGTTCAAGCCGACAGCTTGGCATGTGTGTGCCAATTTCCGGCGCGTCGTCGGGATTCGAGTTCAGCGTGCCCCAAAAGCCGCTGCGGCTCCTGGTTGATCCCGAGAACACGCTGATCATGAGAGTGGACTTGCAGTCGGCGCAGTGAACCATCCTCAGGGCCTCCAAGTCCCGCTTTTCCAATAGTCTGCAGGCGAGCAACGATGTTATAATCAACCGTTGCCTTGGGCTGTAGGGCGAAGTGTAGGCGCCGAGTTCCTCGGTTTTACGCCCGCACCGACTTTGTCATAAAGGGCAAACAATCCCTCATAATTCGAGCGAGGTCGCACTATGTCTGGCCACTCAAAATGGGCCACAATCAAGCATAAAAAGGGCGCTCTGGACGCGAAACGCGGCAAAATCTTCACGCGCCTGATTAAGGAAATCACCATCGCGGCGAAGAACGGCGGCGGCGATGTCGACAAGAACCCGCGACTGCGCAAGGCCGTGTCCGACGCCAAGGCCGAGAACATGCCCGCCGACAACATCAAACGCGCCATCCAGCGCGGTACGGGCGAGCTGCCGGGCGTCAGCTATGAAGAGTTCACCCTTGAAGGATACGGTCCCGGTGGTGCGGCGGTCCTCGTCGAAATCTCGACCGACAATCGCAACCGCACCGTGAGTGAAGTCCGCCACGCCTTCACCAAAAATGGTGGGAACATGGCCGAAGCCGGCGCCGTCTCCTGGATGTTCCACAAGAAGGGCGACATCGTGGTGGCCAAGTCCGCTGCCAAAGAAGACGATCTGATGAACATCGTTCTCGAGAACGGCGGCGAGGACCTGAAAGACGACGGCGAGAGCTGGGAAGTACTGACCGATCCACATGCGTTTGAAGCGGTGGTCGAGGCTATCAAGAAGGCCGGGATCACTCCTGAGAGTGCAGAAATCGGCATGGTTCCCCAGAACTACGTCAAGCTCGAAGGCCAAAATGCCAACACCATGATTCGCCTCATCGAAGCGCTCGACGATCACGATGACGCTCAGCACGTCTGGTCGAACTTCGACATGGACCTCAAGGAACTGGAAGAAGTCGCGGGATAGTTTTCATCGCTCAACCTTGGCCGAAGCCGCTCGGAAATGGGCGGCTTTCTTCATTTGTGACGGTGCCCGAAGGAGCGAAGAAGAGCTACTCGCCTTCCGCTATCCCGCCTGATACATTCTTTGGTTACCTCTTCTCATGAGGACGGAATGAACGTACGACTTCTCGCGCTGTTATTGCTGTGCGTCTGTCTTCCCGCGTTTTCCCAAAACTCCGATCCCAGTCCCCTCGCCAAGCAGCAATGGGAGATCGGCCCCTGGTTCGGCGGGGGCACCGGCCTTGGGAAAGGATCGGAGTTCAAGATCATTAACTCTGGCGTGCGTATCGGGCGAGTCCTGACCGGTGTGATTGGCGACGGTAAGTTCCGTGGTACTTTTGAGTGGGCGTCCGACATCATCCCGCTCTACGAAATCAGCCAACCCGAGTTCTACAACTCGGGACCGTCAACCTGGATTTACGCCTTCTCAGCCACGCCCTTGGTCCTCAAGTGGAACTGGGTGGCGAACCAGAAAGTCACGCCATACTTCGCAGCCGAAGGCGGCTTCTTGTTGAGCACCAAGGCTGTTCCCGGACCGAACACCTCGAACGTTAATTTCACTCCCGGCGGCGCGTTCGGCATGTACGTGGCACAAACTCCAAAACACGCGTTCGATTTGTCAGTGCACATAACGCACATCTCGAACGCCAGCCTGGGCGTTTACAACCCAGGCATCAACGCAACCATGCAGTTCCGTATCGGCTATACCTGGTTTAAGTAGTTCAAGAGCTTTTCACGCGGATGACACAGATAGAAAAGATATGGAGCGAAATAGTAGCCAAAACGACAGGGTCCGTTGGATTTGGTACATTCTCATTTCCGTCGGCATCGTTGCCGTCCTGGCGGTACTAGGTTTGTCTTCTCGCGATCCTCTGACGCACCGGTACGATCACTGGATCCAGTTCGGCACATTGACAACCGTCGTGTTCGGATACCTGTTGCAATGGAGTTGGCGTTGGCGACGCTCAAAGAAGTTCTGGCTGCTATACGCGTCACTACTGGTTGCCCACAGTGGGACTCTAATCCCGTTGTTCTCTGCCAGTAGGTGGCCCATTGTGGTGGTGATGATTCTTGCCTCGGCGGAATTCGTCGCTTTTGCATTTGCGATTCTTTCTCTAATGCAACACAGAACGAATGAATAGAATTGATGCAATCAGTGTTCATCGGTGTCGATCCGCGTTAAAGGGTTTTAAGAAGAAATGGCTCTCATCGAATGTGTTCCCAATTTCTCTGAAGGACGCGACAAAGCCAAGGTTGACGCCATCATCGACGTGATGAAGATCGACGGCGTTTACCTTCTCGATCGCGAGATGGATTCCGACCATAACCGTTGCGTCATCACCCTCGTTGGCGATCGTGAAGCCATCGCCGAAGCTGCGATCCGCGGCGTGGGCAGAGCTTCTGAACTGATCGACCTCACGAAACACCAAGGCGCTCATCCTCGCATGGGAGCCGCCGATGTCGTGCCTTTCATCCCAATCGACGGCGTTTCGCTTGAGGATTGCGTGCAGATCGCGCGCCATGTTGGCCAGGAGATCTGGAAGCGCTATCAAATCCCGATCTACTTCTACGAAGCCGCATGTACCACGCCCGAGCGCCAGAATCTCGAGAACATCCGCCGCGGACAGTTCGAAGGCATTCGCGACGAGATCGCCACTAATCCCGCGCGTAAGCCCGATGTCGGCGATCCACGGGTGCATCCCACCGCCGGAGCGACCGTCGTTGGTGCGCGCAAGTTCCTCATCGCATACAACGTGTTCCTCAATACGACCGAGGTCGACATCGCCAAGAAGATCGCCAAAGCCGTGCGCTTCTCCAATGGCGGCTTGCGTTTTGTGAAGGGCGCCGGATTTCCCGTGCGCGGCTTGGCGCAGGTCTCCATGAACCTCACCGATTTCGAACAGACGCCCATCGCTCGTGTGTTCGAGTTCGTCAAAAGGGAAGCGGCGCGCTATGGCGTCGTGCCGGTGTCCAGCGAAATCGTCGGACTCATTCCAAAGAAAGCCCTCGAAGATGCAGCGGAATGGTTCCTTCAGGTCGAGAACTTCGATTCATCGCTGATCCTCGAAAACCGGCTCTCGGCCGTGATGTCCGGGAAGATGGCGGTTGGGGGACTCCGCGCTGGGGTAGAACCCTTCGTTGAGCAACTGGCCGCTCCCACCGCCGCACCTGGTGGCGGAAGCGCCTCGGCCGCTGCTGGCGCCATGGCCGCCGGACTTGCCCACATGGTTGCCGCCATGTCCCGAGGCAAGAAAGCCTACCTGCAATACGAGCAGCAATTGAGTGAAGCCATCGCCCGGCTCTCCGCGTTGCGCGAAGAACTCAAAGCCGCCATCGACGAAGACGCCAAAGCCTTCGAAGAAGTGATGAAGGCCTTCAAGTCGGCGAAAGATGCTCCCGATCCCAACGCAATCACAATGCCCGCCACCAAACAGGCAACCATGGTGCCGCTGGGCGTGGCCCAGAAATCAAAGGAAGTAAGAGATTGGGCCGAGAAGCTCGCTCCCATCACTAACCCACGCATGGCATCCGATCTCACTGTCGCCAAAGCCCTTGCCCAAGCGGCCATCACCGGTGCCGTCGCCAACGTCGAGATCAACTTGCAAGATCTTCCCGATCCAGCGTTCGTGGAAGAGACAAAGAAGAAGGTATCGGCGCTGAACGGGTAAGTTCCGCGACTCGACGGCGACCGTGGTGTTTGTACTTTTGACGCGACTAAGTACGACATCTAGTTCGCCGGCGGCAGAATACGAGTAAAATTGGAAAGCAGCGGTTGAATTGGTTTTACTGAGAACTGACAACTGGAAACTGATAACGGCTTTTCGAGGTCTCATGAAGCGTCTTGCAATCATTCTTTGCGTGGCCATGCTGGGTAGCAGTTTTGCATTCGGCTCAGCCCTGGGTACGAACACCCGTACTGTCATTCCTTCTGACGTACAACAGATCATCTCGGTGGATTACCGCGCGCTGCGTAATTCCCCGACGGCACTGGCCCTCAAAGCGAAGGTCCTGCCCGATAATCTGAAGGAATTCGAGACGGCGCTTCGGCACATCGGCATTAATCCCGACACGGATGTCGAGCAACTCACCTTTGCTTCGTTCCGCGCCAAGGGCGGGCTGAAAATCGTCGGCATCGCCACCGGTCAGTTCAACATGAAGAAGCTGCTCGGGAAGATGAAGGTCCAGAAAATTGGCGGCACGAAATACCGCGATTACACCATCTATCCAATGAGCGGCGTGCAAACTGTCTTCATCGACCCCTACACCATGCTCTTCGGCGAGTTGAAATCGGTCCAGATGGGCCTCGACGCGCGGGACGGCGAAATTGAAAGCCTGAACAGCAACGGCGCCATCACAGATATGATTCCCTCGGTGCAGGACGGCACCGTCTGGAGCGTCCTCGACCCCGTCGGCACGCAGAACCTGATGCGCTCGACTCTGGGCGACGCCGCCAGCTTGGCGGATTACGACACAGTGAAGAAGAAGCTCACCGGTTCGCGTTACACCATGGATTTCAACCAGGGCGTGGATTTCGATCTCGACGTTCTCACTTCTGACAGCATGACCGCTGCGACGCTTTCGTCCCTGGTCAAAGCCGGCCTCATGTTCCGCAAGATGAACGCTACCGGCTCCGAGAAGATGGCCTTGGAGAGCACGACGGTCGATTCCGACAGCGGCATCCTGCGGCTGCACTTCAAGACCGACGACACGAAGTTCCAGGCGCTGATGAAGTCCGACCTGTTCAACGCGATCTCGCGCTAAAACCCGCGCAACGATCGAGGCGACCCGCAAGCGGCCGCCTTTTTTGCTTCAGTTTCAGGTATTTAGACCCGAAACTCTGCTGTTAACTTTTCCTAAAGAAAACCACTTCGGCCCTGAATTTCCCCTTGACTTCTCATTCTGATCAGACGCATAATTATGCATAGTAATACAGGTTTATGCATGAGCAAGATCAGCCGTCACGGGAAGATTACCGAACTCATCGGAAATGAGCCGATTTACACGCAAGAGGAACTCAGGCGGCGGCTTACACAGAGTGGGATCCATGTAAATCAGGCTACTTTGTCGCGCGATTTGCGGGAGTTGGGCCTGGTAAAGACGGTGAATGGTTATGCATTGTCGGCTACGGAAGAAGGCGGCCCGCCCATGCCATCGTTGGAACGTCTGCTGACGGAGTTTGTCATCGACGTTCGCGAGGCCGAAAACCTGTTGGTGCTGAAGACCACCACCGGCAGCGCCCAACCGGTAGCGGCCGCGATCGATTCGTCGGAGTGGACCGAAGTTGTAGGAACGATTGCAGGCGACGACACGATTTTGATCATCACCGCCTCGAAGCAAAATTGCCAGGCAATGGCACAGAGAATTAGGGAAACGATAGGTTGATGCAAGCGCAGTTACAAACCGCAGTCATCGGACCAACCGGCTACACCGGTTACGAACTGCTAAAGGTTCTCTTTCGCCACCCGCGGATGAAAACTCCGCTGCTTTTCGTTCGCGAAGGCTCCGAGAAGACAGGCACGATAGGCGATGTCTTTCCGCAGTTGAACGGCTCGGGTCATGTTCCGATGCAGCCGTTCTCCTGGTCGCGCGCGCATCAGGCTGGAGTCGATCTTCTGTTCCTCGCCACACCCCACGAATTCTCTCGCGAGTTCGTTCCCGAGGCTGTCCGCCGCGGATTCCGTGTTGTCGATCTCAGCGGAGCCTGGCGCTTGCGCTGCCAGCAGAACGTAGCGGTGTACAAGTTCGAAGATAAAGACCCGCAGGGTGCTCAGAAGCTTGCTGACGAAGCAGCCTACGGATTGCCCGAGTTGCACAAGACCGAAATTGCGCATGCTCAACTCGTCGCCAATCCCGGATGCTATCCGACGTCGATCATTCTGGCCTTGGCACCATTGGTGACGGCGGGCTTGATCGATTCCGACCGTGGCGTGTTCTGCGATTCGAAATCTGGCGTCTCCGGAGCAGGGAAGCAGCCCAAACCCGACACCCATTTCGTTGAAGTTGCCGATAACTTCCGTGCTTACAACCCGACGACGCATCGCCATCGCGGCGAGATCCTCGAGCAACTGAAGCTCGACTCCGAGCAGTTGGTCTTTACGCCGCATCTGCTGCCGATTCCACGGGGAATGTTCTCGACCATCTACGTGCAATTGCGCGAGCCAATGAACGCCGGTCGCGTCGAGCAGATTTACCGCAAGTTCTACGATGGCGTTCCGTTCGTGCGCGTATTCGCGCCGAGGCTTCCCGAAGTCGCGTGGTCTATCAACACCAACTACTGCGACCTCGGGTTTGCGCTCTCGCAGGACGGACGCAAGCTCACGCTGTTTTCGGCGATCGACAACCTGCTGAAAGGCGCATCGGGACAGGCAGTCCAGAACATGAACGTGATGTACGGATTCGACGAAAGAGAGGGCCTGCAATGAAGGTCGTATTGAAAATTGGCGGCGTCGCTCTCGAAAACCCGGAGACGCTTCAGGCCTGCGTGAAAGCCATCAAAAGCCTCGTGGAAGACGGCCACCAGCTCGTCGTGGTTCACGGTGGAGGCTCAGCGCTCACGCGCACGTTAAAGAAGCTTGGCAAGACCAGTGAGTTCGTCAATGGACTCCGCGTCACCGATGCCGAGACCCGCGACGTTGCTCTCATGGTTCTCGCCGGATTCATGAACAAGGCTCTTGTCGCCGCGCTCACGAAAACCGGCGTTCACGCCATCGGCCTCTCTGGTGGCGATGGTCCCGTGTTCCGCGCCCGCAAACGCAATAACGGCCCCGATCTTGGCTTCGTCGGCGATATCTGTTCGGTCGATACCACCTGGCTGGAAGCGATTTGGAAGAACGGCGGCGTGCCGGTCGTCTCGAGCATCGCGCTCGGCAACGACGGCGAGTATTACAACGTAAACGCCGACCAGATGGCTGCCGCCTGTGCAGTTGCCTGTCATGCGCAAACTCTGATCTTCCTTACGGAAGTTGCCGGCGTGCTCGATGCGGAAGGCGCAACCATTCGTCATCTCGATCGCAAGTCCATCAGGTCGCTGATCGAAGCGGCCGTGATCAAAGGAGGCATGCTTCCGAAGATGGAAGCCTGCCAGTCGGCCCTCACCGGTGGTGTAGGACGCGTCCGCATTTTCCCTGCCGAGCATGCAGCCGAACTCGGCGATTTCTACATGAAGAAGATTGACCTCGGAACGGAAGTCTCCGCGGCTTAACGTAAGCACAGTTTGTAAGGGACAGACATTGCTGTCTGTCCCGAAGATTTTTTGAGGGAGAAGTAGAAGAAATGCTGACTAAGAGTGCTACCGCAAGAACGATGGGGCCCAATCGGACGATCCTCAAGAAGGTTCCGCCGATGTTCAGCCTTCGCAAGCCGGACCTGCTTTCCATCCAGGACCTTACTCCCGCCGAAGTGGAAGGCATCCTTGACCTTACCGCGGCTGTTAAGTCGAACCCACGGGAGTTTGCGCGCGCCCTCGATGGCAAACAGGTTGTCCTGATGTTCGAAAAGCCATCGCTGCGTACTCGTCTCACGTTCGAAGTCGGCATTCGTTCGCTTGGCGGCAGTTCACTCTTTGTCGATCAGCGCGGCTCTTTGATAGGCGAGCGCGAGAAACTTTCCGACGTCGCCCATAACCTTGAGCGTTGGATGGATGGCATTGTCCTGCGCACATTCAAACACTCGACCGTTACCGAGATGGCGAAGAACGCCAGCATACCGGTCATCAATGGACTCAGCGATCTCGAGCATCCCTGCCAGGCGCTTGCCGACTACTTCACTATGAGAGAGAAGTTCGGATCGCTGAAGAAGATCAAGCTCGCTTATGTTGGCGACGGCAACAACGTTGCCCACTCACTGCTGCTCACAGCCGCCATGCTCGGCTCTCAGATCGCGGTCACCACTCCTGCCGGCTATGAACCGAACCACGATATCGTGCTTCAGGCCTGCGAAATCGCGGCTCGCACCGGAGCCCAGATCGACATCACCACCGATGTCGCCGAAGCCGTCAAAGGTGCGAACGTCATTTATACCGACGTTTGGGCCAGCATGGGACAGGAAGACGAGGCCGGCGAACGCAAGCAGATCTTCCATCCGTACCAAGTGAACTCCAAGCTGATGAGCCTGGCTGCGTCCGACGCTTTCTTCATGCACTGCCTGCCCGCGCATCGCGGCGACGAAGTAACGGACGAGGTAATCGACTCGCCATCCTCAATTGTCTTTGATGAGGCGGAAAACCGCCTCCACGTACAGAAATCCATTTTGCTTCTCCTCATGGGGAACTCATCAAGTCATACCTGGAGCGCCAATGCCTGATAACAACAAAGTCGTTCTCGCCTACAGCGGTGGTTTGGATACGTCGATCATCATTCCGTGGCTGATCGAAAATTACGGTTGCGAAGTGATCGCCATGGTGGCCGACGTTGGCCAGGGCGAAGACATGCAGGCCGTCGCCGACAAGGCGGTTAAGACTGGCGCTTCGAAAGTTGTCGTCGAAGATCTCCGCGAGGAATTCCTCCGCGAATACGTCTTTCCCTGCGTGAAGGCCGGAGCCGTGTACGAGAACAAGTACCTGCTCGGAACCTCAATGGCCCGTCCCGTTATCGCCAAGGCACAGGTAAAGATCGCGTTACAGGAAGGCGCCTCGGCCGTCGCCCACGGCTGCACGGGGAAGGGTAACGATCAGGTGCGCTTCGAGCACGCCTATCAGGCGCTCGCGCCAAACCTGAAGTGCATCGCTCCCTGGCGCGAATGGACGCTCAAGTCCCGCGAGGACTGCATCGAATACGCCGAACAGCGCAATATTCCGATCACCGCGAGCAAGACCAAGATTCACTCGCGTGACAAGAACATCTGGCACCTCAGCCATGAAGGCGGCGAACTGGAAGATCCGGCCAACGCGCCTGCCGACACCACCTGGCAGATGACCCTGTCCCCGAAGCACGCGCCCGATCACGAGGAACAGGTCACCATCGGTTTCGAAGCTGGTGTGCCGGCCAGGGTGAACGGTGTCGTGCTCGATCCGGTGTCGCTCCTCAATACGCTGAACGAAATCGCCGGACGCAACGGTGTCGGCCGCGTCGATCTGGTCGAAAACCGCTTCGTTGGCATCAAGTCACGCGGCGCCTACGAGACTCCGGGTGGAACGCTGATCATGACCGCGCACCACGAACTCGAAACTTTGTGTCTTGACCGCGACCTCTCGCACTTCAAGCAGCACATCGGCCTCAAATATGCCGAGATGGTGTACTTCGGGCTCTGGTTCACGCCATTGCGCGAGGCGCTCGATGCCTTCGTCGCCGATACCCAGAAGAACGTAACGGGAACGGTAAAGCTCGGCCTCTACAAGGGTAATGTCAACACGCTCTCGCGCAAGTCGCCGTACTCGCTCTACCGTCACGACATCGCGTCGTTCACCATGGGCGAAAGCTACGACCAGAAGGACGCCGAGGGCTTCATCCGCATTCTTGGCCTGCCCGCGCGTTCGCAAGCGTGGCTCAAGCAGCAGATCGACGGCGGAGCGCTCAAGCAGGCGCTCACAGGGGACTAGTTGATGGGGGCTGATAGATGAAGATGTGGGCGGGGCGGTTTCGTGAGCCGCTCGATCCTGAGTTCGATCACTGGCAGCGTTCGTTTTCTTTCGATCGCCGGTTGCTCGGCGAAGAGTTGGAAGCGAGCGCTGCATGGGCTCGGGCTCTATTCAAAGCCGGCATCCTCCTCGACTCGGAACTGAAGCAGGTTCTCGGTGGCCTCCAGACCATCGGCGAACAGTGCGTGCTCAATCCGTCAATCCTCGACCAGACCGACGCCGAGGACATCCACCACTTCGTCGAACTCCGGCTCACTGCGCTGATCGGGGAAGTAGGACTCAAGCTCCACACGGGCCGCAGCCGCAACGAGCAGATCGCCACCGATCTGCGTATCTACACGCGCAAGCAAATCGATAGCGTTACAGAGAAACTCGCCGCGCTCGCCGAAGCACTCATCGCCCGCGCCGAAGAACTCGGCCAGACGGCGATGCCCGCCTATACGCATCTGCAAAAGGCCGAGCCGGTACTGGCGGCGCACTGGCTGCTTGCCTACGTGTCCATGTTCTTCCGCGACGTCGATCGGCTCGCCGACTGCCGCAAGCGCGTCAACATCTTGCCACTGGGTTCGGGACCCGTAGCTGGCACGGGCATCAACCTCGATCGCGAATTCATGGCTCGCGAACTCGCCTTCGACGCGATCACCTCCAACTCGATGGACGCGACCAGCGATCGCGACTTCGAACTGGAGTTCCTTCAGTGTGCCGAACTGATCGGCATTCATCTGAGCCGGCTCGCCGAAGAAGTCACCATCTTCTCGACGACCGAGTACGGGTTCATCTCTCTGCCCGATTCGCTTTCGACTGGCTCCAGTGCCATGCCGCAGAAGAAGAATCCTGACGCGACCGAACTCCTGCGGGCCAAAGCCGCGAAGCTCGCCGGACTTAACGTGCAGGCCGCGATGACCGTCAAAGGTCTGCCGCTCGCCTATAACAAGGACATGCAGGAGCTCCAGCTTCCGCTGTTCGAAGCCTCCGAGACTACGTTGGCCGCGCTCTCGATCGTGACCAAGCTCGTGAGCAAACTTGTCTTCAACACCGATCGCACGCAGTCTGCCGCCACCTCCGGCTTCATGAACGCCATGGAAGCTGCCAATTACCTGGTTCGCCAGGGAGTTCCATTTCGTCGTGCGCACGAGGCCATCGGCAACGCCGTTCGCAAGGCAATGGAAAAGGGGTGCGAACTCGACGGCCTTAGCCTCGGCGAGCTGAAAGAGATCCGCCCTGAGTTCGACTCCAACTTCTACGAAGCCCTGCGGCTTTCGTCCGTTCTCTCGCACCACGATGTTCCGGGAGGTACAGCACCGAACCGTGTCCAGCACTCTTTGTCTGCCGCTAAAGAAAGGCTCAACGCGCTCCGGGAGGCCCACTATGCGCACGCGTAAAGCGATCCTCCCCGACGCCCCCGATATCCACCGGCTTATCTCGGAGTACACCTCCGATGGCACCTTACTACCACGCTCGTTACAAGAGATCATTGAGAATGTACGCGATTTCATCGTCGTCGAAGAGCGTGGTAGGGTCATCGCCTGCGCCGCCCTGCACTTCTACGGGCTCAGTCTCGCCGAGGTGCGTTCGGTCACGGTTGATAAATCCGTGCAGGGACGCAGCGTGGGCCGCAAGCTGGTCGAAGGCTTGATCCAGGAAGCGCAGAATCACCGCATTGATCGTGTGTTTCTGTTCACCCGCGTTCCTGACTTCTTCGGCAAGCTCGGCTTTGTCACCGTCCCGCACCACATACTTCCGGAGAAGGTGCACAAGGACTGCCTGAGCTGTCCGCGCCGAGAAAACTGCGACGAGACCGCCATGGTGCTGGGCGAAGCCGAGGCTGAATACGCCGTCACCTCCTACGAAGAAAATCCCCTGCGGGTGCTGAACGCCTGATGACGTCGACCGAATTGAAAGTTCCTGCCGGATTCCGTTTCGCCGCAACCCGCGCGGGAATTAAGGCCAGCGGCAATCCCGATCTCGCGCTGATCGAAGCTCCCAACGGAGCAACTGCTGCGGCGGTCTTCACCAAGAACCTCGTCGTCGCCGCACCTGTCATAGTCGGCCGCGAGCATATTGCCAAATCAAGTAAGAGTATTCGCGCCGTGCTGGTCAACTCCGGGAACGCCAACTGTGCTACCGGCAAACCGGGAGTGAAAACCGCGGAGAAGAGCTGCGAAGAACTCGCCCGCGCCATCGGCGCGAAAGCCCGGCAGATCATCCCGTCATCGACGGGCGTCATCGGCGTTCCGCTGCCGGTCGACAAACTCATCAACGCATTGCCAAAGCTGCTTACCACCCGCGGCAGTTCGTCCGACGACGCCATGTCCTTCGCCCGTGCCATCATGACCACCGATACGTGCCCGAAGACCGCGAATCGCGAACTCATCATGAAAGGGACGAAAGCCACGATCCTTGGCATCTGCAAAGGCGCGGGCATGATCCACCCGAACATGGCGACGATGCTCTGCTACATCGTCACCGATATCAAAGGCAGCCCTGACCAGCTCAGCAGGGCGCTGAAATCCGCAGTCGATCGCACCTTCAACCGCATCTCCATCGACGGCGACACCTCGACGAACGACACGGTTTGCCTCCTCGCGAGCGGCGTTTCCGGCCTTGACCTCAGCAACTCAAGGGTGTGGGACGAATTCTTAAAAGCTCTACAGGAGATCTGCGCCTCACTCGCCGCCCAGGTCGTCACCGACGGCGAAGGCGTCAAGCACGTCGTCACCTTGAAGATCGAGAGCGCCAAGTCCGAAAGGGAAGCCGACGCCATTGCCCGCACCATCGCGCATTCTGCTCTGGTAAAGACGGCATGGGCAGGCGCCGACCCCAACTGGGGACGCATTCTCGCCGCCATTGGCCGCTCCGGTGTCGAACTTGACCCATCCGGTATCGACATCTACTTTGGCGAGATACAGGTTTGCCGTCGCGGCATGGCTGACGGTTTCAATGAGGCCAAAGCCCACGCCTACCTTTCCCAGCCTTCCTTCGACATCCGTATCCAACTGAACCGCGGCAAGCACAACCTGACCTTCCTCACCTGCGACCTGACCGACGAATACGTTCACATCAACGCCGACTACCGCACCTGACGCGGAAAAGGCCCATTTAGCCGAAAATTCACGGGTACGGTTGCATTCATCTGCCCGCAACGATAGTCTTTTCGTCACCAACGCCGCCCGAGGCGGCTGCTGTTCCAAACGGCAGGGGAACAAATGGCTTCTGGAAGTCCCGGTCTCACAGGTCCCGACTCACTCATGGGCGCGGCGACGCCTTCGCTGATTTTTCTGCAAGGAAACGAAGAGCGCAAACTCACCCTTCATAAGGTCCCTTTCTCCATCGGGCGTAAAACCGAAAACGATCTTGTCATCGCCGATCCTCGCGTCTCTCGCGAACACGCCATCATCGTTCAGGAAGTTGACGGCTTCTATGTCGTCGATAAGGAGAGCAAGCTCGGCACCTACGTCAACGGCGAGCGCGTCCAGCGCCACAAGCTCAAGAAGAACGATAAACTCGAATTTGGCGTTCGAGGTGAGGCCTTCGCCGTTTTCGACCCCGACAAGCCGGCCTCAACCCCATCTTCCAGCGCACTGCTCAGCCAGCTCTCGGTTTGGAAGCCCGCCAGCGCGACTTCCGACCTTGAAACCCTGACTCTCTTTCTTGAAGCCGCGCGCAAGCTCAACACCAGCACTGTTCTGGAAGAAGTACTGGTGACGCTGATCGACGCCACCTTACGCCTCACGAAGGCCGAGCGCGGCTACGTCTTTCTCAAGCAGGAAGACGGCTCCCTCAAGCTGGTCGTCGGGCGTAACGTCAAGGGCGAACCGCTTCCCGACGACAACAGCATCTCCCGTTCCGTTCTTCGCGACGCGCTTTCCTCAGCAAAGGAATTCCTGCTGAGCGACTCCGAAGACCTCGCCAAAATGTCGGCCCGCGAGAGCATCGTTGCCTACAACCTGCGCACGGTAATCTGTATTCCCCTCCGACGGACGCAGCTTGGCGCCGAGAAGTCCGATAAAGTCCCGGAGCTTCGCGGCCTGCTCTATCTGGACAGCAAGTTGCTCTCCGGCAAGTTGTCGCAGGTCAGTCACGACATCCTGCGGGCGATCGCGACCGAAGCCGCTTCGCTCGTCGAGAACGCTTATCTCGTCCAAGCCGAAGAAGCCCAGCGCCGCTACCAGCAGGAGATGAATATCGCCGCCAGCATCCAGCAGCGACTGATGCGCGTGACCATTCCTTACGTGCCCTACGCGCGCGTTGAGGCGAAAAACATATCGTCAAAGGAAGTCGGCGGTGACTTCTACGACGTAGTTTGCACTGATAAGAGCCTTACGGTTGTCGTTACAGACGTCAGCGGTAAAGGTATTTCTGCCGCATTATTGGCGTCAATTCTTCAAGGGTTGCTTTATGCCCAGTTGGCCCAGGAGATCCCGCTCCAAGACGTCGTTGCGGTCGCCAATCGCTTCCTCTGCGAAAAGGTCGCTGGCGAGAAGTACGCGACCATGCTGCTTGCTCGTCTCCATCCCGACGGGCGCCTCGACTACATCAACTGCGGCCACGTTCCGCCAATGCTGGTCAGCCCCGATTCTTCCCAGCCATTGCAAGGCGGCAATCTTCCTGTCGGTTTGCTTCCGGAGGCCGCCTACGAAGCTGGTACGGTTCAGCTGACACCCGGCAGTCGCATGATTGCCGTCACCGACGGCGTTACCGAAGCAGAGAATCCTGCTGACGACATGTTCGGCATGGACCGGCTACAGGAACTCTTCCCGCAATCGCAGAACATCGAGCACGTATTTCAGGCGGTCGTCCAGTTCTGCGCGGGTAAGCCGTTTAACGACGATTGCACCGTTCTACAGCTCAGTTACAAGCCCGCGGGGGACGGAAAGACTGTCGATCCGGAGGCTACGGCTTCGCCTCTCCGAACGTGAATCGGGTTCGGCGTGCAGCTTGCAGGTCTGAGAGACCGAACTCGGCAACCCCAAAATCCCGTGGTTACCTGCAAGACCGAAGCAAGCTGCACCCGCGCAAACCTTCTGCCTAGGGTTGCTTATTCACCAGGTATCCGGTGATTGTCATGCTTTGGAAGCTTGCCTGGTAGATACTCCCAGCCGAACCAACCTGGAGCTCCGGCGTATGACCTTCATCAACGTAGAAATCCACCTCCTGGTTGAAAGCTATCGAGGGGAAGAAGAACGCCCCATCCACCGCAGTCAGCGGTAACATGACGGCGACATTTGTGTCCGTATCGACTGACAGCGCAGCGAATCCGCTGACGTTGGCGCTGATCCACCCGTTGATATGGGTAATCCGCAGCCGCATGCCCGCCGGAACCGTCGTTCCCACCAACAGACACTCGTTGGTGAAAGGGCAATTGGGTTTCCCGGAAACGAAATAAGGTACTCGCGCCGGCTCATCCACGCTTCTCACCATCACCGGATTCGACGGCGGATTCGTGACCTGTACTAACGCTGCCGTTACGGCGTGGGCTACGCGAGGGCTGCACACAGTAATTACGGCAATCGCCAGTGTGAATGTCAAAGCTATCAGGAGGTAACGTCTTGCGGAGTGCATGTTTCTTATCCCTTCATTGAGTTTGGTTGGGGACCGGAAGAACGTATACGCCGAATATCTGGCTGCTGGAGCGGACAGATATCGGAACAGAAGTCTAGTGGGAGGGGCTGAGGCGGCGATTCTGCCATCGCCGTCTATCGCGGTCAACGATCAAATGCGAGATTGGGCGCAGGAAATAGTACAGGCTGCAAAAGTTTGCAACCTGCACGCACGACAACACTTGGCAGCAGTGCCGGTACGCTTTTGCTATTTCGCCTCTCCGGACTTAACCAAGCTCCACGGACCAGCCTGCATGTCGGGCAGTACGGAACGCTGCCAGTCGTATTCCGGACGTTCCTTCAGGAATGGCTCCGCCAGGAAGTCGGTCCCGCATGGATGCCCTCGCCGCGCATAGAAGCTCATCTCTTTCGCCATCGTGCTGTCCATGGCCTTGCCTTGCACCGCTCCGCCCGGGTAATACGGCGGCCAATCGAATTGCGGCACACCTCGCGGCGATGTCTCCGAGTGCCCGCACAACGTGCGTTCGTCCGCGTCTTCCTTATTCTCGTAAGTATCGAAGTGGTCGCCAAGGAACTTCTGCGCCATCTCCACGTCGATCTGTCCCTTAGCCGGCTCAATCAATTGCTCCCAGCGGATCTTGCGCGCGTTCGGCGAACTCGATTTGTCGTTCGAGTCGAACGTGGTCTCGTCCTTCAGAAGCAGTGGGTCGCGCGCCCAATTCGATCCCGCGAAGTATCCGTCCTTTGTGCGCCAGACCTTGTAATGCTTCAGCCCAAGCTCGAACTGCGCGATCTCGCCGGTCTTGTTGTCGCCGATCAGCCAATCATTCGCATAACCACCGTTGTTGTGGTCGACCATGATCTTCACGTACTGGTCGATCGAATTCGCGTACTGCATTGCCTTGCGCGCGCGCACGAACTCAGGAACTCCATTCGGATCGAATCCGTGAAATTGCGTGATCGTGGTCTCCGTGATCACCATCCCGGCGGTGTTCACCCCGAAGTCGTCGTCGCTGGCGATGATCCCCGGATAGCCATCCATCAGGAATCGATAGCCCTTCTGCGGCACGATGTCGAAGATGATGTTCCACCGTGCGCCTTCGTAGATACCGGTCCAGTTGTTGTGCGCGATAACGATCTTGTGATCTTTGGTGTAGCTGCCGGTCGCGATGAAGGCACTACAGTTTCCGGGACTGTGAATGCTCGGCGCGTTCACCGTCTTGTCCTTCTCGTTCAGCCAGGGTACGTAGTAATCCGGAATCTCCAGGCTGCCGTTCAACGTGACGATGTCCCAAAGATCGACGTCGAGTCCGGCCGCTTTCGCGCCATCGGCGATGCCTTGCAACTCCTGGCGATACTCGGTCTCGATATGCGGCCACAACACCTTTTGCGACGTTTCACGATAGAAGTTCCAGTCGCGCTTAGTGTTGTGTAGCGTGCCAACTTTCATGGCTTCGATCGCGCCCTTGATTTCCGGCGCCAGCAGGTAACCATGTTGGTAGCCAATGTCAGACGGGCTGCCTTCGAGGTGAACGTAGATCCAGCGATCGCGCTCGAAGCGATAGGCCTTGGCGAGGCGGGCGTCAGCGGCTTCGGCCAGAAGGCCGCAGCCAAGCGTTACAAGCAATGTTGCCAGCGAGACCGCACAGCGGAACCTTGAACCCATGGTTGAAGTCCTCAGTAATTGGCGAGCAGTGTAAACAGTCGGGTCGGTCGCTGGCAATCAGATCAGCACATCGAGAGTCTGCTTCACGTCTTCTTCGGCCCTGAACTTGACTGCGGCGCCGAGCTTCGCGAAAAGCAGGTTGATGTCATCAATCGTCATGCCGGCGATCGCTTCGCGCAGCTTCGCGGCTTCCGCAGCGGTTTGCTTGCGGTCGCCAGGACTCAAGTCGGCGACATAGGCTCGCGCGGCGATGATCGGCGATCCGTGCTCCGGAATCATGTCCTGATGCAGATAACCGCGGGCAAACTCGCGCAGGTGAGGGAAGCGGGCGACATCGAATTCAGGGCGTCGCGTCATGGCTTGCACTCCGGATAGCTCGTCAGCACGTAATAGCCGTCGCCATCGGCTCGCAGCACGACGATGGCGTGATCGCAGGGAACCGATCCGAGGGCGCGCGGAAACATCACGCGACCGATCGAGTTGTTCGCGTCTGCGTAGTCGAGCACGAGGTTCGGGCGATGCGGACCGCGCTCGATCCAGCGTTGAATTTTGTCAACGTTTTGCGCGAGCGCAGCGGCGACGACGCGCTCCGCGGTGGCGCGATCGGTGTAGGTCGAAGCCGCCGAAATGTCGGGTTCGCGTTCGATCCGTTGATGCAGTTCGGCATCGGTTTTGCCGACGTGGCGCGCGAGCGTGTGTCCGCCGCGAGCTTCATCGGTGGCAAGGTCATGAGCGGTTGCTGGTTGTTCGGCTCCGGAACGCGGCGCTCGGCAAGCCAGCAAGCTTGCGAGGCAGAAACATGCAATCGGTATCCATCGCCGCTGCCGAGCAAGGTTCATGGGAATAGAGTAATGCA
>Ga0335069_10003664_pt1 | contig 23094 bp, 30 predicted proteins | sample Lox_Sample_11_FD_206714 | JGI IMG/M metagenome (GOLD analysis project Ga0335069, IMG submission 206714) | Soil microbial communities from Loxahatchee National Wildlife Refuge, Florida, United States - Lox_Sample_1.1 | ecosystem: Environmental > Terrestrial > Soil > Wetlands | place: USA... | reverse complement strand
GGGCGCCAGCGCACCGGGTCCGAACCGTTCGACGGCGAGTTCGAGAGGAAGATGACCGTCGTGTTCGCGGTGTAGACCGCTTCGAGACCGCCCCACGCGGCCACGAGCGCGGCCCACGTCGAGAACGGGTGCGTCAGCGTGCCGGGGCCCACGGCCGACGCGTTGCCGGTGCTGTTCTGCGGGTCGACGTACAGGGTGCCCTGGAGCAGCGAGGTGGTCTCGCCGGGGTCGAGCGCCGACAGCTGGGCGTACACCGACGCGACGTCGTTCGAGAGCGCGATCCCACCGAACCCGGAGGGGGGCGCAGCGTCGAGACTCGCGGGCGTGAGCGGGACCCCGAAGTAGAACTGTCCCGTGCCGCGGTTGATGCCCTGCGCCGTCGAGAGGCTGTTCATCAGCAGCGTGGGCGTGCCCAAGAACGTGAGCTCCGCGGTGTTCGCGTAGTAGAGTTGCCCGGGCTGGGTCGCGTTGCCGACGTTGACCGTGTACGTGCCGTAGATCGTGTTGTTCGGGTAGTTGAACTCCTCGATGATCACAGGGCCGAGCGCGTAGAGCGTCCCCGTCATGCAGACGCCGCCGACGCTCGAATTGCCGCTGTTGCCCCCGTCGCCGCCGGTCCCGAAGATCAGGCTGTGGTGGACGATCATGTCGGCCGCGAAGGACGACCCGTGCGACTGCGAGAAGAAGGCACCGTCCGGGTTGTCGGCCGCTCCGTTCAGCGCACCCCCGTAGCAGCCGCAGTTCCGGAAGTAGCCGCCCCCCGGTATCCAGCAGTTGAAGACCTGCTCGGCCACGCCGTTGTTCGGGTCGCCGAGCCCGTCGAAGAGCGCGTCCACGCGGCACTCGGTGAGCCGCACCGTCGTGCTGATCTGGCAACTCTGCAGGTTCTCCGTGAAGCCCGTGAGGTCCGGGATCCAGACGTGCCCGACCATGCAGAGTATGCCGTCGCCGGTCGCCGGCCACACGCCGACGGTCGTGGGGGCCAGGCGCACGATGTTGACCTTTGGGCAGCGGTAGATCTGGACCGTGTCGCCGTTCGCCCACGCGTTGTTCTCGGCCGGGATACCGCCTCCGCCCAGGCTCCCGCCGCCAGGCCACCACGCCGCCGGCGGCACGGCCGTCACGCTTGGATTGAACGGTTGCGTGAGCGTCTGCGTCGACCCGCTCACGGAGTCGACCCACGCGACGGAGTTCGCCCTCGACGTGTTGACCAGCATCGTCCCCGACGTCGCGCTCGCGCCGAGCTGCGCCGTCGCCGCCCCCGCCGCCGACTTCGCGACGAAGTCCGCGATCGTCGTCGTCGCGACGAGCGTAGGGACCCCGAAGAAGTTCACGAGCGCGCCCATGTTTAGGATCGGCTCGAAGACGATGTCTTCGGCCACGTCGTCGCTCAGGAACCCGAACACGACGCCGTTCGTCTCGGACCCCTGCGGGTAAGTCGGCCGGAAGGTCCCGAGCCGGCGCAACGCTTCCCCGTAGGTGAGGAGCGCCGTCGCCGTGGTGAGCCCGTCGTTCGAGTCTGAGCTCGTACCCTCCGAGTTCTGGTTGTCGATGTACCAGACCTCCTGCGACCACGAGCCGTTCTCGGGGGGCGTGGCCGGCCCGGAGAAACTCTGGAGTCGGAGCGACTGCGTGGGGACGTTCGACGCGGGACCCGTACCGATCGTGTCGCCGGTCAGGGTGACGCTCGTCACACCGGTAGCACCCGTGGCCCCCGTACTCCCGGTGGCTCCCGTGGCCCCGGTCGACCCCGTGGAACCAGTGGAACCCGTGGCGCCGGTCGAACCGACCCCCGTGGCGCCTGTAACGCCGGTCGACCCCGTGGCGCCGGTGGAACCGGTGGTACCGGTCGACCCCGTGGCGCCGGTGGTGCCCGTCGAACCGGTGACGCCGCCCCCCGTCGCGCCCGTGCTCCCTGTACCGCCGGTGGCGCCAGTCGCACCGGTGGCGCCAGTCGAACCCGTCGCTCCGCCGTGTGGGCCCGTGGCGCCCGTGGCGCCGGGGACAGGTGCCTGCGGGTACGTCTCCCTGGCGTAGCGCCCGCGACCGATGATCCTGCCCATGGGTCCCGGTCAGTCCCCCCTCAGAGCTTCATCCCGTCGATCAGCGCGGCGAGTCGACGAGCCTGCTCCGGCTGCAGCTTGATCGTACCGACCGAACCGGTCTCCGCGTCGTCGTCCGTGATCTCGACGGAACCGTCGTCGAACTGGTGGACCGTCGGGCACTTCTTGTACCCGCAGCACATCGTCTCCGTGTGGACCACTCGCGGCCCCGTGACCCGTCGATCTATCTCGCCCATGGCCTCATCCTGTCGCGGTTGGGACTTCCTGGATAGACAGCCTCGAGTTGAAGGCGTCCAGCTGGATGTCGCCGTTGCTGTTCGCGTTCACGAACACGTTGATGTTGGAGGTCGTGCCGATCGGCAGACCGATGACCGTCTGGAACGAGACCGAGGCCTTCGCGCCCTCCTCCCCGGGGACGAAGTTCGCCGTGACCGGGTGGGGGAGCGCGACACCACCGACACCGACTTGGACCGTGAGCTGGTCCGAGTCCCCGAGGCTGGAGCACTCGACGGTGCCGGTGACCAAGACGTCCCCGCTCACCTGCGGGGTGATGGGTACGTTGGTGCCGGCCCCGCCGCTCTCGATGCTCGAGAAGGAGATCGGTTCCTGGGCAGCGGTGACCGGCATGGTAGCCGCGGGGCCGAACGCCGAGTTGCGCGCGTACGGCGCGCCCAGACCGTATACCCCGCCTCGAGTCGGGTAGGTCTCCGAGGCGCCTCTCCGACCGATCCTCGATGCCATGGTTGTCTCCTACTTCCTCTTCAGGCGGCGCGAAAGGCCCCTGCGCGCGGGGGCGCGCCGGGCGGGCGCGCGGCGGTGGGTAGGGGCCGGCGCCGGCGCGGGAGCGCGGCGGGTCCGGTGCCTCGTGATGGCCTACTCGTGGGCTCCGGTCGCGACGACCGCCACGATCCCGACGAGGCCGAGCGCGCCGAGCACTCCCGCGACGGCCATCGCGCTGCTGCCACCCTTCGGGGCGACGATGCCGCCCGGCACCATGGAGGACTGCTGCAGAGGCGAGGCGCCGCCGCCGGGCGCCGACGGCATGAACCCACCGTGCGCCGACGGGGACGGGGCCGCGTGCGGGGACGGGGCAGGGCCGCCGCAGTTGCTCTGCCCCTTGGGGGCCCACCAGCCCGGGCGCGGGGTGCACGCGGGCGGAGCGTTCGACATGACGAGGCTCGCGGCGTGCGCGGTCGAGGCGCCCCACTTGCCGTCGGGCTGGAGACCGAGCGCCGCCTGCGCCGCGCATACGGCGCCGACGTTGGCCGCGCTGCACGGGTCGAGCGACGCCATCGCCATCACGGCCGGGGGCGGCGGAGGGGGGAGCGGAGCGCCCGGGGGCGGCGGCGCGGGAGGAGCCGACGAGGGGGCCTGGCTTGCAGGCGCGGTCGCGGTCGGGATGACGAGCGGCGGCATCACCATCGGGGTCGCCGACGGTGCGGGAGCGCCCTGGCCGCAGTTGCTCTGACCAGCAGGGGCCCACCAGCTCGGGCGCGGGCTGCAGGCGCCGGGTGCGCCCGGGACGGCGGCCTGCGCGGCCTTCGCCGTCCCCGCCCCCCACTTGCCGTCGACGCCGATGCCGAGCGCCGCCTGCACGGCGCAGACGAGCGAGACGTTGTTCGGGTCGCACGGGTCGCCGGCCGCGAGGAGCGCCTGGACCGCGTCGCTCGCGGCGTCGCCGACGGAACCGTCCGCGACCCCGTACGGGTTGCCGCCGTACTCGTAGTCGTGGCGACCCCTCCGCAGCCGCTCCCGCTCCCGGAGCTCCTCCTCGTAGCGGTGACCCGCGAGGACGTCGCCCACGCCGTGCAGACCGCGCCGCGGTTCGAACCGGAAGCGGCCGGGGTGGTAGGCAGGCGCCGGCGGGGGGATCTGCTGCTGCTGCCACGGCTGTTGCCATGGCTGTTGCCACGGCTGCTGCCAACCGCTCGCTTGCTGCTGCCACCAGGGGACTTGAGGGGGCGGGGGCGGCGCGACGAAGGGCTGGGGCTGGGGCGTGAGGTACTCGTGGCGGTGCGGGACGCGCAGCCGCTCGCCGGGGTACAGCGCGCTCCACGTCTGCTGGCCCGAGACGTTCACGACGGGCTTGCTCGGGTTGGCGGCGATCAGCTGGTACACGTGGATGCCGAACCGCCGCGCGATGGAGTGGGGAGTGTCCCCTTGCTGGACCGTGTAGTGGCGCATGTGCCTTTACCGCTTCCTTCTGTTGGTGTTACGGCGACGCGCGACCGCGTAGACGACGCCGCCCACGGCGGCGCCCGCAGCCACGCCGATGCCGACCCTCGCCGGCATGCTGAGGTGCTCCAGGTACGAGACGATCCCGCGGTGGACCTTCGCGACCGTCGCGAGCGCGGACGGCGGCTGACAGAACTGCTTCTTCGGGTCGGGGAACGGGGTCGGAAAGTCCTCCGGGTGCATCCCCACGATCGTGAGGAGCGCGCAGAGCGTGTCCTCGTCGAGGGTCCCGTCCGTGCGCAGCGTCTTGGCCGCACCGCCGCTCGGGGTCGCGTAGTGCGTGTTCCACCACGCCTGGAAGCAACCGACGGCGGCCGCCATGTGCTGCGTGGGGTCCGCCCACGTCGGGCACGAGCTCCCCGACGTACTCATGATCTTGTCGTTCAGCGTGAGCAGGGTGTTCTGCACCCACGCGAGCTGCCCGGTCGCGAACTTGGGGTCGACGGCGGGGTCGCTGGGGCCCGACAGTCCGTTCATCGCGGACCAGCACGGGCTGCCGCCGCAGCCGGCCAACGCGAGCGAGTCGCCGACGCCGTACGATCGACCGTAGTGTGCCCTGTTTTCCATCGCGGAATGTCCTGTCACTCGAGGGTGGATGCCGCCGATCCCGTAGTAGTCCACGCGGGTCGGAGAGAGGGTGCGCCGCGTCCATCCGGGGACGGGTCCATCGCCGCAGTCGACGCACGGAGTCGGTCGGGGGAGCCCTTTCGCGTGGCAGCACGCGAGCCGGCGCATCCCCTCGTCGGTCGGTCCCTGGATCGGAACGTCGTCGACGAAGTTCGGGTGGCCGTAGGCTTGGGCGGGAGTCGTCATGGAAGCCTCACGGGAGTCACTGCTTGCGGCGCCATCGACGCGGTCGGCTTCGGCGCGCGACTGGGGGACGCGATCCACGCGCCGACGAGCGCTCCGAGCGCACCGATGGCGATGGCGCGGTTCACCCTCGACTGCTCCGTGCTCCCGAGATGGGAACCGATCGTCCCGCCGATCGTCGAGCTGAGCGCGATCGAGATCATCTGCCCGTTGGTCACGGCACGCCCTCCCCGATGTTCTGGTCGAAGACGAGCGAGCCCGCGATGGCGCCGTACTGCGCGTAGGCGCTGTAGGCGACGACGAACTGGTCCTCGGAACTCAGCGCAGAGAACTGGTTCGCGGTCGCGTCCTCCCCGAACGAGGGGTTCGTAGCCGGGTCGTTCTGCCGGACGATCGCATAGAGCGCGACGTCGCACGGTGGGTTGATCGGGATGTCGATCGCCCGCTGCGTGTAGCGGTCGCGCCAGTGGTAGCGGAGCTCGTGGATGTTGCCGAGGCTCGACGTCACCGGCGTGCCCCATGGCCGCCCGCCATTCGGCGGCACGTACGGCGCGAGCGACTGGTAGAGGAGCGCCGGGCTCGCGCTATCCATGTAGCAGAGCCCGTCCGCGTTCAAGGGGTTCCGCTGGTCGCGCTGGCTGCTCCGGCCGACGATCATCACGTGCCACGAGATGGCGCCGTCGAGCGGGTGCCACAGCGGCTGGCGGATCTCTCGCCGGAACGTGACCGTGCCCGAGGCCGGGGTGCTGCCGAGCGGGCCGGTCCCGGCGGGGATCCGCGCGACGAGCTCCGCATACTGCCGCATCCCGACGAGCCGGATGCCGCGGTTGTCCGCGCTCTGCTCGCCCGCGTTGAAGCTCGCCCGCGCGAGCATGAAGACGTAGCGCGCGCCGCCGATCGCCGCGCTCGGCGTGGCTGGTACGACGAGCCCCGTGTACGCAGTCGTCTGGTACGGGTCACTGCCGATGAACGCGAACTCCGCGTTCGGGCCCGCAGCTACGATCTCGTGTCGACCGTCGAAGAGCGCCGTACGGACCCCTTGCGCGACCCCACCGGGGTAACGCTGCAAGCGGATCACTCGGGCTGTGCGCTCCTCATTCGCCATCGCGCTCCTCAGCAGTTCGGCCCGAGCATCTTGTCCAAGTCCGGGCACTCGAACCCGAGCTTGCGCAGCTTGTGACGGGCCTCCTCGTCGTCCATGTCGTCCATGACCTTGTCGAGGAACTGGAACCCAGTGAACGTGATGTTCACGGTGAAGGGGACGCTCACCGGCGTCTGCGTGAGCACGGCCGATACCTTGACGTTGGACTGCTTGTAGAGCGGCCAACCCTCGGGCCACGTCACTGCGAAGACGTCGAAGAAGTTGCCGATGTCCGTGAACGAGTCGGAGTTGTTGACGAGGTACTTCGGTCCCCCGAAGACGGCCATGTTCAGGCCCACTCCGACGAGCCCCGACTGCTTCAACTGGTTGAAGTAGAGGCTCTGGAACGGCGAGCCCGGGAAGCTGTTCTGCTGGAACAGTCCGTAAGTGACCCGCTCGATGATCGTGTCTTGCGAGAGGTTGTTCTGGAACGAGGCGATGACGGGCGGCGCGTTGACGGTGCTCGCCGAGAAGACGATGTTGAGGTCGTCGAGGAACGGTACCCTCGGTACGCCCAGGACGTAAGCCAGCGCCACGCGGGGGGCGTAGAGCGCCAGGTTCTTGATGTCGGTGTCCTTGGGCTGCATGGCGCGCTAGCGGTCTCCTCGCGTGAGCAGAGAGTGGGGTGCGGATCGCGTCTGCCGGTCGGACCTATTCAGGACCCAGTCAGGAATGGCCCCGCTCGGCAGGCGCGCACCGCGTTCAGGGGTCAGGGGCCCAGGAGAGGAGTCGATCCCCTCAGGGCCCCCGCGGTCCTCTCAGGTGTGCATCGACGGCGACATGATCTTCGGCAAGTTGGACTGGCAGTACGCCTTCCAACCGCCGGGCATCTCCCACCCCTTGATCTTGATGCCGATCTTGAGGATGCCGCCCTTGAAGATCTCGCGGCTCGTGTTGACGCTCTGCGAGACGAGCACGGGGGTCGTGTCGAGCGTCTGCTCCAGCATCGTGTTGACGCCGTCCACCACGATCGCGTCGCCCGTCGGCGTACCCGGCGTCACGGGCGCCGGATCGATGTTCGTGAAGTCGGACAGGTTCTCGTCCGGCTCGACGTTCGTGCCGAGCGGGTCGTTCGTGATCGTGACCGCTTGGAGCATCAGCGCCTGGTGCACCGAGTCCTGCACGACGAACTGCATGCCGATGGGGATACCGCGCTCGAGGAAGCACGGGCTCTCGATCGGTCGGTACATCTGGCCCTTGCAGCCGTACCCCTGCCAGCGCAGGCCGCCCCAGGTGACCGGCGCGAGGTCGAAGTCGCGCGTCGGGTGGAACACGCCGACGTTGACCGTCGTGCTCGTGCTGTTGACACTGCCGACGCGTCGGAAGTTGACGGGCAGGAAGATCGAGGCGGAGCCCTTCGAGCGGTAGAGGGCGTTCGTCGCCGCCACGAACTCGATGATCGGGACCTCGCTCGTACCCGACGCCTGCGCGTCGGCGAACGAGCCGAAGTAGCTGACGTCCGCCGCGAGCTCGTTCAGGACGAGCTCACGCTGCGAGGTCCGCCACTGGAACTGGTAGGCGTTGATGAAGTTCCAGCCCGCGCGCCAGACGTCGGCGCCGAACTCGAAGACTGCGGCCGAGAAGTTGCTGCCGTCCGTCTCCACCGCGTCCGACATCGCGCTCGCGACGAGGTCGTTGTTCGTGAACACGTCCGGCGAGGGCGGGGGAGCGGCCACGCTGCTCGGCGCGGTCCACGCGTTGCCGATCGTCGAGAAGCTCATCGGTTCGCAGAAGACGTGGACGCCCACGCCCTGCGCGAGGATGTCCGTCTGCAGGATGCCGTTGATGAGGAACGTCGAGTCGATCGATGCGACGCCCGGGACGGCCGACGAGCCCGAGAGCAGGTTCACGGTGTCCCCGAAGGTCGCCGCAGCCTCGTCGCTCGTGAGCGGGAGCGGGATGGTCCACACGACCTCCTCGACCACGGGCACGTTGCCGAACGAGCAGCGGAGGCACTTCTCCGCGGCCGCGAGGGCTCCCGTACCCGTCGGCTCCTCACCGAGTCCGAACTGGATCCGGCGCACCTTGTCGCGCTCGAACTGTTTGATCTGCCTACCGAGGATGCTCTTGCTCGAAGCCATGGTCTTCATCTCCTGTTGCCCCGCCGTTTCTCTGGTCCGCCGCGGGGCGTTGCGTGTTCTCTCAGACTCGTTGCGACTCTTGGGTGGGGGTCAGATCCAGTGAGCTCGCGTCACCGGATGCTGAAGAGGGGCTCTTCCTGGGCGTCACCGATGAAGCCGAGGAAGGGGTTGTCGCTACCGACGCAGCCGCAGTCAGCCTCACTCGAGGGGCCGACCTGCGGGCGCGCGGGGGGTCCCGGCGGCCGACCCTGGGGCGGCCCAGGCATCCGGTTGTGGTGACCAGAGACGCCCGTCGGGGCGGGCACGGGCGGCGGGAGCGCCGAGGCGTCCGGCGGAGGGGGAGCCGCGGAGGGGTCCAAACCAGGGCCCGAGGGCGGAGCGCCACCCGGGGCCGGAGCCGCCGAAGCGTCCGGAGCCGGCGCGCCCGCAGGCGGAGCGCCGTGGTGGCGGTGGATCGGCAGGTAGAGGCCGTGCAGGATGTGGAGTCGGTCACCGACGGTGGCCGCGACTTGCTGCAGGACCTCCAGCGGGACGTTGGGGAGCGCCCGCTGGAGCGCGCCGACCACGTCGTGCGGGTGCCGCGCCGTGTGGAGCACGGCGACCGTCGCGGCGGGCGGGGGGACCTGCGCCGCGGTGGCGATGGCGTTCGCGGCGGTGGTCAAGGCGTCTGCAACGGGGGCGTCACCGATCCCGAGCACCGCACCGTACTGCTGGTCCCACTGGCGCCGCCGCTCGTTCTCGAGCCGGTGCCAGTTCGTGTTGCCCCAGTAGGGCAGACTGTTCTGCTGGAGCTCCCACTGGCGCCGGCGATTCCACTCGTTGCGGTGCCAGTCCTGGGTGCGCCAGTCACCGAGCCCCGACCAGCCCGGGGCGGCCGGCGAGTTGGTCCCGTGCAGGTGTCCGCCGCCGCGGTGGCTGGCAGCGGCCCACACTTCCGAGACGGTCGCGAAGCGGGGTTGGCCCGGCCAGAGTCCGGCGTAGTACCCCTGCATGGAGGGGAGTCCGCCGTTGTGGTGGTGATGCGCCTCGGGGGCCGGGGGGGCTCCGTCATGCGCCTCGGGCGGCGGCGGAGCGTCGGGCGGAGGGGGGCCGGGAGGGGCTCCCGGAGGGGGGCCGCCGGGTCCACCGTGCGCCGGCTCATCGCAGAGGCCAGCTTGGCAGCGCAACGCTTGCGCTACGTCCATGTACGGCGAGCTACCAGCCAGGGCGAAAGGGCCGACGTCGCCGGGCCCGCCGACACCCGTAGGAGCCTGGTCACTGCCCGAGAGCGCCCCGAACGTGACGCCGGCGGCGTGATCCTGGCCTGCGCGGAGGTTCGCCGCAGCGACGACTTCGGCGGGGTACAGGCGGGCGACGGTGGAGTGCTGGAGCGCAGCCGTGGTCGTGTCCTTCGGGCCGAGCCACGCGCCCATCACGACGTTGTTCCAGAACGTCTTGAAGAGGCTGATGCCCGCGCCGACCGACGCTCCCTCGAGCGAGTGGCGGAGGAACGGGTGCTTCACGTAGAAGCTGCCGATCCCCGGGGCCGCGGTCGCGACGATGCCCGCCGCGATGCGGGCGAGGTTCGGGCTCGCGGCGACGTTCAGCGTGTTCGCGAGGGTGCCCGCACCGTCGCTCGTGAACTTGTGCTTGTCCGTGGGCGCTGCGCCCGAGGGGTTGTAGGTCGCGAGCAAGCGGTCGAGACCGTCCGCGATCGCGAAGCCGAGACCACCGAAGAGGATGGTGGCGGCGAACTCCGCCCCGTACATCCCGCGGCCGCTGCTGCTGCCGCCGGCGGGCAGGTCGAAGAGCCGGTGCACCCGGTGCCCACCGCGACGACGACGACGACGACGACCGCTCTCGCTCACCCCGGTCGCCGCGGGCTCACGCGTGCCGTACTTGCGCGCCTTGCGACGACGCCAACCCTTCTTGGCGGCCTTGCGGTGCCCCGCCGGGTCCCCACGCCAGGACTCGCTCGCGCGAGCGCGGCGACGGCGGCGCGGCGACATCATGTGAGCTGAGCGCTTCGGCGAGCGGCGACGACGGCTCGCCTCCCGCGTTGTGGCGCGGCGACCGCGCTTCGAAGCGGTGCTGCGGGCGGCGGCCTTCGCGCGTCGGTGCGCCCAACCCTTCTTGGCGGCTCTGCTGCGCTTGGACGGGGTAGCGACGGTCCGCTTGGCGGACCCGCTGCGGCGACTGCGACGTTTGGAGGCTTTCTTGGTGGCCATGCTCTCTTCCCTTGCGACTACGGCGCGGATGCCGCGGCCGAGTGTGATGGTCCGTTTGACCGTGCTGCTACCTGGATCGAACTGCCGGAGGTGGACGTACTGGGCGGTGACGTCCACGTCCCCGCTCCGGTAACCGTGCGACTGGGCCCATCGCTTCGCGTTGCGAGCTGTCCACCCTTCGTCGCGCCGAAAGAGGAGCGACTGGACAGCCATCGAGGAGCGCTTGCGCTCGGTCGCTGTCCGTGAGGCAGTCGCGGGGTAACCCGACTGCGACGCACGGAGTTCAGCGAGTCGTTTCTCATAGATGCCCATGGGCCCAAGTACGCGCCACCAAGAGGCTTTCAATGCACACTGAGCGCGTCAAACGAACTCTCGAGGTTCGCCCGAGGAGCGTCCGCACGAAGCTCGTCCATGACCGATCGGTCACGCAGGGGAATCCGCGACGGATTCCGGCACCTTGCGAGCTCACACCCCTGTGGTTAGCGGCGGGCGAGTGGGGGGCTTCAAAAACGTCACAGACCGTGGCGCAATCGCACGGAGTTGGGCGCCCCGTTGGCGGCCTGACGGACGCCCGAAGTTTAGCGGTCACGTGCGTGCGCACGGTGTGCACGGCGTCGAGCGCGATGCATCCGCGCATCTTGTGCATCGTGCATCGTGCATCGTGCTGCATCGTGCACCGTGCTGCATCGTGCACCGTGCTGCATCGTGCATCCCCGTGCACGCGCTGCATCGCGTGCTCTGGTGCATCGGCGCATCGCGCGCGACCGCGCCGGATGCATTCAGCTCCGCGCGCTTAGGCGCGGTGCAGTGCGGACTCAGCGACCGAAGAGGCCGGGGTACTTGAGGGCGATGGGGTCGACGAGCCCTTCTCGCGCGCTCGCGCCGCTCAGCCCCACCGTACCGCTCATCCCCACGAAGTCCCCCGACCCGAGCTCCTTCGCGTCGGCGCTGGGGTCGTACCACCACTCGCGCATGTGCGGCGTGATCCGGCCGACCGGCAGCTTCGTCGTGCCGTCCATCTTGACCCAGTCCCCCATGTCGTCCTTGAACGCCATGAAGACGTGGGTGGGCGTGTCGAACGGCTCCCGGTGACTCGAGCCGACGATCGCAGCTGGGATGCCGATGCACATGCACGCGGCGGCGAGGGTGATACTGGCTTCGTCACAGTCCCCGCCAATGATGCAGAGTCCGCCCTCGTCGAGGCAGAGCAGCTGGTCAGGCGTCGCCATGAACTCGCCCATCACGGGGTCGTGCACGTAAGGCACCTTCTCGCGGAACGCGTCGAGGATGCACGCCGCTTTCTCGCGGCGACCGCCGGTCGACACGCCGCACTTCGCGAGCTGCTGGGTGACCCACGCGCGCAGGCGCGGTGACATGCGCGCCTTCCACGCGCGCTCGGCGACCTCCTTGAGCGAGAGCTTCGCGCCCCGCGCTCCGGCGGGGTGCGGTCGAGCGTCCGTCACCACACCCGGAACGGGTTTATCGATCATCGTCTATGCCTCGAGTGAGAGCGCGTGGAGGGTGCCGGATGGTGCGACTGCGCCAAGTAGACGATGCCGGCGAGCGCGCCCGCGGCGAGTACGCCGATCCCCAGGATCGTCGCCGGGGTGAGGTCACCCAGCGCGGCCGACGCGTGACCGCTGGGGACCATCGACATCGATCGAGTGGGCCTGCTAGCACCACACGCGGCCGGCGCGCTGCCGAGCACGCGTGCGACCGCGTCGGCCGTCGCCTGCTCGTAGTTGCCGGTCCCGACGGGGACCGACGGCGCCTGCTCGGCGTTCCATGCGAGCTTGAACGCGTGCACGGCGCCGTTGACCGCGCTGCCGGACCGCGCGACGGAGGAGCAGTAACCGGTGTCCGCCGCGATGGCGGCGACGACTGCCTGGGCCGCGCTCGTGAGCCGCGCCGACGCCGTCACGCCGCCCGCGTCGGCGGACGCCGGTGCCTGCGCGCTCCCCGGCGCGTAGTAGGCCTCGAGCGCGAGGCGCGCGTTGCCGAGCGCGGTGGTGAGCGCGTTCTGGATGTCGAGCCGCGCTGCCTGCGCGCCGGTCGCGTCGCCGCTCGCGAGCGCCGTCGCGAGCTCACCGTTGCGCTGCCACGCCCACTGCGTGCCGTCGTGCGCGTCCTTCGCGTGCGCGGCCGCTGTGGCGTTCGCGCTGCCGTACGCTTCCTGGTTCGCCGCGTCGATCGCGGTGCCCACGTCGGGGGCGGCCGCGTTGAACTGGGCGTCCGTCATGCTGGCGAGGGCCGCCAACTTCGCGCCGGCCGCGTCGAGCGCGGCGAAGTCCCCGAGCACGCCGGCCGCAGCGTCGCCGAGCGTGCTCGGGGTGACGCCGTCGGCGGACGGGAGCGCCTTGAAGTACGCAGGCGGGAGCCGGTCGAACTCGACGGAGAACCACTTGTCCGGCAGCCAGAGCCGCTCGCCCACGCGCAGGTCGCGGAAGGAGAGGAAGCCGTTCGGATGGCGGACGCTCTCCTTGTGCGGGTTCGCGAGGACGAGGTCGCGCGCGCACTTCGGGCAGCCCGCGTGCTGTTCCATCGACGCGATCTTGGCGGGAGTGTCCCCAGGCTGGACGACGTACACGCGCACGGTGGTGTCAAGAGCCTACGCTGGAACGGCAGCGCCCGTCCAGGAGCGCTATGGACTAGGGCGGATCGCGGTAATCCATGCGGTAGATCCGCCGACCCCGGCAAGGGAGCGCGAGCACCCGAGCGCTCACTTCCCCCTTCCCGTCCCCGGGATCGATACCGAGTCCCCCGTCGACGACCTTGACGTGTCGGACCTTCTTTACCCCTGGCAGACGACGCTCCACGACCGACCCGTCCGAGAAGAAGATCCGAACTTCTGCGGGACCGATCGCTTCGACCATGCGCACGAGGATGCCCCTCTCCCTCTTCATTCGAGTGGCTCGATTCTGCGTACTCGACGCCCTAGTCGCGCAGCACGCCACTGCGCCTCCACTTCGTCCGCGTGCAAGTGCAGCCACCGCTGGACCAGCCGGCGCGCAGTCGGCGGCAGCCACCCCGCGAGGATCTCGCCGTCCAATCCGACCTGCGCAGACTCCCCGCTGTAGGCCACGTGCACGTGCGGCAGGTTGTTACGTCCCACTTCCCCACGGAAGTAGAGGGCGACGACGATCCCGTAAAACCGAGAGAGCTCAGCCACCCGCGCCACCGTTCTGGACCGGATGGCCGAAGCGAGCGAGCGCGGCCGCGATGCGCGCGGCCGTCGTGGACCGTTGCGGTTTGCCGGCCAAGTAGGCACGCACGGTCCGCGGGTCACAGCCCGCCGCGACCGCGACCTCTCGCTCTTGGTGCGGCGTCAGTGCAGCATCCATGCTGCAAGGATGCGACTCTACATACTCTCGGTCAAGTCGTTCAGCGTCGTACCGGTGGTCTGGCCGGCGGCAGCCGCTGCGGTTGGTAAACCAGCTGGCCCTGGACGACGATCCCCTCGCTCTCGAGCGTCATCCGGACCATGGGGTTCTTCAGGAGCTCGTCGAGCTTCTTGGCCCACTCGATGGCCTGCCGGTCGTCGCGCGCCGCGACGTCGACGTGCAGCATGATGCGGTGGGCCACGGTCAGCCCCCAGCGCTCGAGGGAGGGGGGTCAGGAGCGATCATGACCCACCCCTCGGCCAACGGCGCCCCAATGCCCTTGCTATCTCTGTAGAATCGGACCGCGTACATCACTCCTAGCGGTGGCACGGACGGACCATGGATCGCCTTGACGGCGGCGAGGAGCTCCTCCGCGTTGCGTGGCTTACTGGGGACCAAGATCCGATCGCCATTGAGCGATCCGTCGAGCACCTGCTGAATGACGATCGCTACTTGCTCGGCAGGGAGATCGTGGAGGATGGCCTCGTAGAGAACGAGCGCGGACTCGCTCGGCTGGCCCCCTCGAGCTATGTCCGGGCTCGGCCTGCCATTGACCGAGTCGGCTTGCGTGGGAGCGCTCCCAGCGACCGCCCGCATAACGACGTCCCGGAGCACCGGCACCAGGGGTCCGACTTGGCCAGCCAGGTCGCTGAGCGCGCTCGCGATCACCTTGTTCGCCCACCGCTCGACGAAGCCGGTCAGCTCTTGGTCCGTGAACTCGAGGTTGATGGTCGCTTTCATTCGGTGATCTTTCCCTCAGCGTGGCATGGGCGGTGGTCCCCACGCCCGCTTGACGGGCTGCGGGGCGGTAGCTGCGACCGGGGGTCGCGCGACGGGCGCCGACCTAGTGACCGGGACACGCGGCTGTGCGGAGCTGCCGAGCGGTGGGGGGATGTTCGAGGGCGGGGGCGGCAAGGCTTGCTCGAACTGCGGCTCCCCAGTGCCGGGGTGCAAGGGGACGGCTGCGTAGCCAGGGGGCGGCTGGTAACCGGGATGCACCTCGACGACGCCGGGAGGGAGCTGCTGCCTGGGGCGCTGAGCCTCGCGCGAGCGAACGAGCTCGATCTGCTCGCCGGCCCACTTGAAGATCTTGTCCATATTCGCGAAGCCGGTCTCCCAGGTCCGCAGCGAGCCGTCCTTCTTGTTGACCACGAGCTTCGCGCCGCCCGCGTCGATGACGCGCATGGGACTGTCCTCGTCCTCGATGCTGACGCTGGCGACCGGCTCGTGCGCCTCCTGCCCCGGGAACAGGGACTGGAGGTCGCGTGCGGCTTCGGAGGCCGTACGGATCAGTGAGACGCTGTCGCGGAACGCCTGGGCGGCCGTCCGCTCCTGGGGCGCCTGGGACGCTTGCGACGAAGCGTAGGCGGACCCGCGGTACGGAGGCGGGGGGGGATCATCCCCACCCCCACCACCCCCGTTGCCCGCTGCGGCCGCGAACGGGCCGCGGTAGGGGCGCGGCCCGAACCCGCCGCCGCCGGTGGGCCCCCCGTTCAGCGCTTGCATCAAGCGTTCGAGCGCGACGAACCCGAAACCGGGGACCCAGATCGTCCCCTGCGGGGGCTGCACGGGCGGCATGCCCATCCCCATCATGGCGGCGGCCATCTGCGGGTTCACCGCGGGGCTGGCGGCTTGGCCTCGAGCGGGGGGTCTTCCGTGCTGCACCATGTCCAGCATCTGGCGGAGTTGGTCGATCTGCGTGGACACCGGGTCGCCCGGCGTGGACGGCGGGGGCTGCGCAGCGCCCGACTGGTACGACTGCACCATCTCCATCAGCTGCCGGAAACCGTTCAGCACCGAGCCGATGTCCGGCGCCTGCGCTTGCGGCGTCGCGGGCGCCTGTGGTTGGGGCGGGAACGGCTGCGGCGGGTAGCCGGCGGCCGGCTGACCGTACGGGGGGTAGCCCATGGGAGGTTGTCCTTGCGGCGAAGTGTCCCGGGTGTCGGGCATCGTGATCTGCCCCTTGCCGCGCCACGCCTTGTTGGTCGGGTCGAAGAAGTAGATCGCGTAGGAAGCCTCTTCGTGGCGGCCGTGCACCGCGCGGAGCGCGTTGTAGAGTTCAGCGCCGTTGCGCGGTGCGCTCGTGATCGTCTGCTGGACAGGCGATCCGCCGCTCACCCGCTTGACGCTGATGTAGATCGTGTCGGCGGCGTAGAGCCGCAGCATCTGATCGTACTTGACCAAGACGTCGTCGACGTTGAGCTGGACGTTCTTGCCGGTCCGCTTGTTGTGGACCGCGCGGGTCATGCGCCGGTTCTCGCGCACGCTGTCGGTGTCGACCGCGCCAGCCCTGCGGACTGCGTTCTCGTCGGCCACGAGTTCGCCCTCGGGACCCTCTTCGGCCCCCATCTCGCGGCTGATGTCGGCCTCGTCCTGGAGCGACGCCTCGGGCTGACCCGCTGCGTCCGGTGACTTCGGTTGTACGATACGGCGACGCGCCATGGCTTGTCTTCGGATTTCCTTTAGTTCTCCGACTTTCACGCGAGTGCGGGGTTGCTCTGGTGGTCGTCGAACGGGGCACCCTGGTCGCCGGGGTCGTTGCCGCTGCTGTTGTGGTCCGGCAGGCCCATCGGCCCACCCAAGCCCGGCTCCTCCTCTTCGTCGCTCTCCGCGAGCGCCAATTCATCAATGAAGAGGTCGATCGGCATCCCCTCCTCGACGAACCGCACCTGGTGCAGGGGGAGGAAGCAGCGGATACCGTTGTCGTAGCCCACGCAGTAGACCTCGACGCCCTCCTCCGCGCGGAACATCCGCACGATCTGGATGTTCTCGTCGAGCGGGTGCTTCTGGCCGACGACCCACGTCAACGGCTCCTCCGCGCGCGGGAACCCGGGCGGGATCAACAGCTCCCCGCGCGAGCCCTTGGGGATCGGCTCCGGGAAGAGCCCGCTCGTGATCACGCGCGTGACCATCGGGGCGTTCGGGTTGGGGAGCGGGAGCTGGAGAGTCTGCTGCTGCGACGGCTGCGTCATAGGGTTCCGGCCTCTGCGAAAGAGTAGTAACTGCGTCGCTGGGTATCCCCGCCCACGATGACGTGGTCGAGGAAGTACACGCCGCAGGCGTCGAACGCTTTCGCGAACGCCTTGGTCGTGTCCTTGTCTGCCTTGCTCGGTTGGGCCTCCACGCCGCTCGGGTGCACGTGGAAGATGATGACGCTGTCCGCCCCGTCGATGAGCGCCGCCTGTAGGGTGGGGACGATCGGCGCCATGACGCTCGACGGCTCCCCGCGACCGGTCTCCGCGATGCTCTTCATCCGCCGGTGCAGGTCGAGCGTCACGATCCCGAAGACCTCGTTGACCTCGTCGCCGACAACCTCCTCGATCAGCCGGTAAGCCTTCTCAGGGTCGTCGAGGGGACCGATCTCGTCCGCGAGCTCGTTGCACGCCGCGAAGAGTCGCGGGTCCTTCTCGACGCGCAGGAAGGGGCGGCACCGCGAGCCGGAGCTCGCCGCCACGAGGATCGGGTCGACCTCCGACGGTCGGTGGACCCGCTCTCTCGGCCGGACCCTCTCCGCGACGTCGTGCGCGATCGAAGTCGCAGCGTGCAGGCTGTGGCAGTTGCAGGATTGCCGCTTCCCGACTCGCGCGCGCCGCTCGTAGATCACGAAGAGACCCCCTGACTGCCGTCCACGGTCCTGACGGACCCCGACTTCGCACTGAGCACGTCCGCGGCGAGCGTCGCCTCCTCCGAGCTCTCGGCGATAGACTGGGCGGCCTTAGGCGAGTCGAAGGGTACGTACTCGCTGCCGCTCTCCGTCTGCACCGCGAGCTCCTCGAACCCCACGTCGGTGAGGGTCGCGGCGATGTTCTCGACGGGGACGATCGGCCGGAAAGAGGCTCCGCCGTCGAACTTGATGTTGGCCATCGCGGTCGGCAGGACTACGTCCCCGACCTTGAACCCGAGCGCGGCTGCGGCCGGCCCGACCGCGTCGATCAGGACGAACTTCGTCGTCTCCTTCGTCTCGTCGGGCCGCACGATCGTCGAGAGCCTGCGCTTGATGACGACGCGCCCGATGACTTGACTGCTCCTAGGAATCAGCTTCACGGTCCCTCGTTGAGTTGTTGGGATGAGGCGTCGCCATGGGGCGGCGGGGTTACGGTATGCGGCTCTGTCTCTCTCAAGACTTAGAGTTGCTGGCAAGCCGCGAGCCACGACTCCAACACGGCTTCTTGAGCCTTATTGGGGCGCAACGGATAACGGAACGCGCGCAACATTCTTACCTTTACGTCCCATCCGGGAGTCGATGGGTGATCCCATCTTGGGGCGGAGGCGTCTCCGTGTAACCCTTCGCACGGAGCACGTCGAGCTCCAGTTGGGTGGCCATCAACTCCGCCATGATCTCGCTGAACCGCTCGCGGCTCGGTGCGATGTAGCGGGCGCCGTCCGCGGGTTTGCGCGCGTCGAGCGGCGCGAACTGTCGGGCAGCGGCCAGGATCACGAGCGCCGAGAGGCGCCGCTCGCGGTCGGGGCAGTCCGGACCACAGGGCTCGGACTCCGATGTGGTGCCCGGACAACCCTCCGCATGCTTGCACTGCTCGAGGAGCAGGCGCGCCTGCGGGAGCACCGCCTCCCACGCGAACCTGCTGCGCCAGAGAGCGAGCCGCATCGCTTCCCAGTGGCGGATCGGGATCGTGACCCTCTTGTCGGCATCCGTCTCGTAGCCGAGCATTCGTCGTTGGTGCGCGTCCATCAGATCGTCTCTCCCGTCGGTTCCTTGATCCGGATGTACCCGCGCCCACCCTCTGCGGCGGACTGGCTCGTCGCCGCCTGCAGGAGGATGGCCCGCATCCAGACGGTCGGCTTCACGCCGCGCGAACGCGCGCGCTCGTGGATGGTTTGGTGCTGCTCCGGCGTGAACTTGATGGTCGCTCGCCGAGTCTTCGCGCTGATGCGCTTCTTCTTCGCTTGGACGGTTTGCGCCATGGTGAGCCGGGATGGGAAGCCGACTGGCGGCCCGTGGGGCATCCTTGTCCAGGCGACCTCGGCGTGTCAAGTCGCTCTTGACTACCGCGTGACCGCGCGGTCGGGTAGGGTAAGTCCCGTGGGGCACACGCTCCGAGAGCTCAAGGCGTGGCTGCTGCGTCGGGAGGTCCGGCGCTGCGAGCGGGGTCCGACAGCCGAGTGCAGCATCATCCATGACGCTCCCAAAGAACACGAATACTGGATCCCTGCAGAGACGTTCACGGAGGCGGACGGAGTCGGGTTCCTCTGCCCCGTGTGCTTCGAAGAAAACGGCGGACCCGTCGGTACGCACGCCGTGATCTGTTGGCGCCCGCACGTGCCCTCACACGTCGACCCGAAGCCGGGACGCTGGGAGTTCGCGGGCACCACGCTCGACGACCTCACGCTCGTCGCGGGATCGTCGAGCGTGCTGCTGAGGGGAGGTTGCGGCGCACACTTCTTCGTGCGGAGCGGGCGGATCGCGTAAGATCGCCCGCGTGACGCAGTTCGGGCCCGGAGCGCAGCTCGCCGCACAGTGTCCGCGCCCCGACGCGCCGGACGGCTACCGGCTCTGGGCGCCCGACTGGGACGGGCCCGTGCCTGACGCACTGGCGCAGCGTGCCCGAGCGATGGCGCTGGACGCGTCCGTCCCGATGGGAACGATCGAGGAGTTCCCGCTCCCCGGCGTCGTCGCCCTCATCCGCGTCGAGACGCACGTCTGGGGGACTGACGGAGCGGGGAAGCTCGTCGCAGGCTGCTACCGCGTCGCGGGCGTGTACCTACCGCTCGAGACGAGGACTCTCGTCCAGCCGATGAGTCGCGAGAGCGTATTCACGAAGACTGCTGCCATCTTGACAGCCGTCACGCTCAGCATCGGACTTGTTGCTAAGCTGACCGCGTGGGCATCCTCCAAGAGTCGGTCTCCCGCGGCGGTCGCCCGGTCCCCGGTTTCGGCGTGGGCGCCATCGGGGTCCCGCTCGTGGGGGTCGGGCTCCCCCCGATCGCGCTCGCGCTCGCGGGCCACGCGGCGAGCGCGGCGACAGGCCTCGTGATGGAGCACGCGCTGCGGAGCGCGATCCGTTACGTCCGGGGCGGCGCGTGAGCTACCTCAACATGGAGACGTTGCGAGCGGCTTACTTCGCCCGCAACCTTCGACTGGCTCCCCACTCCTACGCGCTCGGCGACGCCGCGGTGTGGCCGAGCGACCTCCTCGCGTACCGGCAGCAGTGGGAGCCGTTCATCGCGGCGCACTTGAACTTGTGGCGCTACATGAACTCTATCTTCGAGGCGACCGCCGCCGCGAAGCAGTGCCCGCCCGGGATTTTCACCGCGGCCGCCGTCAGCAAGCTCGACCCTTCGATGCAGTCGTTCTGCGCGTCGCTCGCTCTGACGCGGATCCGCGCGAGCGACACGGACCCGGGCGGCATCCTCCCGCAGTGGAACGCGTGGGCCGGCAAGTCGAGCGCGGAGATCCTGGCGGGGGCCCCGTCGATCCTCAGGTGGTACCAGGACGTCGTGTTGAAGGTGGGTGGCGAGTACAAGGACGACCTCGTCAAGATCGCCAAGCTCTGGAACATCACCGACATCAACTTGCCACCCGTGCCGGAGTTCAGCACGCAAGAGTCGCTCATCGCGCACCTCGAAGGGGCCGGCCTCGCCGCGCAAGGGGTCCTCCAGATCATCGGGTACGGGTCCGGACAAGTGCTCGTCGGCGCGGCGGATACCGCGAGCGCCGTCGCGAAGGGGCTCCGCGACACCGCGAAGGCGATCCCCGGCGTCTTCGCGAATCCGTGGACGTGGATCGGCATCACGGCCGCAGTCGCCGTCGTCGGCGGGGCCCTGGTCGTGCACTACTTGCCCGCGCCAGAGCCGCGCCACGAGAGGGTCCCGCGATGAGCCGCAGCCTCCGCCTCGCTAGCCTCCCCGCGATGCAGCCGATCGTCCGGTTCGCCGGATACCTCACGGCGAGTGCCACGGACGCGCAAGTCATGAGTGCGCTGTCTCCGTACTTGCTCAACATCCAACTATGGCGCTCGCCCCGGCAATTACCGAGTGACTGGCTGTCGAACGACGACAGCATGCTCCGCTCCCCGCCGCCCGGCGTATCCCCGATATGGGGGCAGGGCAACGACGTCTCCACGGCGAGCGTCATCGGTGATCCGGAGACCCCGTGGCGACTGCTCGTCGGCGACGGGCAGCTCGTGGTCACCGACGTCTGGCTCTACGACCCGCTGGCGACGCCGTGGCCCGCCTCAGCGTGCGCCGCGTGCCAGACGGGGGTCTCCGGGTTCGCCCCGCAATCGATCGTGCGCGGGGGCGTCCGGCGTCCGCTCGTCGGAATCTAATGCCGATCAGACCGGCACCCATCGGCCACCCGTGACGTGGCCATGGAAGCCGCACACGCGGCACTCGAGCGAGGGCGTGAGCGTCACGGGGGACTCCGAGACGAGCGTCCAACCGGGATTCGGTCCCACCGGCTCCGTGTTTACGTAGCCTTCAGCGCGCCCACGCTCGCACGGATGCCACCATGCGAAGCCACCGACCTTACCGTCGATGCGCCTGGCTTGGATCGTCACGCCGTGACCGACGTCGATCGGCGCGTCCTCCGAGCAGATGGTCATCCGCCCGTGAGCCTGGGGGCGGGCGCCGACTCGCCCATCGTCGCGCCGGCAACGAAGGACCCCAGCACGGCGCCGGCGGCGCCGCCCACGACCATCGCGTCCTCGACCTCCGACGCTCGGTCGCGCGACCCTCGCCCCCTCGGACGTGCCTCGACGGCGTACTTGGCGGCGGCCGCACCGGCGACGCCGCCCAGGATCGCACCGAACGCGCTCCATACCCCTGTCGCCGCGTTGCTCATCGCTCTCCCATGGCGGGGTACGCATACGGCCCCGCATTGTTGGCCGCCCTGTACCCCGCGTAGACCACGGCCCCGAGCGTCGCCGCGAACCCCAAGCCGAAGAGCCACCGCGCCGGGCTCGGTGCGCTCGAGGGTGCAGGGCACCCGGGCACGAAGGCGACGCCGCCCAGTACCTGCTGGATCGCGCTCGCGGTCTCTGGCCCGTAGGATGGGCCGCTCGGGATCGGTCTCGCTCCCGACTGCGCGTTCCACACTCGCTTGAAGTTGAGTACCGCCTCGTTCGTGGGGGTCCCCGCTTGCGCGACCGTCTTGCAGTAGTTCGGGTCCGCCCGGAGCGCCGTGAGGGCGACGCTCGCGGCGCCCCACACGCCCGCCTGATTCACCGCTGGGGTCACGTCCCCGAGCCCGAAGACCGACCGACCGCGGTACCGGACACTCGAGCCCACGCTCACCCCCGCCTGCGACGGACGAACTGCCGGCCGACCGCGTCCGCCACCCAGCCGACCCCAGCCCCCGCGAGCGCGCCGGGCGGACCGGCCAAGAACCCACCGACCCCCGCGCCAAGCGCCACCGCGCCCACAGTCCCCGCGCCCTGGAGCGTGGACGAGTCACTCGGCGGCGTCACGTTCTCGCCGACTCCGACGGGGCGGCCGTTACTAACTCTCTGGTTCACGGTGCGGACCTCCATTCAGTTCGGTGAGATTTCGAGGGACGGGCGGAAGAGGGAGCCGATGGCGACGTGCCCGACCGCCTCGTCTTGGGGCGACTCGACGGCGAGCCAGAAGGCGGCCTGGTCGACGGGCAACTTGAGGTGCGCGTGCGCCGACTCGCGCGCCAGCGGGTGGATCGCGCGCTGCTGCGGGGTCCAGCGCTTGAACGCCTGCTCGACGTAGACGCTGCGCGGCTGCGCGACGAACCCCTCGAGCTCGTCGGGGACGACGATGAGCACGATGTCGCTCGTCCCGAAGGTAGCCCGCGCATCGCGGTACGCCTTGAGTAGGTCGTAAGGCGGCATCGACTCGGCGATCTTCTTCATCCGCGCGCTCGTGCCGGGGCCCGTAAAGAGCTCGCTGGTTCCCATGGCTCGCCCCGCATGGTACCACGAGGGTGCGGTGAAGCGCATAGAAGTCCTGCTGCTCGAGGCACGCGGCGACGTCGCGAGCAAGCCGCGGTCGGTGATCAACCGCGAATCTGCCTGGAGATGGGCGGCGTTAGCCGTGGCAGCCAGCGAGCTGCGGCTCTTCTCCGACGCCGTCGACTACGCCCATGAGGCCGTCGAGCACGCGGCGCAGGCCGACGAGACCGGGACAGAGCTCCGCGCGGTCCGCGACTGGCTCCGCGTGCGCGTACCGCCCGGCGTGCTGTAGGATCGCGTC
>Ga0335069_10003663_pt1 | contig 23097 bp, 35 predicted proteins | sample Lox_Sample_11_FD_206714 | JGI IMG/M metagenome (GOLD analysis project Ga0335069, IMG submission 206714) | Soil microbial communities from Loxahatchee National Wildlife Refuge, Florida, United States - Lox_Sample_1.1 | ecosystem: Environmental > Terrestrial > Soil > Wetlands | place: USA... | reverse complement strand
CGGAGGGTTTCTGCAACTATCAGTTCAATTCGGGGCCGAAGCCCGTCTGTTTCCTGATTCCCTGTGACCCAGTTTCTGAAAGATCGTTTCCGGTTTCATCGACCTGCTGAACACCCGGCTGGTGTCAAACGACCCTGCCGTTGGGTTCAGGCTCCGGCTCTCCTGATGCGCAGACCCGGGGGTCTGACCGAACCGTGCCCGGTTTCAGTTAAGTAACCATCTTCGGTTCCACATCCTTTGAGCAGCCTTTTATCGCTCACCTGGTAAATCAAATTTAATAAGGGAAGTCTCCCGATGCAAGTTTTGACAATTGTTGTTGTACACCCGATATAAACAGAAGTTGTCAACAACTGTTAATAACGTCGGAAATAGCACACTAATCTGAGTTTCCACCTCACAATGAATCTTTTAAACTCATCCCCTGGCTCCCCTCCGCCACCTGATGAAAGAGAGGGAGCAAAGGTAAACAAAAATAATCCCCCTCTCTACTTCGTAAAGAGGGGGAAAAAAGGGTTGAGTTCCTTAATTATTTCTTGAAGCCATAGACAGCTTTCTCACCGAGCATCTCTTCGATCCTGAGAAGCTGATTGTACTTGGCAATCCTGTCGGTACGGCTCATTGAGCCGGTTTTTATCTGGCCCGAATTTGTGGCAACAGCTATATCGGCTATTGTCGAATCTTCTGTCTCGCCCGACCTGTGTGATGTAACGGTTGTCCATCCTGCCCTGTGTGCCATATCTATCGCATTCAGAGTCTCGGTGAGGGAACCGATCTGGTTAACCTTTATCAGGATTGAATTGGCGCAACCCAATTCGATACCTTTCTTAAGATAGCCTACATTAGTTACGAAAATATCGTCACCAACGATCTGAATCCTCTTACCAAGACGGTCATTCAAAATTTTCCAGCCGTCCCAGTCATTCTCCGACATCCCGTCCTCGACTGAATCGATAGGGTATTTATTCACCAGCTGTTCGATGAAATCGACCTGTTCTTTTGAGGTTCTGCGTGCACCTTTGGGTCCTTCGAACTTTGAATAATTATAAATACCATCCTTATAGAATTCGGATGCGGCACAGTCGAGGGCTATTGTAACATCAGTTCCAGCCTTATAGCCAGCAGCTCCGATAGCTTTGAGGATTGTTTCAAGAACATCTTCTGTTCCTCCCAGTACCGGTGCAAACCCTCCTTCATCACCTACTGCAGTACTGAGTCCGCGTTCCTTCAGCACTTTTTTCAGGGCGTGGAATACCTCTGCACCCATCCGCAGGCCTTCACGGAAATTAGGAGCGCCTACAGGGCGAATCATAAATTCCTGGAATGCGATAGGGGCATCGGAATGGGAACCTCCGTTAATTATATTCATCATCGGTACAGGAAGAGTCACCGCGTTTACACCACCGATATATCTGAAAAGAGGCAGTCCATGCAACTGGGCCGCAGCCTTGGCAACCGCCAGGGATACACCAAGGATCGCATTTGCTCCAAGATTGCTTTTTGTACTGGTGCCATCGAGATCAATCATCTTCTTATCGATTCCGGCCTGGTCGGTAACTTCCATACCGATAACCTCTTCAGCAATAACATTATTCACATTGTTTACAGCTTTCAGGACACCTTTGCCCAGGTAACGGCTTTTGTCGCCGTCCCTAAGTTCAAGGGCTTCATTTTCGCCTGTTGATGCACCGGAGGGTACTGCTGCACGGCCGAAATAACCGCTTTCAGTTGTAACCTCGACTTCTATGGTAGGATTTCCGCGTGAATCCAGAATTTCACGAGCATGAACACTAACAATCTGACTCATAAATATTTATTTTATTATTAAACAATCATGCAATATACGAATAAAATGGGATGTATCAAGACGGCAGTTAGTATTTAATGACTTTCGAAAATCAGGCAGAAGAACTTATGTTTTTTAATGTGAGGACCCCCATCCCATCCTTCCCCCGAGGGGGAAGGAGCCCCAATATAAGCCTTTCCCCCTGGGGGAAACGGGAAGGGGGTAGACTAATACTGAAAATAAGATATTACTAGTTTAAAAAACTCATAAAAATAAAAAAAGGTGCCACGGGCACCTTCCAGTATCTTAGTCCGGAGCTTTTACTCCTTGCTTTCAGTTTCTTCTGTTTCAGTAGCCTCAGCCTCAGCGGGGTGAGCTTCTGCTTTCTTCGTTTTCGGAGCAGCTTCATGCTCTGCACCTTCAGCAGCGGTTTTCTTCTTCGTGGTTCTCCTTCTCCTTGTTGTCTTGGCTTTTGTATCGCCCCCGAGCATAGCTTCATTGAAATCGACCAGCTCAAGTATGCACATTTCCGCATTGTCGCCCAGCCTGTTGCCGGTTTTTAGAATCCTGGTATAGCCTCCCGGTCTTTCTGCAATTTTTGGAGAAACTTCCCTGAAAAGTTCTGCAACGGCATTCTTATCCTGCAGGTAGCTGAATACGACCCTGCGTGAATGTGTTGAATCTTCCTTCGATTTTGTAATAAGCGGCTCAATATAGGTGCGCAGAGCTTTTGCCTTGGCTGTGGTAGTGGTTATCCTCTTATGCATGATGAGCGAGGATGCCATATTTGCAAGGAGAGCTCTTCTGTGTGAGCTTGTCCGTCCTAAGTGGTTTATAACTCTCTGATGTCGCATTTCTCTAAATCCTTATCCTTTAACAAATTATTCTTTCTCAAGTTTATATTTACTGACATCCATCCCGAATGAAAGGCTCATCGATTCAAGAAGCTCGTCGAGTTCAGTGAGCGATTTCTTACCGAAGTTTCTGAATTTCAGAAGGTCATTCTTGTTGAACTTAACAAGGTCTCCAAGAGTATCAACCTCAGCGGCTTTCAGGCAGTTAAGTGCCCTCACAGACAGGTCGAGGTCGACAAGCTTGGTCTTAAGGAGCTGTCTCATATGCAGTACCTCTTCATCAAACTCTTCATTAGCCATCTTGTCATCCGAATCGAGTGTTATCTTTTCATCGGAGAAGAGCATAAAGTGATAAATCAGTATTTTAGCAGCTTCCTTGAGTGCATCCTTTGGATGGATGGATCCGTCAGATTCAATTTCAAGAACCAGCTTTTCGTAGTCGGTCTTCTGTTCAACCCTGTAGTTCTCTACCGAATATTTGACGTTCCTGACAGGAGTGAATATAGAATCTATTGCAATAAGTCCGAATTCAGCATCTACAGGTTCATTTTCTTCAGCCGGAACATAACCTCTCCCCTTGCTGATGGTGAGTTCCATCTGGAGTTTAACATCAGGTTCCATGCGGCATATAACGAGATCGGGGTTCAGCACTTCAAAGCTGCTCAGTGCATTTTTAAGGTTCCCGGCCTTGAGCACTTCCTGTCCGCTGATCTTGACAGCGATTTTTTCATGATCAACATCCTCGACCGTTCTCTTGAAGCGAATCTGTTTAAGATTCAGAATTATTTCGGTTACATCTTCCATAACTCCTGTTATGGTCGAAAACTCATGGTCAATTCCTTCGATTTTGACCGTGGTTATGGCAAACCCTTCAAGTGATGAGAGAAGGATTCTTCTCAGTGCATTGCCGACGGTAATACCGTAACCTGGTTCAAGCGGACGGAATTCGAATTTTCCGTACTTGTCGTCAGATTCAAGCATAATAACCTTGTCGGGCTTCTGGAATGCTAAAATGGCCATAGGAATTATCTTATATTATTACTTCGAATACAATTCAACAATCAATTGTTCCTTGATATCTTCCGGGATATCGGAGCGCTGAGGCACAGACATGTACTTGCCTGCCATCTGGGCTTCATCCCACTCCAGCCAAGCAAGTTTTGAGAACCTTCGTCCTGAAAGTGATTCTGTTATGACTTCAAGTGATTTTGACTTCTCGCGAACACCTATAATATCGCCTGGTTTAAGCTGGAAAGAAGGTACGTTGACTACATTGCCGTTCACGGTTATGTGCCGGTGTGATACGAGCTGGCGTGCAGCCGACCTTGTAGGGGCCACTCCAAGGCGATAAACGGTATTATCAAGCCTCGATTCGAGCATCTGAAGGAGAACTTCACCAGTAACGCCCTTGCTTCTTGAAGCCTTTTCAAAAGTATTCCTGAACTGTCTTTCGAGAAGCCCGTAGGTGTACTTGGCTTTCATCTTTTCCCTGAGCTGAATTCCGTATTCTGACGTCTTCTTTCTCTTCTTGTTCATCCCATGCTGTCCCGGAGGATAGTTCTTCCTTTCCAGGTGTTTGTCAGGACCGAAGATCGGGTCCCCGAATTTTCTTGCCACTCTTGATTTTGGGCCAATGTATCTTGCCATTGAATTATTATGATTAATTACTTATTATCAGGAACAAATATCATTATACTCTTCTTCTGCCCGGTGCACGGCAACCGTTATGAGGCATAGGTGTCACATCGACTATCTCAGTAACTTCAATACCAACATTGCTGATGGAGCGGATAGCAGATTCGCGGCCTGCGCCCGGACCTTTTACAAAGACTTTTACTTTCCTCAGGCCAAGGTCAAAAGCAACCCTGCCGCAATCTTCTGCCGCCATCTGTGCAGCATAGGGAGTGTTTTTCTTTGAGCCTTTGAAGCCCATTTTCCCAGCCGATGCCCAGGAGATAACCTGTCCTGAATTGTTGGTGATCGTCACAATAATATTATTGAACGAAGAATGCACATGAGCCTGGCCGTTCGGTTCAACCTTGACAACTTTCTTCTTTAATGCTCCGGTCTTCTTTGCCATATTCTAATTATTTGGTAGCTTTTTTCTTGTTAGCAACGGTTTTCTTTCTTCCCTTACGGGTGCGTGCATTATTCTTGGTGCTCTGTCCTCTCACCGGAAGTCCAAGACGATGACGGACACCACGGTAGCAACCGATATCCATCAATCTTTTTATATTCAGCTGAGTCTCCGAACGAAGTTCGCCTTCAAGCTTGTAGTTTTCGTTCAGGATACGGCGGATTGAGTTAATCTGCTCGTCGGTCCATTCTTCAACCTTGGCATTCCTGTCAACACCTGCCTCATCAAGAACCTTCTGGGCCGTGCTCCTGCCAACGCCATAAATGTAGGTCAGTCCTACTTCGCCTCTTTTATGTCTCGGTAAATCTACACCAACAATACGTGCCATATACTTTTTTTAAATAGTGTGCAAAATTAGTTAAATTATCCCTGTCTCTGTTTGAACTTGGGATTTTTCTTGTTAATAATGTAAATGCGGCCTTTCCTCCTGACTATCTTGCAGTCGGCGCTACGCTTTTTCACGGATGCTCTTACTTTCATAGCCTGTATATTTCAATTTATTATTTCTGTTCCATTAATACTGATCTCATCTCTCCATCTCCGGGTAATCACCTATTTGTACCTGAAGGTTATTCTGCCTTTTGTCAGATCGTATGGCGACATCTCAACCTTCACCTTATCCCCGGGAAGGATCTTGATATAATGCATCCTCATCTTTCCCGAGATATGTGCAGTAATAACATGCCCATTTTCGAGCTCCACCCTGAACATAGCGTTCGAGAGGGCTTCGATGATGGTGCCATCCTGCTCGATTGACGGTTGTTTTGCCATACTGTTATCTTTTATTTAGAACTTCTTCTATATACTTGTAGGTTGTCAGAACATCTGCCTGCCCTTTGTCGACTGCAACTGCGTATTCAAAATGCGCTGAAGGCATCCCATCGGCTGTCTTAATTGTCCAGCCATCCTTCATCTGCATTGTCTCCCTGGCACCCATGTTTATCATCGGTTCGATGCATATCACCAGGCCCTTCATCATCTTGGGTCCTGTACCCCTCTTGCCGTAATTCGGCACTTCAGGAGCTTCGTGAAGCTTGGTACCGATGCCATGTCCAACCAGTTCCCTTACAACCGAAAAGCCGCCGCTTTCTGCTTTCGCCTGGACAGCAAAGGAGATATCTCCAATCCTGTTGCCTGCAATTGCCTCCTTAACACCATCTTCCAGGGAAGCCCTCGTATAATCGAGCAGTCGCTGTTTAGCCTCATCGATTTTCCCTACACCGAATGTGTACGCACTATCGCCATAATAGCCTTCAAGTATTACACCACAATCAATGGAGATGATATCGCCTTCCTTCAGGACATATCCCGATGGGATTCCATGGACAACCTCATCGTTGACAGATGTACAGAGGGTATTGGGGAACCCGTTATAACCCTTGAACGCCGGAAGCGCCCCGTTATCCCTGATATATGTCTCGGCAATCCTGTCGAGGCTCAGGGTTGTTATCCCCGGTTTTATGAGTGAAGCCAGCTCGCCGAGTGTTTTCGACACCAGCCGGTTGCTTTTTCTCAGCAACTCAACCTCTTCATAAGTCCTTGTATACAACATCAAAGAACGTTAAGCGTACTAGTACGCTGTTACTGCACCTGTCCTGCCTTTTACACGGCCCGATTTCATAAGACCGTCGTAGTGGCGCATGAGCAGGTGACTCTCGATCTGCTGGAGAGTATCAAGTACAACTCCAACGAGAATCAGAAGCGAAGTACCGCCGTAAAACTGTGCAAAGTTGGATGAAACACCGGCTTTCACAGCTATTGAGGGAAGAACAGCAATGATAGCAAGGAAGATTGAACCAGGTAGGGTGATCCTCGACATAATCTGGTCGATGAATTCCACTGTTTTCCTTCCCGGTTTGATCCCCGGGATAAAGCCACCATTCTTCTTCATATCTTCCGCCATCTGAACCGGATTAATGGTGATGGCCGTATAGAAATATGTAAATACGATGATAAGGAACCCGGTAACAAGGTTGTACCAGAATCCGTACATGTTCGAGAATGCAATAACGAACCTCGAGGATGAATTTGAGTAGCCTGCAATGATTATAGGAAGCATCATAATGGCCTGGGCAAAGATGATCGGCATAACGCCTGCAGCATTGACCTTCAGTGGTATGTACTGGCGAACGCCTCCATACTGCTTGTTTCCAACGATTCTCCTGGCATACTGTACAGGTACCCTGCGTGTTCCCTGAACAAGGAGTATTGTACCCAGGATAACAACGAACAGGAATATAATTTCAACAATAAGTGCAATCAGTCCGCCTGCGCCGTTGATCCTTGAACCCAGTTCAAAGATGAAGTTTGCCGGCATCCTGGCTACGATCCCGATCATAATGATAAGCGAGATCCCGTTACCGATACCTTTGTCGGTAATCTTTTCACCGAGCCACATTACAAAGATGGTACCGGCGGTGAGCATTATGACCGATGAGACTGTAAAGAATGTTCCATGGAGAACGAATGCCGTTGCCGGCAGTGTCCTGGTAAGGTTATACAGGTAGGTAGGTCCCTGGAGAATAAGGATAACCACTGTAAGATAACGGGTATACTGGTTCAGTTTTCTCCTGCCGCTTTCACCTTCTTTCTGGAGCTTCTGGAAGTAAGGGAATACTATTCCAAGCAGCTGCACCACGATAGAGGCAGATATGTAAGGCATTACACCGAGAGCAAAGACAGATGCCTGTGAAAAGGCTCCGCCTGAGAACATATCAAGCAGCCCCATGATTCCGGTTGCTGTCTGGGTTTTCAGGTTTGTCAGCTGTGAGGGGTCAATGCCCGGGAGGGTTATGTACTTGCCCAGCCTGTATATAAGAACAATACCAAAAGTATAGAGAAGTCTCGCGCGGAGGTCTTCTATCTTGAAGATATTCTTTATAGTCTGAATGAATCTCATGACTTAGATTATTACGACGGTTCCTTCTTTTGCCTCGATTGCTGTTACTGCTGTTTTGCTGAATGCATGGGCATGAACTTCAAGTTTCTTCTTGAGTTCGCCGCTGCCCAGTATTTTTACAAGGGCATTTTTTGAAACCAGTCCGGCTGTCACAAGAGTCTGGAAATCTATTTTTTCAACATTAAGCTTCTCAGCAAGGTCCTGTAAGGTACTTATATTGATAGCCTTATATTCAACCCGGTTCACATTCTTAAAGCCGAATTTTGGCAGTCGTCTCTGCAACGGCATCTGGCCGCCTTCGAAACCTATCTTTTTCTTGTAACCCGATCTCTGCTTGGCACCTTTATGTCCCCTGGTGGAAGTTCCGCCTTTACCGGAACCCTGGCCACGTCCAAGACGTTTGTTTCTTTTAACCGATCCTTTTGCAGGCTTTAAGTTGCTAAGATCCATATCTGGAATTATAATATTGTTAATACCTTAAATTTCTTCTGTTTTTACAAGGTGTCTGACTTTTTCAACCATACCAAGTATCTGGGGTGTGGCTTCGTGCTCGACACTGTGGTGCATTTTGCGGATGCCCAATGCTGCAAGTGTTCTCTTCTGCCTTTCGGGCATTCCGTTCTTGCTCTTTATCTGGGTTATTCGGATTTTTGCCATTGTTGTCTGATTTTCTAGCCGTTAAATACTTTTTCCATTGGCACGTTCCTGTGCTCGCCGATCGTGAAGGCATCACGCAGTTCGAGAAGGGCCGCGAAGGTTGCTTTTACCAGGTTATGAGGGTTTGAAGAGCCCTTTGACTTGGCAAGCACGTTCTTTACTCCGACGCTTTCGAGGACAGCACGCATTGCACCGCCTGCCTTGACTCCTGTACCTTCGGATGCTGGTTTGATAAGCACGCTTGCACCGCCGAATTTTGCAACCTGCTCGTGGGGAATTGTACCGTTTATTACCGGAACCTTTATCAGGTTTTTCTTTGCATCCTCAATACCCTTCGCGATCGCGGTAGTAACCTCGCTGGCTTTTCCAAGACCGTGTCCGACAATTCCGTCCTCATTCCCTACCACTACGATAGCTGAGAAGCTGAATGTACGACCTCCTTTTGTAACCTTCGTAACTCTCTGGATACTTACAAGCCTGTCTTTAAGCTCCAGGTCGCTGGTTTTCACCTTTCTTATTCCGTTTGCCATAATTTTCTAGAATTTTAATCCGCCTTCGCGGGCTGCATCTGCCAATGATTTAACTCTTCCGTGATATTTATAACCGCCCCTGTCGAATACTACGATTTCGATACCTTTCTCCTTGCATTTTGCTGCCAGGAGTTTTCCGACAAAGGCTGCCTGTTCGACTTTTTTGATTCCTTTTTTTGAAGCGATCTCTTTCTCTTTTGAGGATGCCGACAGGATTGTAACGCCTGAATTGTCGTCAATCACCTGGGCATAGATCTGCTTATTGCTGCGGAATACAGAAACTCTTGGCGTTCCGGTCGTGCCGCTTACCTTCTTACGGATCCTCATTTTGATCCTGGTTCTTCTTTCCAACTTAGTTAAGGCCATGATGTGATATTATTACCTTATTAAACACTAGCTGATTTACCAGCTTTCCTTCTTAACTGCTCGCCTACGAACTTGATTCCTTTTCCCTTGTAAGGCTCAGGCGGGCGGAGCGATCTGATCTTTGCAGCAACATGGCCGATAAGCTGTTTATCGATGCATGTAAGGGTAATGATCGGGTTACTCCTTCTTTCTGTTTTGGTCTCAACTTTAACCTCATTCGGGAGCTGCAGAATTATATCGTGTGAATAACCCAGGCTGAGCTCAAGGTTCTGTCCTTTTGCTTCTGCACGGTATCCTACTCCAACGAGTTCAAGTTCCTTCTTGTATCCTTTTGATACGCCTTCAACCATGTTGGCTATCAACGCACGGTAAAGACCATGAAGCGATTTGTGGTTCTTCGAGTCGGTCGGCCTGATTATAGCAACCTCGTTTTCCGCTACCTCAATCTTAAGGTCCTTATCAACCGCCTGGGTAAGAGTTCCCAGAGGGCCTTTCACACTTACCACATTGGCATCACTGACTGTTATTGTGACGCCCTGGGGCAGGTTTACAGGTAATTTTCCTATACGTGACATTAAGCTTTCCTCCTATTAATATACATAACACAATACTTCACCACCAATGTTTTCCTTCTTTGCCTCCTTATCGGTCATCAGTCCTCTTGAAGTCGAAAGGATAGCAACGCCCAGGCCGTTAAGAATCCTTGGCATTTCATCTACTCCAACGTACTGGCGGAGACCCGGACGGCTCACTCTCTGTATTTCTTTTATTGCCGGCTTCTTGCTCTTGGGATTGTATTTGAGAGCTATCTTAAGTGTTTTGGTGGTTCCTTCACCATCAACAACCTTATAGCTGAGAATATATCCTTTTTCGAAAAGAATCCTTGCAATCTCCTTCTTGACATTTGATGCCGGTGCCTCAACAACCTTATGACCTGCCAGGATGGCATTTCTGATTCTGGTCAGTAAATCTGCAATTGGATCAGTCATCTCTTTTTATCGATTAATATAGTTTGTATTCAATTTCGTTCTACCAGCTAGCTTTCTTTATCCCCGGGATAAGACCGGAGGATGCCATTTCACGGAAGGTGATCCTGCTGATGCCAAACTGCCTCATGTAGCCTCTTGGCCTTCCTGTCAGTTTGCAACGGTTTCTCAGGCGGTTCGGATTTGAGTTCCTCGGGAGGCGGCTCAGTCCGACATAATCGCCATCAGCTTTCAGCTGGGCACGTTTTGCGGCATATTTCTGAACAAGCTTCGCACGCTTAACTTCACGTGCCTTCATTGATTCCTTTGCCATATTCTAGTTTTTAGATGTTTTAAAAGGTAAACCGAAATGCTTGAGAAGTGCCAGCGCCTCTTCATCACTCTTGGCAGATGTAACGAACGTTACCTGCAGTCCCATGATCTTTGCGATCTTGTCGAGGTCAATCTCCGGGAAAATTATCTGCTCGGTTATACCGAGAGTATAATTGCCTTTCCCGTCGAATTTTGCATTGATACCCTTGAAGTCGCGTATCCTCGGCAGGGCAACGGCGATAAGCCTTTCAAGGAATTCATACATCCTGTCCTTGCGCAGCGTCACCATAATACCGATAGGCATGTTCCTTCTCAGCTTGAAGTTGGAAATGTCCTTCGAGGAATATGTCTGAACAGCTTTCTGACCGGCTATATCACCGATCTCCTTAAGTCCGAACTCGAGAAGCTTCTTGTCGGCAATTGCCTGACCGACGCCCTGGTTAATGACTATTTTTTCGAGACGCGGGACCTGCATAACTGTTGAATAACTGAATTCTTTCATCAGTGCAGGAACGATCTCTTCCTTATACTTTTTCTGTAAAACAGGCGTGTACATTACTTAATCTCCTCTCCTGATTTTTTTGAATAACGAACTAACTTGCTTTTGTCATTGAGTCTCCTTCCGATACGTGTCGGTTTTCCTGAAGCAGGATCGACAAGCATAAGGTTGGAAACATTAATCGGGGCCTCTTTTTTCAGAATGCCTCCCTGGGGTGCTTTTGCATTTGGTTTTGTATGCTTCGACACCATGTTCATACCTTCAACGATAGCCCTGTTTTTAACCCTGTCAACTTCCAGGACGCGGCCTTTCTGGCCTTTCGATTCACCGGTAATAACCATAACGGTGTCGCCTTTCTTGATGTGTATTTTCTTCTGCATCTCTGTAAGTATAAATATTATAAGACTTCAGGGGCAAGTGAGACGATCTTCATGTATTTATCACGGAGTTCCCTTGCAACCGGCCCGAAGATACGCGTTCCGCGTACCTCGTCGAGGTTATTCAGAAGAACAACCGCGTTGTCGTCAAACCTGATATAAGAACCGTCGGCACGACGTATCTCCTTCTTGGTTCTCACGACAACCGCCTTGCTCACCATTCCTTTTTTTGCTTCCCCGGAAGGGAGTGCACTTTTCACACTCACTACAATCTTGTCACCAACAGTAGCGTATCTTTTTTTGCTACCGCCAAGAACCCTGATGCAAAGCACCTCCTTGGCTCCTGAGTTGTCGGCTACTGTCAGCCTGCTTTCCTGCTGTATCATGATTACTTAGCTCTTTCGATTATTTCAACCAATCTCCAGGTTTTGTTTTTGCTCATCGGCCTGGTCTCCGATATGCGGACCGTATCACCGATATTGCATGAATTTTCTTCGTCATGCGCCATCAGCTTCTTGGTCTTGTTGATAAACTTGCCGTAAATAGGATGTTTTACCTTTCTTTTAACAGCCACCACGATGGATTTGTCCATCTTATTGCTTACAACGATTCCGATTCTTTCCTTTCTGAAATTCCTTTCCATTGCTGCCTGTATTAGCTATTGTTTTTTTGAGATATCTGTCTGCTTCGCAGTTCAGTTGCAAGCCTGGCAATGGTTTTCCTGGCCAGTTTGATTTTCTGCGGATTATCAAGCGGTGATATCGCATGATTGAGTTTCAGGCGGACCAGCATCGTTTTTTCGGTCTCGAGGCGCTCCTGAAGATCGGATGTACTTAACTCCTTGATTTCTGAAATTTTCATCTTTACCTGGTTTTATTCCTGAACGTAATCGCGTCTTACAACAAATTTGGTGGTTATCGGGAGTTTCTGTGCACCTAGGCGGAGTGCTTCCCTTGCAACTTCATAAGGTACTCCCTCGGCTTCCAGAATAATCCTTCCCGGTGTAACGGGAACCACGAAGCCTTCCGGCGCTCCTTTGCCTTTACCCATACGAACCTCGGCAGGTTTCTTGGTTATGGGCTTATCGGGGAACACGCGGATCCAGAGCTGACCTTCACGTTTCATGTGACGTGTGACTGCCTGACGTGCGGCTTCAATCTGCCTTCCGGTGATCCATGCAGACTCAAGCGCTTTAATACCAAATGAACCGAATGACAACTGGTTGCCCCTCTGTGCATTGCCTTTCATCCTGCCCTTCTGGGCTCTCCTGAATTTGGTCTTTTTCGGCTGTAACATTATTCAGATATGTTAAAATATTTACACAATTATCGGAAGACTATTTTTTTGCCTTTCTCTTGAGGCTCTTGTTCTTGGCATTCCTTGCACCAATGTTAGGGCTGAGGTCTCTCTTCCCGTAAACCTCACCGTTGCAGATCCAAACTTTGATACCTATAAGACCAACCTTGGTATGTGCCTCAGCAAGTGCATAATCGATATCGGCACGGAAAGTATGAAGAGGAATCCTTCCCTCCTTGTAAGTCTCGGTCCTTGCCATTTCAGCACCGCCCAAACGGCCTGAAATGAGTATCTTGATACCTTCTGCTCCCATTCGCATTGTCGATGCAATAGCCATCTTTATGGCTCTCCTGTAGGATATCTTACCCTCAATCTGGCGGGCAACATTGTTTCCCACAATGCTTGCATCCAGTTCGGGACGTTTAACTTCGAAAATGTTTATCTGCACCTCTTTCTTGGTGATCTTCTTGAGCTCTTCCTTCAGCTTGTCAACTTCCTGCCCGCCCTTACCTATAATGATACCTGGTCTTGCAGTATTGACAGTAACGGTGATAAGCTTAAGGGTCCTCTCGATAACAATCTTCGAGATGCTGGCTTTGGCAAGCCTTGCATTGAGATATTCCCTGATCTTGGTATCTTCAACCAGTTTGCCTGAAAAATCTTTTCCGCCGTACCAGTTTGAATCCCAGCCTTTGATAATGCCAAGCCTGTTGCCTACCGGATTAACTTTTTGTCCCATTTATATTATTTTGAACTGTTTTCTACTTCCTTTTCCTTGCTGTCGATAACCAGGGTAACATGGTTAGATCTCTTTCTTACCCTGTAAGCCCGGCCCTGCGGGGCAGTCTGAAGTCTTTTCAGAGCGCGTCCCCCGTCAACATGGATCTCTTTTACAAAAAGGTTGCTGTCTTCAACACGCACACCTTCGTTCTTGGCCTGCCAGTTTGCGATGGCTGAAAGAAGGAGCTTCTCAACTTTTTTTGATGCCTCCTGCGGTGAATACCTGAGAACACTAAGAGCCCTGTTCACTTCCATACCGCTTATAAGGTCAGTTACAAGCCTCATCTTCCTCGGAGATGTCGGGACATTCCTCAGAACAGCCTTGTATCTTGTTTTGGCAGCCTCTTTCTTTGCTTCGGCCGTATTTCTTTTTCTTGCACCCATTTCTGTTAATTTTTCAAGGTTAACCTTTCATACTATTTATTACCTGCATGCCCCCTGAAGGTGCGGGTCGGTGCAAATTCACCAAGCTTATGACCCACCATGTTCTCGGTAATATAAACCGGGATGAATTTGTTGCCGTTATGAACCGCAATAGTATGCCCGACAAAATCGGGTGATATTACTGATCTTCTTGACCAGGTCTTCAGTACTGACTTCTTGCCGCTATCGTTCATATCAAGGACTCTCTTCTCGAGTCTGAAATCTATGAATGGGCCTTTTTTAATAGATCTGCTCATAATTTATCAGTTATTTCTTCCTTCTTTCAACAATGTGTTTTGCAGAATATTTCTTGGTATCGCGGGTCTTGTAACCTTTTGCCGGTATCCCCCTGCGTGACCTGGGGTGACCACCGGAAGCCTTACCTTCACCACCACCCATTGGATGATCGACCGGGTTCATTGCAACACCTCTTACTCTCGGGCGGCGCCCCTGCCATCTTGAACGACCCGCTTTGCCTGATTTTTCAAGGTTATGATCGGCATTTGAAACTGTGCCAACCGTTGCACGGCATGTTGTAAGAACGAGCCTTATTTCGCCCGAAGGGAGCTTTATTGTTGCATATTTTCCATCACGAGCAATCAGCTGGCCGTAAGAACCGGCGCTGCGTGCCATCGCGGCACCCTTCCCGGGCTTCAGCTCGATGTTATGAACCACGGTACCCATTGGAAGATCACCCAGATAGAGAGTGTTGCCCACTTCAGGTGCAATGTCTTTGCCCGACATAATAGTCTGGCCAACCTGCAAACCCGTGGGAGCGATTATATATCTTTTCTCACCATCGGCATAGGTAACCAGAGCGATCCTTGAAGAACGGTTAGGATCATACTCGAGCGATTTAACTGTAGCGGGTATTCCATCTTTTTCCCTGAGGAAATCAATGACCCTGTACATCTTCTTGTGACCGCCGCCGATGTACCTCATAGTCCTTTTACCGTTAACATTCCTTCCTCCGGTTTTTCTCAGCGGTCGGAGCAAGGATTTCTCCGGTACAGCGCTTGTGATATTATCAAAAGCACTGATGATCTTGTGTCTCTGACCTGGTGTTACAGGTTTGATCTTTCTTACTGCCATCTTAAATATTACTATAGAAGTCTATTGCATTACCTTCCGCGAGGGTGACAACTGCTTTTTTTGTTGCAACAGTTTTACCTGCCAGCAGACCAGTCTTGGTGTAGCGGGTTTTAATCTTGCCACCATAATTCATGGTATTAACTGACTCAACTGTAACACCATAAAGCTCCTCGACGGCTTTTTTTATCTGGATCTTGTTAGCGTACCTGGCAACAATAAAACCATAGCGGTTGAATTTATCGCCCTGGCCCGTCATTTTTTCCGTTACTATCGGTTTAATTAAAATGCTCATCACGTTCTAGTTTTCAAAAGTTGCCTGCAAAACGTCAACTGCGCTCTCTGCAAGTATCAGAGTTGAAGCCTTCATTATCTTGTAAGTGCTTAACTCACTGGTTGTTATAACTTCAACCCCTTGCAAATTACGAGAGGACAAATATATATTTTTATTTTGTTCTGATAAAACAAAAAGCGATTTTTTGTCTGCAATATTGAGGTTGCTCCCGATTTTAGTGAACTCCTTTGTTTTCGGGGTTTCAAGGCTGAAGTCCTCGAGAACAATTATATTATTGGAAGAAGCCTTGTATGAAAGTGCAGATTTTCTTGCCAGCTGTTTTACTTTTTTGTTCAGTTTGAAGCCGTAGAATCTTGGCTCCGGTCCGAACATTCGGCCACCTCCACGGAAGAGCGGGCTCTTTATACTGCCGTATCGGGCGGTACCGGTCCCTTTTTGTCTTTTGAGCTTCCTGGTGCTCCCGGAAACAATTCCGCGATGCTTGGAGCTTGCCGTTCCCTGCCTCTGATTGGCCATATACTGTTTTGAATCGAGGTATATGGCATGGTCATTAGGCTGAATGCCGAAGATAGAGTCGTCGAGCTTGACCTTTCTCCCGGTCTCCTTACCCTGAATGTTAAGTACTTTTACTTCCATTACTTTGTAATTATTACGTAACCACCTTTCGGACCTGGAACCGATCCTTTAACAATAATTATATTCTCTTCAGGCATCAGCTTGAGAACCCTGAGGCTCACACCCATCACCTTGTTATTTCCCATATGGCCGCCCATCCTCATGCCGGGCAGTACCCTTGAAGGAAATGAAGATGCACCAAGTGAACCGGGAGCCCTGCCCCTGTTATGCTGGCCGTGGGTCTGTCCTCCAACGCCGCCGAAACCGTGACGTTTGACAACCCCCTGGAATCCTTTACCTTTTGCCCATCCGCGAACGTCCACCCAGTTATCGGGCCTGAAAAGTTCCGCAGTTATAACTTCACCCTCCTTGACCTGGCCTTCCGAGAATCCGGTGAACTCAATAAGTTTCCTTTTGGGAGTTGAGTTAACTTTCCTGAAATGGCCCATTTCTGCCCTGGTGGTGTGTTTTTCCTTTTTATCGTCGAACCCTAGCTGCACAGCAAAGTAACCGTCTTTCTCCACTGTCTTGATCTGTGTAACAACACATGGACCGGCCTGCAGTACCGTACATGGAATGTTCTTCCCGTTTTCATCAAAAACGGAGGTCATTCCTACCTTTTTTCCTATTAATCCCTGCATATTATTTAATAATTACCGGTTTCACACTTTAATTTCTACTTCCACGCCGCTCGGCAGCTCAAGTTTCATCAGCGCATCGATTGTTTTCGGTGTTGAGCTGTAAATATCAAGCAGCCTTTTGTATGACGAGAGCTGGAACTGCTCTCTCGATTTCTTGTTCACGAACGTTGAACGAAGAACCGTATAAATCTTTTTGTGGGTCGGAAGTGGAATTGGTCCGCTTACAACAGCACCAGTAGATTTGACTGTCTTCACGATCTTCTCGGCAGATTTGTCGACCAGATTGTGATCGTAAGATTTCAGTTTGATACGAATTTTCTGACTCATCTTTTAAAGAATTTTTCCTTTTGTAATTTCAACAATCTTCTTTGCAATTTCCACAGGCACCTCGTCGTAATGAGAGAACTCCATTGTTGATGTAGCCCTGCCCGAGGTAATGGTCCGGAGTACTGTAACATAGCCGAAATTTTCTGCCAGAGGTACTTTTACCTTTATGACCCTTGCACCTGCTTTCGATTCCATACCTTCCACTTTTCCCCTTCTCCTGTTGAAATCACTGATAACATCACCAACATAATCTTCAGGTGTAACAACCTCGGCTGCCATTATCGGCTCAAGCAGAACCGGGTTGCACTTGTCTGCGGCACGTCTGAATGCCTGTTTGGCTGCGATTTCGAAAGAGAGTGAATCGGAGTCGACCGGATGGTACGAACCGTCCTTGAGAATAACCTTGAGGCTGTCGAGGGGGAAACCGGCAAGCGGGCCGTTAAGCATCGCTTCATTGAATCCTTTCTCGACTGAAGGGATATACTCCTTCGGAACATTTCCACCCCTGATCTCATTAACAAACTGCAGGCCCCTGAAACCCTCGTCGGCAGGGCCGATCTCGACGGTAATGTCGGCAAATTTGCCCCTGCCTCCAGTCTGTTTCTTGAAGATTTCGCGGAATTCGGTGGTAGATGTGATAGCCTCCTTGTATGCAACCTGGGGTGCTCCCTGGTTACATTCAACTTTAAATTCCCTCTTCAGACGGTCAATAAGAATTTCCAGATGAAGCTCACCCATACCCTGGATAATTGTTTGTCCCGAGTCGGAGTCAACCTTTACCTGGAATGTCGGATCTTCCTCTGCAAGCTTATTGAGTGCCATCGACAGCTTATCGATATCGGCCTGTGTTTTAGGCTCGATTGCGACACCAATAACCGGCACAGGGAAATCCATAGATTCGAGCGCAATCGGTTTATGAATTGCGCATAGTGTATCTCCAGTTTTAAGATCCTTGAAACCAACGCCGGCGCATATATCGCCTGCTGAAACACTTTCAACTGCCTGCTGCTTGTTTGCATGCATCCTGAAAAGCCTGTTCACCCTGTCCCTCTTACCGGTACGGGTATTGAGAACAGTATCGCCTGCATTGAGCGTACCCGAATATACTCTCATAAACACAAGCCTGCCCACATAGGGATCGGTTGCGATCTTGAATGCCAGCGCGGCAAGGGGTGCCTCATCGTCGGGTTCACGTGTAACGGGCTCCTCGGTTCTCGGATCTTTTCCTTCAACGGCACCTTTATCTGTAGGCGACGGGAGGAACATTATGACAGCATCCAGAAGACTCTGGACACCTTTATTTTTAAATGCAGACCCGCACAATACCGGAACTGCAACACCTGCAATCGCACATTTACGCATCGCTGCCTTTACTTCATCGCAGGTAATGGACTCGTGGTCCTCGATATATCTTTCAAGAAGAGTATCGTCAACTTCTGCAAGCGACTCAACGAGCTTGCCCCTCCATTCTTCAGCTTCATCAGCTAATTCCGAAGGAATATCCTCGTATTCGTACCTGGTACCCAGGGATGCGTCGGCATAATAAACCACGGCTTTCATTTCAATCAGGTCGATAATGCCTGTGAAATTTTCTTCGGCGCCGATCGGTATCTGGACCGGAACGGGTTTTGCACCCAGCTTCTCCTCAATCTGCTGAACAACACCGAAGAAATCGGCTCCGGCCCTGTCCATCTTGTTTATAAAAGCTATCCTCGGTACACCGTACTTGTTTGCCTGTCTCCAGACAGTCTCCGACTGGGGTTCAACTCCGCCGACCGCGCAGAATACCGCAACGGCTCCGTCGAGAACCCTCAGGGATCTTTCCACCTCAACGGTAAAATCGACGTGGCCCGGGGTATCGATGATGTTTATCTTGTACTCTTCGTTGTTATGTTTCCAGTAAGTGGTGGTTGCAGCGGAAGTAATTGTAATACCTCTTTCCTGTTCCTGAATCATCCAGTCCATCTGGGCATTCCCGTCATGCACCTCACCCATGCGATGGGTACGACCAGTATAGAACAGAATACGTTCTGTCGTTGTGGTCTTACCGGCATCAATGTGGGCCATGATTCCGATGTTTCTGGTATATTTCAGGTTCTTGTCCATTATGCTGCTTCCTGCCCTTCAGATTATCAGAAACGGAAATGTGCGAAAGCCTTGTTGGCTTCAGCCATCTTGTGTGTATCCTCCTTTTTCTTGAATGCACCGCCTTCACCGTTGTAGGCAGCCATCACCTCAGCAGCAAGCCTTTCAGCCATCGAGTGACCGGGTCTTTTGCGCGCGAATAGGATAAGGTTCTTCATGCTTATGCTTACCTTCCTGTCGGGGCGAATTTCCATCGGTACCTGGAATGTTGCACCACCAACCCTGCGGCTTTTTACTTCGACCTGCGGGGTAATGTTGTCGAGAGCCTGTTTCCAGATATCAAGTGGACTCTTTCCGTCAACCTTAAGCTTGTCTCCGACTATGTCGAGAGAGTCGTAAAAAATACTATAGGCAACGGTTTTCTTGCCACTATACATAAGGTTGTTAACAAACCTTGTTACATACGGATCGTTGAATTTCGGATCGGGTAACAGGATTTTCTTCTTTGGTCTTGCCTTTCTCATTTTATATTATCGCTTTAACCGTTACTTCTTAGGTCTTTTTGTACCGTATTTTGATCTTCTCTGTGTCCGGCCGTCTACACCCGATGTATCAAGTGCGCCACGAACGAGATGGTAACGAACACCGGGAAGGTCCTTAACCCTGCCACCCCTGAGAAGAACTATGGAGTGTTCCTGGAGGTTGTGTCCTTCACCAGGAATGTAGGCGTTTACTTCCTTCTGGTTGGTCAGCCTCACCCTGGCAACTTTTCTCATAGCTGAGTTGGGTTTCTTTGGAGTCGTGGTATAAACACGCACACAAACACCTCTCCTCTGAGGGCATGAATCCAAAGCAGGAGCCTTACTTTTATCGACCAGCTTCTTCCTGCCTTTTCTTACTAACTGCTGAATTGTCGGCATAAATACAATTATTTAGCATTAATTTTGACCCTAAAAAAGGGTTCGCAAAGGTATTGATTTAATTTAATAATTTACAAGCAACTTCAATAAATTTTTTACAACAAGTACCATACGCGGTAACATCATCATAACCGCCAGCAAAAACAAGCAGTTAAAAAGTTCTTTAAAATATGTTTATCCCTTAGACCGTAAGTTATAAACAGGTTCCTTCCCGACTTTTCTCCTGGTAATTCTTTTGTAAACTTACATTTTGAAAGAAAAACCGGTACTCCTGATTTCAAAAAACCGCTGCAAAGAAAATAAAAAATTCTTAATTCCCATATCTTTCTTAAACAGTTTTTAAAATTTTGCTATTTTTGCCGCTCAACTTAGGATAATATTATATAAGGTACAACATAAAAACACAGACTCCAAGATGAAAACTTACCAGACTGACCAGGTTAAAAGCATAGCCCTGCTGGGAAACTCGGGATCGGGTAAAACAACCCTTGCCGAAGCAATGCTTTTTAACGGCGGTGTTATTGAACGAAGGGGAACCATCGACGGTAAAAACACTGCTTCTGACTACCGCCCGATAGAACATGAGAACGGCAACTCGATCTATTCAACTGTCCTCTACACCGAGTTTCAGAACAAGAAAATAAACATTCTCGACACCCCGGGTCTGGATGATTTCAGCGGAGGAGTAATTTCATCGCTTTATGCTACCGACTGCGCGATAATGATGATCAATGTGCAGAACGGAGTTGAAGTAGGAACAGAAATACATTTCCGTCATGCCGAAAAGGTACATAAACCGGTTATAATTGTCATAAATGGCCTTGATCACGAAAAATCCAATTTCGAGAAATCGATCGAGATGATGAAGGAAAGGCTGAGCACCAACATTGCAATTGTTCAGTACCCTGTAAACGAGGGTGTCGGTTTCAATGCCACTATCGACGTCCTGAAAATGAAGATGCTGAAATATTCAAAGGACGGAGGTAAGGCCGAGGTCCTTGATATACCTGCCGACCAGGCCGAAAAAGCTGCCGGACTTCATTCAGCACTCGTCGAAAAAGCAGCAGAGAGCGATGAATCCCTGATGGAACTCTTCTTTTCAAATGATTCACTCTCAGAAGCAGAAATCAGGAAAGGTATTGCGAAAGGCATACTCACCAGGGGCATGTTCCCTGTCTTCTGTATCTCGGCAAAGAATAATATAGGTGTTGACGATCTTATGGAATTCATCAATTCGGAAGCTCCTTCGATTACCGACATGCCCTCTCCAAAGAACAGCAAGGGAAATGAAGTCAGGCCCAACCCGGCAGGACCCGCTTCTGTTTACGTTTTCAAATCATCCATTGAAGAGCATATCGGGGAAATCAACTATTTCAGGGTTTACTCAGGAAAAGTAACAGAAAACCTCGATGTCGTCAACTCGAATAACGGCACCAAGGAAAGACTGTCCCAGATTTATGCCTGTGCCGGGAAAAACAGGACAAGGGTTCCCGAACTTGCGGTCGGCGATATTGGCGCGTTTGTGAAACTGAAAAACACGAAAGTCAATCACACTCTTAACGTTCCCGGGAATGACTGGACTTATGCGGGAGTAGAATTCCCGGCCCCGAAGTACAGGACAGCCATCAAGGCACAGAGTGAAAGCGATGATGAGAAACTTGGCGAGGCACTTGGCAAGATACATCTCGAGGATCCCACAATAATAATTGAATACTCAAAGGAACTTAAGCAGATTATTGTCCATGGCCAGGGTGAATATCACCTCAACATAATGAAATGGCATCTCGATAACATCTACAAGATTCCGACCAATTACAATCCACCGAGGATTCCTTACCGCGAAACTATTACCAAAGCTGCCCAGGCAGACTATCGTCACAAGAAACAGTCGGGCGGTGCCGGACAGTTCGGAGAGGTTCATATGATCATCGAACCTTACGAGGAAGGATCAGCTGAATCAGGAATGATGAAACTCGGCGGAAAAGAATATAAACTTTCCGTCAGGGGAAAAGACGAGATAGATCTCGACTGGGGTGGCAAACTGATCTATGTAAACTGTATTGTTGGTGGTTCTATCGACGCACGTTTCATGCCAGCCATTCTCAAAGGTATAATGGAGAAAATGGAAGTTGGCCCGCTTACAGGCTCCTATGCCAGGGACATCAGGGTTTATGTTTATGATGGTAAGATGCACCCTGTTGACTCAAACGAAATTTCTTTCCGTCTTGCCGGCCGTAATGCTTTCAGCCAGGCTTTCAAGGCCGCCGGTGCAAAAATCCTCGAACCTATCTATGACGTTGAAATATATGTTCCGTCAGACAGGATGGGTGATGTGATAAGCGACCTGCAGGGAAGAAGAGGTATGGTTCTTGGAATGGCAAGCGAAAAGAGATTCGAGGTTATCAAGGCCAAGGTTCCCCTTGCAGAGATGAACAAGTATTCAACTGCTCTCAGCTCAATAACAGGCGGTCGTGCCTTCTATACTATGAAGTTTGCGGAATATGCACCTGTTCCGGGCGATGTCCAGGATGCAGTAATCAAGGCTTACGCAGAAGAACAGGAAGAGGAGTAGAATTATTTAAAACTCTTTCTGCCTGCAATCTGGTGGTAAAGATATGAGGGTGCTTTATTTGAGGCACCCTCTCTATTATCATGTTTCTCACTGGTAGCAGGGAAAACTATTTTGAGACCTAAACGGTCTTCAGGATATCCCAGACGAATGCCCTGATGCCAACCTCTTCGTTGATTCCGTCAATTTTCTTTATAACGTCAAGGATGCGGTCGACTATATCGTCCTCCACTATTGCCAGCACGCTCTTGTTGATCTCGGGCCAGGCATGTGTTCCGAGGTGAGGAACACCTGTATTTGTACCCCTTCCCTGCACATTTTCCCAAAGTGAATATCCTTTTACTCCAAGCCTGTCAAGCATATACTCAATTTTTTCGGTATGTGCCTGGTTATATATTATCATTATTGCTTTCATAATACTCTCTCTATTTGAGTTTATTTAGAAGTTCCGTTACCGATCAGGTGTTCCATTTCGGTATAGACTGCCAGGGACTTGTTTCTTTCCCCGCGTTTCGCAAAAACTGCATAGACTACCGGTACAATAACCAGTGTTACCATGGTTGAAAAGACCAGTCCTCCGATTACCGCAACACCCATCGGGCTCCACATCTCCGAACCTGTTCCTGCGCTCATGGCCAGTGGAAGCATACCCAGGAT
>Ga0335069_10003662_pt1 | contig 23098 bp, 28 predicted proteins | sample Lox_Sample_11_FD_206714 | JGI IMG/M metagenome (GOLD analysis project Ga0335069, IMG submission 206714) | Soil microbial communities from Loxahatchee National Wildlife Refuge, Florida, United States - Lox_Sample_1.1 | ecosystem: Environmental > Terrestrial > Soil > Wetlands | place: USA... | reverse complement strand
ATCGAAACTGATCCACAAACAGGTCTTGCAATCCGTATGATCCAATCATATGACGTTCGTACTGACCAGTTCATCTCACGTTTCGACTTGCTTGGTGGTTGGGCAACCTTGTATCCTCAGCTTGCAGTAAGAATCGCAACCACTTAATCTAGCTTGGGTTTTAGTTTGCAATTATCATTATGCCAACGTTTGATAACATTAATTGGTATTGATCGTTGGCAGTGTGGACATACTGCTGTATCGTATTCATGTTCATACAAGGGTTGTTGATCTTTTGGTAAATCTTTATTCCATGCTGTTTTACCGTACATGGGATTATTAGAGCCTGATTGATCACGTGGTTTATGAATGTAAGCTTCGCTGATATTTTCAGTACCTAGCTTACATTCAATATTGGTTAGCGAATATGGTCCCATGTCACTTAATCGTGACATGACATATTTTCCTTTACCGCGACCTCGTTCATGATAGTGGCCCGTAGCTTGCCACCATGATAACCATTGTTCAAATGATAATTGCCAATCTATTCCTCTTCCTTTAGCAGCTGATTTTTGGAAATAGAATTTTTCGTAATCTTTATTAGTAAAAGCCATACACATCCTTTTAGTGTTGTGTTTAGCTAAATATTAGAACACATTTTTTTTGGTGTTCAAACAATTTAAATTTTTAAGGAGGATGCCATGAGCGCACCCAATATTCAAACAAGTACAAACCCAGATGTAGTCACTGGTGGTACAGCAGGTACAATCGTAGCAAACGCAACAACTGAAACAGTTGGTTTCTATGGTGCAACAGGCTCAGCAAAACAAACTGTTTCAGGTTCAAAGGGCTCAAATGCAGCTCTGACATCACTGATTGCAGCTCTTGTTGCTTTGGGTCTCATTACTGATTCAACATCGTAATCTAAATAGAAGTAATCAAATGGCTCCTTCGGGAGCCATTTCTATTTCTATAAATATCGTATATTAAAAGGAATTATTATGTCCGCTCCTAATGTTCAACAAACAGTCCAAGAAACTATTGTTCTTGGACCATCATTCTATGCACAAAATGTGGTTCTGGAGGATGATTATCTCGTTACTCCAGAAGGGTTTGGTGCAGTAGGTAATGGGATAGCCGACGATAGCACAGCCGTTCTTATGGCTTCAACTCTGGCTGCTTCTCGTGGCGTCGCTATCCAACTACAAAACAATTATTTCATCGGTTCATCCATTACGCTGCCATCTAATATCGAGTCGAGTGGTGGCCAACTAATCTGGTCCGGCACAACTACTGTTACTGTTAATGGTAAGTGCTTATTGACCGATGAACAAGCAGTATTCAACTATCCATCAACCGCACATATTGCACTAACAGCAGATACTGAAACATCTATGGGATGGTTTGTTATTAAGAATGATGGTAGTCAAGATTGTACGCATATTATTCAAGACTTGGTTAACAGCGCAGGTTCATTAAATCGCAGCATTATATTCCCTGCTGGTACTTACGCATGTTCAAATTCGGTTATCTCCTATAACCACCAATTTGATGGTTATGGATTCTTGAAAATGGGCCCTGATACCATTCCAGCTGGTAAAGTGGTTAACACCAGCTTCCAGATGAGTATTCCTGCTAACTTTATTAATCCTAACGCAGCTCTTGGTTTTCTACAAGGCCGTTATTTTGGAGATGGTGTTACTGTAACATGTAACATTGCTGATGGTACTTACACCTGGCCTGAAGTTTTTCCACAACATGCTCAAGGTCAACGTATTTCTTTTATTGGTGATGTGGCAAACCGTAACAATGTTGTTCTTCAATTTGATGCAACCAATTCTGGTAATGGGTTCCACTTGGCTAATGGTTATAGCTTAGGTTTGATTGATGGTATGACCATCACAATGACTAATGCTTGGGTAAGCCATGGTGTTTGGAATACGGCAATCACACCATATGGAGCAGGTGTTCTTTGCACCGGTTCATCCCATATTCAAATTGGTTCTAACGTTTATATCAATAAATGCTATTACGGTGTTCGTGCATTGGAAGGTGGAACGATTGCAGTAGGTTCTGGTGTGTTAGTTAATGAAGCTGGTGATGTTGGCTATCATGCATACAATGGTGGTTCTATTGATGCTCGTGGAACATTTGCTACTAATTGCTCAGATGCGGCGGCTGGTCTTGGTCATGGATACTTAGCAGAACTTGGTGGTACTATTCAATGTGAAGTATCAAGTTCTTCCGGTAATAATCAAAGTGGTTTCGGTGCTTTTAGTAATGGTGCAGTTTGGGCTATTAGTTCACAAGCAACCAATAATACATGGGGATTTTATGCTTCTAATGGTGGCCATGTTATTGGTGTTACATACGCAGCAGAAGGACAATCAGTAGCAAGCGGAAATCAATTTGGTGTTCGTGCCCAGATGAGTGGACATATAGAATTCAATGGAAGTCTTTCACACAATAATACTTTAGACGGTATCAACGTAAGCGGTGGTACTATTGATGCTGGTGGCGCTACTACTCAAAATAATGGTGGTGCTGGTCAAGGTGCTAGATACAATGGTGTGATTTATGGTACAGTCACAAGTACCGGAAATACCCTAGCTGACTTTGCGACCAACGGTGGTATTATTGGTGCAAATTATTCATAATCTAACCTAATATCTCCTAGAATATTCAGGTGGCTATAATAGCCACCTCTTATAAATACGATAACATTAAGGAGTCCAAATGGCTACAATTTTAGATACAATCACTGGTGCATTGCGTTTGATTAACGTCGTGCAATCTGGTGAAACTCCAGCACCAGAAGATGTTGCAATTGCGCAATACTCACTAGAATACATGATCGATTCGTGGTCAAACGAACGATTGTTGATCTATGAAATTGTTCCTCAGCAGTTCTCATTCGTTGCTGGTCAGCAATCTTATACACTTGGTCCTGGTGGTGACTGGGATACAACACGCCCAATTCGCATTGAAGATGCTTATGTAACATACCAAGGCAATACAGGTGCTCAAACTGTTGACCTTCGTATTAAACCACTCAATTCAAGCCAATGGGCGAGTATTGCGGTTAAACAAACTCAATCGACTTTTGCTACCAGCTACTACGATGATGGCGAATACCCATTGCGTAATGTTTACTTTTGGCCTATTCCAAATCAAGCACAGTTGATCACACTTTACATGTGGGAACCATTGATGGATTTGAGTTCTGGTCTCACAACACAAGTTCAATTCCCACCAGGTTACGAACGTGCATTCCGTTATAACTTGGCAGTTAATTTGGCACCTGAATTTGGTAAAACAGTTGATCCTGCTGTTGCGGCTGTTGCAGATAGCTCATTGGCTAAGTTGAGATCAGCTAATGCAGTTCCACAAGTATCACGTACTGATACTGGTATTGCTGCTAAGAACAGAACATGGAACTGGATCACTGGAGATACCGTTAATATTCCTGGTTCATATGGTGGTTAATAATGTCTGAAAATAAGAAAGAATTCCAGGGCTTTATCGGACCAGATAACCAGATGCGCAGTCAGAGATATGACTGCCAAAAGACCGTTAATTTCTATCTTGAAGCTTCACCGTACGGCGATGCCAAAGAACAAGAAGCTTTTGTCATGATTGGTACACCTGGTCTTGAATTGCTTCAAACAATTGGTAATGGCCCAATTCGTGCTTTATACGTACCATCCAACAATTCAAATTTGATGATTGTGGTTAGTGGTGACGAAGTTTATTCAGTTGTGTATTCACTGAATGATCCAACAAATATCGTGAAAATTGGTACATTGCTGACTACTCAAGGTATTGTTTCTGTTGCAGATAACGGTTCATCTATCTTTATGGTAGATGGACAATATGGTTATTACATTGATAACTCAAATACCGTACCAACTGTTGGTTCACCATTGAGTGTTGTTCAAAGTACCGATGCTAACTTTTATCCAGCAAGTTATGTTTCATACCAAGATGCTTACTTTATTCTAAATCAAGTCGGTACTGAATACTTTTTCTTGTCAAGTCCTAATTCAACATCGTTTTATGCGTTGAATGAAGCTAATAAAAGTGGTGCACCAGATAATCTAGTCTGTGCTATCAGTAATAACCGTGAACTTTATCTGTTTGGTTCACAGACAACTGAAATTTGGTGGGATTCTGGTAATTCAGGTGTTACACCATTCCAACGACAAGATGGTAAGTTCATTAACTTTGGTTGTACTGCTGCTCAAACAGTTAGAAAACTAGATAATACTATTTTCTGGCTTGGAAGACATGAAAATGGTACTGGTATTGTGTTCATGTTACAAGGTGAACAAGCAGTTCGTGTTTCAACGCACGCAATCGAATACTTGATTAACCAAAGTGATAATCTGGCAAACAGTACAGCTTATGCATACCAGGAAGAAGGTCATTTCTTTTATGTTTTGAACGTGAGCGGATTGAATACTACATTGGTTTATGATGTAATGACACAAACATGGCATGAACGTCAAAGCTTTAATCCAAGCACCAATTTGTATGATCGCCACTTAGCAAATACTCATGTTCTGTTTGGTTCACAGCATATCATGGGTGATTATCAAAATGGTAATGTTTATTTGTCAAGCTTGGAAATTTACCAAGATAACGGTTATCCAATTAGACGCGTTCGTCAATCACCACACGTATCAAGCAACTTGAATAACATCTTCTATAAGCTTCTCGAAGTTGACTTCCAGTTTGGTGTTGGTCTTAATGGCAATACTTATGTACCTGGTGATGGAACTAACCCAGTTGTAATGCTCCAGATAAGTAATGATGGTGGCCAAACATGGGGTAATGAACTTCAGCGTACTATTGGGCCTATTGGTGCTTTTAGAACAAGAGCACGTTGGCAACGACTTGGTTATTCACGAGATCGCGTATTCAGATTAATTGTTACCGATCCAGTTCCAGTAACCGTTTTAAGTGCCAAATTAGATCTGGAGCAAGGAAATGCATAAAGAATTAGAATTAGTACAGCGAGTTGATAACCAACTCGCTTTAAAATCAAAAGACCAAATCCATCGTCGTATTGCTATTTTGGGTCTTGAAGATTGGATGGTTAACAGTGGATTAGAAGTCAATGACCAAGATCAAGTGAATGCTGTTTGTCCTTTGAAGCATCACTTTTCACCAGGTGTTTATATGCGTGAAATCTTTATTCCAAAGGGAACTATTTTAACTGGTGCTCTGCATGTAAAGAAACATCAGGTTATTATGGGTTATGGTAAAATTGCCGTATTCACTGAAATGTATTCAAAAGTATTTGAAGGTTATAATGTTTTTGAAAGCATGATCGGTGAAAAGCGTGTTGGTATTGCTTTAGAAGATACTATTTGGACAACTGTTCACCCAAATCCAAATAACTACGATGATCCTGAACTATTAAAGAATTCTTTTGCGAAGTGGAATAAAACTGATCTGTACAAAGAATACATTAAGATCGAACATATGATCCCGAAATACGAAGATTTTCAGGATTACTTAACTATTGAATATAAGGAATTGACATGAGTGCAGCTATCGCCGCAGTCGCTGGTGCAACCGTTGTTGGCGCCGTGATTTCATCAAGTGCAACAGAAAGTGCTGCACAAACTCAAGCTAATGCCGCAACCAGTGCGGCAAGTGCTCAACTTCAGGCAACAAATAACACCAATGCTCTGAACTACATGACTTATCTGCAAGGAATGCAGAACGAATCACCATACATGCAAGCTGGTCAAGAAGCTTTGTCAGCATTGTTGAGTGGTGAAGGTTTCGGTGCTGGTGCTCTGCAAGTAGGTGGTTCACAAGGTGGTCCTGACTTGATCGCTCCTGCTGGTTCAGCTGCTGCTAATTCAGCAGTCAGTGGTACAGCCGGTGGTCAAATCACACCAAGTACACCTGGTTATGTTGCAAGTGGTGCCCCAACAGCAGGTGGTTATAATGTTATTCAATATACTGCCGCTAACCCAGGCCCAAATGGTCAAACATCTGGTTATGGCCCAGCAACTACGGCTTTACCAGGTATTGGTCAGATTACAACACAAAATTATGGTGCTAGCCAACAACAATTGAATAACGCAGCAGCAGCTATTAAACCAGGTTCATTAAGCACCACGTTTACTAATGCTGACTTGAATGCTAACTTGGCACCATCTTATCAGTTCATGTTGAATCAAGGTTTGCAATCACTACAAGCAAGTGATATTGCAAATGGTACATTGATGAGTGGTCAAGGTGGTAAAGATATCACGAACTATGCAGAAAATTATGCATCTACTGGATATCAACAAGCGTATAACAACTTTATGAACTCACAACAACAACAATTTAACCAATTGTCTACGTTGGCTGGTCTTGGTACAACAGGTACGAATGCAGCGACTGCCGCTGGTACACAAGCAGGCGCAAACATTGCATCTAATACCCAAGCAGGTGTTAGCAATGCGAACGCTTATACCATGGGTGCAGCTTCTGCTTCAGCAGCTGGTAGTATTGCTAATGCGAATACCTTGTCTAAGGGTGTTGGTTCTCTTGGTAGTATTGCTTCTAACTATTTTACCAATAACCCAGTGAGCACTAGTTCTTTGTTTGGTAACGGTACTAGCTTCTCTGGCGGTGCAACTCCAGCAACAAGTGATGAATTCGCTTTAACTGGTGGTGTGACTGGCGGCTAATCGTTAAATATAAGACTTATAAGGAAATATTATGTCAGCTCCAGCAGGAATGGATCTTTCAGCACTGAATACATTGGCTAATCCAAGCACACCGCTTGCAAGCCAACAAGGTGCCGCCGATCAACAACAATTAATGATGAACCAGAGCAATATCACTGGTCAAAACATCGCAAATCAGCAAAACGCTTATAACCTTCAGCAGCAACAAGCCGCTCAAGCAGGAGCAAGCCAATTCGTTACACCAGGTCAAACAGATGCCAGTGGTAATCCTTTGCCAGGTGCATCTGGTCAAAAAGGGTTTGACAAACAAGGTTATACTAACTGGTTGTTTCAAAACGGTATGCCAACACAAGCGATGAACTTCATTGCGGCCGACTTGAAGAACCAAGCATCTATGATTACTAATGACCAGCAAAAGCAAGCTCTGACTGCTAATGCATACGGTTATGCAGGTTCATATTTGGCTAATCTACCAGATGCTCTTAAACCAGCAGCTTTAAGCCATATTAACCAAGGTTTCCAGAAGATGGGCATTGACCCAATTCAAACAGCACCAGCTACTGATGCTAATGGTAACCAATTAACACCAGAGCAACAAGGCAATTGGATTGGTCAAAATGTTGTACCAGCTATTAAAGCGGGTTCAATGCAACCCGCAGCTAATGACTCCAATGCTAGAGCAAATGCGGCTGCGTTTAATACACCAGCTGGTACTGATCCTAATAGCCCTTTGTCGATTAATCTGCGTCAACAAGCTCAACGTGGTGGTGCTGATGTTCCACCAACAATGACAGCTCAAGAACTTATGTCTACACCTGGTTTGGCAGCAGTTGTTTCAACTGTTCAGAATTCAGATGCACAAACAGCAACCACTAAGCAAGCGGCTGCTGGTTCTGGTGTTCAATACGCAAAGTATGATAATGTGTTTGGACAAATTCAACAGCTATTGCAAGGCGTACAACCAGAAGCGGACTCAGCCGGTAACGTTGTTGATAACATCAGCAATTATACAAATTCAAAGGTACAAGCTGCTCTGGCTTTGAGCAAACAACTTCCACCTGAAGTTGCGCAGCAAATTGATTTGACACATGGTATTGGTTCTTTCCAACAAAGCATCCAAGGTGCAAGAACAGCCAATGCTGCAAACATGCACAATGCTAATCAACAAGCTACTTCACCAACTATTTCTGGTGTTGCAGCAGGTACTGAAGCACAAGTTGGTGGTTCACAAGGTCAAGGTACTCAAGGCGCTCCAGCACAAGGACAACAAGGCACATCACCAAAGAATGTTACTGTGATTCCTGATAAGAGCGCAGCAAGTAAAGCGATCTATGATAAGTTGCCATCAGGTGCCAAGTATAGATTTGCAAACGATCCAGTAGGTTCACACCGTACAAAGCAATAAGGAGTAAAATATGGCTAGTAATGATTGGGGCAATGAACCGCTCCAAAACAATTTCGTACCTGGTGCCACATACGGTACACCACCAAAGATTCTAGATAACTTGAATAGAATCGAGAGTTCAGGCCGTGCTGGTGTGGTTAATCCAGCATCAGGAGCCATTGGTGGTTTTCAGTTTTTGCCATCTACTGTTAAGATGCTGCAAAACCAAGGTGTGAACTTCAATCCAAAAGATCCAGTTCAATCACGTTCTGCTGCTGATTATTACATTCAACAACTTGTTGCACAAAACGGTGGTGATTATCGTAAAGCATTAGCTGCATACGGTGGTTTCGTTAAAGCTGATCCAACAACTTATGTTAATCGTGCATTAGCAGGTACTAATTTAGGTGCCCAGAACACGTTACAAGCGTCACCAGCAGCACCGCAAGCTCAAGCTAATGTCCCTGTAGCAACTGCCCAACCAGCAGCACCAACAGGGCCTATGCGTGGCCCACGCACTAATAGCCAACGTGTTAGCCAAATTATTGGTCAGCCACAGCAAGAAGCTGCGATGGAAAACAATATTCAGCATCCTACCGCATTGCAACAAGGTGTGGCTAGTGGTATGACTCTTGGTTTTAATGATCGTCTTAATGCTGCTATTACTTCAGCTATCTCAGGTATTCATAACGGTGTTACTACTGGCAATTGGACACCAGAACCAGGTCAGGATTATCAATCAGTTTTGGCTAAGAATCGTATGCAGGAAGCTCAAGCTGCTGCTCAACATCCAATCGCGTATCACGTAGGGCAATTTGCTGGTGGCGCAGCGACTGGTGCGGCATTGACTCGTCCTGCTGTTGCTGCCGCAGGTATGATTCCTGGTCTAGGTGGTGAAGGTATCGCTGCCACAATTGGTAGAAATGCTGTTGGTGGTATGGGAGTTGGCGCATTAACAGGTGGTGCAAGCGAAGCTTCACAACCAGGTTCAACAGCAGGTTCAATAGCTAAGAACGCCGCAGTAAGTGCTGGTTTTGGTGCTGCTACTGGTGGTCTAGGTGGTGCAATGGAATCATGGATGAATGTTCCATACGTCCAAACAGCTGGTAAAGCACTTGGTAATCTGGCACAAACACCAACTAAGACGGCTGCTCAAGCTCAATTGGATTATTACAACAACTTATTCACGCATCACCCAGATGTGGCAGAACAAGTAATTCCAACTGGCAATGCTTCTAACTTTCCGTTCACATTTGATTCGAAAGGAAATACAAACGGTGTAATTCAAGATGCTGGTCAATTAACCCCAGAAGAATTGGCTGAATTGCGTGCAACAAGTACCAGATTGGCAACTAGCATGAATGCTAAGGCTAATCCACAAACAGCTTATCCATCTGGTGAAAGTACCGCTGCACCAGAATTTACTGGTAATCCTAACGCAAACGCGGCTGCTCCTGCGCAAGCAAGTAAGCCAACTGTTACAAAGCGTTATGATGACAATTTGGCAACCTTTACTACCACTGATGCAAATGGTAATGTAGTTCCTGATAAACGAGCAGCGGTAACATTTAAGCCAACAAAAGATGGTGGTGTTTCTATTCCTGACGTTGTGCGTGGCAGTCAACCAGTTGGTTCGTCAGGTAATATGATTGCACAGGCTTTGCAAGAAGGAAATATACCAAGTCCTGATTATCTGCAATTTGAAAACATTACGAATCCAACTACATTGCAACAGTTGAAAGATGGGGCGCATCCAGCAGATACCGTACTTGGTAATAGCTTGACTAAGGCAGCCAATGAACTTGGTGGTAATGCTTACGGTTTCCAAGTGATGACTGATAATCGTGGTCGTCCAATGATGAAAGCTAATATTGATTGGAAACCAGTTCAAGATGGTGTGGTACCTAATCCAAAGTCATCAATTCCACCTTCAGAGGCACCAGCTCCTATTAGTGATGCTGATGCTGCTAAGGTATTAGGTGATCCAAATGTGGTACCAGCTTTGCAACCAGGTGTTCAAAATCCAATGAGTTGGCCTCAAGCTGGTGGTAGTGCTTTAAGTGCAGCTGGTAAATTTGCTGGTAGTGAACTGTTACGTGGTGCCGCAGGTTACGTTACTGGTCTTGGTGCTAATGCAGTTTCATCGTACTTAGGTGGTACACCATCCCCAGAGCTACCAATTGAACTTGCTGGTGCTGGTGCGTTGACTGGTCTTGGTGGTGGATATACACAATTCATTAAGCCTAATATTGCTGCTATGTTGAATCGTGAAGATTTGTCTGGTGCTTCAAGAGCGGCTACTGCTGGTTTGATGGGATCTGCTACTGGCGCACAAGCTGCGGCACAAAATCCTCAGATGCCACAACAGAACCAAACTGTTCAACAATCTGATTGGGGTAATGATCCGCTACAATCTGATTGAAAGAAAGGGGCAATTGCCCCTTTTCTTAAATCATTCTCCAACCAATAACAGCTATAAAGCATACAAACAAACTGAACCCAACAGGAGGACACTTATCCATAAGTGTCAGGATCGTTTTCAGTACAGCCATAAAAATCAAAGCACCAATAAAAGCAATCATTTCGTTCTCCTGTTAGTTCACCATACCATTAGTCTACGTTCATTTTAGAAGTTCTTCAAGCGATTTGTTCACGCTTAATGCCTGTCGGTAATCAACTAAGAGTTCTGCACCAGGAGCAATATGAGCTATTGCTTTCACAATGATGTCATCTGCAATAGCAAAGAATTCAACATTTGGATCACCCGAATGGTTTATGAATCGACCAGCTTGTGTTCTAAGACCCAAAAATCTGGCAGCCGCTATAACTTCACCGTTCTTAATAGGTCTGGTAGCAAACAAACCAAGACCATGTATTGCAGATTCACCAAGTAATGCAACATCTTGCATTTCAACAAAGACTAAATCTTCTGCAACATTTGATAATGCGCTAACCATATCTTCAGTTAGATTGTTTTCTTCTAAGAATAATTCGTAATCAGTCATGGATAAATACCAAGTAATATTTCACCTTATTTAAGGAATTCAAATGACGACTTTAGGTCTTCTTGCACCAATTCTTAATGCAACCACAATCTTTACGCAGAACGATGTTCCTGCGGCTGGTGGCTTTGTTTATACCTACGAGGCTGGTACAACTACCAATCAGGCCACGTACACAACTATCAATCTTACTACTCCTCAGACTAACCCAATTGTTCTGAACAGTGCTGGTCAACTACCATATCCTATTTGGCTAGAACCTGGTGTTGCTTATAAATTCCAAGTCACTGACGCAAGCAACAATGTTCTTGGCACTTATGATAATATTTCAGGTGTTCCTAATACATCTGGTAATATTGAATGGGTTCTGTCAGCACTTACACCAACTTACGCTAGTCCAACAACTTTTACTGTACCTGGTAATCAAGTATCAGTATTCACTAATCAACTTCGAGTCCAAGCTACAATTGGTTCAGGTGCGATTTATGGTACTGTTGAAAAGGCAACTTATTCATCAGGTACAACCACAGTAACCGTTACTTGGGATAGTACTCAACTTGATTCAAGCGTATCAGCAATCTATACCAGCGTTCTATCATCAGTTGGTGAAGCTATTCCTGGTCAGTTTAAGTATTACGTTAATATCACCGATCCACAATTTGGTGCTATTGGTGATGGTACCACTGATGCATCAACTGCTATTTTGGCAGCCATTGCAACTGGCGCAACCCAGATTTTCTTCCCAGCTGGTACGTACTTGATTTCGAACTACAGCATTCTATCTTCAACGAAATACTTTGTTGGTCCTGGTGATATTCTGTATAACAGCACTAAGTTCCCTGCTGGACATCACGCCACGTACAATTTTACTTTGCCAGTTCCAAGTGTGTTCCAGACGATCAATGATGCAGTAGCTTATCTTGATCCGATGACCTTTGACGATGGTCTCTTTGTGAATATCCAAGTAGCAGATGGAACGTATTCAGTTAACCAAGTTATTCCTAACTTTGTACAAGGAGAGAATATTGGTATTTTGGGTAATCAAACCACTCCAACAAATGTGGTATTGAACTTTAACACATCTGGCACAAACACATGTGGTTTCTACTTCCGATACGGCGTTAACTGTGGTAATATCAACGGGTTCTACATTCAGGGTAATGGTTGGAACTCATATGGTTCATGGGTAGATCAATCGTACGGTGCTGGTATTCGTGCAGACTGGGGTTCACAAGTAAACGTTGGTGGTGCGATTCAAGTTAACAAGCATTACTATGGTATTCAAGCTCGTTGGGGTAGTAAAATCCAATGTCAACCTGGTGTGCAAGTGTTCTATGCTGGTGACTGTGGTTTCCATGCTTATGCAGATAGTGCTATCTATGCAAACGGTTGTAAAGCCTTTAGCTGTGCAGATACTAGCCCAGGTCTTGGATTTGGCTTCTGTTCAGAAGGTTCAAGCTTCATGGATTGCTCAGGATCAAATACAGCAAGTAATGCTAAAAATGGTTTCTATGCATTGAGCAATGGTTCTATGTGGGCACATGGTTGTGAAGCCGACCATAATGGCAATGCTGGTTTCGCTGCAATTGAAGGTGGTATGATCGAAGCTACAGATAGCTGTAACTCATATGATAACCTGACTGGCTATTATACATCATCAGGTGGTTTTATGAACTGTAACTCAGCTCTGGCAACTACTAACACCGGTGATGGTTTCTTGGCTGATCTTGGTAGTAGAATGGACGTGACTGCTTCGTCATCAACATCTAATACTGGTAATGGCTATCACGTGATCTCTAGTTCAACTATGGAAGGATCACCAACTAATGCTTACCAGAATACCGGTATTGGTGTTTATATTTCTAACGGTGCTGTGTTTAACTCATCAAATATCACTGTTAATAACAATGCTACGGGTGGTGTTTGGGCAACACAAAATGCCCAAGCTCTAATTCCAAGTGCAACTGTTAATGCAAGTGGTGGTCATGGTATTTTTGCCCAGGATTGCAGTTCAATCTTTGGTAATAATATTGTTTCCAACGGCGCTACGAACAATGGTCATGGATTTTATTTTTCAACTAATTCGGTATTCCGTGGTTCTACTCCATCAGCTAATAACAACGGTGGTTACGGATATTACGCTGAAAATAATTCGTTCATTCAAGCACCAGGTGCTGGTGGTGTCGGTAATACAGCAGGTTTTGATTCACCAACTCAAAACTCAGCAACTGCGGCAAACAAAGGCTCATGGATTGTAATGTAATGGTAAAGCAGTAATGAAAAATGGCTCCTAGTTAGGAGCCATTTTATTATGAGAATTCCCAAACTTCACAGTAACCAGGTCCACCACTGGCACCAGCTTGTGCTGAAGTGCTTGCACCGGCATTATAGCCACCACCACCCCAACCATAGCCTTGACCTACGTTTGCACCAAAACCCCACTTTGGTTGAGAACCTTGACCAATTGGTGTACTACCACCAGCAAAAATACCTTGCAATGAACCAGCAGTAAAGATAACACCTGCTGCTCCACCGATACCAGGAACGGCTAACAAAGTTGTACCACCAGTAACCGTTGGTGAGCCAGTCGCAGCTGGTCCAAGTGTAGCTGATGGTCCAGTCACAGCAGAACCTGCAAAACCACCACTACCACCAGGACATGATATTGCCGAACCGAAAGTAGCAGAAGAACCCGCACCACCTGTAGCACCTGCTGAACCAGCACCAGCAGTACCAAGACTTACCGTAGAGCCTGATAATGTACCAACTGCAAAAAGAGCTTCAACATAAGCACCTGCACCACCACTTGAACCTGCGGCGTATTGCCCTGAACTAGTTGCAGCAGTACCACCACCTGCTCCACCTGGTGCTTGCATCTTAACCAGAACGGTATTCGTGCCTGTTGTTGGTGTATAAGTACCGTTACTCAGAGTTCTAATAGCCAGTAATCTACCTGGCATACCACTAATAGTACCGCTGAATGTTGGGTTATTATAGTGAGTACTTGAATATTGAAGTATCGCACTACCACCAGTAACGAACATGTAGCTATTACCAGTACCAACGATGCTTAATGAGTCACCAATTTGAAGCGTGATAGATGTGGCACTAGACACACCAACAATAAAAGCATCAGTACTGATGTTATTAACTGTAACCGTTAATGTACCACCACTATTGTTCACAAAATCAAACTCAGCACCTTCAGGAATTGTATTCGCTAATGGCATGGTAAAAGTAAGACCACCAGCATAAGATTGAATAACGCTACCAGCTTGTGACAATGTTATCGTTTGTGATGTATTGTATGCATAAGTGGTTTGTTTATTACCAATTGCTCTCTGAACAAAAGCAGTAGTTGATAACTTAGTAGAATTATCAAACTGAGCAGCAGTTATACCAAGTGACTGAGCGAATTGCAATGATGCTGTTCCACCTGCAACTTCCCATTGCGAACCGTTTTTTATAATTTGGATCGAATCGCCACCTTGAATAGTGATACTGGTTACACTACCGCCTGTAGTGAAAATAGTATCAGAGCCCTGTGCCAAAACAGAAATACTTGGTGATGAGCTTCTAATATAATACGATGCACCAACTGGAACCGTTGATACTAATGGTAGTGTTACATTACCAGCATTGATAATAAAAGCGCCACCTGCTTGGGAAGCCGTTAATGTTGTAGCTGTGCCAAGAATATAAACGTTGTTAAAATTACCAAGTGCTCTCTGAACAAAGGCAGTATCAGCCACATTTGTTGAATTATCAAACTGCGCAACTGTTGGAACTGTCGCTGATGTAGATGCTGACAATGTGGTAAAAGCACCAGTTGATGCTGTACTTGCACCAATTGTGGTTGCATTAATACTACCACCAGTAATGGCAACTGAATTCGCATTCTGGGTTGACATTGTACCAAGACCAGTAATGCTGGTATTAGGAATAGTCGTTGATGCTGTTAGAGCACTTGAACCATTTGCATACAAATAACCAGTCAAACCAGATAATGTCAGTCCAGCGAATGTTGGTGAATTTGTTGTTGCTATTGCTTGTGGCAAACTCAATGTAATAGAACCTGCACCATTTGTCACAATCACTTCATTAGATGTACCAGTTAGATTCGCTACAACTGGTGCATTGCCTGTCGAACCGATCAATAGCTGACCATTAGTAGCTGCTGAAGTTGATGTCAATAGACCACTAGCACCAGGATACATAAAAGCATTCTGGGTTAATGCAGAATCAGTCACGTTCGCAAATGTTACAGAACTAGTCGTAGCAATTGGTTGTGGCGTACTCAGTGTGATATTGCCAGTACTGGATGACGCAATAATCTCGTTAGCTGTTCCTGTGATTGACGTAACCACACCAGTACCGTTAACTGATACGGTGATAGCACCAGTTGATCCTGACAATGAAATACCAGATCCAGCAGTTAATGAAGTAACACCAGTGTTAGCGATAGTAACGTTTCCAGTTGCACTGGAAACACTGATACCAGTTCCTGCTATATTTTCCAATACACCAGTATTCGCTAAGGTAATAGAACCAGCTCCATTGGTTACTGACAAACCACTACCAACAGCTAAAGTACCAAGTACAGGAGCATTACCAGTTGAACCAATCAATAGCTGACCATTAGAAGGTGCGACCGTACTAGTGATAGAACCACTAGTACCTACGGTAACGATACCATCAGGATTCAATGAAGACAAAGTCAATGCATTAAATTTTGGTGATGATGTCGTATCAATACTTTGTGGCAAGCTCAATGTGATACTACCAGAAGCATTCGTCACCAATACTTGGTGCGCAGTTCCAGTTAATTGACCAACAATAGGTGGTCCACCACTAGAACCAATAAGCAAAGCACCATCAGAACCAGGAGCCGCAGTTAAAGCACCAGATGCATTTGAATAGATAAACGAATCTGGTGTAAAAGTTAAGCCGTTGTTTGAGCTATTAACAAAGTTAGTAAACCACAATGACCATGGTTTAGTCATCATGCCAGTATTATCAATAACTTGATATCTGAACGGCAGCTGACTAGGATTAACGTTAGCCATTATACCGCCTTCTTAGATTTCTTTACTGGTGCCTTTGTAGGTTCAGGTTCGATAGGTTGCAGCAATGCTGGTAATTTTGGGTCTACTTCTGGCTTGCGATCCGCAATTAGTTCGCAATGTGCGGTAATAGCTGGACCATGTGTAGTAATACCAAGAACTTTAAATTCTTTTGTCTTGTCTGCTGCATTCAAAGCAGACGACAAAGTGGTACTAATAGTGTTAATCGTAATATCAAAATATTTCATTTTATTTCCGTTTAGTGAGCAACAAGGGATGAAAAGATTAGAGCGCCAATAAAGCCACCCAGTCCTAGACAAATACCAACTATGATTTGAAAGATATTACCAGATATAGTTCTTTCTACTTCATTGATTCTATCGTTGGTTTTATCTATATTGTCGTCGATCTTTTTATTGATCGCATCTATATGGGTATCTAGCTTTTCGTCCATCTTAACGACAAGCTCTTCAATTTTATCCATTTGTTGTCCCTGCTTTTTGACCGTGTCGTTAAGAATATCATATCGAGCGCCACATTCAACTATGTGATTCTCTAAAGTTTGTGTGTAATCGCCCATGGCAACTCCTGTTCATATCTTCGTATTTATATGCAAATAGTTCACATGAGTTCTTGCTAAATATCCATGTAGTACTAATTCTTTTAAGGAAAATATTATGTCAGACTCAGTCGATCAAGCACTCGCATCAGCACAGAATGCAGTTAATGCAGCAGTACCAGTAGTCCAAGCAGTAGGTTCAGTAGTGGCAGCAGCAGATCCCGCTATTGCACCAGAAGTAGAAGCAGGCGAGGCAGTTGTTTCAGCAGCACCAGCTTCAGTATCAGCTATTGCTGCGCTTGTTTCAGCAGTAGAAGCACTCTTGAAGCATTTCAAGATTTAATAAACCTTCGACTCGCCAGGGGATAGAGGTGGTCCGCCTGGCGTTTTCTTTATCTAGCTTTAACGGAAATAAAATGACAATTAATTCAAATTTTACACAATTACCACAGCAAGCACTCGGCTTGATTATGGCATTCGAAGGCTTCAGTGCTAATGCGTATCCAGATCCTGCAACAAAAGCAGAGCCTTATACGATTGGTTTCGGTTCAACTCATATGTTCGGCGCACCAGTCACAAAAGGCATGACAATTGATAAAGAAGATGCAACTAATCAACTTATTCACGATGCCACATTTGCAATGCATGAAGTTCTGGGTGCAGTAAAAGTACAGTTGAACATTAACCAATTGTCAGCTTTGATTGACTTTGTTTATAACGAAGGTATTGGTAATTTTGAATCAAGCACAATGCTGAAGTACATTAACCAAAGCAATTTCGCAGCCGCTGCTTTGGAGTTTCCAAAGTGGGATATGGCGGATGGTAAAGTCATGTCTGGTTTGTTGAATCGCCGTGTAGCTGAACAACATCTGTTTCAACAGGCGGTATGATGAACGAAGTTAAAAACGAAGTAAAGAACGAACACTTGGTTAAAGAGACCAGCTCTATCGCTGAATATTACCCAGACCATCCACCACGTACTGAATCTGCTTTGTTCAGAAAGACAAAGAAGCATTATCACGATATTGGCGCAGCTTGTATTATCTGTGGTACCAAGGATAAAATTGAAATCCATCACATGCATTGCGAATGGGCAATGGCTAATGCAATGGATTGGGATGGCAAGATGCGTAAAGCTCATCCAGATTTCGATTGGAGTACGTACAAAGAACCATCAGATTTTGTTGATTCTATCTATAATACCGTGCCACTTTGCGAAGTGCATCACAGACATCCACAAAAAGGCATTCACCATAATCCGTATCCGACATGGATAGCTCAACAATGCGTTAAAGAAGGCTTTGTATTGTTCCCAGAGGAGAAGAAATAATGGCAGAAGTAATACAACTACAAATATCTGGTACTCCTCAAACTCTTATGGAGAATGCATTAGAAATTGCACATGACATGAAGTTTGCTTTAATGGTATTTGTGAACAAAGATGGTACCATCAATACTGAATGGTCAACTTTACCAAGCAACTTGGAAGCACTTGGTGCTATAGAACTCCTTCGTGATTCCCTTTTAAATGCACTGCGATGAATACTAGAAAGATCAAAGGCAACTATGGCGAAACTAAAACAAAGTGAAATAAAGAAGGTTCGTGAAGAACTTCTGGTGAAACAAGGTGGTGTATGTGCGATGTGCCAGATGCCACTTGATACAGCAGATGCCGTGCTGGACCATAATCATGCAACTGGTTATGTGCGTGGCGTTTGCCACAGGGGATGTAATGGGGCTGAAGGAAGAATACTTAACGCGATACGAAGATCTGGTGCCGTAAGCACCATGTCTCTCCTAGAGGGTTTGGTAGCGTACTATAAGCTGCACGCAGAACCCAAAACAGATATGATTTATCCGTCGTTCAAGACACCTGAAGAGCGAAAGGCATTAGCTAAGAAACGCAGAGCTCGTAGGAAAAGTAAAAGCGAAAGGCATTAGCTAAGAAACGCAGAGCTCGTAGGAAAAGTAAAAACTAAATACCTTGAGTTAGGAGATTATATGGATCGAGAACTATCACCAGAAGAACTAGAAGCAATAGTGGATATCGACTTGATCCAAGATTATATCCTAGCAGTTGATTCGATCTGGCGTGTTGCTAGAGAACAACCAAGCTATGATCCTGATTTGCAACATGCGTTGTATCGCTTAATACACTTGTTGGACAAGGATCTAGTAGAAGCAAAATCATTATTGATATCAAGAGATATCTTATTTCAAGTAAGAGAACAAAATGACAAATGAAGAACGAAACCTGGCTGTACTTGAATCAGTATTGTTTGTAAGCCACCCGTACCACATCAAATATGGTACTTTGTATCAAATGTACCGTTCAGATGCTGATGAACAAAAGAGCATCCAAATGCGCCAGTACACATGCGATTGGCTGCGTTCACTAGATAGTATTATGTAAAGATTATAGGCTTGTAGTGAAACGGCTATCACATCGCACTTTGACTGCGGTATTCTAGGTTCGAGTCCTAGCAGGTCTGCCAGAACCCACCTTAGGGCGGTTATAGACGCGACCGAAACAGGCGTCACAAAAAGGCCCCAAGGAGCTTGCACTCTTTGGGGCCATCCTGTTAAAACGCGGAACGGATTGCTGCGTTATATTGCTCATTCAATCGCTTGTTATCAAGCTCAAGACAAGTAATAGCATAGATCGCATCACGCAGTATATCTGCCATTGGCACCAGGTTGCGTGCTTCTGCGTCTTTTGCTGCATTTTCAAGTTGATGTTTTAGAAGTGCGTTCATGTTTGTCCTTTCAGTTGGTACAGTATTATACATTACCAATTAGCTCTGTGTGCTGTTTTCAATGGTCGAAAGCCCCAGTTTTTAGGCTAGGGCTTCTGACCAAACGGAGAATTAAAAATGACTAACTTAAGAACGCACTGCGAAGTACCTTCTTCTGTATTTAGCAAACGACTTTTTGCTTCTTTTCAGCTTTCTTAGCTTGCTTTTGTGCTTTTTCAAGAACTAAAATTGCTTGCAATCTAGCACGTTCTTGGTTCTGTACTCTAATGTAATCAGCGTTGCGCTTGTTTTGATACCGCATGTACGGACCTACGAGCATTGCGCCCGTGATTGCCCCAAGCATCGTCATGTGACTAAGCAGCCAAGCAGTCATATTATTTCCCCTTTATAGAGCAAGCAACAACTTCGTTCTTCAGAGTCTTGATCTTCTGAGCTTGCAGATAAATCCCCGCGGTTAGTACGCCAACGAGCACGTAAGGTAAAATGATTTTAAAAAATGTTTTCATTTGAGTCTTTCTTATAAAAGTACACGTAGTTTTGCATACGAGCGGTGAATCTGCAAGCACCGTTACAACTATTACGATTTGTATGTATGTATTTAAATTATTAATTTGAACATAACAGCTTCAAGTTCATCATCAAAGTAGAAAATCTCGTATTCGCTAAACCTGTCTGTGCTCCAGCCTTTAGTACCATCTGAGCGTACATCAGTACGTTTTCCCCAGTCTCTATAATGGAAAGATTTTGCTTCCAGGTCCCATTTCATTGCTTCTTGGTGTATTGTTGATGTCCATTTGCCATGGCAGTTTTCATTACACCAATCTAGCAATTCATGTATATCTTTACGAAATGTAAGTTTTACTTCATGCATGATGTTCTTTATTTCTTTTTCTTAGATGTGTTTGATATGTTCTTACCATAATTGCCACGTTGCTTTGACAGTCTAATACCTTCTACGATATTTTGTTCTCTTGTTTTGCACTCAATGTTACCTAGTTGATAAGCACCAAGATCATCTTTTCTGGACATAACGAAGCAACCTGATGTTACACCTCTACGATCCAAGTTACCAGTATCTAACCACCATCCTAGCCATTCACCAAATGTCAGGTCGAACTGGATATTTCTGCGCTTTGCTTGGCGCTTTTGGTTTTCGTAATCTGCTTTGTATTCTGCAATTGTCTTTAAATTATTCATTTTATTTTCCTGTTTAATGAAAAACCCCCAACAAGCCTGGCAGAATGTTGGGGGTTTGGTTTCCTTGAACAGGAAGTTACTGCTAAAATGTACTACGAATTCTGTTCTACTTCTGTTCAAGTGACTTAGCTGCCAGGCTGTCTAATCTATTTAGCCTAGTTGTCACCAAAACGTGAAATAGCAGAAAATCTGGGTAAGCATAACAAAGGCCCCTTAATTGGGGCCTTTTATTACTCAAACCACATCATAAAATTATCAATATCAAGTTGCTCTTTAAACGACAACTCAACTACTTCTTTTAATACTTTATGCTTTTGCGTATTGTAAGGGTGCCACTTACTTACTTTTGTCGAATAAACACGAGTTACAGTAATTTTACGTGGGGCATTACCGGTAAAGTTAACAACCTTTTCGATACGCTCTCTATAACTCCAGCTTTTAAACCTGCTGTTTAAACTAACAGTTTTGGTAATCTCAATTGTATCACCAACATGTTGCGCCGTTTTATCAAACGCAACAAAACTAACCTTAACTAGTCGTTTTGCCATAAATTTGCCTTAAATTGTTAAAGAGCTACTACGTTTTACTACAACACTATTATAACATATTTTGTGCTTTTGTGCGGCGTGTTTACCACTTCGACCTGGTTAATTTGAATTAAACAAACAGCACTTTTGGTTAGTAGAAATAGAAAACCCACTAAGGGAATAGTGGGTCTTCAATTAGAGAGATTTTAACTTAAACTGATAAGATGCGAGGACATTGCATCCTCAATATCTATTTATCAAGCTGTGAAGTGGCATCGCAACGGTCTCAATCATCAAAGATAAAACTGGTTAATTGCAAGCAAAATCGATCTGGGGAGAAAACAAGTAAGCAAACCCAGATGCATATAACCAGAAAAAAGCCGCGATAATATTGCTACCTGGGTATTGCGAGCGAATGCGATGCAAGCACCCAGGTATGAATGTATCAGTCGGCTCAGGTGCTACGTATGAGTTTACGAAGAAGTAGCCCTGAGTCCACTGTACATGACATATCGCTTGTATTGCGGCATGACAACTCCAGAGCGACTCGTCAACTCGTCACTCAGGAGACAACACGTCGTATTACTACTGGCATTGTACTCGCAGATAGCACTTCTGAGTAACCATTGATACTTGGCATGCAGATGGACCACTTCAGATACACCTTTGAGTACTTCGATGGTATGTGCTCGCACAATACCTGTAGTAATCCTTGTGTTGTATTTCGACCTACTTCTTTTTGACTTACACCTGGTAATTTGTTCTACTTGCGTACCAGAAAAAGATGCAACGAAATTCCTCTTAAGATAGATAGAGGTCGTTGCGCACGATTTTGTCACCGTTTGCTAAATAGAATGGTGAGATAGTTCACAACAGGTCCTAGAGAAACCTGAATAGCAGTGCAATGCTGCTCTAACTTAAAAAGAGATTAAGATGAAAATTCATTACGTCGACGCCTTAGCAGGCTCAGGCAAAACAACAGCCGCAATCAAATACGCACTTCAACAAGCAGAATTAGGTGCAAAAATTGCTATCGTTCAGCCTTCAACAGTTCTGATCGATCAAACACACAAAAACATCACCAAAAGCAATACCAAGAACATCCGTGTAACCAAGATCCATTCAGATTGCGTATCTGGTCAAGTTAAGGATAAAGTTCAAGACCACTTGCGCGAATGCAACCAGAGTGTTGGTGAAATTCTACTTATTACCCATCAAACATACCTTTCCTTGCCATACTGGCATAATTCGACAAGCTGGGACATCATTATTGATGAAATCCCACAATGCCATACTAAGTGGGAAAATGATCTTCCAGTTAACCACGCTACTATTACAAGCTATGTGGAATTAGGTGAAAACGTTGATAACTACGCACTGATTAGCACAAAGCCAGGTAGCGAAGAAGAAATTCGTCGTGTGGCCGAATGCCGTTATAACGATGCACAAGATAAGTTGTGCCAAGATCTATGTGAAAAACTTAACAACTATACAACATGGGATACATACGCTCGTGTTGATTCATGGAATAAAGTTGTGAATGGCGAAGAAAAAGGCAAGCATTCATTGGTTGCGTATTCATTGCTTCGTCCTTTGTCTTTTGGTAAGTACAAATCGGTTACTATTATGGGTGCCATGTTTACCGAATCAGTTTTATACTTACTCTGGAAAGACCAGGTTACATTCGTTGAACATGCAGCAATTGCCAGTGGTTTAGTCACACAAACACACACAAACGGCAACCTGCTTACCATTAAGTACATGTTCGAAAAAGATTGGTCAAAAACATTCCGTGATAGCAAGTACGACGGCGAAACAATCCAATCAGCAGTTAAGGCGAAAATTGATGAATTGATGGATGGTGAACAGTTTATCTATGCAGCAAATAACGACGATAAGATTGGTCTTGATCTTGGTTATCGTGTACCAAACATTT
>Ga0335069_10003661_pt1 | contig 23100 bp, 24 predicted proteins | sample Lox_Sample_11_FD_206714 | JGI IMG/M metagenome (GOLD analysis project Ga0335069, IMG submission 206714) | Soil microbial communities from Loxahatchee National Wildlife Refuge, Florida, United States - Lox_Sample_1.1 | ecosystem: Environmental > Terrestrial > Soil > Wetlands | place: USA... | reverse complement strand
TGCGCCGTCCGTCGAGTAGGTAGAGAGTGGAACACAGGGTTTCGCTCACAACCGGAGGTGACGAACATGCAGTACTTCGCGCTGTTGATCAGCCAGGAGCAAGACCGCACACCCGACGACGCCGCCGCCGCGATGGCGGCATGGGAGAACTTCCACGCCAAGGCCGGCTCCGCGATCAAATCCGGGGATGCGCTGGCTCCCGCCGCCGCCGCGGTGGTCATCAGCGGCGGCCCGGACGCGCCGACGGTCACCGACGGGCCCTTCGCCGAGACCGCCGAGGTGGCCTGCGGCTACTACGTGTTCGAAGCGGAAAACCTCGACGAGGCGCTGGCACTCGCGCGCGACGTCCCGCTCGCCCAGTGGGGCGCGGTGGAGGTGTGGCCCGCCGTCCACTCGGTCGAGCTGTCCCGCAAGCTCACCGGCAACGACTGGCTGGCGCTGCTGCTGGAACCGGCCGAATCCGCGCACACACCCGGCACACCGGAGTGGGAGGCAGTGGCGGCGAAGCACGCTGATCTCCACGCGGCCGCGGGCGATCACATCATCGGCGGCGCCGCGTTGCACGACCGGTCCACGGCGACGACTGTGCGGGTGCGCAACGGCGAGGTCCTGACCACCGACGGGCCGTATGTGGAGGGCGCCGAAATCGCCACGGGGATCTACCTACTCAGCGCCGCCGACCGCGACGAGGCCGTCAAGATCGCATCGATGATCCCCGCCTCGACGGTGCAGGTGCGGCAACTGGCTGGAGTCTCGGCCCTGTAGCGCATGACCAACCTGGACGGCGTCTTCCGTAGGGAATGGGGACCCGCCGTCGCCGCGCTGGCGCGGTGGTCGGGCGACCTCACCATCGCGGAGGACGCCGTCCAGGAAGCCTGCGCCGAGGCGCTGCGCGCCTGGCCGCGCGACGGGGTGCCGGACAGTCCCGGCGGCTGGCTGGTGACCGTGGCCCGCAACCGCGCCCGCGATCGGCTGCGCCGCGAATCGGTGCGTCCCGGGAAGGAGTTGGCGGCCGTGATGGACGAGGTCCTGGCGCGCACCGACGGCACCGACCCGCATCCGGTTCGCGACGACGAGCTGCGGATGATCTTCACGTGCGCGCACCCGGCGCTCGACCGCCCGTCGCAACTGGCGCTCACGCTGCGGTTGGTGTCGGGGTTGACCGTCGGCGAGATCGCCCGCGCGCTGCTGCAGAGCGAAGCGGCCATCGGCCAGCGAATCACGCGCGCCAAGAACAAGGTCCGGCACGCGAACATCCCGCTGCGGGTGCCGCCCGCGGAGCTGCTCCCCGAGCGCACGCCGCACGTGCTCAGTTGCATCTACTCGGTGTTCACCGAGGGGTATTGGTCGACGGCGGGCCCGTCGGCGATCCGGGACGAGCTGTGCGACGAGGGGGTCCGGCTGGCCGGGGAGTTGTGCGCGCTGATGCCGCGCGAGCGCGAGGCGCACGCGCTGGCCGCCCTGGTGCTGCTGCACGATTCCCGACGGGCGACCCGGGTCGACTCAGCCGGAGCCCTGGTGCCCCTCGACGAGCAGGACCGTCGCCGATGGGACCGCGGCCGCATCGCCCGCGGGCTGGACCGGCTGCGCCAGGCCGAGGGATCGACGGGCCCGTATCTGCCGCAGGCGGTGATCGCCGCGCTGCACGCGACGGCGCCGTCCTGGGAGCAGACGGACTGGGTCACCATCTGCGCGGCCTACGACCGGCTGGTGGCGATCACGGACTCCCCGATCGTGCGCGCCAACCGCGCGCTGGCGGTCGGGTTCCGCGACGGACCCGACGCCGGACTGGCCGCCCTCGACGCGGTCGCGCACGACCCGCGGCTGGCCCGGTCGAACCTCGTGGCGACGGTGCGCGCCGACCTGCTCCGGCGCGCCGGGCGGCCCGCGGAAGCCGCGCGGTGGTACCGAACGGCGTTGGAGGCCAACGGCTCCGAGCCCGGCCGCGACTTCTTGCGGCGGCGCATCGCCGAGTGCGGCGGGTAATCCGCCAGCAGTGTTCGCCGGGCCCGGCCCGGCCACCAGACGCAAAAGCCCCCGACACGCCGACAAAAAGGGGCCTTGGTGTCTGTTCGCGCAGTGAAGATCAGGCCTCGGCGAAGTTGCGGGTGACGGCCGGGTCCACCGGAATGCCGGGGCCCGTGGTCGTCGACACGGTGATCTTCTTCAGGTAGCGACCCTTCGACGACGACGGCTTGAGCCGCAGCACCTCGTCGATGGCGGCGCCGTAGTTCTCCGCCAGGCTCTTCTCGTCGAACGACGCCTTGCCGATGACGAAGTGCAGGTTGGCCTGCTTGTCCACCCGGAAGTTGATCTTGCCGCCCTTGATGTCGGACACGGCCTTGGCGACGTCGGGGGTGACGGTGCCCGTCTTCGGGTTCGGCATCAGGCCGCGCGGGCCCAGGATGCGGGCGATGCGACCGACCTTGGCCATCTGGTCGGGGGTGGCGATCGCCGCATCGAAGTCCAGGAACCCGCCCTGGATCTTCTCGATCAGGTCGTCGCTGCCGACGATGTCCGCGCCGGCGGCCTGCGCCTGCTCGGCCTTGTCGCCCACGGCGAACACCGCGACCCGCGCCGTCTTACCGGTGCCGTGCGGCAGGTTGACCGTGCCGCGGACCATCTGGTCGGCCTTGCGCGGGTCGACGCCGAGCCGGATCGCCACCTCGACGGTCGCGTCCTGCTTGGCCGACGACGTCTCCTTGGCGAGCTTGGCCGCCTGCAGCGGGGTATACAGGTTGCTGCGGTCCACCTTCTCGGCGGCCGCGCGGAATGCCTTGCTGTTCTTGCTCACTGATCCATCCAATCCGATGTTGGGTCGTGGTTGTCGGCGGGCCGAAGCTGGCCCTCCCACGTGCGTTTCCTACTCGACGGTGATTCCCATCGACCGGGCGGTGCCGGCGATGATCTTGGCGGCGGCGTCGATGTCGTTGGCGTTGAGGTCGGCCTTCTTCGTCTCGGCGATCTCGCGGACCTGATCCCAGCTGACCTTCGCGACCTTGGTCTTGTTTGGCTCCGCGGAACCCTTGCCGACGCCGGCCGCCTTGAGCAGCAGCTTGGCGGCCGGCGGTGTCTTGAGCGCGAAGGTGAAGCTGCGGTCCTCGTAGACCGTGATCTCCACCGGGATCACGTTGCCGCGCTGGTTCTCCGTGGCGGCGTTGTACGCCTTGCAGAACTCCATGATGTTCACGCCGTGCTGGCCGAGTGCGGGCCCGACCGGCGGGGCGGGGTTGGCCTGCCCGGCCTGAATCTGGAGCTTGATCAGCCCAACGACTTTCTTCTTCGGGGCCATGAGATGTTGCGGTTCCTTCCGTGCGGACTTCTGTTAATTGTGGTGACCCGCTGCGCCCGGCTTCGCCGCGCTTGCGGTCACCACTTCTGTTAATTGTGGTGACCCGCTGCGCCCGGCTTCGCCGCGCTTGCGGTCACCACTAGATCTTCGAGACTTGGCTAAAGGTCAGCTCGACGGGGGTTTCGCGGCCGAAGATCGACACCAGCACCTTGAGCTTCTGCTGCTCGGCGTTGACCTCGTTGATCGTGGCGGGCAACGTGGCGAACGGCCCGTCCATGACCGTCACCGATTCGCCGACCTCGTAGTCGACCTCGACGGCCGGACGCTCCAGGCCGCCCGTCTCGGCGACGGCCGCGGTGCTGGCCGCGCCTTTGGCGGCCTTCTTCGCCGCACCCCGCGGCAGCAGGAACTTCACCACGTCGTCGAGCGTCAGGGCCGACGGGCGCGACGTCGCGCCGACGAAGCCGGTGACCCCGGGGGTGTTGCGCACCGCGGACCACGAGTCGTCGGTCAGATCCATGCGCACCAGGATGTAGCCGGGCAAAACCTTGCGGTTGACCTGCTTGCGCTGGCCGTTCTTGATCTCGGTGACCTCTTCGGTGGGCACCTCGACCTGGAAGATGTAGTCGCCGACGTCCAGGTTCTGCACGCGCGTTTCCAGGTTGGCCTTCACCTTGTTCTCGTATCCCGCGTACGAGTGGATGACATACCAGTCGCCGGGCTTGCTGCGCAGCTCCGCCTTCAGCGCGGCGGCGGGGTCAGCCTCCTCGGCCTGCTCGGCCGGTTCCGCCTGCTCAGCGGTCTCGATGGTCTCCGGGGTCTCGGCGGCTGAGGCTTCGATGGCCTCAGGGGTCGCTGAGGTTTCAGTGACCTCTTGCACGTCGACCGCTTCACCCGCGGACGTGTCACCGTCGAAGGTAGTCACGGTTTTCAGTCCTCTCTGTCTTTCTCAGCTCAGCCGAACACCAGCAGCACGAGCTTGGCCAGGCCGAAATCCGCCAGGCCGACCAGCGCCACCATGAAGGCGAGAAACGCCAACACCACCGAGGTGTAGGTGAGCATTTGCTTGCGGTTCGGCCAGATCACCTTCCGCATCTCTGCAACGACCTGCTTGAGGTAGTTGTAGGCGAACACGAACGGATTAGCCGAACGGTCGCCGGGCTTCCGCGGCTTCTTCGAGGCCTTGGCCTTCTTGGCTGCCCGGCCCTTCTTGACCTTATCGTCCCCGGCGGCCTCGGCCTCGTCCGGCGACTCCACGTCGACGTCGTCGGCATCGGCCATGCGCTGCCGCGACCGCTTGCCGGTCGGCCGTTGCGGCCGCGTCGTGGTCACCAGGGCCGTCCGACCGCCGCTGTCGCGGCTCTCCTCGGTGTCGCCGCCGTCGCGTGCGGCGTCGTTGGCAGCGTCGCCCTCGTCGCTCACCGCATGCTCCTTTGTTTGCTATGTCCCGCGGGCCGTCCCACATGATGGGGCACTGTCTTCCAGTGTCCACCATGGCACGGCTTCGCCGTCTGCAGGGGCGACAGGACTTGAACCTGCAACCTGCGGTTTTGGAGACCGCTGCTCTGCCACTTGAGCTACGCCCCTTCGCGGTTGGCAGCCCAACCTGCGCTTACCTGCCGGGGCTTACATGACACGCGCGCTCCCCGAATGCTCGAATCCCGGAAAGCGCGCTGATGCTGGGAAAACCCCGAGGTCCGAGTGTACATCGAGGCAGGTGTCAGACACTAATTACGCGGTTCTGACGACCTGCCCGGATTCCTTGTCCCATCTGAGCTGGATAGAGTCGTCACCCTCGTGTCCCATCAGGGTGGTGTAGGCGACCAGGATCACCTCGCCGTCCTGATTGGTGCAGGTGTTCTCGGTGACGACGATGTCGGCGCCGAAACGCTCGTTCACCGATTGGATGTCCATCCGGCCGTAGAGCCTGTCGCCCACAAATATCGGTTTGTGGTAAACGAACTTCTGATCGACCTGGACGATCTGCATGGTCTCCATGCCGACGTCGACATTCCGGAAGAAGTCATCCTGGATGATCTTCGCGAAGATCGATACAAAAGTTAACGGTGCGATGATGGCGTCGTAGCCCAGTTCGGCGGCCGCTGCCTCGTCGAAGCATGCCGGATCGTCGCACTTGATCGCCCGTGCGAATCCGCGAACTTGCTCACGGCCCACTTCGAAATAGTCCGGGTACTTCCAGCTCATTCCGCGGACGTCGGTTTTGAGCGCCATGTCTTATGCCAGATTCGCCGACGCGATCGCCCGGCCGAAGATCTTTTTGCCGCCGGTGGTCGCCGTGAGGGCGATCGTCACCGACTTGCTCTCCGGGTCGACCGACTTCACCCGGCCGTTGAAGACCAGCTCGGCGCCCTTGCCGTCGTTGGGGACCGGCACCACGGCGGTGAACCGCACGTTGTACTCGGTGACCGCACCGGGGTCGCCGACCCACGAGGTGACGTAGCCGCCGCCCAGCCCCATGGTCAGCATGCCGTGGGCGATCGCGGTGTCCAACCCGACGACCTTGGCGATCTCGTCGTCCCAATGGATCGGGTTCAGGTCGCCGGAGACACCCGCGTAGTTCACCAGATCCTGGCGGGTCAGCGGGTAGGTCTTCTCCGGCAGCTTGTCGCCCACTTTGACCGAACTGAACTCACGCAGTGGCATCAGAAAATCCCTTTTCTCCATCCTCGCCGGCACGGCCCGCCAGGGTCGTGTAGGTCTCCTGCACAACGTCACCGGCTTCGTCGGTGATGATGTTCTTGGTCACGATGATCTGGGTGCCGTGCGACTCGCGCATCGAATCCAAATACACATCGCAGTACAGTTTGTCGCCCGCCACGATCGGCTTCATAAACTTCAGCACCTGATCGACCTGGACGATCTGCGCGTCCTCGACTGCGATGTTGGCGTGCTTGAAGAACGCCGACTGGGCCCGGTAGCCGAACACGCAGATGAACGTCAGCGGGGCCAGCAGGCCCTTGTAGCCCAGCTCAGCCGCCGCGTCCTCCTCGTGAAAGCACGCGTCCTCGTTTTGCACGGCCACCGCGTACTCGCGGATCTTCTCGCGCTCGACCTCGTAATGATCGGGATAGCGGTAGTGCATCCCGACGATGTTCGCGCTCAACGACACGGCTGTAGAACCTACCTAGTCACTCTCAATAAACGCTGACGACGGCGCCTAGCGTGTCTCGCGGTGTGGCTGGTGCTTGCCGCAGTTCGGGCAGAACTTCTTCAGCTCCATCCGGTCGGGGTCGTTGCGGCGATTCTTCTTGGTGATGTAGTTACGGTGCTTGCACACCTCACACGCCAAGGTGATCTTCGGCCGCACGTCGGTACTGGAAGCCATGTCCGTTCTCTCTGCTCTCTAGAAAAGTCACATTGTTCTGTTGTAGCGATGTTCTGTTGTAGCGATGGCCGGACTCGAACCGGCGACCTAACGATTATGAGTCGTTCGCTCTAACCGACTGAGCTACATCGCCTCTGGGCCACCCCGTCTAGGGTTTGGAGCCGCCCGCCTGCTCGGCGTCCGCCGAGCCCCCTAACGGAATCGAACCGTTGACCTTTTCCTTACCATGGAAACGCTCTACCGACTGAGCTAAGGGGGCCGTTCAGCCAAGCGACAGTCGTGCCGCGGGCCTAAAAGAGGGTACAACCTGGCGCGCAACGGCACCAAACCACGGACCGGGCGGCTCCTCGGCTAGTTCCCGTCCTTGCGCGGTTGCCACGCGCTGAGATCGCTGAACTGGTCGTACTCGTCGTCTTGCTCATCCCCCGGGCCCGACTCGCCGAGCAACGTCCGCAACGCGAGATGGACGGCCTCGCGCGTGTCGGCCAGATGGAACCGACGAATCGCCTCTTGGACCAGATCGTCGTCGATTTCGATCTCGACCCTCTTCTTCATGCGCCAACAATACCCACTGCGCAGGGCCTCAACCGATGGGTGAAGGCCGCTTTCCCGGCAAAGTGTGTCCCGATGGGAAGCCGCGAGCGGCGAGCCTCCGACGAGGATCAGACCTGATCGTGCCGACCCGCTTCGCCCGGCTACGCCGCGCTCGCGATCGCCACTAGTCTGGTCGGGTGTCAGAGGACCGGCTGTACTTCCGCCAACTGCTATCCGGTCGCGATTTCGCCGCCGGCGACATGTTCGCGACGCAAATGCGCAACTTTGCCTACCTGATCGGGGACCGGCAGACCGGCGACTGCCTGGTGGTCGACCCCGCCTACGCCGCCGGCGATCTGCTCGACGCGCTCGAGGCCGACGGCATGCACCTGTCCGGGGTCCTGGTGACCCATCACCATCCGGACCACGTGGGCGGTTCGATGATGGGCTTCCAGCTGAAGGGCCTGGCCGAGCTGCTGGAGCGGGCGCCCGTGCCCGTCCACGTGAACACGCATGAGGCCCTTTGGGTTTCACGGGTCACCGGGATCGGCCTCGGCGATCTCACCGCCCACGAGGACCATGACAAGGTCAACGTCGGGGACATCGAGATCGAGCTGCTGCACACCCCGGGCCACACTCCCGGCAGCCAGTGCTTCCTGCTCGGCGACCGCCTGGTCGCCGGTGACACGCTGTTTCTCGACGGCTGCGGACGCACCGATTTCCCCGGCGGCGACTCCGATGAGATGTATCGCAGCCTGCGGCGGCTCGCCGCGCTACCGGGTGACCCGACAGTGTTTCCGGGGCATTGGTATTCGGCGGAGCCGAGCGCTTCACTATCGGAGGTCAAGCGTTCCAACTACGTGTATCGCGCAGCCGATCTTGATCAGTGGCGAATGCTGATGGGCGGCTGACCGACTCAGAGGCCATTTGCGCCTGAGTGATCACGATTAGTTCCCGGGTCAGCAATGCGCGCCAGACGCCTTTAGTATCGGGCCAGCGAAATTCGCGGCGGAAGACCGCTGTGATATAAGCGGAAGGGTGGGTCTAATGGGGTGGATCCAGAGTGCCTGGCAGGGGGTCACCCATGTTGGGTCCGGCACCTGGTTGGCGTGGGCGGCGTGGGCGGCGGTTTTGCTGGGCGTCGTCGCGCTGGTCTTCATAAGCCGGCAACTGAAACTCAACCGCCGGTTGGCCGCAGAGCAGACCCGGCCCCAAGTCGCGATGTTCATGGAACCGCATCCGGCCGACTGGCACGTGATCGAGCTCGTCGTCCGAAATTTCGGACAGACCGCGGCATATGACATCCGGTTTGCTTTTCCGAACCCGCCGACGGTGGCGGAATACGAAAACGCCGCCGACGGCTACGCCGATGTCGTCCAACTGCAGCTTCCGCGCGAATTGCCGGTTCTCGCGCCCGGCCAGGAATGGCGCATGGTGTGGGATTCGGCGCTCGACCGCGCCGAGATCGGAATGGGCATCGAGTCGCGCTTCGCCGGGTCTGTGATCTATCACGACCGCCCCGACAAGCCGCGCGGCTGGCGGTTCTGGGAGGGCGATCGGCCCGTGCTGCAGACCAGCGTGGTGCTGGACTGGGACGCGCTGCCGCCGGTTCAGCGCATCGAGTTGATGACCACCCACGACCTGGCGAAGCGGGAAAAGCAGAAGCTGGAGCTGTTGCGGGGGCTGCTGACCTACTTCCACTACGCGAGCAAGGAAACGCGTCCCGACGTATTCCGCAGCGAGATCGAACGAATCAACGGCGCCGTGCAGGAGACGCAGGACCGGTGGCGCACCCGTCTGCTCGACCAGCCCACCGACGTCAGCCTGCGCTGGGGTAACGCGGAAGCCGATCTGGCCAAACATCGCAGCCAGCACGTCTGACCCAGGATCGAAGGAGCAACCATGAGCGGCCCGGTCCTCTACAGCCTGAAGGATTCCGTCGCGGTCATCAGGATGGATGACGGCAAGGTCAACGCGCTGGGCCCGACGATGCAGCAGGCCCTGGGCGAGGCGATCGACCGGGCCGACAGCGACAACGCCGGGGCGTTGGTGATCACCGGCAACGAGCGGGTGTTCAGCGGCGGGTTCGACCTGAAGATCCTGACCTCCGGCGAGGTGCAGCCGGCCATTGACATGCTGCGGGGCGGCTTCGAGCTGGCCTACCGGCTGTTGTCCCATCCCAAGCCGGTGGTGATGGCCTGCACCGGCCACGCCATCGCGATGGGGGCGTTCCTGTTGTCCTCCGGCGACCACCGGGTGGCCGCCCACGCCTACAACATTCAGGCCAACGAAGTGGCGATCGGGATGGTCATCCCGTACGCGGCCCTCGAGATCATGAAGCTGCGCCTGACGCAGTCGGCTTACCAGCAGGCCGTCGGGCTGGCCAAGACGTTCTTCGGTGAAACCGCGCTCGCCGCCGGCTTTGTCGACGAAATCGTGTTGCCCGAAATTGTGGTCAAGCGCGCCGAAGAGGCCGCACGCGAATTCGCCGGCCTGCACCAGCACGCGCACGCCGCCACCAAGTTGCGCGCCCGGGCCGACGCGCTGAAGGCGATCCGCGCCGGAATCGACGGGCTGGAGGCCGAGTTCGGGCGCTGAAGCGCGAACGCGGTGGCCCGGAAAAGACCCGGCCACCACGTTGCTCGCCTCCTCGCCGTAAGTGTGACACGTACGCGACGTGCCGTCACGTCACTTCACCCTCGCGGCGCCCCGCGGCGCGACGGTTTACCGGAACCGGTCCAGGTATGCCCGCCAATCCCACGTCGACAGGAACAGCTGTGCGGCCGCATAGCCCCTGTCGTAGAGCTCTTCGAGGCGCCCCCGGGAAATGCCGAAGTTGAGAACGCTGACGTCGGTCGAGGCGACCGGGATGGTACGGGCGCTCACCCACGGCTGGCTCAACTGGGCCTGGTCGTGGCCGACCAGCATGGTGGTGAACAGGCTTTCCAGTAGGGCCGATTGCTTGAGAAAACGCAGCGGACGCAGCGCGGGGAACGCCTGGTCGACGCCCTCGGCGAGCTTGGGCATCACGGTGATCCCGAAGGTCGGCCAGCGCGGCGGCTTGCCGTCGGTGCGGTCCAGCGAATCGATCGGGAAATTCGACAGCACGCCGCCGTCGACCAGGTTGGACGTCAGGCCCATCGTGTTGGTCATCGTGACCGGCGGGTAGAAGAACGGGATCGCCATCGACGCGCGGACGGCATCGGCGACGGGCTGCTCGTCGGGGTCCAGACCGTAGAGCCGCTGATAGTCCCACGGCAGCCGCACCAACTGCGCCGCCGTCAGGTCAGCGACGGTGATCGCCACCTTGTAGCGCCGTTCCCTCGGCAACTCGTCGTCGTCGAGGGCGAGGTCACCGAACGTGGTCACGCCCAGGTTCTTCAGCTCGCCGCGGATCCAGTCGTGCGCGAAATCACCGCGGTACATGGCCGTGTCGCGCACCAGACCCCAGGCGGAGCCGAACACCGGAAGGGGCCCGGCGTCGCGCCACTTGCGTAGCGGCACCGACAGCGCCAGCTCTTTGAGCTGTTCGCTCGTCAGTTGGTCACCCTGGGAGGCGGCCGCCGAGAGCACCGCGACCACCGATCCCGCCGAAACTCCCGACACCCGGTAGGCCGAATACCCTGCTTCCATGAGCCCGGCGATGGCGCCCACCAGACCGATGAACTTGACGCCCCCGCCGGAGAGCACAAGGTCGGCGAGCTTCGGACTTACGGGCATAAGTCACCCTTCTGCCGAGACCCACTGGTAGGGGAGGAACTTCCCATCGAACGTCACCACGACCCGGTCGCCCGACGGGTGCGGCTTCTTCTGCAGGTCGACGCTGAAGTTGATGGCGCTCATGATGCCGTCACCGAACTGCTCGTGGATCACTTCCTTGATGGCGCCGCCGTACACCTGAAGCGCCTCGTAGAAGCGGTAGATGGTCGGATCCGTCGGAACCGCCGTGGGCAGGCCGCCGCGCATGGGCGGCGCCGCCAAAACGGGCACCGCCGACTCGTCGAGGCCGAGCATCTCGACGAGAACCTTGCCGAGCTCGGCGGGTACCGGATGCTGCCCGAGCAACGCCGACGTGGTCCACAGCACCGGCCTGCCGATCGTGTCGGCGAGTTCCTGCCAGGTCAGCCCCTTTGCCAGCCGAGCGACGACGATCTGTTCGGTGAGTTCGTTTCTCGTCATGCGTATCAGCATTGCACCGCTGAATCGTTGGCGCCGAGCCAAGCCCAGGCGGGACCATGAGACGGTTTAGAAATCCGGTAGCGCATGCGCTACCACATTCGACGACGACCTATACCTTGGGCGCCGGGCCGGGCCTCACCCCGGTTTCGTGGCGGTGACCAGGCGCGCCGAAATCCACGGACCGCCATACCACATGCGCCATCCGAGGTTGCGGCGCTTCACGTTTCGCCATCCCAGCTCCCGCAGGCGCGCGGCATGCTGCCGCGTCTCCCACAGGTCGGCGATGGCGAGCCGACCACCCGGCCGCAGCACCCGAACCACTTCGTCGAGCGCCTGCCGCCGGCCGGCGTGTGTCGGGATGTTGTGGATGGCCAGGTTGCTCACGATGACGTCCACGCTTTCGTCGGCCAGGGGCAGGGCCGTCATGTCGGCGGTGCGCACCTCGATGCGGTCGGCGACGTTCTCCAGGGCGGCGTTGGCCAGCGTGGCGTCCCGCGAGTTGCCGGTCTGGTCGGCGTGCCAGAGGTCGACGCCCATCGCGCGTCCCCGAGGCAGCCGCTTGGCCGCGGCCAGCAACACCGCGCCGCGTCCGCAGCCGAGGTCGAGCACCGTTTCGTCGCCGCGCAGCCGCAGCTCGTCGAGCACCCGGTCCCACACGACGAACTTGCCCGAGCGCGTCGCGTAGACGTATGACGCCATCCCCGCAAGCAGCGCGACGGCCCATCCCCCGGTCAGCGCGGCCGTCACCCGCCTGCCGCGCGCCCGGCTGATCCCGGCCCACACCGCCAGAGCGGCGGCCTGGGCGACGACGCCGATCGCCAGCCCGCGCGCCGAGATGGTCTTGAATGAGCCGTCGATTCCGTAGTCGCCCCGGTGATCATGCACAGTGACGAGCTTACGACTCGACAAGGCGCCGAAGGTTTTTCAGGCTCTCATCCAGTGAACGGCCGACCCAGAACGCGGCCACCCGGTCGGCGATCAGGCCGAGCAGGCCGCCCTCTGAGCTGTAGGCCAGGCGGAACGTCACGACGGTCCGGCCCGGCCCGGCGTCGCGCAGCCGGAACCGGCCGCGCTGCGTCACGCCGGTGATGTTGATCCAGGCCAGGTCGCGCCCGGGGTCGAATTCCACCACTTCGGCGACGCCGCCCACCGGGATCGAGCCGATCTTCCACAACACGGTGTACCGGGCGCCCAGTCGGGCCGGGCCTTCCGTCAGCGTCTCCCAACGCTCCAGGTGAGGCAGGAACGACGGGTAGCGGTCCGGGTCGCTGAGCACCTCCCACACGGTGGCGCGTTCGGCGTTGACGATGATCCGGCGTTCGACGCGCATCAGCCGAGCACCGGGAAGTGGCGTTCGGCGGCCAGGCGATCGACGCCGGCCTGCAGGCTGGCGACCACTTCGTCGTAGACGGCCTGGTCCTGCACATCCGGGTCGTCGACCTCGATAGGCTCCTGCACCTCGACGACGATCTTGGCCGGCAACGGGATGTGCCCCAACAGATCGCCGATGTTGAGGCCCCATGGCAGCGCCAGCGAGATCGGCACGCTCTTGAGTCGGACCAACTTGTCGAGCGCCAACAGTTTGGCCAGCCACTGCCCGCGCCCCAGGAACAACGCCGTCTCCTGACCGCCGACGCTGGCCACGGGAACGATCGGTGCGCCGGTCTCGCGGGCGAGCCGCACGAAGCCTTTGCGGCCACCGAAGTCGACGACGTGTCGCTGCCACGACGGGCGGAACACCTCGTAGTCACCGCCGGGGTACACCAGCACGGCGGCGCCGGATTCCAGTGCCAGCCGGGCGTTTTCGGGACTGGCAGCGACGGTGCCGAACTTGCGGAGCCAGCGCAGCGGCGGGTACAGGGTGACCAGGTTGTGCGCGAGCTGATAAAACGGGCGCTCCACGCCGAAATATGAGCAGAACGCCAGGGTGAAGACGAAGGTGTCCGGCGGGACGTTGCCGCCACTATGGTTGCCGACCAGCAGCACGGGGCCTTCCGGCGGTATGCGGTCGAGCCGGCGGACGTCGGCCCGGAAGTACAGCGACGCCAGCAACCAGGTGCCGGGCAGCTGATCTCGAATGAAGTCCGGGTCGCGCTGGTCCAGGTCCGCCTTGGGCACCCGGTCGCCAACCCGCTTGCTCACCCACCCGATGGCATCCGCGACGCCGGCCATGGTCTCAGCCTGGCACAGCCGAGCGAAAGCAAGGAGGGCCATTCGTCGCTACCGCGAAGGGCCGTGGCTCACCACCGCCCGTGGTGGACGACCTCGGAAAAGGGCCGCCGATCCGGCTTGCGGATCGGGGTGAGCGGACGGTCGGCGGGATACCCGATGCCGAGTAGGAAGGCCACCTGGTGGTAGTCGGGCACACCCAGGATGGCGCGCGCCTTCTCCTGGTCCCCCACCGACGAATGGCCCGTCCCGATGCCCAGGTCAGTGGCCGCGATCATCATCGCCATCGTGGCCTGGCCGACGTCGTAGTTGTCGGTGACGAGCCTGCGCTCATCCGGCGGCACCGGCACAACGATCGCGATCGCGGCCGCGGCCCCGGCGATGTGCCCGGCGCCTCGCCAGACCGTCGACAACTCCTGCAGCCGGGCCGGGTCGGTGACGATCACGAAGTCCCACGGCTGCCGGTTTTTGGCCGACGGCGCCCGCCAGCCCGCCTCGGCGATGCGGTCCAGGTCGGCTTCCGACACCGGTTCCGGCTTGTATTGCCGCACATTGCGCCGCGCACAGATCGCGTCCCAAGCTTGCATCTCGTTCCTTCTCGTTTCGTCCGGTCCCTTGCCATCGTGCCACCACGGTCGAACGGCATGTCGGCGCGGAATCATCCCCGGCTGTCGGTGCGGCGTTCTATGGTGGCAGCGCAATGGCCCTCCATCTCCACCGTGCCGAGCGCACCGACCTGCTCGCCGCCGGTCTCGGCGCGCTGTTGGCCGCCCCGCTCGCCGACCCGTTCGCCGAGGAGCTGGTGCTGGTCCCGGCGCGCGGCGTGGAACGCTGGCTCAGTCAGCGGCTGTCGCACGTGCTGGGGTGCAGGCCGGGCGCCGGCGACGGGGTGTGCGCGGGGGTCGCGTTCCGCAGCCCGTCTTCGTTGATCGCCGAAATCACCGGCACGGCCGACGACGATCCCTGGTCGCCGGAGGCGATGACTTGGCCGCTGCTGGAGGCCATCGATCGCGGCCTGGACGAGCCGTGGTGTGCAACGCTGGCAACGCATTTGGGTCATGGCCTTACCGACCTGGAGGCCGAGTTGCGCCGCGGGCGGCGTTACGCGGTGGCCCGCCGGCTGGCCGGGCTGTTCGCCTCCTACGCGCGGCAGCGCCCGCACCTGCTGGCCGACTGGCTGGACGGCCGGGTGGTCGGCCTCGACGCCGACCTGGACTGGCAGCCGCACCTGTGGCGCGCGCTGGTCGAACGCATCGACGCCGATCCCCCGCATGTGCGGCACCAGAAAGCCCTGACGAGGCTGCGCGAGGGCCGGACCGAGCTGCCGGCGCGGCTGTCGCTGTTCGGGCATACCCGGCTGGCGTGCACCGAGGTCGAGCTGCTCGACGCCCTGGCCACTCACCACGATCTGCACCTGTGGCTGCCGCACCCCAGCGACGACCTGTGGCGGGCGCTCGACGACCTGCACGGCGCGGTGCCCCGCACCGAGGACGCCAGCCGGCACGCCGCCCACCACCCGCTGCTGGAGACCCTCGGCCGCGACCTGCGCGAGCTGCAACGCATGCTGCCGGCCAACCTCGCCAGCGACGAATACCTCACGCGCGCAAGCGCTCCCGACACGCTGCTGGGCTGGCTGCAATCGGACATCGCCGCCAACGCGGTGCGGCCAGAAGGACGCGCGCTGGCGCCCGGCGACCGCTCGGTGCAGGTGCACAGCTGCCACGGCCCGGCCCGCCAGATCGACGTGCTGCGCGAAGTCCTGCTCGGGCTCCTGCAGGACGACCCGACGCTGGAGCCGCGCGACATCGTGGTGATGTGTCCCGACATCGAAACCTACGCGTCGTTGATCGTCGCCGGGTTCGGGCTCGGCGAGACCGCGGGCGACAGCCATCCCGCACACCAGCTGAGGGTTCGCCTGGCCGACCGGGCGCTCACCCAGACCAACCCGCTGCTGGCGGTGGCGGCCGAGTTGCTTTCCCTCGCCGGCACCCGCGCCACCGCCAGCCAGGTGCTCAACCTCGCGCAGGCCGCGCCGATCAGGGCCCGTTTCGGGTTCAGCGACGACGACCTCGAAGCGATCACCGACTGGGTCCGGGAGGCCAACGTCCGGTGGGGCTTCGACCGGGAAGATCGCGCGCCGTACGGGCTGGACCACATCGTGCACAACACCTGGCGCTTCGGGCTGGACCGCATCCTGACCGGCGTGGCGATGTCCGACGACTCGCGGGCGTGGCTGGACACCGCGCTGCCGCTCGATGACGTGGGCAGCGACAAGGTGCAACTGGCCGGACGTCTGGCCGAATACGTCGCCCGGCTGCACGACGTCGTCAAAAACCTCGAGGGCGCAAGGCCTTTGACCGGATGGCTGGCGACGTTGGCGGAGGGCGTCGCGGGGTTGACCCGCTCCGGCGACGCCTGGCAGGAGGCGCAGCTGCAGCGGGAGTTCGCCAAGGTTGTCGAGCAGGCCGGCCCGCGCAGCTCGACGCCCCTGCGGCTGCCCGACGTGCGGGCGTTGCTTTCCACCCACCTGGCGGGGCGACCCACCCGGGCGAACTTCCGCACCGGCACGCTGACCGTGTGCACGATGGTGCCGATGCGCTCGGTGCCGCACCGGGTGGTGTGCCTGGTCGGTCTCGACGACGGCGTGTTCCCGCGGCTGCTCGTCCCCGACGGTGACGACGCGCTGGCCCGTGACGCGATGACCGGTGACCGCGACATCCGTTCGGAGGACCGGCAATTGCTGCTCGACGCGGTGTGCGCGGCCACCGAGACCCTGGTGATCACCTACACCGGCGCCGACCCGTACGCCGGCTACCCGCGTCCGCCCGCGGTGCCGCTCGACGAGTTGCTCGACGCGCTGGACCAGACGACGCCGGCGCCGGTGCGCCGGCACGTCGTCACCGAGCACCCGTTGCAGCCGTTCGACCGCCGCAACGTCACCCCCGGCGCGCTGGTGCCCGGCAAACCGTTCACGTTCGACCCGACCGCGCTGGCCGCCGCCCGCGCCGCAACCGGGAAGCGTTGCCTGCCAGCGCCTTTCATCACCGAGCTGCTTCCCCCGCCGCCCGTCACCGACGTGGCCCTCGCCGACCTGCTCGACTTCTTCAAGGACCCGGCCAAGGGCTTCTTCCGGGCGCTGGATTGCACGCTGCCGTGGGACGTCGACGAGATCAGCGACGCGATGCCGGTGGAGATCGACGCGCTGGAAGCCTGGACCGTCGGCGACCGGATGCTGCGCGACATGCTGGGCGGCATGCATCCGGACACCGCAGCCAACGCCGAGTGGCGCCGCGGGACGCTGCCGCCCGGGCGGCTCGGGGTGCGCAAGGCGAAGGACATCCGCGATCGCGCGCGCGAACTGGCGTTGGCCGCGCTGCAGCACCGCACCGTTGACGGCGCGGCGCACGACGTGGCGATCGACCTCGGCGGCGGGCGGCGGCTCACCGGAACGGTCACCCCGGTGTTCGGCGAGCGGACGGTGTCGGTGACCTACTCGAAGCTGGCGCCCAAGCATGTGCTGGCGTCGTGGATCGGGCTGGTCGCGCTGGCGGCCCAGACGCCGGGACGCGACTGGTCGGCGCTGTGCATCGGCCGCGGCCAAAGCCAAAACCGGATCGCGCAAAGGCTTTTCGCGCCGCCGTCGGCCCCGCTCGCGGTGTTGCAAGGCCTGGTGGCGCTCTACGACGCGGGCCGGCGCGAGCCGCTGCCGCTGCCGCTGAAGACGTCGTGCGCGTGGGCCGAGGCCCGCCGGGACGGCGAGGACCCGCGCGCGGCCGCGCAGGCCAAGTGGGCGGGCACCAGATTCAGTCCCGGTGACGACGCCGAACGGGCGCACGTGCGGGTGTGGGGGGAACGCGCGCCGCTTGCGGTGCTACTGGGGCCGCCCCGACCGGGCGAAGAAACGCCCGGGGAGGACACGCGGCTGGGCGCGCTGGCCGCACGACTGTGGTCGCCGTTGCTGGCGGCCGAAAGGCACCCCGGCTGATGGATCGCTTCAACCTCCTGGGCCCGCTGCCCCAGGACGGCTCCACCACCGTCCTGGAGGCCAGCGCCGGCACCGGTAAGACGTTCGCGCTGGCCGGCCTGGTCACCCGCTTTCTCGCAGAGACCGGCGTGACGCTCGGCGAGATGCTGCTGATCACGTTCAACCGCAACGCCAGCCGGGAATTGCGCGAGCGCGTCCGCGGTCAGATCGTCGCGGCGGTGGCGGCGCTGGAGGGCCGCGCGCCCGCAGGCTCCGAGCTCGTCGAGCACCTGCTGCGCGGCAGCGATGAGGAGCGCCGTTGCCGGCGGGCGCGGCTGCGGGACGCCCTGGCGAATTTCGATGCGGCCACCATCGCCACGACCCACGAGTTCTGCGGGTCGGTGCTGCGATCGCTGGGGGTGGCCGGCGACACCGCGTCGGACGTGAGGCTCAAGGAAGACCTCGATGACCTGGTCACCGAGATCGTCGACGACCGCTACCTCGCCCAGTTCGGGCGAGCAGAAGGCGATCCGGTGTTGAGCTACAAGCAGGCGCTCGAGCTCGCCCGGGCCGTCGTCAACGACCCGTGTGCCGACTGGCGCCCGCTCGATCCCGACCCGGACAGCGAGGCCGGGATCCGGCTGCGCTTCGCCGCCGCGGTCCGCGAGGAACTCGAACACCGCAAGCGCCGGCTGCGCATCCTTGGTTTCAACGACCTGCTCACCCGGCTTGCCAAAGCCCTTGAGCAGGAGGGCTCCCCGGCCCGGGAGCGGATGCGGGGTCGCTGGCGGATCGTGATGGTCGACGAGTTCCAGGACACCGACCCCATCCAGTGGCGGGTGCTCAACCGCGCGTTCAGCGGCCACTCGACGCTGATTCTGATCGGCGACCCGAAACAGGCCATCTACGGTTTCCGGGGTGGCGACATCTACACCTACCTGGAGGCGGCCCGCGGCGCCGATGCCCGCTACACGCTGAGCGTCAACTGGCGCAGCGACCGCGCGCTGGTCGAGCGCCTGCAGACGGTGCTGCGCGGCGCGGCGCTGGGCCATCCCGAGATCGTCGTGCGCGACATCGAAGCCCACCACGGCGGGCATCGGCTGGCCGGGGCGCCGCACAACGCGCCGTTTCGGCTGCGCGTGGTCAAACGGGCCGGCCTCGGCTACGCCGGCAACGACACCGTCCCGATCGGGGTGCTGCGCCGCCACATTCCCGACGATCTGGCCGTCGACATCGGGGCACTGCTGGCAAGCGGCGCCACCTACCGCGGCTCCCCGGTCGGTGCCGGCGACATCGCGGTGATCGTCGAACGGCACGAGGAGGCGCGGGCATGCCGTAATGCGTTGGCCGCGGCTGGGATTGCGGCGATCTACACCGGCGACACCGACGTGTTCGAGTCCCAGGCCGCCAAGGACTGGCTGTGCCTGCTGGAGGCGTTCGACGCCCCGCACCGCAGCGGGCTGGTCCGCGCCGCCGCCTGCACGATGTTCTTCGGCGCGACCGCCGAAACCCTTGCCGCCGAGGGTGATGCGCTCACCGACCGGGTCGCGGACACCCTGCGGGAATGGGCCAACCACGCGCGGCAGCGCGGCATCGCCGCGGTGTTCGAAGCCGCGCAGCGGGGCGGCATGGGGCACCGGGTGCTCTCCCAGTACGGCGGCGAGCGGCACATGACCGATTTGGCGCACATCGCGCAGCTGCTGCACGACACCGCCCATCGCGAGCACTACGGCCTGCCGTCGTTGCGCGATTGGCTACGCAGCCAATGCGATCGCCGCAACGGCGCCACCGAACACAGCCGCCGCCTCGACAGCGACGCCGCGGCGGTGCAGATCATGACGGTCTATGTGGCCAAGGGCCTGCAGTTCCCCATCGTGTACCTGCCGTTCGCGTTCAACCGCAATGTCCGCAAAGACGACATACTGCTCTATCACGACGAGCACGAACAGCGCTGCCTCTACCTCGGCGCCAAGAACGACCGCGACCGGCGCCGCGCCGACGAATTGCACCGAACCGAAGAGGCCCGCAACAACATCCGGGTCACCTATGTGGCGCTGACCCGGGCGGAGTCGCAGGTGGTCGCCTGGTGGGCGCCGTCGTGGGACGAGCGCAACGGCGGGCTGTCGCGGCTGTTGCGCGGCCGCGGGGTGGGCGAGGCCCGGGTGCCCGACCGGTGCGACGCGGCCACCCTCACCGACGAGGACGCCTGGGCGGTCTTGAAGGGGTGGGAGGACGCCGGGGGGCCCTCGGTGGAGGAATCGACCGTCGCCGCCGCTGCCGCGGCCGAAACAGCAACCGACTCGGCCGATTTCGGGGTGCGGCACTTCCACCGGTCGATCGACACCCGGTGGCGACGGACCTCGTACTCGGCGCTGGTCCGTGGCATGGAAACGGGCGGGGTGGCCGCCGGCGCAGCGGCCGGGGTGGAAAGCGAGCCGGAGGTCGGCACGCGCGACGACGAGGTGGACACCGCAGTCACCGCGGTCACGGCGCCCGGCCCCGACCCGGCGGTGACCTCGCCGATGGCGGCGCTGCCCGCGGGCGCAGCGTTCGGCTCGCTGGTACACGCGGTGCTGGAGACGGCCGACCCGGGCGCCGCCGACCTGGCGGCCGAGCTCGAGGCTCAGGTGCGGCGCTCCCTGACGTGGTGGCCGGTCGGTGTCACCGCAGCCGAGCTGGCCGCCGCGCTGGTCCCGATGTACGACACGGCGTTGGGTCCGCTCGCGCCCGGTACGACGCTGCGGCAGATCGGCCTGCGGGATCGCCTGCGGGAACTGGATTTCGAGATCCCGCTGGCCGGCGGCGAGATGCGCGGGGCCGCCCCGGACGCGTCGCTGTCCGAGGTGGGCGAGCTGCTGCGGGCGCATCTGCCCTCGGGTGATCCGCTGGCCGCGTATGCCGAGCGGCTGACGTCGCCGGCAATGGGGGGTCAGTCGCTGCGCGGATACCTGGCCGGGTCGATCGACGCGGTGCTGCGCCTGCCCGACCGGCGTTTCCTCGTGGTGGACTACAAGACCAATTACCTCGGCGGCGCAGCGGCCGATTACAGCAGCGACCGGTTGACCGAGGCCATGCTGCACTCGGATTATCCGCTGCAAGCCACGTTGTACACCGTTGTGCTGCACCGGTTTCTGCGGTGGCGGCTGCCCGCGTACGATCCGACGCAGCATCTCGGCGGGGTGCTGTATCTGTTCGTGCGCGGCATGTGCGGACCCGACACGCCGGTGATCGACGGCCAGCCGTGCGGGGTGTTCAGCTGGCAGCCGCCGGCGCGGCTGGTGGTGGCGCTCTCGGATCTGCTCGACGAGGGCGGGCGGGCGGCATGACCGTCACCGACGTCGAGGTCGCCGTCGACGCGGCAGGCCTGCTGCTGACGTTCAACGAGGCGGGCGTGCTTGACATTTCGGATGTGCATGTGGCCGACCGGATCTGCGCGTTGGGCGGTGAGCCCGACGAGCGGGTCGCGCTGGCGGTGGCGCTGCTGGTGCGCGCACTGCGGGGCGGTTCGGTGTGTGTCGACCTGGCGACGATCGCGGAGGCGGTCGGCTCGGATGGGTTGCCGTGGCCCGAGCCGATGCAGTGGCAGGCCGCGGTGCGGGCCAGTGTGCTGCTTCGCGATCCGCCCGTGCTGCATCTCTATGACGAGCGGCTGCTCTACCTGGACCGGTATTGGCGTGAAGAAAAGCAGGTGTGCGACGACCTGCTCGCCTTGCTGGCGGCCAGGCGAGCAGCCGGGGCGCCCGTCAGCGAGCGGCTTTTCCCGCCGGACTACCAGGAGCAGCGCGTGGCGGTGGAAATCGCCCTCTCGCAAGGCGTTACGGTGCTCACCGGCGGTCCCGGCACCGGCAAGACGACCACGGTCGCGCGCCTGCTCGCGCTGGTGGCCGAGCAGGCGGAGCTGGCCGGATCGGCACCACCGCGGATCGCGTTGGCGGCGCCGACGGGCAAAGCGGCGGCTCGTCTGGCCGAGGCGGTGCAGCTGGAAGTGGCCAGGCTGGAAGCGGCCGATCGCGCGCGGCTGGGTGACCTGCAGGCCACAACGCTGCACCGGCTGCTGGGCCGCAGACCGGACTCGTCGTCGCGGTTCCGGCACGATCGCGCAAACCGGTTGCCGCACGACATGATTGTGGTCGACGAGACGTCGATGGTGTCTTTGACGATGATGGCGCGGTTGCTGGAGGCGGTGCGCCCCGACACCCGGCTGGTCCTGGTCGGCGACGCCGACCAGTTGGCGTCGGTGGAAGCCGGTGCCGTGCTGGCCGACTTGGTGGACGGCCTGTCGGCGCGTGCGGACGTGCGGGTGGCGACGTTGCACACGCCGCACCGCTTCGGGAAGTCGATCGGCGCCCTGGCCGAAGCGATTCGGTTGGGCGACACCGAGGGCGCGTTGGGGCTGCTGCGGTCCGGTGACGAACACATTGAGTTCGTCGAGGCGGATGACGCGACCGATCGGTTGCGTTCGATCCTGATGCCGCACGCGCTTCGGCTGCGGGAGGCGGCGCTGTTGGGGGCCGTCGACGAGGCGTTGGCGACGTTGGACGAGCATCGGCTGCTGTGCGCGCACCGGAGGGGGCCGTTCGGGGTGCGGCACTGGAACCGGCAGGCGGAGATGTGGCTCTCCGAAGAGATGGGCCTGCCACCGTGGTCCGAGTGGTACGCGGGGCGGCCGCTGCTGGTGACAGCCAACGACTACGGGCTGCGGGTCTACAACGGCGACACCGGAGTTGCCGTCGCCGGCCCGGACGGGCTGCGTGCCGTCATCGCCAGTTCCGCAGGGCCGCTGAACTTTTCGACGAGCAGGCTATCCGACGTCGAGACCATGCACGCGATGACGATCCACAAGAGCCAGGGCAGCCAGGCCACCGAGGTGACGGTCCTCATGCCACCGGAGGAATCGCGGTTGCTGACGCGCGAGCTGTTCTACACCGCGGTGACCCGCGCCAAGGCCAAGGTGCGGGTGGTCGGCTCGGAGGCGTCGGTACGCGCCGCGATCGGGCGGCGGGCGCTGCGGGCGAGCGGCCTGCGGCGGCGGTTGCAGCCCACAGCCGCGACCACCTGAATCGAGGCACCGCCAATCAGCCGTCGGTCATCGGGGCGCCGTGGGAACGAGGACGGCGACGTCGCCGTGCAGGTGCGCCAGTCCACCGTCGAAGGTGGCCAACTGCCCGTTGCGGCTTCGCGCAAGGTGAGCGAGGTAGGCGTCCGTCACCTGCCGGTGACCCACCACACCGTTGACGTCTACTCCGGCGAAAGAGACGCTGTCGGGCCAGAACTCGTGACGGTCGACCTGCTCGACACCGCTGACCACCGCCCGGGCCAACGCCGCGGATTGCCCCATCCGCACCAGAAATCGGACAAGGCTTCCTTGCGTGATCGGGCACGTCGCGAATTTGGTGTCCGATGCCGCCAGCCACCTCACGGCGCCGTCATGATGCACATGCTCGGCGACGACCACCGCGATGAGCACGTTCGCGTCGAGCAGCGCCGTCGCTCCTCGTCCTCCAACGATCGGACGTCGTCCGACGTCACGACCGTCCCGACGCTCACCAGCGGTAATCCCGTCCTGGCGTCCTTGGAGATCGCGATGGTGCTACCGGCTCCCAGACCGCGTCGCAT
>Ga0335069_10003659_pt1 | contig 23108 bp, 19 predicted proteins | sample Lox_Sample_11_FD_206714 | JGI IMG/M metagenome (GOLD analysis project Ga0335069, IMG submission 206714) | Soil microbial communities from Loxahatchee National Wildlife Refuge, Florida, United States - Lox_Sample_1.1 | ecosystem: Environmental > Terrestrial > Soil > Wetlands | place: USA... | reverse complement strand
GTTCCCTCGGAAATCGAAGGGGGAACGTTTACAATCACCAACTTCGGCGTTTTCAACACCACGATCGGGATTCCGATCATCAACCAGCCGCAGGTAGCGATTCTGGGCACCGGCGCGATCAAAAAACGGCCGGTCGTCATCAACGATGCGATCGCGATCCGGTCAGTCGCCTATCTGACGCTGTCGTTCGACCACCGGATCGTCGACGGCGCCCTCGGGGGATCGTTCATGAATGCGATCGTCACACATCTTGAAAACCTGCCGGAAGATCTCGTCATATGAGCGTCCCGGTAATACAGGGGGGATCTCCCGCGGCCGGTGAACCGGAAACCGCGGGAGCGGCGATCCGGCGGAGACCGGAATGGCTGAAGGCCCGGCTTCCCGGAGGTGACAACTATGCCCGCATCCGCGGCCTTGTCGAACAGCACCGGCTTCACACGGTCTGCGAGGAGGCGCGCTGTCCGAACATGGGCGACTGCTGGAATCACGGGACGGCGACCTTCATGATCCTGGGCGACGTCTGCACACGGAGCTGTGGCTTCTGTGCGGTGAAGACCGGACGGCCGGAGGGACTCGATGCCAGGGAACCCGAACGGGTTGCAGCGGCAGTGAAAACCCTCGGCGTCCGTCATGCCGTCATCACGTCGGTCAACCGGGACGAGCTTCCCGACGGGGGTGCGCAGATATTTGCAGAGACGATCCGGAGGATCCGGGAGGAAAACCGGGGAACGACGGTCGAGGTCTTGATCCCGGATTTCAAGGGGGATGAGACCGCGCTTGAGATCGTGCTCGCGGCATTTCCGGATATTCTGAATCACAACACCGAAACGGTTCCGCGGCTTTACCACGAAGTACGGCCGCAGGCGGTGTACGGCAGATCGGTCCAGCTCCTGGACCGTGCGAAGAAACGCGGGTTCACGACCAAAACCGGCCTCATGCTCGGGATCGGCGAGCGCGAGGAGGAGGTGATGGAAGTGATGCGGGATCTCAGGGGTGTCGGGTGCGACATTCTCACGCTCGGTCAGTATCTCCAGCCGACGAAAAATCATCTGCCGGTCGACCGGTTTGTTCATCCGGACGAATTTGCACGGCTGAAGGATGCGGGTTTCCGGATGGGATTCCGGCACGTGGAATCGGGCCCCCTGGTGAGAAGTTCCTACCATGCTGAGGGGCAGGTTGCGGGGAGCGGAAACCGGTAAAAGTACTTGCCAGTTTCTGAAAAATTGATTAAATTACCTTGCTGAAACAAAAGTCCCCTCTTTTTTCACATTTTTCAAGGGTTTTTTGTGGCATTAGCTCAAAGGTTAACACATTCCTTCAGCCAGGCGGAGATCGAGCACAAGTGGTTTCTGGTCGATGCTGAAGGGAAAACGCTCGGACGGGTGGCGAGCCGGATCGCACATATACTGCGAGGCAAGCACAAACCGATCTTCACGCCCAACGCCGACTGCGGCGATTACGTCGTCGTCATCAATGCGGAAAAGGTAAAGATCGAAGGGAAGCGCACGGAACTCAAGACCTATTTCCGGTACACCGGCTATCCGGGCGGTGCGACCGTCGAGAAATACCGGGATCTGCTCCGGGACAAACCGGAACAGATCATGGTCCATGCTGTCAAGGGCATGATTCCCCACAACCGCCTCGGTGCGCGGATCATTAAGAAGCTGAAAGTGTACAAGGGTGGTGCGCATCCGCACAAGGCCCAGAAACCGGAACCGATCGCGCTCTGACGGTCGGCACAGTTGCAGAACCACTGATCAACGGACAGGAACCACATGATAGCTCACGGACATCAGGTCACAGCGGTCGGCCGGCGCAAAACGTCGGTCGCGCGCGTCATCCTTCGGCCGGGTACCGGCGTCATTAAGATCAACAATCGTCCCCTGGAGGTGTTTTTTCCCCAGGAGATGCTTCGGAATGATGTTGTCTCCCCCCTCGCGGTGACGGAAATGACAGGGAAGTACGATATTATCGCCAACGTCGACGGGGGTGGATCGACCGGACAGGCCGGAGCGGTGCGTCTCGGCATCGCCCGCGCGCTCATCGAGGTCGATGCAGAGCTGAAGAGCAAGCTTCGCTCGAAGGATCTTGTGACGCGCGATCCCCGGATGGTGGAGCGGAAAAAGTACGGCCAGAAGAAGGCCCGGAAGCGGTTCCAGTTCTCGAAGCGTTAATTTCTGACGATCCGCCGTCCCGGAATCTTCCCGGCGGCGGACAATGTACCGTTCATAATCAAGCATACTCTCTGATTCCGACGGCAGTGTCCCGCAGAAGCGGGATTCCGGAGGAAAATGACGGGAGTAGAAGACCAACTAACATAGGAGTCACCGTTCAATGCCTCGCGTCGAATTATCCGACCTCATCAGCGCCGGAGCCCACTTCGGGCATCTGACCCGCCGCTGGAATCCCAAAATGAAGCCGTTCATCTTCATGGAACGCAACGGGATTCACATCATCGATCTGAAAAAGACCCAGGAACTGCTCGAAGGAGCGTGCAACGCCATTGCCGGCATTGTCGGCGAGGGGCGGCGCGTCCTTTTCGTCGGGACCAAAAAACAGGCCAGCCTCGTGGTCGAGGAGGAAGCCAAACGGTGCAATCAGTTCTATGTCTCCGAGCGATGGCTCGGCGGCATGCTGACCAATTTTACCACGATCCGCAAGAGCGTCAAGCGGCTCACGAACATTGAAAAGATGGAATCGGACGGCACGTACGACAAGATCACGAAGAAAGAGGCGCTCGTGCTCGACCGCGAAAAGGAAAAGCTCGCGAAGGTGCTCTCCGGCGTCGTCGAAATGACCCGGCTTCCCGGAGCCCTCTTCGTGGTTGACATCAAGAAGGAGGAGATCGCCGTCCGGGAGGCGCGCCGCCTCGGCATCCCTGTCTTTGCGATCGTTGATACGAATTGCGATCCGACCACGGTCGACTACCCGATCCCGGCAAATGACGACGCCATCAAATCGATCCAGTCGATCACCAAGCTGGTGGCGGATGCCATTGTGGAGGGATCCGAGAAAACCGCCGCGCATCTTGAGGGCGGGGAAGGGCCGGGCGCCAAAGACGCCGTCGAAGCCGGTGCATAACGTTCACTACTGAGAGAAACCCAGACCGACATGAATATCACTTCAGAGACCGTAAAGGAACTGCGCGACAAGACAGGCGCAGGAATGATGGACTGTAAAAAAGCGCTCGCCGAAACGGGCGGCAACATGGAGAAGGCGATCGATTATCTCCGCAAGAAGGGTGCCGCGACCGCGGAAAAGCGGGCCGACCGCGCCGCCAACCAGGGTGTGGTCGAAGCATACATCCACGCCGGGGGCAGAATCGGCGCCATGATCGAACTGAACTGCGAGACCGATTTCGTCGCGAAGACCGACGATTTCCACGCCCTCGCCCGCGACATCGCCATGCAGATCGCCGCGATGAACCCGCTGTATGTTTCGCGGGAGGATGTGCCGAAGGATGTCCAGGAACATGAACTCGATATTTACCGGACACAGTCGCGCAACGAGAAAAAGCCCGAGCAGATTATCGAGAAAATCGCGACGGGCAAGCTCGAAAAATATTTCCAGGAGGTCTGCCTCCTGGAGCAGTCGTTCATCAAGGACGCGGGCAAAACCATCAAGGACTGCATTCTCGACATTACCGCCAAGACCGGGGAAAAAATCACGATCCGGCGCTTCAAGCGATTTCACCTCGGTGAGAGCGGCGCGTAAATGATCAGAAGGTCTCACTCCGTGAGACCTTTTTTTTCGTTCCATCAGGAGAACTGTCCATGGCGACGAAGTTCAAACGAATTCTGCTGAAGGTGAGCGGTGAGGCGCTCATGGGAGAGCGCCCGTACGGTATCGATCCCTCCGTCCTGAACCGCTTCGCCGTCGATATCAAGAGCGTCCATACCGCCGGGGTCCAGATCGGCATCGTGATCGGCGGCGGCAATATCTACCGCGGCGTCGAAAACTCCTCCGACGGCGTCGACAAGGTGACCGGGGACCATATGGGAATGCTCGCGACCATCATCAACGGTCTCGCCCTGCAGAGCGCTCTCGAACACCACGATGTCTACACCCGCCTCCTGAGCTCCATCTCCATGGATGAAATTGCAGAACCGTTCATCCGACGGCGGGCGATCCGCCACCTCGAGAAGGGAAGAGTCGTCATCTTCGGGGCCGGCACGGGAAATCCCTATTTCACCACCGATACCGCCTCGGCCCTCCGGGCCGTCGAGCTTGGCGCCGATGTCATCATCAAGGGGACCCGGGTCGACGGTGTGTACGACGCCGACCCCGAACTGAATCCCGCGGCGAAAAAATTCACGACAATATCCTATCAGGAGGTCCTCGACAAGAAACTCCGTGTCATGGATCTTACGGCGATCACCCTCTGCCAGGAAAATCAGATGCCGATCATCGTGTTTAATATGCACAAGCCGGGCAATCTCGCGAAAATCATCGCGGGGGAACAGATCGGCACTCTCGTCCACGGCGGATCACGGGGATAATAAGGAGCATGTTCCACTTTCCGGAAGGAAGCGTATGATCAGGGAAATCATCAAGCAGACGGAAGACAAAATGCACAAGGCCGCCGAGGTCGTGCGGCAGGAGTTCGTGAAAATCCGGACGGGCAAAGCGACGACCGCACTGCTCGACGGGATCAAGGTCGATTGCTATGGTTCCTCCATGCCGCTGACCCAGGTTGCCAATGTCAGCGTCCATGACGTCCATACCATCACCATTCAGCCGTGGGATAAAAACATGGTCAGTCCCATCGAAAAGGCGATCCAGGCCGCCAATCTCGGCCTCAACCCCATCGCCGACGGTGCGGGAGTCCGTGTTCCTATTCCACCTCTGAACGAAGAACGCCGGAAGGATCTGGTCAAACTGGTGAAAAAATTCGCCGAAGACGGCAAAGTCGCCGTGCGCAATATCCGCCGCGACGGCATCGAACATCTGAAAAAATCCGAAAAAGCGGAACACTTTTCGGAAGATGACCGCAAACGGGCTGAAATCGATATTCAGAAAATGACCGACAAGTTCATCAAGGATATCGACGGCCTGGTCGCACTCAAGGAAAAGGAAATCATGGAGGTGTAAAACCACCCGTTGGAGATGTGCAAACCGGTTCCGGATGCGGAACCGGTTTTTTTGTTTCCAGCCCCGGATCCGAAACATTTTTTCCACCTCATCCGTATATCCAGAGTGAAGAGCGAAAAAGGCATGGATCAGCCTCTAAATACCGCCCCGCGCAAACTTACGAAATCGCGCACGAATCGCATGATCGATGGCGTTTGCGGCGGTATCGGCGAGTATTTCGGCCTCGATCCGACCCTCATCCGCATCGTTTGGGTGCTGGTCACCCTCCTCGGAGGTTCGGGCTTCATCCTCTATATTCTCGCGATGATCATTCTTCCGACGAATAAGAACCTTGCCGCCGGCCCCGAAAACGCTCAAATGGCGTACACGGAACCGGACCGCAAGCGCTTCTGGGGAATCACCCTCGTCCTGATCGGCGGATTTATTCTCCTCATCAACCTGGGCTGGCTGGCGGATTTCTCCTTCTGGTCGTTTTCACACCGGATCGTCTTTCCCGTTCTGCTCATCGGTGTCGGCGCGATACTCATCTTTACCTATATCCGCCGGTCCGAAGACCGGATTCCGGCGCCGAACGAGCCGGGAACGCCCGCGGCCGCCCAGCCGCGCGAACTGCGGAAATCGAGGACGGATCGGAAACTCTTCGGGGTCTGCGGCGGAGTCGCCAAGTACTTCAATACGGATCCGACGATCATCCGCATCCTGTACGTCGTCCTCGTTCTCGCCTCGTTCGGATGGGGGCTCCTGCTCTATATCATCCTGGGCATCGTCATGCCCGAAGAGAAGCTGACAACCATTTCCTCCTGAGGTGCACGATGGCTCCCTCGCGACCGTTTAAAATCCCGTGGCTCGGCATCGTCCTGATCGTGATCGGCCTGCTCCTCCTCATGGGCCGGCTCGGCTATTACCATCCCGGATTCTGGATGATTTTCTGGCCGCTGGTTCTGATCTTCGGATTTGTAAAGGTGCTGGAGGGCTTCAGCGGAAACAATTCGGGGAGGATATTCTTCGGGACGATCTGTTTTCTCTACGGCGTCTATTTCGTTCTCCGGTCGACCGGCATGTTTGAGTTCCGGTTCCACATCTTTGTCCCGGCGACCTTCATCATTCTCGGATTCGCCTTCATCATGGTGTACCTCAATGCCCTCCGGGAATGGGTGTTCCTCCTTCCGGCAATTCTTCTGATGGGCACCGGCATCGCCTATCTTCTGAGCGACGCCGGCTACTTTTCACCCTGGGACGTCAGCGACATGGTCCGAACCTACTGGCCCGTGATTCTCATTCTGGTGGGAGTTGCCATCATGCTCAGGTGGCGGTCCCGCGCACATCCGGCAGTCAACGCCGATCCGGGCCCTTCCGCAGGTCCCGGAACCGATCCGGCCGGGCCGGTCGGCCCCGTTTAATTCTTCCCGCGGAATCGGCTGAGGGCGTCCGCAAGACGTCCGAGCGCCTGCAGAAACATTTCCCGTTCCCCTCCGAATCCGATCCGCAGATGGTCCGGCATTTCGAAGAATATCCCCGGCACCACAGCCGTCTCGTAGCGTTCCCGCAGAAAATCGGCGAATTCCCCCGCGTTCCCTTCCCCGAAACGGGGGAACCAGACCGTGCCGAAACGGGGTATCTCTCCCTCGAGTCCGCGCAGCGATTCCCTGACCGCCTTCAGCGACTCTCTGTTCGCCTCCAGGAGGCGTCTGTTGACCGCCCCGATCTCGGTCAGATTCCGGAAGGCGATCACGCTCAGCTGTTCTGCGGGAAATGACGGGATCGAATTGAAGAGATCGTTGATGGCCCACATCGCCTTAATATCCTCCGCAGATCCCGTCACCCATCCGCACCGGAGCCCGCTCAGGCCGTAGACCTTCGTCAGGCTGTTGGTTGTGAGGAATCCGGGGCCGAGGTGTGCCGCACAGCGGTGCGGTTCGTCGAAAGCGGCGTCGAGGTAGACCTCATCGACGAGCACCCGCGCGCCGACCGTCCGGGCAAGATCGCCGATCGCGGCGAGCTCGTCCGTGGGGGTATAGCAGCTGCTCGGGTTGTGGAGGTTCGTCAGGACGATAAGCCGTGTTCGCGACGTGAGGAGGGGGCGGATGTCGGCCGGATCGATTCTGAAGCCGTTCTCCGGCCTGCGGGGGAAACGGCGGATCGTGACGCCGAAATATGCGGCAGTCGAGGTGATCAGTTCGTAGGTCGGCTGTTCTATCAGCACTTCGTCGCCCGGTTCGAGCAGGGTCGCGAAGGCGATATGATTGGCCATGGAGGTCCCGATCGTCGTGAAGATCCTGTCGGGTGTAACTCCTTCCTTTTTCGCGATGGCGTCCAGCAGGGGCGGATAGCCGTAATAGCTGTCGCCGGTGATCTCAAGCTCCCCGATCGTCACCGGAAGCCCTGCAAGGGGATAATTCGTCATGCCGCTGGAGGCGAGATTGAAGGGAAGATGGGAGCGGGTTTTCGCCCAATGCATGTAGGGTGAGGATTTCTGTTGTTTCATATGGTCGTATGTTGGGGAATCTGACGGCGCCAGTAGTAAAAGACCGGTATGCCGAGGATCATGATGACGATGCCGATGAGTGTGTTCACCGGATAGTAATAAACCGTGTTCGCAACGATGCAGATGCAGACGATGACGAAGAGGGCGGTCGTCCAGGGATGCCCGGGTGTGCGGAAACGGGCGACGCCGGGGAACCGTTTTCTCAGGATGAACAGCGATGCTCCGGTCAGACCGAAAAAGATGAAATCATCCGAGACGACATAGCTGAGAATCTGTTCGTAGGTCCCCGAGAGCGCAACCAGCATGGCAAAAAGTCCCTGGAGGATGATCGCAAACACCGGGACGCGGCTGACCGGATGGAGTGCGGCGACGCGGCGAAAAAACAGACCGTCCTGCGCCATTGCGAAGTAGACGCGCGGAGCTGTCAGTACCGATTGGCTCAGAAATCCGAGTGTGGAGACGGCGATCCCGATCGCGATCAGATGCGCGCCGGACCTTCCGAATGCCAGCGCCATGACCTCCGTTGCGGGTGTTCTGCTCGCGGCGAGCCCTGCCGTGCCGAGCGCCCGGAGACAGACAATGTTGACTCCCGCATAGAGGACGAGGACTCCCGCGACCCCGAGGAGGAGGCCCCGGGCGAGATTCTTTTCCGGCTCGCGGATCTCGCCTGCAATGAAATTCGCCGTCTGCCATCCCCCGAAGGCGAACATCACCGGAACAAGCGCAGCGCCGAACGCCGTGAGGCTGTCGGCGGAGAATTCCGCCGCGGACGGTACGCCGGCTGGAGTTACCGCGGGCTTGACAAGCGCATATCCGAAGAGGATGAGAAAAATGATCGCCAGAATCTTCATCACCATGAGAATATTCTGGAGGGTGGTCCCCGACCGGACCCCGAAACAGTTGACCGCCGTGAGAACCAGAATCGTGACGACTGCAACCAGCGACTCCGGCAGATCCGCTCCGGTCAGTTCAAGCGAATAGCGCGCGAAGGTAAATGCGACCGCCGCCATGCCGCCCGAATTGCTGACCAGAAAAAGGGACCAGCCGAAGAGGAAGGCGATCAGGGGGTGAAAGGATTCCCGGAGGTAGACATATTGTCCTCCGGCCTCCGGTGTATATCCCGCCAGCTCCGCATAAATGAATGCGCCGAGAACGGCGATCGCTCCGCCGGCAAACCAGGCTCCCAGGATCAGGCCCGGAGTGTGGACGATCTCGGCCACGACGTGGGGATTCATGAAGATGCCGGAGCCGATGATCCCTCCCATGACAAGCATGGTCGCATCGAAGGTGCCGAGACTGCGGATAAGACCGTTTGTGCCTCCGGAAGGCGGGCCGGCCGGTGAACGGTTTCCGGGTTGTCGAAGAGGCGGGCCGGCTGTCATGAATGGGCTTCGAGCCAGTTGCCGCCGACGCCCGCATCGACCTCGACGGGGATGGACAGGGGGAGGGCGTTCTTCATTTTATCCGTGACGAACGCTTTCGCCTTTTCGGCCTGGGTCGCCGGAACTTCAAATACGAGTTCGTCATGGACCTGCAGGAGCATGCGGGCGCGGAGGCGGGCCCCCGGCAGGCCGTTCTGGATCGCGATCATCGCCAGCTTGATCATATCGGCGGCGGTTCCCTGGATCGGCATGTTGATGGCCTGTCGTTCGGCGTTGGAGCGGACGCTGAAGTTTTTACTGCCGATGTCGGGAAAATAACGTCTGCGGCCGAGGAGGGTTGAAACATACCCGCTGGTGCGCGCCGAGGCGATGGTGTCGCCGATGTACTGATGGACCTTCGGGAACCGTGCGAAATAGGTCGTGATGATCTCTTTTGCCTCCGACTGGCTGATATCGAGACGGGAGGAGAGTCCGAACGGCCCGATGCCGTACATGATTCCGAAATTGATTTCCTTCGCTCTCCGCCGCATTTCCCTGGTGACGTCGGAGGGGATTACGCCGAACACCTTTGCAGCGGTGCTGGTATGAATATCCTCGCCGGCCAGGAACGCATCCCGGAGTCCTTCGTCGCCCGAGATATGCGCCATGATGCGGAGCTCGATCTGCGAATAATCCGCCGAGAGGATGCGGTTTTCCTTCGATCCCGGTACAAACGCCTGCCGGATCTTCTGGCCGATGTCCGTTCGGATCGGAATATTCTGCAGGTTCGGATCACTGCTGGAGAGCCGGCCTGTGAGTGCGACCGTCTGATTATAGGAGGTATGAAGCCGGCCCGTGCGCGGGTGAAGAAGCAGGGGAAAGGCGTCGATGTATGTCGATTTCAGCTTCTGGAGCTGGCGATACTCGAGCAGGCGGCCGATGAGCGGGTGCGCGTGCCGGAGCGTTTCCAGGACGCCCACGTCGGTCGAATACCCCGTCTTGGTCTTGCGGACGACCGGCAGTTTCAGCCGGTCGAAGAGAATCGCACTCAGCTGTTGGGTGGAATTAATGTTGAATTCCTCGCCGGCCAGCTCATAGATTTCCTTCACGAGACCGCCGATTGTCCCGTCGAGTTCCTTCGAGAGGCGCGCCAGAAACGGAGTGTCGAGGGCGACGCCTGCAAATTCCATATCGGCAAGGACCGGGATGAGGGGGAGTTCGACCGTTTCAAACAGATTCCGCATTCCCTGGGATTCAAGCCGGGAACGGAGGATTTCCCCGAGCCGGAGCGTGATGTCCGCATCCTGTGCGGAATAATCGGCCACATGCCGCACCGGAACGTCGCGCAGTTCCCGTCGCTGTTTTCCGGTTCCGGTCAGTTCATCGTAGGAAATCATCTGATAGCTGAGATGCTCGCGGGCCAGGCTGTCGAGGTTGTGCTGTCCGTCGGGCCGGATGAGATAGCTCGCGATCATTGTGTCGAACCGTATGCCCTCCATCCGGACGCCGTGAGAGGCCATGACAAGCATATCGTATTTGATATTCTGGCCGGTCTTGCCGATCTCCGGATCGGTCAGCGCGGGAGTCAGGGATTTGAGCACTGTTTTCAACGGGATCCCGGTCGTCTCTCCGGAGTCGTGAACTTCCTGCGCGGAGCCGGATGAAAAGAGATCCGACCGCGGAGTGCCGGATGCCGCGGTGCTCCGGTCGTTCGGCGGGAGGACGGGGATATACCACGCCTCACGGGGGGCGAGAGCGACGGCAATGCCGACCAGCTCGGCCCGCAGAGGATCCACTCCCGTGGTTTCCGTGTCGAAGGTGAATTCCCGGGCTCCTGCGAGACGGCGCGCGAGCGCGGCGAGTTCCTTCTCCGTCGTGACGAGATGATAGGTGTGGGAGTCGGTGGTGATATCCGTCAATACTGCTGTGGGCCCGGCCTCTGCCGGCTCCTCTTCTCCGGAGACTGTGGCGGCGACGCCGGAGGTAAGTTTTTTCAGGAGTCCGCGGAATTCCAGTTCCTCGAAGAGCGCGGTCAGGGCTGAGGTATTGGAGGGCCGGGCCGAGAGCTGGCTGAGCTCGATATCGAGAGGAACGTCCGTGTCGATGGTGACAAGCTTTTTCGACAGGAATGCCTGTTCGCGCTGGGATTCGAATTTGGCCCGGACGCCCTGCTGAGGAATCCGGGAGAGATTATCATAGAGCCGTTCCAGCGATCCGAACTGGCGCACGAGGGGGATGGCCGTTTTTTCACCGATTCCGTGCACACCGGGGACATTGTCGGAGGCATCGCCGATGATGGCGAGAATATCGGTCACCTGTTCCGGCTCGACGCCGAATTTCTTCATGACGGCGTCGGCGTCGACGATCTCCCATTCGTCGCCCCGTTTGCCCGGACGGTACATCCTGATGAGCGGGGAGATCAACTGCATGAAATCCTTGTCGCCGGTGACCAGGTAGGTTTCCATTCCGGCGCGCTCCGCCCGGCGGGCGATCGTCCCCATGATGTCATCCGCCTCGTATCCCGGGAGTTCGAGGGAGGGAACGCTGAATCCCCGGACGACATCCTTCAGCGTGTCGAGCTGTGAGGCGAGATCTTCGGGCATCTTCTGTCGCGTCGCCTTGTACGCATCATACATGATATGCCGGAAGGTCGGCTGTTTCGTATCGAACACGACCGCGATATGTTCCGGCTTTTCTTCCTGGAGGATTTTCATCAGGGTTGTGACAAATCCGTAAATCGCGCTGGTATTGACGCCCCGTGAGTTTATGAGAGGTCTGTTGATGAACGAAAAGTAAGCGCGGTAGGCAAGGGCCATGCCGTCGAGCAGGAAAATTCTTTCCCGCCTGCTCTTTCCCCGGGGGTCGGTTTTTGTCATGATGGACGGAGTGATGCGGCTCAGGATGCGGAAACTGTTCCGGCTAAGATAGCGAAAAATCCCGCGGGCACAAAATGCAGACAGAGGAGAGAGCGGATCGCTCTCCATCGGGCGGGAAGCCCGAAAAATTTGCTTTTCGCCGGGAAAAAAGGGAAATTGATCGCATCTGTCTCCCCAACAACAGGAACATGTATGATCCCATCCCAGCTTATCTCGTCAATACGCGAAGAGGCAAGAAAAAGAAAACGGACGGTGGTGCTCCCCGATGCAACGGACGAACGGACCCTTCAGGCGGCCCGGACATTGCAGAACGAAGGCATCGCCATTCCCATACTCATCGGTCAGGAACATGAGATCCGCGCCGCGGCAACCCGGGCAAACGCCGATCTGCAGAATATCCGGATCATCGATCCTCTGACCTCGGCGCAGTTGAGCGATTATTCCCACATCTATTTTAACCTCCGGAAGTCGAAAGGGGTCGATATCACCCAGGCCCGGTCGACGATGGCACAGCCGCTCTTTTTCGGCGCGATGATGGTGCGCGAAGGGCTTGCCCACGGAAGTGTGGCCGGTTCCCTCTCCACCACCGGAGATGTTCTCCGGGCGGCTATTCAGGTGATAGGCGTCCGGGAGGGCATGAGCATCGTTTCGAGCTTTTTCCTGATGGTGTTTCCGCACAAGGTGTTCAGTTTTGCAGATTGTGCCGTCGTTCCCGATCCGACCCCGGCCCAGCTGGCCGATATCGCCATCGCGACCGCCGAGAATCACCTGAAACTGACGGATGAACTTCCCCGGGTGGCGATGCTCTCGTTCTCCACGAAGGGAAGCGCGTCGCACCCCCTGGTGGAAAAGGTTCAGCAGGCGACGGTCCTCGCCCGGGCAAAAGTTCCCTCCCTTATTCTGGACGGTGAGATCCAGCTCGATACCGCGATCGTGCCGAAGGTCGCAAAGGCGAAGGCCCCCCGGAGTGCGGTGCAGGGGGACGCCAACGTGCTGATCTTCCCCGATCTCAACGCCGGCAACATAGCGTACAAGCTGGCACAGCGGCTGGGGGGAGCGGAGGCGATCGGACCGATCGTCCAGGGACTTCAGAAGCCTGCGTTCGACCTCTCCCGCGGCTGCAGCGCCGAGGATATCGTCAACACGGTCGCCATCAACTGCGTTCTGGCCACCTGAGCCATCGGACAATGTCGGGAAACCGGCGGATCGTTTTTATCGACCTGTTCAGGAGCGCGGTGATCCTGCTCATGCTGGAAGGGCATCTTCTCCGCGCTCTCCTCGATCCGCTCCTTCAGGGATCCGCATTCTTCCATCTTCATGAATTCGTCCATGGCTTGAGCGCGCCCGCCTTTCTCTTCGGTGCGGGACTCACCTTCGTTATTTCGACGCGGCATCGGTGGCACGACTACCGCCGGTGGGGTGAGCCGCTCTCCCGCCGCATCCGCAGACTTCTCCTGATCTATGCCCTTGGCATCGGCCTCCACCTCCCGTTCCTCTCGATCAGGAAAATCATGATCGACAGCATGCCGTCGGACATTCTTCAGCTCTTTGCCTGCGATGTCCTTCACTGCATCGGGATTGGGCTTCTGGTCCTTCACTTGCTTGTCATGCTTTTCAGAACGGAAACAAGGTTTTTTGCCGCCGTTGGGGGAGCCGTCGCCGCAATCGGGTTCTGTACTCCGTTTATCTGGGACCTTCACATTCCGGCCGCCGGCCCGTGGTTCGCCCAGATGATCAACGGGTACCGCGGATCGCCGTTTCCGGTCTTTCCGTACCTCGGGTTCATGTTCGCAGGCGTTCTCGTTGCGAGGGGATACCTCCGGTCGGCGGAGGGAGCCGGAGAAACCGCCTTCGCGGTGCGGCTCTTTTTCGCCGGTTCCGTCCTTGTCTTCGCCGGAATGCTTGCCGATTTTCTCCCCTTCAGTTATTATCCCGTTTATAATTACTGGTTCACCAGTCCGAATTACTTCATCATCCGCCTCGGTTCCCTCCTCATTCTCTTCGTTATCTTCCGCGCGCTCGGAACCGGCGACAGATTCACGGGGCGGCTCTTCACGGTACTCGGGGCGGAATCCCTCTTCGTCTATGTCCTCCACCTTGCGGTCCTCTACGGCACGGTGCTGAATCCGGAGTTCAACCTTCAGGTGGTGATCGGAGCATCGCTCGGAATTATTCCGGCGTTCTGTCTTCTCGGGCTGTTTGTGGGGGGGATGCTGGTCTGCGCGCTCGGCTGGCATTATCTGAAGACTGAACGGCGCTGGCTCTACCGGACGATACAACTCGCCGCCGGCGCCGGTTTCCTGCTCGTGTTTTTCCTGCGCGATTTCTGATCCGGGATCAGGGGCGGGCGACGACGCCGAGAGGAAGCGCTTTCCGTGCTCCTGTCACCTGCGGAAGGTTGCCCGGGCGGCCGGAGAGCGTTTCGTGTGCGAGAACCGCGAAACAGACCGCTTCCTTGGCGTCCGGGGGAAGGCCCAGGGCTTCCGTCGTACGGAACGGCAGTTCCGGAAGATATCTGGAGAGCGCTTCCGTCAGGTAGCGATTGTAAATGCCGCCGCCGCTCGCGTAAAGTTCGGTCGTTCCCCGGCGAATCGGCAGAAAGGAGCGGACGGCACCCGCAATGGTCAGGGCGGTGAATTCCGATGCGGTGGTGATGAGGTCGGCGGGGGTGTGATGCTTTCCGCGCCGGAGTATCTCGCGTACGAATGGTTCCCCGAACAGTTCCCGGCCCGTTGATTTTGGCGGAGGGCGACGGAGAAATCGGTGTGCCGCCATCCAGGAGAGCAGTCCCGGAATGATCTGTCCGGAACGGGCGATTTCGCCGCCGGTATCGCGGGGCCGGTTGAAACAGCGGCGCATCAGGGCGTCGATCACCATATTGCCCGGACCGGTGTCGAACGCGATCACATCCTGCCGCCTGCAGTTGCGTGGGAGGAATGTCAGATTTGCGATGCCGCCGATATTGAGGAGGATGCGGTGCGCATCGGCCGACCGGAAGAGGAGATAGTCGAAGAGCGGGACGAGAGGCGCGCCTTCTCCCCCCAACGCCATGTCGGCAATCCGGAAATCTCCGACGGTTGTAATACCGGTCATTCCCGCGATCGCGGAGGGGTTGCCGATCTGAAGGGTCGAGGCGATCGTTTTTCCGAAGAGGGTCCGTTTTTTCGGCAGGTGGTGAATCGTCTGCCCGTGTGACCCGATAAGGTCGACCGAGTCGCGGGACAGACCGGCCGAGCGGAGGATCTTTTTCACCGCTTCGGCAAAAAACGACGCCACGAGCATGTCGCCCGTCGTGATGTCGGCGACCCGGGAGGTCCGGTTGTCGGCGAGGCGGAGAAGGAATGCGCGGAACCGGGCGGGGTAGGGATAGATCGCTGACTTTATCAGGCGGATTCGCGTGCCGGCGCCGGAGCCGGTCACCCTGACAAGGGCGGCGTTCACGCCGTCGGCCGAAGTCCCCGACATGAGCCCAATGATGATCTTCCCCTTCGTGCGATGATGTATGGCCGGACGGGTGGTCATTGCCGGAAGAGGGAAATATTCATATCTTATCGATTATGGCCATGAAAAAGAAACCGGGTGCGGGCATCGAACCTCTCCCGTCACCCTCATCCGATCCGTTCATCGGTGCGCACGAGTCGATTGCCGGCGGCGTTCACCGGGCGTTCGAGCGGGCGGAATCGGTGGACTGTCGCGCCCTTCAGGTGTTCACGAAAAATACGAATCAGTGGCGTGCGGCGCCGCTGGGCGCGAATGACGTGACAAACTACAAAACTGCGGCGTCGAAATCAAGCATCCGCTTTGTCATGGCCCACGATTCCTACCTGATCAATCTCTGCGCTTCGGATCCGGTACAGCGGGAAAAATCGCTGGAGGCGTTCGTCGACGAACTCCGCAGGTGCGAACAGCTCGGAATAGGGTATCTGAACTTCCATCCGGGCGCTCACACAGGCCGGGGCGAGGCGGCCGGCATGGAGCAGATGATCGGGGCGCTGAACGAGGCCCACGACCGGACCCCCGGTATGACGGTGAAGAGCGTCGTGGAAACGACCGCAGGCCAGGGGACCGTGCTCGGGTACAGGTTTGAGCAGATCCGGGAGATTCTGGACGGGGTGACTGACCGCAAACGGATGGCGGTATGCATCGATACCTGCCATATCTTTGCCGCCGGTTACGACCTCCGGACGGAGGCCGCGTATGAGGCGACGATTCGGGAGTTCGAGAGCGTGGTTGGATTGGGACATCTGGTCGCGATTCACGTCAACGACTCCAAAAAGCCCCTCGGCTCCCGGGTCGACCGGCACGAGCATATCGGGAAGGGCGCAATTGGTCTCAGCGGCTTCAGGTTCCTCATGAGGGACGACAGACTGCGGCGGGTTCCGAAAATACTCGAAACGCCGAAAGGGGAGGATCTGAAGGAAGACCGGATGAATCTGTCGATCCTGCGCCGGCTCGCGGAAAAACGAAAAGGGAAGTGAATGCTATTCGGTGCCGATCGCGGAAAGATCGGGCGAGTCCGACAGGACCCTCCGTGCCGTGACGAAATGCCGCCGGAAGTATCCATCGCTGAGCGAACTGACCCCGACGCCGTGCTTCCGGGCCGAGTGTATGAATTTACCATCGGCCAGATAGATGCCGACGTGGGTAATCCGTTTTTTTGACCGGGAACAGAAGAAAATAAGATCTCCGAAAGAGAGCGACCCACGGTCCACTTTCTCACCCGAATGGGCCTGCTCCCGTGACGTGCGCGGCAGTTCGATTCCGGCGCCGTCCCGGAAGATCCGCGTCGTAAATCCGGAACAATCGACTCCCAATTTCGTCAGCCCGCCCCGGTGGTATCTCACCTCCGTCCAGCGGTTCATTTCCTCAATCATCGATCGCTGGATGTCGGTCAACGGATCGAAATCACATGTATCGACGATATCCTCCCGGACGAGTGTACTGTCGAATGCGGCGACGGGCGCCCGATGCGCTTTCCGGACATGGTGCTTTTTCACAGTCGAACCCGTCGCGCTTCCCGCCGCCCACAGAAGGAGCAGGAGCGCAAAAACCGGAATTTTATATGTTGACAGAGTCATCATAATTGAGCTGTCTGACAGCTTATCTTTTCCACCGCAGAAACGGAAAACCTCCACCCTACGCCTCGACGAATTATGATACGAAACGGCAGTCATCAAAACAACTAAATAATTATTAATGTTGATGCAGTTCACAGCATTTTAATTTTATCGTCTTTTTTCAAATAATAGAGACGATTTCGGATGTGATGGGATGAATTTGCCATTGCGTCCGGTCAGAGGTATATTGATGCTGAATGACGGCCCTCATGCCCGATTCCGCGACTATATCGCTGAAAGATATTCTCTCCGGTCACACCCGGCCGGGCTCGCTCTACCGAAGGGGGGAGGGTTCCAGAGTTGAATGCTATGCCTGCGGCCACCGGTGCTCGGTCGGTCCCGGCAAAGCCGGCATCTGCCAGGTCCGGTATAATGAGGACGGAGTGCTCTTCGTCCCATGGGGGTATGTCGCCTCCCTGCAGGTCGATCCCATTGAAAAAAAACCGTTTTTCCACGCGTTGCCGGGAAGCCGGACTCTCAGCTTCGGCATGCTGGGATGCGATTATCACTGTGCCTACTGCCAGAACTGGATAACCTCCCAGACGCTCCGCGATCCCGAAGCGCTCCACCTGCCGGAAATCGCGTCGGCGGACGACATTATTTCGGCCGCCCGATCCAGCCGGTCGGCCGTCGTGACGAGCACCTACAACGAGCCGCTGATCACCTCGGAATGGGGCGTCGAAGTTTTCCGGCGGGCAAAGAGTGAGGGTCTGATGACGGCCTACGTCTCCAACGGCAACGGCACTCCGGAGGTCGTCGAATTTCTGCGGCCGTGGATCGATCTCTACAAGATCGACCTGAAGGGTTTCGACGACAGAAAATACCGGTCTCTTGGGGGAGTTCTCCAGCGTGTGCTCGATACGATCGTCGCGTTTCACCGGAGCGGCGTGTGGGTCGAAATTGTCACGCTCATCGTCCCCGGCTTCAACGATTCACCTGCGGAGCTGAAGGAAATTGCGCAATTTATCCGATCCGTCTCTCCCGATATCCCCTGGCACGTGACCGCTTTCCACGCCGATTACCGGATGACCGACAGGGAGCGGACCCCGCAGGAGGTTCTGCTCCGTGCAGTGGAGATCGGCTATGAAGAAGGGCTCCGTTTCGTCTATGCCGGGAACCTTCCCGGACAATTCGAACGGTATGAAAACACCTATTGTCCGTTCTGCAGAACGCTCCTGATCGAGCGGATTGGTTTCAGGGTCATGGCGAACAGGATGGAGAACGGCGCGTGTCCGAAGTGCAGGTCGGACATTCCGGGGGTATGGCGGAAAAGGGGAGCGGCGGAGAGGGGATAATACAGTGCGGCTATTTCAGGCCGCCGGTCACTTCTCTTTCGATCATCTGATGGACATCCTCGGAAATGCCGAGTTCACGGCGGAGGATGCCAAGTTCGCGAACTGTTTTCTGCGACGGTTGTCCGTTTGACCATGCTTCCGTGAGAGCGTCGCGGTAGGCCTCCCGTTTTGCAAGACCCTCCAGATCGGTATGCTCTTCCGGCGTGATCTTGAGCGATTTCCGGAGGTTGGTGAGAATCTGTTCCTCGTTGCTGGAGAGGGCGCCGTCGATCCAGGCCTGCCGCAGGGCTTTCCGGTAGGATTCCAGCGCCGCCTGTTTTTGAGTCCGGTCCGCTTCCTCGGCTTCCTGCCTCCAGGCCGCCTGGAGTTCCTTGCGGATCCGGGCCTCGAGCTGAACCGCTTCGCTGTGGTTCGGATGTCGGGTGAGAATTTTGGAAATTTCCACCAGAGCTTCGGAGTACTGACCCTTGTCAAAAAGCTCGGAGGCCTTTTCAAAACTCTCCTGAATTTTTTTCTGCTGGGCGAGCCGTTTCCCCTCTTCATGCGCCGCCCGGAGGAGCGCCTCCTCCTCTTTCTTGAGCGCTTCCTGACGCTTTGCCTCCTCCTGACGCTTCAGCTCTTCCTGCCGTTTGAGTTTCTCCTGACGTTCGGCCTCTTCCCGGCGCCTGAGCTCTTCCTGCTGTCTGAGTTTCTCCTGACGTTCAAGCTCTTCCCGCTGCCTGACCTGTTCCTCGCGCGCCTCGACTTCCTGTGAGGGCGTTTCGGCCGGGCGGGAGATCTCTTCCTCTCCTTTCACTTCGGTCCGCGGACTTTCGTCGCCGGTTTCCGGAGTGGACTGCCTGAAGCCCGGCTGGGGGATCGCCTTTGCAAGCCGCTGTTCCTCCGCCGCAAGCCGCTGGCGGCCCTCGGCGATCTGCCGCCGCAGAGCTTCCTCCCGTCGTTTCGACTCTTCTTCGAGGCGCTTCCGTTCCTCCGCCAGCCGCTGGCGGGCGACTTCCTCGGCTTTCAGGAGTGATTCGGTTTCGAGCAGTCTCCGGTGCTCTTCCATCTGCTGGCGGTGGATGCGTTCCTGTTCCTGGATGTTATTTTCCAGGCGCTTCCGCTCCTCCTCGATCTTCCTGCGTGCGAGTTCCTCCGCCGCTTTCACCGCTTCATCCTGGAGCTGCTGCTGCTCCGTGCGGATTTTTTCGCGGAGGATCTGTTCCTTCGCCCTGGTCTCCTGTTCGAGGCGCTTCCGCTCGTCGTCGAGCTTTTTCCGGATGACGATATCGGCGCTCCGGATCGCCTCGGCTTCCATGAGACGGCGTTCTTCGGCGATCTGAGTGCGGAGCTGTTCTTCGATCCGGGCCCGTTCCTCCTCGAGCTGTCGCGCGGCCGATTCCTCGGCCTTCCGCTTCGCCTCGGATTCCACCTGTTTCCGTTCCTCGTCGGCTTTCTGCTTCCGGGAAATTTCCTGCAGATGGATTTCCTCGTTGATCCGCTTCCGTTCGGCCTCGATGCGGCTGGTGGCGCGGTCTTCGGCTTCGCGGATCGCCGCCTCTTTCAGGCGCTTCTGTTCCTCCTCGATCTTTTTCTGGAGCGCCTGTTCCTTCAGAATCGTTTCCTGCTCCAGACGCCGGCGCTCCTCGTCGAGCTTCTTCCGCGTGGTTTCCTCGATCTTACGGAGGGTCTCGTGCTCAAGGCGGATCCGCTCTTCCTCGGCCTCCTTCTTCAGCTGTTCCTCGTTGATCCGGCGAAGCTCGGCGATGCGCAGCTGGGCCGCTTCTTCGGCCTTCCGGAGCGCATCGGCCTCCACAACTTTCCGTTCCTCCTCGGCCTTTTTCCGCTGGATCACTTCCTGCTTTTTCAGTTCCTCCTGGAGGCGAAGCCGTTCCTCCTCGATTTTCTTCATGAGCGCTTCCTCGCGCATCATCGCCTGGTGTTCGAGCCGCTTCCGTTCCTCGTCCGCCTGCCGGCGGAGCTGTTCCTCGTTCGACCGGCGCTGTTCCTCCAGCTGCTGGCGAGCCGATTCCTCAGCCTTCTTGAGCCATTCCTCCTGAAGCCGTTTTCGCTCGTCCTCGATCTTTTTCCTGAACGCCTCTTCCCGGAGCTTCGCTTCCTGCTCGAGGTGTTTCCGCTCCTCCTCGATCTTTCGCTGTGCGGCTTCTTCCAGTTTCTTGCGCGTTTCCTGCTCGATCCTCCTCCGTTCCTCCTCCGCGTGTTTCCGGAGTTCCGCTTCGGTCCGCTGGCGTTCCTCCTCCGCCTTCCGGCGGAGTTCCTCTTCGGTCCGTTTGCGGACGAGCTCGAGTTCCTTCCGCTCCTCCTCCGCGCGCTTCCGGAGTTCCGTCTCGGTCCGCTGGCGATCCTCCTCCGCCTTCTGCCGGAGTTCCTCTTCGGTCCGCTTGCGGGCGACTTCGAGTTCCCGGCGCTCCTCTTCGAGTTTCCGCCGCTCTTCCGCAACGGCCTTCCGGGCTTCCTCCTCCCACCGCCGCATCTGTTCTTCGAACTGTTTTCGTTCCGCTTCGGCCTGCTTGCGGATTGCTTCCTCCCGCTGATCGACTTCCCGCAGGCGTTTCTGTTCCTGCTCTTCCAGGAGACGGAGCTGCTGCTCCTTCGCAGAGAATTCCGATTCGATTCCCTTCCGGAGCGACTTGACCTTGCGGATCTCCTCCTCCAGGTGGGCGCGGGCCTGTTCCTCGCGTTTCTGGAAATCCTCCTCCAGACGCTTCCGTTCATCCTCCAGGCGGTGGTGCTGTTCCTCGACGGTCCGCTGGGATTCGGTTTCCTTGGCGCGGAATTCTTCCAGGATCTTTCTCTGCACCTCGATCGCCTTCAGGCGATCCTGTTCAACCTTGAGCCGCTGTTCCTCGACCCGCTTCTGCATACTCTCAAGTTCGAGCATGCGTTTCCGCATCTCTTCCTCGGCGGGAACTGTTTCGGCCTTCGGAGGATGAGCCGCGGTTTTGGCGGGCGGAGGGGCCGGAGCCTGCTGGGAGGCCGGAGCCTTGGGCTGAGGCGCGGGGGGCGGAGCGGCTTGCGGCTCGGGAGCCGGATGTGCCGTTTTCTTGGAAAGAACCTCATGAATCCGGTGCTTGTACGCCTTGGCGTAAAAATTTGCCGGATCAATCGCAAGTGCCTTATCGACTTCCTCAAGAGCGGCGGTGTAATCCCCGCTCTTCAATAACCGGTCTGCATTCTTCAGATGCTCGCCGGCCTGTCGTTTTGCGGCGTTATCCTGCTGTTCTTTCTTCATTCCAGCGGTTGTGAATCAAATCGTGGCGTATTCTGCAGTATCATCGTAATATACGCATCGGTGGCGGTAAAGCCAAATAATGGCGGAAGATTCGGGCGTCCGGAGAGCGGGATCACGGACGGCGTACGGCGGAAAAGCGGTCAGTAACGGAGGGTCGGCGAAAGTGTCGCGGCATGGAGGTCTCCGTGCTCGGACATGTTGAAGAAATCCGCATCGGTCATCTCATCAAACCGGTAGCCCAGACCGAGGGCCTCCCGGAGAAGGCGATTGGCTTCGGTCCGTTTGTTCTCGTCGTACGATTTGGTGAGGGAAGAATACATCTGGAGCGAGTAGACCCGTGCGATCATGAAATGGAGCGACGGGTTGAACCGCTCCTGCTCGAGCGCCCGCTGGGCGATGGAGGCCGCTTCCGGATAGAGACCCAGACGGGTCAGCGTGAGCGCGAGGTACGCGGCGGCCTTCGTATCCTTAGGGTTTTTCTGGAGCTGACTCCGGAGCTGGCTCTGGACACGCGAGAGGAGCGGAGCGGCCTGGAGCGGATCGCCCGTGACCTGGTAAATGCGGGACAGATTATAGAGGCTGACGTAGTCCGTCGAATCGAGACCGATTCGCTTCTGACAGGCGGAGACCACCCGCTGGCTGTACCCGAGACTGAGCGTCGGATCCATCAGCATCATATTGCCGACCGGTCCGATGAGATAGGCGAGAGAATCGTCGACGACCTGCAGTGCCGCCTCATGGTAGATGATCCCCTGACGGGATGTCCCCATGAGCTGGTGCATCCAGGCGAAGGTCGAGAGGACCGCGATATTTCTGGGATCGAGCTCGTAGGCGTGCGTCATTGCATCGATCACTTCATTGTATTTCCCCGCCCGGAAATACGCCTTCGCCCGGCTGAGATAGACGTCGCTCGACCGCGGCAGATACATGAGCGCGGTATCCAGAAGCTGGAGCGCCCTGTCGGAATGCCCCATCTGCTGTTCAAGTTCGCCCAGAATGTAAAATGACGGGCCGAAGGAGGGGTCGAGAATAAGCGCCGATTCCGCGAGCTGTCTCACCAGCAGACGGGAGGCGGCGGTCGTATCCCAGCCGTTTTCCATCCGAATCAGCAGGTCGAGCGATGCCTTGGAGAGCGCATCGGGAAACTGTCCGTCCTTCTGAAGAGCCTGCTGGAAGAGCTGGAATGCGTTCCAACTGCTTTCGGCGGTCCCCCGATGCATCAGTTCGGAGGCACGGAGATAAAGCATGTAGGCGTCCGGATTTATCCGTCGGTGCGGCAGGTCGCCGGAACTCTGGACGTCGCCGACCGAGGTCTGCAGGACCTCTGTGAGGTTGCTGAAGATCTTTTCCGGGAGTTCATAGGCGTTATCCACAGGCGCCGAGTACTGGTTCTCCCAGAAGGTGTTCCGGGAGGAATCGATCAGCCGGAGATTCACGAAGATCGTTTTGTTCGCCTCCGCTACCGATCCTTCGAGCGCGTAGGCGTACCCTACCCGGAAGGAGGCGAGGGCGGGATTGGGACTCGTCCGGCTCAGGAAATATGCGGAAGCGCGGCCCATGGTGATATACGCCTTCGTCCGCTCCAGCCGGCTCGTCACCTCGTCTGCGAGCGCCGTTCCCAGAATTCTGTCCTCGAGGATGTTGGTCGGAC
>Ga0335069_10003658_pt1 | contig 23109 bp, 13 predicted proteins | sample Lox_Sample_11_FD_206714 | JGI IMG/M metagenome (GOLD analysis project Ga0335069, IMG submission 206714) | Soil microbial communities from Loxahatchee National Wildlife Refuge, Florida, United States - Lox_Sample_1.1 | ecosystem: Environmental > Terrestrial > Soil > Wetlands | place: USA... | reverse complement strand
CAGCAAGAACTTCATCAGTGTCAACAACACTTACGGCGAAGGAACGACGCCAGCCGCGTCTTTCGGGACCCCGCTCGCCGGAATCGCGAATACCGATCCGTCGCGCCAAATGCAGGTCGCGATTCGACTTCTCTTCTGAGAACGGAAAAAGTTAACGCTGGGCAGATGACATTGCTTCCAAAGAGAGTCCAGCTCTGTTTTTGATGACCACCCCCGCGAACTGAGGGAATTCGGTGAAAGCAAACTGGCCACCGGCCACCTGCCTCCTGCTTGTAGGTCTGCTTCCGGCGTTGACTGCGACTGCATTGGCGGCGAGCCGTTACGTAAGACACGGATGCTCTCAATAAAAAAACGCTCCGACCGAAGCCGGAGCAACTGTGGTAAATGCAATTGTGAATAGGATGACAGTAGGCTTGTTCGCGCGCGAAAGCAACGAGTCTTTGATCTAGATCAAAATCTTACATCCGTCTTACAACGAATTTACAGCACGGTAACAGCCTTTTTGCCATCCCGTCTGTTGCACTGAGGTTAAATGTTTTAGGCTCCCCCGCGTGGGCTCTGTCGCTCAATGCAGAGGTCACTTATGACATTCCCGAACACAGATAAAAGGGGGAATCGAAAATGTCGATCGTGAGAGGAAAGTCGGGAAACCGCACGCCACACAACAAGACCGCCCCAAGTTTTTCCTCGGCAGAAAACCAACACAATCCGACATCGGGTGGTAGAAGTTTGGCTGAAGTCCTTTCGGAATTACGCAATCTCCTGGACGACTATTCGCCTGCGTGGTACACAGAGGAACACCAGAAAAGGGTGGAATCGGCACTGCATCAGGACTCTTTGTAATTCTACCTATAACGATGCAGTAAGCGGAGCCAGTCTGCGTTTGACGGTCGCGATCTTTGGCTCATTGACCTTGCCTGGATCCGAGTCATAAGATTTTGCCCCAGTGATGGATTATTAGCGGAGGTCATCAATGGCACACGTCCCCGAATGGCTGCTCTCAAGTTGCTCCAGCTTCGGGCGCTTGTCGATCATTCCGTTGTAGACCTTGCGTGCGGCAACGTGTTGGCTCCGTCGCCCCGACGTCAGCTGTTTCGCCGTATTCAGCGCCATCGTTGTAATCGCAGACCCGAGCGGGATGAGCCTGCTTGCATTTCTCGCAGAAATCCGTGGCCATGTTGCCTCCCTTCCCTCTACGAAGCACGTTTCCACTTATCGTCACAGGCTTCCGTGAGAGGATCACATCGACTAGTTCTCCGGCTGAGATTCTCACACCTAGAATGCCCGCGGGAGTGGTTCTATGGCGAATCCATCGTTGATAAGAGCGATTGGGAAGTTAGCGCTAGCGGCGGAGCAGGCCGGGTTAAGCATCAACCAGATGATCGAAATGCTGAACTCTGGCATGAACGTCGAGACACTCTTGGAACTGATCACGTGCCGGCTCCAGACCTCAGCCACTCCCTCCGTCGGCGCGCGCTGGATTGATCGGACCCCTTTTTCTGTACCAAGTCGAGAGTTAGTCTCCGGCACTTGCTAAGCGAGGCAGATCGCGGCTAGCCGCGATCTGGCTCGCAAACCCGTGTGGCGTGCGCTCCCCCAGGGCCCTGTGAGGACGACTCGCATTGTATTCCCACCTCCAAGCCTCGATACGCTCCGCGGCTTCCGGCAGATGGCTGAACCAGTGAGCATCCAGACATTCGGCCCGCAGCGTTCCGTTAAAACTTTCCACGTGCGCATTGTCGGTCGGCTTCCCGGGTCGAGAGAAGTCGATCTTCACCTGATTGTGATAAGCCCATAGATCCATGACCTGGCTGCTAAACTCGCTGCCGTTATCACAGAACAGCATCTGAGGCACTCCCCTAGTTGCTTGAGCTGACGAACTTGGTCGATCTCCAAGCCGGTGAATTGCTTCTTCCAGCGATAGAACGTCTGTTCGCTGATCCCAACCCGTCGGATCAGTTCGGCCACCGGCATCCCCATTTCCGCCTGTTTCACGATGGCCACAATTTGCTCCACGGAAAACCGCTTGCGCTTCATTCGACAAAATCCTCCTTCGTCGGATTTTGCCGAAAACTCGCTCTCAAACTGGATTAACTTTCGGGGTGCCGAACAATTTTGCATGCTGCACAAAATTAGATCCATGCCGCGCGGCGCCCAGGAAATTCTGATTTCCACAGACGACTCCGTGCAGGATGCGGTACAGCAGCGTGGTTCCGGTACACATCAGGCACGGCTCAACGTACTGACTAGCCTCAACTGGGACCAGTCTCGACCGCGTCCGCGTTGCGGGATGCAGACGACCTCGGCGTGAGCAGGATCTCCAGTCTGAACGCGAAGATTGTGACCACGAGCGATGACGCGTCCGTCGGATTGAGCCAGAACCGACCCGATGGAGAGCCCAGCTTCCTGCAGTCCCCTTTTCGCTTCCTGGAGAGCCAAGCGCACCAGCGTTTCAGTCTCCATAATGGAATTGCAGGGCACAATTAGATTAAGAATCGCGTACGTTACTGCGGTACCAGGCGCCCAGCCAGTCGACGTAGTAGCATTTCAACGTACCCCCCGAAAGTGCCATATCTCCCCCGACAGTGTAATTGACCCTGCGCCAGGGGCAGGGCATTCTCATAAAGCTATCTTTCTGGCATTAGTGCGTTTTGGGGCTCACTGGGAAAACGGGGAAAGCATAACCGGCCATTTATGTTCGCGAGACGTTCGGGGAGGAGTGCGAAACGTGTTGAGCGAAAAATACAAATTGGTCAAGCAATTTGCTTTGTTTGCGGAACTCACCCCCGCTGAGTTCGAGCTGATCGCTGGAGCCGCGCGGGAGAAGCTTTTCGATCGCAAGGAAACGATCTTCACGGAAGGGGATCCGGTGCGTCAGGTCACGATGGTGCTTTCCGGTTTCGTCAAAGTGACGCAGATGGGATTTAACGGCAATGAGGTCATCTTGCGGTTAAGCGGGGGGGGAGAGATCGTGGGTTCGTATCGCTTCTGCACGAACTGCGTTCACTGCTCCACAGCACAGGCAGTGCAGCCGTGCGTCGCACTGGTTTGGGATGCGGCAGTATTTGAAAAGATGCTGGCGCGGATCCCGACATTCCGCAGGAACACGGTAGACGCTCTCGAGGAGCGGCTTCTGGAGATGGAGCAGCGATTCCGGGAAGTCTCTACTGAAAAAGTCGGATCGCGGCTGAGCAGCGAGTTGGTGCGCATCTCGGACCGCCTGCGCCGCGGTACCGACAACCATCACCTCGAGATCACACTCTCGCGTGCCGAACTGGCGCAGTTGACGGGCACCACGCTATTCACGGTAAGCCGGCTTCTCTGTCAGTGGCAGACGCAGGGCATCGTGCGGGTGCGCCGGGAGTCGGTGCTGGTGCAGGACTTCGCCGCCCTGGCGCAGATCTCGCAAACGGAAGAACGCTCGGCCTAGCCCCGCATAAACTGCAACTCACCACCAGGAACATAGGGTTCTAAAGGGAATCTTGGAGTTCCGCGAGAAAACTACTATCAATCGAACGCACAATTGACCACGCCGTATTGGGTGCTGACGTAGTGCATGCCATACGGGCAGGGATCAGTATCGCCATGGCTGGTCCGGGGCTTTGTCTGCGCGGCTGGTTGAAACGCCGGCAGGTTCTGTTCTTCGAGCGTAGCTTTGACGGGGCGAACCATGGTGGTTGTTGTTGCGGCCGGGGGGATCTGAGCCGGTGCGCGCGAGGGCTCCGTCTTGGGAGCCACGGGCAGCGGAGTCACAGCGCCTTTCTGCGGTGCGGTGCGATTGGGAGCATTCGGGGATTGCGTCTGCTCCATGGTGCCGGGCACGCGAACTTGTGCGGGATTGTGTCGCGGATCGGAGTGGCCCACGGTGACCGTGTTTCCGCGGCCCAAGTCAACCAGGCGCAGATTGTCGTCGGTCACATCCTGAGCGCGAACGATGTGAGGCGTGATGGCGAAGACGATCTCATTTTCCTGGCGCTGCTTGTCTTCTTGCGCGAAGAGGTATTTAAGGATCGGGATGCGGGAAAGCCAAGGATAGCCGGCGAGCGAATGCGTCTCGGTATCTTCGAGGATGCCGCCGACGAGATTGACTTCTCCATCCTGCAGGCGGGTTTCATGCTCGATGCGCCGCTGACCGATGATCGGCTGGCTGATTCCGCCGATATTCTGCGTGCCGCTCACGGACGAGACTTCCAAACTCATCTTGAGCGTGACTTCGTGTTCCGAATGGATGTGCGGCGTGATGTCGATATTTACGCCCACGTCGAGATACTGGAATTGCGTGTTGACGAGGGCGCTGACGCCTCCGCCACCGGCGGCGGAGCCGAACGATCCGGTCGCGACGGGTACGCGGTCGCCGATTTTCAAGGTCGCTTTTTCGTTATCAAGCGCGCGGATTTCCGGGTTTTGAATGAGCTTGGTGTCGCTGTCGCTCATCAGGTAAGTGAGCGAAGCACCGGGGATGCTGACCTGGAAATTCGTGGCATCCAGGCTTCTCAGTGTATTGATGGTGAAAGATCCATTCGATCCCGAGCCACTCGTGCTGCTGCTGGTGCCCGGCACCAGTACTACATTCGCAGACGTCGGTGGGTTGACGCCGATGGTGCGGATGCGAGCGCGGCTGACCTGGAGCACAGCGATATCGATCACGACTTCCGGTTTTGCCTTATCGATGTCGGTCAGCAGCTTCTGAGCGAGAATCAACTGATCGGTCGTCCCGCGGATGATCAACGCGTTCTGCTTGGGGATCATCTGAATGCGTGTGACGTCGAGGATCCCTTTCAAAGTGTTCGCGGCTTCCTGGAGTTCCGTGGCGTTCGAGACGTTTCTCAGATAGAACGTCTTCATCACGCTGTCCTGCATCTCCTTGCGTTTGGCCGTCGTGTCGGCAGCAACGAGGATGCTGTTGCTCGAGATCGGTTCCCAGAACGTTTTCGTTTGCAGCGCGACGGTGTTTAGGGCTTCACGCAAGGTTACATCATTCAATTCGACCGTGATCTTCTGCGCTTTGTAGTCGCTATCAAAGAGAACATTGATTCCTGCGAGTTTTCCGATGGTCTTGTAGATCATCGTGGAAGTCTCGGTGAGCCTCAGATTAATCAATGTGTTTGATAGCGGCTTAAGTTCGACGGGACCAGCCGCTTCCTGCGCGGCCTTGTCGAGAGCTAGGGGAGGCTTGGAAGCCTCTTCCACGTGGGTTTGCTTCTTCAGCAGATCCTGCGTGCGCACGACTTCGCTCTTGGCGTTGAAGTTGGTGGGGTCGATTTCGGCGGCACGCTGAAATTCAGCGATGGCTTCCTGCAATTTGCCGCTGTCGCGCAGAGACTGTCCTCTGCGGACGTGCTCAATGGCCGCGTAGAAGCGCAGGCGGGTGAATGCGGTGAAATAGCGAGGGTCCTTCGGTTTCAGCGAATGCGCCTGACTGTAGGCCTGGAAGGCCGCGTCGTAGTCGTTCTTGGCTTCAGCCTTGACGCCGCGCTTGAACGCGTTGCTGGCTTCGTCCGCATATCCTGTCACGGCGAGTGACAGGACAAGAATAAGAGCTCCCAGGATACGCCCGATTTTCATGATGTCGTTTTTATGGGGCCCGTCGTTCTTTATGTGATCTCATCCGGCGCACGCAAACCCGCCCAGATTCGTGCTTTCGGCTGAGACAACGGGGGAGCTACCTGAACCACATCCATGCGCCGCCGTTTGAATAGCGGGCGCCTTCGAACCCACCCTAGTGATAAACCACCGGATCGAACCTCTGTTTGACGTAGCGCAAAGAAGGAGGGCGCAGCGCTAGAAAATTTTCCGGGGGTACGGGCGAGAAAAGGAAAGAGGCAGGCGCCGCGCCGAAATGCCTGATTCTTCGGGGCATGCGAGGCAGCGTCGGAACTCAGAGATGTTCTTGGGATTTGAACAATTTAGCCGAAGCGAACCAGGAGGTAATCGAGTAGCGCCATTTGTAAAATGAAGGTCGAATGGTTGGCATACCCTTTACATTCTTTACAAAACTTTACATTTTTATTTGGCGCGCCGCAAAGAGTAAAGTTTAAGCCCTTGTAGTGTGACACCACGAGTCTGGGGTAGCGCGACCATCCTCTCCCAGGCGTGCGCTCGGCCTAAAATGGCGTGGCTCGCCGGATCTGCGCTCCCACACAGTAAAACGTAAACACTTTGGGTCATTTTTTGACTTTGAGGGCGGCGCACGTGTGCGTCCGCGAAGAGTTCTGAAGGAGGCTGCACGGCCATGAAGAAGCACTCCAGGTTCTGGTTACCCATTCTCATCGTCGGCTTCGCAACATTCACTGCATATGGCCAGTCGTTCCGCGTGCAGTGTCCGACCAGCACGATCACCCACCCCACTGCTGCGAACAATAATTCGGAGCCCGCTTACAGCGGTCCCACGACATTTACAACCGGGTCGAAGGGTTACGAAGTGCCCAGTGGGAACGTGAACGGCGCCATCAAGTGCCAGCAGATCTCCGGCGGTGATGGGTACGCCACGATGGGTGATGGCACCCAGACGTACATGTTCTCCTTCGGACCGTTGTCCGGGTTGGGGAAAATCGCTAACGGCCAGCCCGGCACGGATTTCCCAAGCGAATTCAACACCGTGTACACGGGTCCGATACCGCTCCAGCCCGGAGACCCTGCTACGACCGTAGGTATCTCCCCGGTGCCAGTCACAGGTATTCCTCCGTTCTCGTTCTATGACGGCGCGGTGGGGCTGATCGGCGATCCACAGCTAACGGCGCTGACTCCGGGTGGCGTGCAGGCGACTGCGACGGCAGTCGTTATCGGCGGTATTGTCGATAGCGTTACGATTAACAACCCTGGCAATGGGTACGTCGGGCCAGTATCGGTGACCTTCTCCGGTGGTACCGCGCTATCGGGCACAACTATCGTCCCTGCCCTTGGAACGGTAGCGGTTGGAGGCGGCGCCGTTATCAGTGTTGATGTCACTTTTGCAGGTGCGAACTATGCAACGCCACCGACCGTCACGATTAGTCCTCCCTTAACCGGATGCACAGGCAGTTCTCAAAGCCAATGTCTCACCGGCCATGTTGATCCCCGTCCCATCATGGACGTCGGCGCGATGAACGGCAATATCCCAGCGCCGCTGATGGCGATAGATGAGGATGACGAATTTTTCCTCACGCTCACCAACGTAGGCATGATCATGCGGCCCGACCTGTTCGAGCAACACACGGTCCATTTCCACGGTTATCCCAACGCTTCTTCCTTCTTTGACGGCGTGCCGGATGCTTCGGTCGCCATCAACATCGGCGCCAGCTTCACTTATTACTACCTAGCGCCCGATGCGGGCACGTACTTTTGGCATTGCCATATCACCCCGCCCGAGCACCTGCAGATGGGCATGGTGGGACAGCTTTATGTGCGCCCTCGCCAGAATCGCGTAGCGGTCGGCAGCAGTCTCTATGCGTCTCTCCAGCAACAGGAACTGGATCTCCGGACTAAATGCGATTCCGCTACCGACATCCTGTGCAGCAACCCGCTGCCAGCCGTCAAAACTGGAGCTGTCGGTGGCGGGATGTATGCCTATAACGACGGTGATGGCTCGACTGCGTACGACGTCGAGTATCCCATCCAGATTCACGGCTTCGATCCCAACTTCCACTTCGTCGGAATGACCTTCAACCCGGAAGGCTTTGTGGACATGAAGGATAAGTACTTCCTGCTGAACGGTCGAAGCTACCCCGACACGGTCACGCCCGGTCCTTTGGAGACGGTGTCGTCGGATGGCAAGAATCATTTCTCGCAGCCCTTGCCTTCGATCATCACCATCCCGGCGGGCAAGAGGGCGCTCCTGCGCATTTCCGACCTCGACGTTACGGAGTATCAAACGCTGGCCTCGCTAGGGATTCCGATGCAAGTCATTGGCTACAACGCCAAGCTGCTGCGGGATCAGGCTGGAAACAACATGTTCTACAAAACCAACTCGATCACGCTCGGTGGCGGCGAATCTCTGGATGTGATCCTGGACACGTGTGCTGTGGTCCGTGATTCCAGTGGGAACTGCTCTACGCCGATCGCTTCGGGGACCTATTACCTCTACACCCCCAATCTTGACCATCTTTCCAACGACGCGGAGAACTTCGGCGGACTCATGACCGAAGTCCGGGTTAATTAGGAGCGCAGCCATGAGGCCGACGAAAATGACAAAAGCAATCTCCAAGACACAACTGCTTCTGGTGCCGATGGTGGCAGTGATTTTGCTGCTCGCAGCCACGGCGCATGCTGCGGCTCCTGGGATAACCGGACCCACCTTCAATCTGACCGCACAGCCGGCCTTTATTACCCAACCGGACGGACAGATGATCTACTCGTGGGGATACGGCTGCAATGGCGCGCCGAGCGGCTACGCCCCGGCCGCCATCACCAACGGCTTCTGTAACACCATGCAAGTTCCCGGGCCCACCCTGATTGTTACGGAAGGACAGACGGTGACGGTGACCCTCACAAATAATCTGCCTAGTCCGGCGGGCAATACCTCGATTCTTTTCCCCGGTTTCAATGTCACAGCGACGGGGGGGGTAACCGGCCTGTTGACGAAGGAGGCAGCGCATAGCGGTACGGTGACTTACACCTTCACCGCCGGGGCCCCCGGGACTCGCGCCTATTACAGCGGAACGCAAGGTGACCTGCAGGTCGAGATGGGGCTCTATGGTGCGATCATTGTGCTCCCGGCCAGCGTTCCCGCAGCCTGCACGAGTGGTCTGCATGCTTCCAACCTGACTGCGGAAGCCCACTGGGGTGAATCGGATTTCCGACTGGCACCGGCCGCCTACGATCACGCCAAGACCTGTTACGACCGGGAATACCTGTTCCAGTTCTCCGAGATGGATCCCAACATTCACAGCCAGGCATTGGCGCAAGTAACGGCCAGGATTGGGTGCACGGCGGGGGCTGTAGGGTGCAGTCTCGAGGTTCCGACCGAGCCTTACCATCCTGCGTACTATCTGATCAACGGACGCTCGATGCCTGACAACATGGATCCGAACTATGCGCCCGAATATCCGCATCAGCCCTACAACGGCAATCCTCACATGCACCCGGGGGAATTGACGCTCCTCCGGATCATCGGCACGGGCCGGTGGCAACATCCCTTCCACGAGCACGCGAACCACGTGCGCATCCTGGGTCGCGACGGGAACTTGATCCTCAGTCAAACGGACTCTACCGAACTGGCTGGACCTCTTCTGTTCACCACCACGACCACTCCGGGCCTGGCCATGGACGGGATTTTCTACTACACCGGCAAGGGGCTGAATTGGGATATGTACGGTCACAATCCCGGCTCCGGCGATCCTAACGCCACGCTTCCGTGTACTCCGGATGCCAACGGCTACAACACCGGGGCGCCGACGGCGATTAACTATTACGAGTGGTGCCAGGATCACAATAAGCCCATGCAGGCATCTCCGTTCGGAGATGTGGCGGGCGGCGGACCCGTAACTCTGCCCGACCCGAACTTGTTTACGAACGGCCCTTGGTACGGTGGCAGTCCCTATCTTGGTCCCAATGCGACTGTCCGCGCCACCGGTCCGACCGGTACCACTCCTCCCTCGGGCACCATCGCGAACTCCCCCTCCAGTGAGGCTGGCTTTGCTTTCATGTGGCACTCGCACAACGAGCGCGAGATTACCACCAACAATGTTTTCCCCGGCGGAATGCTGATGATGATGCTGGTTGATTCCCGGGAATTCGTGATCGACGAGTCGAACTAACCACTGAGGAACTGAGGAGAGAGCGATGCGATTCAATTATCCCAAAGCGACTTTGAAAACAGCGGTACTGGCAGTATTGGTTCTCCTCCTTGGAGCGAGTTGGGCCGTCGCCCAGCAGCAGATCAATCTGACTGCCGGACCGGCCACCCTCACTATGCCCGATGGCTCGGTGGTCCCGATGTGGGGCTACAGCTGCGGCGCGGTCGTGGCCGGTTCAACCGCAACCTGCGCCAAGTTGAATCCGTCAGCCGGCGGCTGGTCTCCCGTGATCATTACAGTTCCCACGGGACAAAGCCTAACGATCAACCTCACGAACAATCTGACTTTCGGCACGAACAGCGTGCCGACGTCGCTGACCATCGTGGGTCAGTTGGGTGGCGGTCTCGGAACGACGGCGACGTCGACGCCGAGTCCAGACCACTCCGGCGCCCAGGCGGCAACGACCTGGCCAATCGCTGGCGGGCCGGGTGCTACGCCGCCGGCGCAGGGGCCACGTGTGCAGTCCTTCTCCACAGAAGTGGCTGCGGGAGCGACGACCGCTCTAACGTGGACAAAGCCTCGTGCTGGCACGTACCTGCTTGAGTCGGGCACGCACCCCTCGATTCAGGGTCCGATGGGTCTATACGGCATGGTGGTGGTGACCCAGCACGCGGTGAGCGCGACTGGTGTAAATATCGGGACCGCGTATGACGGTGTGACCTACAATGCCGATGTTCCACTGCTGTTCAGTGAAATAGACGCCGTCCAAAACAACGCTGTCAGCACCGCGGTCAATACAAGCGGTTTCAGCGAGACTATGGTTTGGTCCGGCCTGCCGGGCGGCTGCGGCAATCCCAGCTCCTTGACCTACCACCAATGCTATCCCCCGGCGGTGAACTACACGCCGTTGTATTACCTGATTAACGGAGTCGCGTTCAACAAGACCAACATCGGAGCCTCGCTCTTCCCGGCCTCAGCAGTTGTGCCCCCGGCCACCGGAACGGTTTTGGTCCGGCTGGTAAATGCTGGCTTGCGCATGCACGTGCCTTCGATCGTGGGAGCGCAAACCGGGACACCTAGGGTTTCAGGATTCTCGCTGATCGCGGAGGACGGCAACCCTCTGCCGGGCATTCCTCGGGTGCAGAGTGAAGTCTTCATGGCTGCCGGCAAGACTTACGATGTGATGGTGGATGCGCCCATCGGCCCGTCGGCCCTTGCGCCGCCCCCGGCTCTCCCCATTTTCGACCGCGAATTGAGCTTGTCAGGGAACGCGATCGCGCGCGATGCCGGCATGCTGGCTTACATCGGCATCAATGGAGCTGGGGTCCCAGATGCTGCTGGACTCGGGGCGGCGATAGCTAACCCGGATACCTACAACTCCTTGACACCGTGCGCCGCCCTTCCGTGCCCGGCGCTCACAGTGTCGGATCCCTCTAAAGGTGTGATCGCCAACGATGTTAACGTCTATGGTGTTAAGGTTCTCACAGCGCCGACCCACGGTGCGCTGACGCTTAACGCCGACGGCACCTTTACTTATGTTCCCAGCGCTATCGGGACAACTGCAGACTCATTCGTTTACCAGGCGAACGGCACCGGTCCCACCGCTACTGTCGCACTGGGCGCGGCGACCCTTGAGGGGGCCAGCGGTATTACCTGCTTCAATTCGGCGTTCTCGTCGAACCTGGCAACCAGCTTGAGCGTCAAACCCTCGGGCATCCTTGCGGCCTGTAAAGACGCGGCGGGCTATCCGCTCACGGTGAATCCGGCTAGCGTGACGCCGGTAAGCGGATTGACGCTTTCTGTCGATCCGAACGGCGGCTTCAATGCCTCTGTCAGTGGCGCGGGCACCTACTCATTTACATTCAAGGCGCAGAACTCGCAGGGCACGATTGCCGCCAATGCGGCGACCGTGACCCTAAACTTCCCGGCGGCGACCGGTCTTCGAGTAACGGTTTTGGACGGCAAAGACAGAACCACAACAATCAGCGACTATCGCTGGGTTATCGAAGAAGACCGTACCTTCTATATCAATCCCAACTGCACCACGAACCCTCCACCATCGGGCTGTCCGACCTTTGGCACCACCGGGCTTGTTCCAACGTTTGGCACGAATTTCCACACCAGCTACATGCCAGTCATAGCGACGGGCTGCACGGGTCCGCTGTCCTGCGAGTCGGGCCAGAAGGTCCTCGGGCAGAACGCAGTGTGTGATATTGGCAATGGCGTTTGCCGGACCACTGCCGATCAAGAGACAGCCACAGATCCGGGGCAAGTCCATCTGGATCCGACCAAACGCTACTACCTCTCAGTCCTGCCAGGCGACGCTGCCAATCCGTTTAATAGCGCAAACGGCTCAGCCAGTTGCGCGAATGGTTCAGCCAATGCCGCAGATCCCACGATCTGCGGTCACGGTATGGGGGGCGCCCCGATCGCGGCCGGGCAGACTGCCGTTACCGTCATGACCGAGCCCACACCCTTCCCACCGGCCAAACTCTCGGTCTTCGTCTTTGAGGATGACTTCCCGTTGAACGGTGAGCATGATGCCAGCGGTGGCATCGACGTACTGGCTACCAACGAGCCCGGCCTGGGAAGCTTCCAGATCACGCTCTTTGATGATGCCGGAGGGACCGGCGACGCTACCGGACAGCCCACCTACGACATGTTCAACCAGCCGCTCTCAAACAGCCTGGCGGGAACAATCGATCCGGCCACGCAGTTGGATGCGTGCCCAGTCTCGACACAGGTCACGGCGAATGCTCTTACCGGAGATGGGACTCAAAAGGGCATCACGGGAATGATTGTGACCTGTCCATATTACGAGTCGGACGGCCTGACTCGGTCTCCGCTCGCTGGGCAGGCGGTGATTGCAAACCTATATCCCGGCCGGTACGGCGTGGTCGCCACACCGAATGCAGACCGGATTGCCCGAGGGGAAGAGTGGCTTCAAACCAACACCCTGGACGGCCAGAAAGCCCACGACTCTTTCCTCCGGGTCGGCGAGCCGAGTTTCTTCCAGGAGTTCGGTCCGGCCTCATGGCACGTAGCCATCGGCTTCGCCAACCCGAAGATCATCAATGGCCGCAAGGCCGGCATCTGTAACGGCACCGACCCTAACCTCACGGGCACGAACTGCACTAACACCGTGACAGGCATCGTCACGACCGAGCGCATGAGCCGGACGCCGGATGAGCGGCTGTACAGCAGTGGCTCCAACGATAGCTTCGCCTTCACCCAGTGCTATATCAGCCTTGGAGATACTGACGGCGAAGACTTCGCATTCACCAAGTGCAACGCCGATGGAACATTCACCCTCACCGGGATCCCCGATGGTAGCTGGAGAGTCACTGTCTTTGACCAGTGGAACGATATGCTGGTGGATGGTCTTTCGACGCCGGTTGCGGTAAGCGGTGGCAAAATCTTCGACATGGGACAGATTGCCATCAACCAGTGGCAAGCAAACATCTACACCTCGACCTTTATTGACACGAACGGCAATGGTGTTCGTGACGACAACGAACCCGGGCTCTCGCTGGTGTCGACGAACATCAGGTTCCGCGACGGCAGCTACTCCAACTTCAACAATACCGACCTGAGCGGCAATGCCGGCTTCAACGAGGTCTTCCCGCTATTCAGCTGGTATGTGGTGGATGACTATTCGACGCGTTACAAGAGCACCGGCACGCACGTGGTTTACGATGCAGGCGGCCCCTCAGACGGTACGCCGGGCGGCGGTACCTCCACCATCGCCCAGTTCCTGGCGAACACGACCGAACAGATTCCCGTGCCCGCCAACTTGCGGGTACCGGGCGCGTTTTATTGCGCCAAAGCGGACTGTACCGATGCTCCGAGTCCTCTGGCCCCTGGTGGTTCGGGCGGTTCCACGGGACGAGTCGATCCCCCTTTCTGGTTTGGCACCGAGGGCTGGCAGGGCTTCTCCGGGCAGAACTCGTTCCTCGAATTTGGCAAAAAACCCTATGCGGTCGGCGAGACCGGCGGTATCTACGGCGAGGTGATCTATGCCTCGACCCGGCCCTTTGATGATCCCGCCCTGCTCATCCACACGAGTTGGACTCCGGACGTTCCAGGCGTGACCATCAACCTATATCAAGAAGGGACGGCGCCCGACGGGGTCACCCCAACCCTGAAGTTGGTTGACACCACCACAACCACTAGTTGGGACACCTGGGCCCAGGGCTTCTATCCGGGCACTAACAAGCCATATATGAGCTGTCCAGGCCAAGGCAGGGACAGCGGCACAGACGCGGATATCTTCTTCTTCACGCTGTTTGAACAGCCTATGTGGCTCGACTTTTACAACTACCAGCACGGAGGGTCCGCGATAACCCCTCTGCCGAACGATTCGCAGTTCAAGTGCTATGACGGCATGCACAACTGGAATCAGCTGCAACCGGCTCCTTACGACGGCATGTACTCGTTCCCGAGCGTCACCAGCATCAATCCGACGACTGGAAAGCCAGCCGGCACGAACTGCTCAATCTGCGTGCCGAATCCCGACACGACCGATCCCTTCCGTGTCGGCCAACCCATGCTGCCGGCCGGCAAGTACGTAGTTGAGATGATCGTTCCTCCAGGCTACGAGTTGGTGAAGGAAGAGGACAAGAACATCCTGATCGGGGACAATTACATTGCGCCCGTGACGCAGGAGTTCGGCGGACTGGGCAACATTTTCATCCTGCCCGATCAGGCCGAAGTCAGCTCCGCCTACAACGCTAACAACGCCCAGAATCCGACGAATGCACTGGGGAGACCAAACGCAACCTACCCGCAGGGCGAAGGCGACACTGGCAGCGTGGAGCAATTCTGGCCGTGTGTGGGCGCAGCGCGTATTGTGCCTGACTACATCAGCCTATTCCCTCAGTCCGGGGAAGTGGCGCCGTTCGCCGGAGCTACTCGCAATCTCTGCGACCGCAAGGAAGTGACACTTACTGACCAGACGTCGGCGTTAGCGAAGTTCTGGATCTTCACTTCGACCCATGTCGCCGCGCATTTCACCGGCGTGATCACGGACGATTTCACCTCGGAATTCGATCCGTTCTCGCCGCAATTCGGTGAGAAATTCTCGCCGCCGAACCTGCCGATCTCGATCAAGGATTGGACTGGAACCGAAATCTCTCGCGTGTATACCGACCAGTGGGGGACCTACAACGGCTTGACTTATTCGACCTGGGAAGTCAACCCGCCGAATCCGACCGGATATGCACCCCAGATGATGGTTACGTGCATGAACGACCCAGGCACGGGTACGACCCCGGATCCGTTGTTCAATCCTGAATACAGCCAGTTCTGCTACGAAATCCCGTTCATGCCTGGGCAAACTCAGTACATGGATACGCCTGTGGTGCCCACGTCGGCATTCGCGGGCGCGGGGTACAACAACCCTGACTGCTCTTATCCGAATTTTACGCCTGCGATCAGCGAGGTCGATGGCGATGGGATTGGACCTTGGGTAAGCGCGGCCGGTCACACCCTGACGATCAAGGCGCTGGGCGACCAACAAGTGCCCAACAACGCCTACTCTGGCCCCTCGGCCACCACGGCGCCTTTCAACCAGAAGACCGTCACACGCCACTATGGTTTTGGCAGTACGCAGGGAACTGTGACCATAGGTGGGGTGAGTGCGTCTGTTACAGGCTGGGGTGACTCACAGATTACTGTCACCGTGCCCAGCACCGTACCGGCTTGCGCGATGCAGCAACAAGCGCAGTACGGCGGCTCTAGCGCGAGGTGCGGTGAACTGCTCGTTACGGCGGCCAACGGACAGCAATCGATCGACACAGTGACGGTCACCATCGGCGGAAAAGCTCCAACCCATGTCACCGGCGGCACGACCATCCAAAGTGCCATCGACGCCGCGGCACCGGGCGACCTGATCATCGTTGACCCCGGCACCTACAGCGAGCTGTTGCTCATGTGGAAGCCGGTCCGGCTGCAAGGTGTTGGAGCAGCGTCCAGCGTGATTAACGCGAATACCCATCCCGCTGGCAAGTTGGATTCGTGGCGGGCGCGTGTCAATTGCCTGTTTGGATTGGCCCTCAACGGCCAACCCTACAGCACGCCTGGCCATTTGGTTCCTGATCCTGGCGCTAACATTCCGGGCGATCCTAACTTCGGTAAATCGGAGCCGCTGAACCCTTATGATCCGAGCGGGGCTTCAAGTTGTCCTGCGACGGGATGGAATTACTTCTACGGCGGCCCGAACAACCCGCAGGTGGATCGCATCCCGCTCGAGGGCATTCTGGGTTGGGACACCACGGTAAATGGCAACCTGGCGCAATTGTTACAGGAGCCTTCCCTGATGGGAGCGTACGAAGGAGCTGGGATTACGGTCCTGGGTAAAGGCGTGCGTTACCCCGCCGGAGTGGAGGTCTTCGGAGGCGGTCACGATAACGCGGCTGGTTCCAACGTCGCGCATGAAGGCCAATTCCCCGAAAGCGCTACACAAGGCACCAATCTGCTTACCAACAGAAATGCCGATTGCAATACCCAGTCTGGCTCAAAAACGGGCTACGCGAGTAACTTCCTCTGCAATCCGTCGCGCATTGATGGTCTGTCGGTCACCAACAGTTCGCAGGGTGGCGGCGGCATCTTCGTGCACGGCTGGGCGCACGACTTGGAAATTTCCAACAACCGGGTCTACAACAATACCGGAACCATGACGGGCGGTATCATCGTCGGCCAAGGTGAATCTCCGGATGCTCTGGTAGCAGGAAACAACGGAGATCCACTTGCGGGGTCGGGAGGTTTTGGAGGTTTCGACCAGCAACCGTGGACCTGCCTGCCTGGTGCGGTGACCTTCGATAACCGTGGCAGTGCCATAACGGGCCAGCAGAATGCGAGCCTCACGGGATTCCCCGATGGGACTGAAGTGCCGTTCTGCTACAACGTTGGCGTCAACATCCACAACAACTATGTAACGCAGAACTCGTCCATCGGCGACGAAGTATTCTCGGGTACCCCGGCGGGGGCCGGTGGAGTCAGTTTCTGCACGGGCTCGGATTACTACAAGTTCAACTACAACTGGGTCTGCGGCAACCTGAGCAGCGGCGACGGCGGAGGCGTCGCTCACATCGGGTTTAGCTACAACGGCGACATTGAGCACAATACAATTCTGTTCAATCAAAGCACCAACCCGACTATTCCTACCAACGGCGGCGGATTAATCGTCATGGGCGCCGCTCCGGATAGCAACTCGGCGGCTCTCGGCGGCGCCGAGTGCGGTGCTGTCACCGACGTAGATTGCGCACCGGGTCTGAGTGACGGCACCGGTCCTGGACTGAAGATCAATGCCAACCTGATTATGGGCAATGGCGCGGAAAGCGGCAGTGGCGGCGGCATCCGCTTCCAGGACGTCAACGGCACGGAGCTCGCCTTGTTCCCCAACGGCAACGCGACAATTACTGGCAGGAACAACATTGACGCGATGTACGGGGGACCTGGCGGAACGTCGAGCTACCCGACGCCCTGGAACAACATCCTTGCTACCAACAACATTATTACGAACAACGTTGCCGGTTGGGATGGTGGAGGCGTTTCGTTCCAGGATGCGTTAGCGGTGAAGTTTATCAATAACACCGTTATGTCTAATGACTCAACCGCTTCAGCAGGCCCTCTCTTCAACACCCTCGGGGCTCCTGAGGCCAGCGCGCCGGGATCAAGTTGCATACAGGCCGGCTCAACAACCGCATCGTGTCCTCAGGTCGCCGGCTTGGTTTCCATGCAGAACACTGCTGGGTTGGAATCGTCGTTGAACGCCGTCTCAGGTTTCACCTGCCCCACAGGCAATGGGACCGCGGGAAATTGCAGGAATTTCTCGGTCCCCCTTTTGGCCAACAACGTGTTCTGGCAAAACCGATCTTTCTACATCGGCGTAGGTGGCCTAGGAGCCGGAACCCTCAACCAGCAAAACGTAGTAGCGCTGTATAACGCGTTCGGCCCGCAGACAACGGCGAACCAAGCCGTGAGCCAGCCGTCGGCAGACGCGACTGTAGCAAACGGAAACGGTGTGCTAATCACCGGTGGCACGGGCGCTTGCGTCACTCCTGTAAGCTATTGGGACATCGGCGTGCGCGGCGACACCGGACCCAGCAATCACGCTTCTGGGGTCACGCTCAGCCCGTCGTACTCGATTTTGACGGACGCCAGTGACTATACAGGGGCAAACAATCTGTCGTCCAACCCGACCGTTCTGAGACAGTACTGCAACGGCTCGCGTTGGCCACCGGAATTCAAGTCGGCAGGCTACAACGTGCCTCCGGGCATCGCGGACGCCACCGTCCCCAACCCGATTTTCAACCTGACCCCGACCGCGACGGTCGACGAGGGTAACAACTGGATCAACATCAGCTGGGGCCCGCTGGCGGAGACCAACAGCGTCACCGGCGCCCTGCTCGGCAACTACGCGTTGGCAGCCGGTTCGCCGGCCATCAACGCCATCCCGTCTTCGTCATCGGGTGGTTTAGTGGCTCCGAGCACCGACTTCTTCGGTAACCATAGACCAGTCGGATCTGGGTTTGACATCGGTGCCGTTGAGTTCGTCGCAGCAGGTGGAGGTGGTGGCCGGTCGTTCACGGGAATTGCTCCGAACTCCGGAGTACTGGGAACGGCTGTTAACGTGACCCTCACTGGCAGCGGCTTCACAGGCGCGACACCAGCAACTGGCGTGACTGTATCGGGTACGAACGTGAACGTCAGTGCCTTTACCGTGGTGAACGACACCACGATAACGGCGACCTTCACCATCGCTCGCGGTGCGACCCTTGGTGCCAGGAACGTCAATATAACCAGCGGGGGCGGAAACTTCCCGAGCGCCCAGACCTTCACGGTCATGGGCGGGACATTCGGATTCTCCGCGCCCAGCCCAGCGATGAACGGCGGTGGCAGGACCACGAAGACCGGTACCATCACGGTCACGAACACCACCACCGGACCGAATGCTTACCTGATGATAACGGCAACGCCGACCGTCAGTAAAACCGGCGGCGGTACCGGGACCTTCACGGTCACCGGCGGTACTTGCGCGTCGGGCACGGTCCTCACAGCTGGTGGTACTTGCACGGTAGTCGTGCAATACGTACCCCCGGCAGCTGGGCCAGCAGGCTCGACAGGACACGTTAACTTGCAGAATACTGGAGCTACGGCCAACCCGGATGTGGGCCCCGGCTTCCCAGCTAACTGAAATAACCTGCATGGGGCCGGACATCCAGAAAACCCGCTGGATGTCCGGCTTTCTCTAGTGGTACAATCCAATTCCTCCCCGCGGCAGGTAATGAGCCATCCATGATCCGGACTATTTTCATCTACGCTGTACTGTGTGGCGCTCTGTTTGCCCAGAGCCCCGCACCTGCTTCAACTGACGGCAAGACGACCGACGCCAACAGCAATCCGTCAGCAGCCCAAGCCTCTGCTCTAACTGCAAAGCCTGCCACGGCAGCGGAACCTGCCGTTGCTGGGAGCGGATCCCGCTATCGCCCAAGCCGGTTCGCGGGCCGGGCTGGCGAGTATTACCGGCTGGTTTGGGGAGTCGATTCTCTCGCAGTAAAATGGACGGAGTCTGGGGAAGTCATTAAGTTTACCTACCAGGTGCTGGATCCGCAGAAGGCCAAGACGCTCAACGATAAGAAGAACGAGCCGGCCTTGATCGATCCCCAAGCCGGGGTCAAATTGGTGGTACCTTCTCTGGAGCAAGTCGGGCAGTTGCGTCAGAGTTCAACCCCAGAAGCTGGAAAGTCTTACTGGATGGCCTTCTCGAACAAGGGCCGGCGTGTGAAACGTGGCGATCACGTCAGCGTCGTGATTGGGAAGTTTCACGCGGACGGCTTAGTGGTGGATTAAGCTTTGCGCTGGTAACCATTGCCGAATGGTTACCGACGTGGGATGTGGGGCCCCTCCGCTAAGTAGCTGAAACTGCTTTCGGGAACCAACAGTGAGCAGTTTTTCCTATTTGACGTAGAGCAAAGAGCAGTGTGTGTGTCTGGTATAAGCTCGCGAAAGATTCTCCTCCCCGATTACTGCTGGTGAATACCCATGATTCGTCCAGCCGTTCTGTGCCATCTTTTGCCAAGCGGTGCTCTGTTTGCTCAGAGTGATTCCAGCTCTACCGGAAATCAAACCGCGGCGACGAGCTGGAAACCTACTGGGATTCGAATAAAGGTGGACTTGCGAAGAGTGGAGACCATATCAATGTGGCGTCGGAGACTTTCACGCGAAACGGACTCGTAGTGGAGTAGAACAATTCTCCGCGCTGTCGCGGATTGGGTTCAAACGCTCGAAAAGGGGTGTGTCCATATGAAGATGAAACGTATTTCTTGTGCGGCGATAGCCTTTGCGCTTCTTCCGACGTGGATGATGGGCGCCGATGCCACAACGAAAGCGACAGCTCCTCAGCTGTCGGCCGCGCAAATCGTGGAAAAGAACGTCGCGGCGCGGGGCGGGCTTTCCGGGTGGCGCGGACTGCAGACATTGAAGATGAAAGGCAAGATGCAGGCTGGCGGAAACAATCGCCCGAGTATACCTGTGCCCAGCGCAAAGATCGGACCTGAGGCGAAGGCGAACCGACCCACCGAGCAGGTGGAACTTCCGTTCTTGCTGGAATTGGAGCGCGGACGGAAACAGCGTCTGGAAATCCAGTTCAACGGACAGACAGCTGTCCAGGTTTACAACGGTTCTCAGGGTTGGAAGCTCAGACCCTTTCTGAACCGGCACGAAGTCGAAAACTACACTACTGACGAGCTGAAGCAAGCGGCTGCCCAGGCGGACCTCGATGGCCCGTTGATTGACTATGCGGCGAAGGGCTCGAAGGTTGAGTTGGAGGGCGCAGAACAGGTGGAGGGACGGAATACGTACAACCTGAAGGTCACCGACAAAAACGGAAATTCACGCCACGTTTGGGTCGATTCCGAGAGCTTCCTTGAGATCAAGGTAGAAGGTGCTCCGCGCCGTCTGGATGGCAAGTATCACTCGGTTGCGACTTTTCTCCGTGACTATCGTCCCGTGAACGGTCTGATGATGCCGTATGTCATGGAAACGGCGGTCGAAGGAGTGCGAGACAGAGAGAGGATAGAAATCGAAGAGATCGTCTCGAATCCGAAGCTCGACGATTCTCAATTCGCAATGCCGCGTTGAGCTTCGGCTCTCCCCTTTTTGGCGCTCAATGCACGTGGTTGCCTGACCGGGCAACTCGGACGTGTATCGGGCGTTCTTGCTGCTGATTCCAATTCGTGACATTCACGTATCGCAGGAGTTTGACATGATGCTACGAAACAGCACCGCAGTCCTGGTGGTTCTTGCCGGGACTACTTTGTGGGGCCAGTCTTCCACGGGCTCCCTCGTACATGGGCGCCAGCCCGTAATGGCGACCAGCAATGCTGAGAGCCTTGCGGCTACTACGCGCGCAAGAACCGCCTCAAATCAGCAACTGCAGGACATGGGAATTACCCTCGCCAAAATGCACGCGCTGTTGAAGCAGATGCAGACCAATACCCCAGGCAGCAGAGCCAAAGATCCGATGGCCAAAGCCAATTTCGACATGTGGGCACTGATGCTGGAACAACTCGACAAGCAGTACGAGCAACTCCGTGTCGCCGTGCGCTCGCGCGAGGATTTAGAAGCGCGCCGCGCCGCACTCTACAAGCAGGCGGATGAGAAAGCGGCAGCGGCCGCCAAGAGTGCGGCAGCAGCGGCAAAGGCTGCACCAGCGGTTTCGAACGCAACCAGCCAGCCACCGGCAGTACCGGCCGCGGTACAAACTCCCGTGACCCCAGCGTCCTCAACTTCTCCGAATTAGTATCGAAGTGAAGGACGTAATTTTAGCGAGGTAGCGTCATGAAAAGATTCTCGATCGCCGCCCTGGTTTTGCTTCTGATCGTCGCTTCGTATTTCGTGGGACGGCATCGCACCGGGCGCGGTCCGGCTGTTCGCACCAGCGATTCCCGCCGCGTGCTCTATTGGGTCGATCCCATGCACCCCGATTACAAATCGGATCATCCCGGAGTCGCTCCGGATTGCGGCATGGCACTGGAACCTGTCTACGCGGAATCGATCTCCGCATCCGGAAGTTCTGCTGCGACCGAACCACCGGGGATGGTCGGTATCGACACCGATAGGCAGCAGCTTTTCGGGATTAGAGTTTCCCCGGTCGGACGTTCATCCGGGAGCGAGAACGTGCGCGTTCTGGGCCGCGTACTTCCCGAAGAGACGCGAGTGTACAGGCTCAACGCCGGCATGGAAGGCTTTATCCGAGACACGTTCGATGATTCTCCCGGAGAACTCGTCAAAAAGAATCAAAAGCTCGCGACCTACTATGGCGGAGACATACTCGCCGTCGCGTCCGGATTCCTGGCAGCGACCGCGGGAGTACCCGGCGCCAACGGGAAAGATGGCTCGCGCACGGTGCCGTTTCCCGGGGCGGTAGCGAAGCAGGGGTCGAGCAGCGTGCAAGGCTACACTGACCGTTTGCGCAATCTTGGGATGAGTGACGCGCAGATTCAGGAAATTTCCCAAACCCGTCTTCTTCCCGACACCGTCAACGTCGTTTCACCCGTGGACGGATTTGTGCTTGCCCGGAATATCTCTCCCGGCCAGCATTTCGAGCACTCCACCGAGTTCTACCGGATTGCCGACCTGAGTCGGGTCTGGATCGTGGCGGATATTCTCGGAAACGAAGCCCAGCGTTTTCCTCCGGGAACTGCGGCGCGTGTCGTATTGGCGGGGGAAGGGAGGGCCCTGACCGCGCGTGTGAGCAATGTGCTTCCGCAGGTGGATCCCACAACCCGGACACTGAAGCTTCGCCTGGAAGCGGAGAACCCCGGCTTCGTTCTGCGGCCCGACATGTTCGTGGACATCGAGTTGCCGATCGCGAGACCAGCAGGGCTGACGGTTCCAGTCGATGCAGTTATTGATTCGGGAAAAGAGCAACGAGTGTTCGTCGAGCGGTCCCCAGGAGTGTTCGAGCCGCGCGACGTGCAGGCGGGAGTGCGTTTCGGGGATCGCGTCGAGATTGTGAAAGGACTGAGCGAAGGCGAACGCGTAGTCAGCGCCGGGACTTTCCTGGTCGATTCCGAGAGCCGGCTGAGGTCTGTTCCATCGGCCACACCACACCAAGAGCCACCGCAGAAAGTTGCGCCGAAGCCGAGCACGAGCACTGCCGTGAGCGCCAACATGGTGAAGGACGCCGCTTGCGGCATGATGATCGATGCCAGTAAAGCGGTCGCGGAAGGGCGCACGATCACTCGCGACGGAGTCACCTACTACTTCTGCTCTGATCGCTGCAAGCGTAAGTTCAGCGAACAGCCTGAGCACGTCCTCGCCGCGAATCCCTCTGGGCCCCGGTCATGATCAATCGCATTATCGACTTTTCGGTGGAGCACAAATTCCTGGT